>Ga0182741_1000169_pt1 | contig 102601 bp, 99 predicted proteins | sample eDN5th37CBELigOP_FD_128874 | JGI IMG/M metagenome (GOLD analysis project Ga0182741, IMG submission 128874) | Enriched Organic Plus compost microbial communities from Emeryville, California, USA - eDNA 5th pass 37_C BE-Lig OP (version 2) (version 2) ...
GACGCTTCACGGACGCGGCACGCTCGCGGAACCGCGCGACCATCTCCTGGGGATCGAACTCGGCCATGTCACACGTTACCGAGCAGCGCGCTCGGCCCCGCGCGGCGCGGCGGCGATCGGGTCCCCGGGCCGGGGCGTGGGTGCCGGGACGCCGGAGGGGTCCGGAGGCGGCGGCGTCGGCCTCGTCGGTGCCGTCGAGGTCGACGGCGGCGGTGCCGGGTCCGACGCGGGTTCGTCCGCGACCCACCTCATCGCGGTGAAGGGATCCGGGACCCTCGGCGGGCGCGTGGCCCGCCAGTACAGCGCGGTCACCACGGTGATCACCCCGGCGAGCACCACCAGGCCCGCGACGACCCAGCTCAGCCGCCTCGACGCCACGTCGCTCGCCCGCTCCACCTCGGCGGCGAGCACGGCGACCGGCACCACGCCGAAGCTCCGCACCGCTCGCGCCACATCGGGACGTTCCACGGCGTCAGCGTACCGCCGCGCCGGAACCGCCTCCGGTACCCCGACCGCGTCCTGCACGTCAGCCGTCGAGCGCGTCGAGCGCGGCGCGCACGTCGGCGAGCACGTCCTCGGTGGCCTCCAGGCCGACCGACATCCGGATCGTGCCGGGGCCGATGCCCGCGGCCTCGAGCTCGTCGGGCAGGAGGTTCACGTGCGTCGTCGAGGCGGGGTGCGTCACGAGCGTCTCGGGTCCACCCAGCGACGTGGCGAGCTGGCAGAGCTGCGTCGCCTCCACGAAGCGGCGGCCTGCGTCGAGACCACCGACGAGGTCGAAGGTGAGCAGCCCACCGCCGAGGCGCATCTGCCGCGCCGCGAGCTCGTGCTGCGGGTGCGACGGCAGGCTCGGGTGCCGCACTCCGGCGACGCGGGGGTCGCCCTCGAGCTGGCGGGCGAGCGCCTCCGCCGTGGCGGTCTGCTGCCGCAGCCGCACGCCCAGCGTGCGCAGCCCCCGCAGCCCGCCCGCCGCATCGAACGCGCTCGCGTTGGCGCCCTGCAGCACGGCGAAGCCCCAGACCCAGTCGATGAGCTCCCTGCTGCCCGCGACCACGCCGAGCGTGACGTCGTTGTGCCCACCGATGGCCTTCGTCGCCGAGTGGATCACCAGGTCCACCCCGTGGTCGAGGGGCCGCTGGCCGATCGGCGTGGCGAAGGTCGAGTCGACGGCCTTCATGGGGCCCCGGATCGCACCGAGCCGCTCGAGGTCGACGAGGTCGAGCCGGGGGTTGGCCGGTGTCTCCGCGAGCAGCAGCATCGTGCGTCCCGGGATCACCGCCGCCTCCCAGGCCTCCGGGTCGGCGCCGTCGACGAGGGTCACGTCGATGCCGAAGCGCGGGCACACCGACTGCAGCAGCATCTGGGTGCCGGCGTAGACCTGGCGCTGGCTGACGATGTGGTCGCCCTTGGAGCACAGCCCCAGCACGACGGCCGCGACCGCCCCCATGCCGGAGGAGAACGCGCGGGCGGCCTCGGCGCCCTCCAGCTCGGCGATCGCGTCCTCGAAGGCGTTGACCGTCGGGTTGCCGTAGCGGCTGTAGAACTCGCTCGCGCAGGTGGAGGTCGCGAGGCGGCGCCCCTCCTCGACCGAGCCGGCGACGAAGGTGGAGGTCGCCCAGATCACCGGGGCGAGCGACGACCCGCTCGCTCCCCTGCCGGCACGGATCGCGACCGTCTGCGGATCGAGCCGCGCGCCATCGGGGTGCTGGGTCATGTCGTCTCCTCCAGGAACTTGGTGAGGGCGGGTGCGATCCGTGCGTGCTCGAGGAGGAACCCGTCGTGACCGTGGGGCGAGTCGATCTCGAGCCACGTGCTCGATCCGCCGGCCCGGCCGACGCCCTCGTGGATGCGCCACTGCTGGTGCGGCGGGTAGAGGCCGTCGCTGGTCACCGACGCGACCAGCACCTTGGCCGTGATCCTGGCCAGCGCCGCGTCGACGCCGCCACGCCCGCGCCCGATGTCGTGCAGGTCCATCGCACGGTTGAGGCGCAGGTAGCTGTTCGCGTCGAAGCGGCGGGCGAGCTTCTCGCCGTGGTAGTCGAGGTAGCCCTCGATGTCGAAGAGCGGGCCGAGCGAGTAGTCGAGCGGCCGCAGGAGCGTCCGGTCGAACCGTTCGGTGAACAGCTCGTCGCTGCGGTAGGTGACCTGGGCGATCATCCGGGCGACCGCGAGGCCCCGGTGGGGGCCCTCGCCCGGGGCGGCGTCGTAGTACTCGCCGCCGCGGAAGGCGGGGTCCGAGGTGATCGCCGCCCGACCGGCGTGGCTCCACGCGATCTGCATCGCGGAGGCCTGCGCGGTCGTCGACAGCAGGACCGCGCCCGCGACGCGGTCCGGGTACATCACCGCCCACTCGAGCGCCTGCATGCCGCCCATCGAGCCGCCGATCACCGCCCGCCAGCGCCGGACCCCCAGCTCGTCCGCGAGCGACGCCTGGGCACGCACCATGTCGCGGATCGTCACGACCGGGAACCTGGACCCGTAGGGGCGGCCGGTCGCGGGGTCCGGCGACGCGGGCCCGGTGCTGCCCTGGCAGCCCCCCAGCACGTTGGCGCACACGACGAAGTACCGGTCGGTGTCCACGCAGCGCCCCGGCCCGACGAGCGCGTCCCACCAGCCCGGCGTGGGGTGCCCGGCGCCGGCACCCCCGGTGGCGTGGCTGTCACCGGTCAGCGCGTGGCAGAGCAGGATCGCGTTGTCGGCGTCCGGTGACAGCCGACCCCACGTCTCGTAGGCCAGCTCCGCCCGGTCGATCGACCCGCCGCCCTCCAGCCGGAAGCGGCGACCGCCGCGCACCGAGTGGAACCGCCGGTCGCCAGCGGGGTCACCGGGACGCCACGCCCCGGTGGCGGGCGGCGGGGTGGATGGTGCTGCCGGGGGTTCGCTCAACTCGTGCTCGCGTGGTGACGGTCCGGGCGCGCCGGGCCGGCCGGTGCGTCCGGGGTGGACCGCCCCCGGCATCCGGCAGGGGGGACGGCACCGCGGGAGCGGGGCGTGTTGGACACTTGGTTGCGAACCGAGTCGGTCTGCCACATCCCCGCCGCAGCGGGAAGGCACCTTGGGTGTCCGTCCCAGGTTGCCGGACCCCGGTGGGGCCACTCCTGATGATGCCTCCATGTCACACGAGCGGCTCGTCGGCGGTCAAACGCACTCCGCCCGGTGACGGGGCGGGTGGCGCCCGGGGAGCTCATCGCCGCCTCCCGAGGCGCTGCACCCACCACCGGTGCGCCGCGCCGTCGGGCTCCATGCCGTGCGCGCGGCACAGCAGGCCGCCCAGCTCGACGAGCAGCTCACCGCGCCGCTCGGGCTCCGCCGCCGCGAGCGCCCGGCAGCGCTCGGCCGCCGCCTCCCACAGCTCCCGGTCGGCGGGGAGCGGCTGGTCGAGCACGGCGGAGGCCGACCAGCGCAGCGTGCCCGGCGACAGGCCGAGTCCGAGGTGGGACGCGAGGGCACTGACGCTCACGGGCGGCGCGAGCAGCGCCGCCGCGACCATCCACGGGTCGACGCCGGGGTGCGGCTCGACGCTGATGAGCGGGGTCACGGGCACGACGTCGCCCTCGGCGTCGACGGCCGCCTCGACGACGCGGGTCTGGGTCGCGACCAGCACCTTCGGCACCAGCCGCCGCGTCGCCCACGCCGCCACCCGCGGGGAGGCCGCGGCGAGCGCCCCGAGGTCCACCCGGGGGCACGTGTAGCGACGCCCGCCGAGCCGGGCGGGCCGCTCGCCCCACCTGGACCAGCCGGGCTCGACCATGCCGACGGTCACCAGGCGCGGGTCCGACGGCGAGCCGCCCTCGACCGCGGCGTCCCGCAGGGCGTAGTACTCGTCGCGGAACCCCGCGGTCGCGGACGCGAGGTCGCCCAGCGCCCCGGCGGCGGCCGATCCCGCGGCGGGAAGGTCCGGCAGCCCGTGCACCGGTGCGAGCAGCGGGGCCCACGACGCGGCGGGCGGCAGCGTGACCCGGTGGGTCGCGGCCCCAGACGGCCCCTCGGCCACCACCCGCACCGTCCCGCCCGGGGCTGCGGTGGAGGACCGCGGGCCGGCCCGCAGGACCGGTGCGCACACGTCGACCTCCGCCTCGAAGGGCCGCCCGGTGCCCACCCACAGCGCGACCAGCTCGCCCCGCTCGGCGAGCAGCTCCCGCACCGGCGTGGTGTCGCGGGCCGCCAGGACGGACTGCGGCTGCAGCATCGCCACCACCCCACCCTCGGCGACGAGGTCCATCGCGCCGGCGAGGAACAGCGCCGCCGCATCGGCGTAGCCGAACGCAGCGCCGAACCGCTCCCGGGCGCGCTCGCGGTCGGCGGCCGACCGGGCGGTGCGGCGGGACAGCTGCGACAGGAACGGGGGGTTGCCGACCACCAGGTCGAACCCGCCCGGCGGCCGCTCGGCCCAGTCGCGGCCGAGCCAGCGGGCGTCGCCGCTCAGGATGCGCGCCGTGCCGGCGTGCCCGGCGCCGTGCGCGGCCGCCCACTCGCGGAGCGCACTGCGGGCCGCCGCGGCGGCGGCCGGGTCGAGCTCGATGCCGACGAGGCGCCGCTCGACGACCTCCGCAGCGGGCACCCCCGAGCGGTGCAGCTCGTCCGCCGCGGCGAGCAGGAACGCGCCCGCGCCGCACGACGGGTCGAGCACGGTGGCGGGGACGCGGCCCAGCACCGCGACCGCCTCCCCCACCAGCCGCGCCGCGAGGGCGGCCGGGGTGTAGTGGACGCCGTGGCGCCGCCGCCGGGTGGGCGGCACCGAGCGCTCGTGGCGGGCGACCAGCGCCCACGCCCCCTCGACCCCGGAAGGGACCGCCGTGGCCGGCGCCGGCTCATCCATCGGTGGCGATCCTCGGGTCCACGCACCAAGTGTGTCGGACCGGCGTGGCGGAACGGCGCACCCGCGGACCCGTCCTAGGGTGCGCCCGTGCGCTGGAACGTCCACGGCCGCCGCGAGCTGTACCGGAGCCCCTGGGTGACGCTCACGCTCGTCGACGTCGAGGCGTCCGGGCGCCGCTACGAGCACCACGCGATCGAGGCACCCGACGCGGCGGGGGTGGTGGTGTCGGACCCGGACCGCGGCGTGCTGCTGCTGTGGCGGCACCGCTTCCTCGGCGACGAGTGGGCGTGGGAGATCCCGGGCGGGATGGTGGAGCCCGGCGAGGCCCCCGAGGACGCCGCCCGCCGGGAGTGCGTGGAGGAGAGCGGCTGGGAGCCGGGGCAGCTGCGGCTGCTCCAGCGGTTCCGCCCGATCGCGGGGCTGTCCACCCAGACGTTCTGGATCTTCGGCGCGTCGAGCGCACGCGAGGTGGGCGCCCCCGACCCCGAGGAGGCGGCGCGGGTCGCGTGGGTGCCCCACGACGAGGCGGGACGGCTGCTCGACGACCACCGCGTCCTCGACGGGATGAGCGTGATCGCGCTCCTGCTCGCCCTGCGCGAGCGCGGCCGGGGCTGAGGGATCAGGCGGCCTCGGGGTCGAACTCGACGAGGTCCTCGAGGCGGGGGTCGTTCGAGAACATCTCGACCAGCGGCACGTCCAGCCCGAGCCGCTTCTGGAGGCGGCGCACCTCGAGCTCCTGGTTCCACAGCACCAGCGACACCACCAGGCCCGATTCCCCCGCCCTCGCCGTGCGGCCGGAGCGGTGCAGGTAGGTCTTGTGGTCCGACGGCGGGTCGTAGTGGATGACCGTGTCGACCTCGTCCACGTGAATGCCACGGGCGGCGACGTCGGTGGCGACCAGCGCGGCGAGCTTGCCCTCGGAGAAGTTCGACAGCGCCCGCTCACGCATGTTCTGGCGCAGGTCGCCGTGGATGGCGGTGGCCTTCACGCCGAGGTCGCCGAGCTTGGCGGCCAGCCGGTCGGCGCCGTGCTTGGTGTTGGTGAACACCATCGTGCGGCCGCTGCTCTGGATGATCTTGGCCGCCACCTTCGCCTTGTCCATCTCGTGGACCTGGATGAACCGGTGGGTCATCTCCTCGACGGTCACGCCCCGGGACTCCACCTCGTGGCGGGCGGGGTCCGTCTGGTAGCGGCGCACCAGGGAGTCCACGACCCCGTCGAGGGTGGCGGAGAACAGCAGGGTCTGGTGGCTGCCGCCGACGTTGCGCAGGATCCACTCGACCTGCGGCAAGAAGCCCATGTCGGCCATGCGGTCCGCCTCGTCGATGACCACGTGGCGCACGTCCTCGACCGACAGGTCGCGACGCTCGATGAGGTCGATCGCACGGCCCGGGGTGCACACGGCGAGCTCGACGCCCTTGCGGAGCGCCTTCACCTGCTTCTCGATGGGGTCGCCGCCGTAGATCGCGGCGATGCGGATGCCACGGGCGGCCGCCATCGGGGCCAGCTCGTCGCGCACCTGCGTGGCGAGCTCCCGGGTCGGCACCAGCACCAGGCCGGTGGGCCGTCCGGGCTTCGCCTCCGGCAGGATCTGCAGGAGGGGGAGCCCGAAGGCGAGGGTCTTCCCGGAGCCGGTCTTCGCCTTCCCGCAGACGTCACGACCCGCGAGGATGTCGGGGATGGTCATCTGCTGGATGGGGAACGGGGACTCGATCCCCTGTTCGGAGAGCGCCTGGCACAGGTCCTCGGCCACGCCGAGCTTGTCGAAGGTCGTCGTCATGTCCACTTCAGGTTCGTCGATCGTCGGAAGGATACCGGTCGCAACGGCGTACCCCGAAGTCGCCCCCGTCCGGTCGGGGCCGGCGTGAGCGACCTGCTGGCAGAGGTCGACGGCTGGGGTGCCGGGTTCGCGGCGGCCGCGGTGGTGGATGCCGAGGGCGTCCGCGCGGTGCACGGAGACCCCGACACCGTGGTCCGCATCGCCTCGGTGACCAAGCTGATGACGTCGATGGCCGTGCTCCTCGCCGTCGAGGAGGGCGCCACCACGCTCGAGGAGCCCGCCGGCCCGCCGGGCAGCACCGTGCGGCACCTGCTGGCCCACGCCGGCGGCTACGACTTCGACTCCCCGAAGGTGCTCGCCGCGCCCGGGGAGCGGCGCATCTACTCGAACACCGGCTACGACGTGCTGGCCGCCCACGTGGAGGAGCGCACCGGGCTCCCCTTCGCCGAGTACCTGCACCTGGGGCTGCTCGAGCCGCTCGGCATGTCCGCGACCGAGCTGCGTGGCTCCGCGGCGAAGGACGTGTGGTCGACGCTCACGGACCTGTGCCGCTTCGCGTCGGAGCTCCTGACCCCCACCGTGCTGCACGAGTCGACGATGGCGGTCTGGCGGACCGAGCAGTTCCCGGGACTGGCCGGGGTGCTGCCGGGTTGGGGTCGCCAGGACCCGTGCCCGTGGGGGCTCGGCCCCGAGCTGCGCGGCACGAAGCAGCCGCACTGGACGGGTGCGACCGCGCCGCCGGGCACCTACGGGCACTTCGGCGGGTCAGGGACCTTCCTGTGGGTCGACCCCGAACGGTCGCTCGCCTGCATCCTGCTCACCGACCGGGACTTCGGCCCCTGGGCCGTCGAGGCCTGGCCCCCCTTCTCCGACCGCGTCCGCGCCGCGTTCGGCTGAGCCCGCGCCGCGTTCGGCGGCTGAACCCGCCGCGCCCGAGGCCGCAGCGCCCGAGGCGGCGACGCCGGCGAGCGGGTCCCCGCCGGCGCGCAGCTCGGCGGTCGCCTCGTGGTCGACCGCGCCGCCACCCCAGAAGAGCCACAGCAGGCCACCGGCGATCGCGAGCAGCGAGATCCAGATGTTCACGCGCAGGCCGAGGACCTCGGTGGCGAAGTCGATGCGCAGCGACTCGACCCACAGCCGGCCGAGCCCGTAGCCCGCGACGTACACCGCGAACCAGCGTCCCGGCTTGAGCACCACCCGCCGCCCCGCGAGCACGATGCCGATGGCGAGCGCGACGTTCCAGAGGCCCTCGTAGAGGAAGGTCGGGTGGAACGTCGTCCCCGGCGGGTAGCCGGCCGGGTCGTCCACCTCGAGCGCCCACGGCAGGTCGGTGGGACCGCCGTACAGCTCCTGGTTGAAGTAGTTGCCGAGCCGGCCGATCGCCTGCGCGACGGGGACGGCCGGCGCGGCCGAATCGCCGACGTGGCGCCACTCGATGCCCATCACCCGGCACGCGACGATCGCGGCGAGCGCGCCGAGCAGCACGCCGCCGGGGATCCCCAGCCCGCCCTTCCAGATCGCGAACGCGTCGGGCCACCACCGGCCCCCGGAGTACTTGTCCCCGAAGTCGGTGATCACGTGGTAGAGGCGGGCGCCGATCAGCCCGGCGGGCAGGGCGACGATCGCCAGGTTGGTGATCTGCTCGGGGTCACCCCCGCGCGCCTCCCAGCGCCGTCGGGCGATGGCCACCGCGACGACCGCCCCGAGGGCGATCATCAGCCCGTACATCCTGAACTGCAGGGGGCCGATCTCGAGCTGTTCCCACGGCGGGCTCGGGATCGTCCCGGTGAACGGGAGCGGGTCGGCGATCGGGCTCGTGGGCATTCGGACCTCGGGAGCGTGACGGACCGCTGATGCGGTGCGGGTTCAGGACTGCGGGTCGTCCGCCGGCGGGGCCGCCGGCGCGGTCGTGGCGGGTGGCGCGGTCGTGGCGGGTGGCGCGGTCGTGGCGGGTGGTGCCGTCGAGGAGGTGCCGCCGGAGCCGCCCGCGTTCGCCTCGTCGTCGGCCCGACGGCGTGCGTCGTCGACGTAGGGCGAGCTGCGCGTGCCGGCCGGGTCGTCGGAGTTGATGATCGGGTCCTCGTCCGGGAAGCGGAGGTCCGGCCAGTTGAACGCGGTGTCCGAGATGCACACGTCCGCGTGCCCGAGCACGAGCGAGGCGAGGTCCGAACCCTCCTCGAAGGGGTCGACGGCGCGGCCGTGCGCCCATGCCTCGAGGATCGGTCGTGCGCCCGCCTCCCCCATGCCACGGGCCATGCAGGACGCCATCCGCGCGGGGATCCGGCCGGCGCCGTAGAGGATCGCACCGACCGCCTGGACCGGGTCGACGCAGCTGGCGAGGGCCTCGACCAGGACGTCGCGCTCGGCGTCGTCGAGGTCCAGGTCGTTCACGGACGCCCCCGGAGTGCCGGGGCGGTAGCCGAGCGCGACGAGCCGGGACGCCCCCAGCTCGGCGACGATCCGGTCCGCGGCGCAGCGCGCCTCGGCCCGCTTCGGCGACCAGTAGTCCTGGTCGCGGGGCCGGGCGCTCAGGTCATGGGCCAGCCCCTCGGCGACCAGCGCCGCCGGCACCTCGCCGTCGGGGAACGTCGGCGCGGGCCGGTCCAGGGCGCCCGCGTCGCCGCCGTCGTCGATCTCCGCGACGTGGGTGGTGTCGGTCGGCACGCAGGCGGCCAGCGACGCAGCGAGCACCACCCCCACCGCCGGCAGGACGCGCCGGACCCTCGGACCCATGGCGTCGAGGGTAGTGGGAGGCCGGGGCCGTCGAGTCGCACGGGCTGCGGACCACGGGGACCGCGCCCGGCTCACCGTCCTGCGCCGATCAGCAGGTCGGACCACTGCCGGGGATCCCCGGGAACCTCCGCCGGGCCGAGCACCCACAGGGTCCCGGACCGTGCCAGCGACCGCGCGGAGCGCCCGGTCGGCGGTGCCTCGCCCTCCTCCAGCACGAGCACCAGCGGCGGGCCGCCCCGCAGCAAGCCGGCCAGGGGCGGCACCGCGCGCGTGGAGCGCAGCACGACGACGTCCGCCCAGCGCGCCTCCCGGCGGAGCTGGGTCAGGGCGGCGAGCGTCCGGCGGGACGGCGCGATCGCCGGGACCAGCTCCGCGAGGCCGCCGGTCCGGCCGGGTGCCAGCGCGACCGTCCGCACCTCGAGGCCCGCCGCGGCGAGGTCGGCGTGGAGGTCGACCGCGGCGGTGTTCGTCGCGGTGGCGTCGGTGTCGGGGAGGACCTGGAGGATCCGCGTCGGGGGCCCCGGCCTGCCGCGGTGGGCTGGCCCGCTCAGCTGAGCTGCGCCTCGACGCGCTGCTGCGCCTCCTCCTCGGAGACGTCGAGCGCGAAGCTCAGCTCCGACACGAGGACGCTGCGCGCCTTGACGAACATCGACTTCTCGCCGGCGGAGAGGCCCTTGGACTGCTCGCGCAGGGCGAGGTTCCGGACGACCTCGGCGACCTGGTACACGTCGCCGGACTTGAGCTTCTCCTGGTGGTTCTTGAAGCGCCGGCTCCAGTTCGCGGGCTCGCGGATGTCCTTCTTCGCGAGGAGCTCGAAGAGGTCCTCCACCTCGTCGGCACCGATCGGCGGGCGCATGCCGACCTCGTCGGCCTTGTCGACGGGGACCCGCAGCGTGAGCTCGCCGTGGGCCATCTGCAGCACCAGGTACTCGGTCTGCTCGCCGTTGATCTTGCGCTTCTCGCGCTTGGTGATCACGGCAGCGCCGTGATGCGGGTAGACAACGCGATCGCCGACATCGAAGGCCACGGGTTCCTCGCAGGGTGAAGGGCGAATGGGGTGCTGCTTCCACGGCCGGGAACCCGGCGCCGACCTCTGTCCAGCCCGTCTCGTCCCGCCGTGGGGGACCCGCAAGTGTACCAGAGGGCCCCGAGCCCGATCAGACGCCCGTGAGCAGCGGCTGGCGGAACGACCAGCGGGGATCGCCGGGACGTTCGGGGTAGCGACCCTCCGCGTCGGACCAGACGAGCTGCAGCGACTCGGGCCAGCGCTGCCCCCAGGTGGACATCACCTCGCGGCCGAGGTTGAACCAGTCCCCCATGCCGCACCACAGGTCGTCCACCGCGTGGGCCCGCAGCTCGAGCCCGCCGTCGAGGGTGAACTCGTCGCCGGCACGGATGACGCGACCCTCGGCGACGGTCCTGGCGACCACCTCGATGACGGCGCCGGCGATGGGCGCCTCGAGACCGACCAGCAGCAGCTCCGGGTGGCCGTAGCTGTGGTGCAGCCCGATCGTGTACGCCCAGTCGCAGCCGGTCTCGTCCGCGATGATCGCCGCGACGCTGAACCCGCCGAGGGCGATGTCGGTCCTGCAGATCTCGATCTCGTCGGCGTGCTCCACGGTCCGATGATCGGCGTTGCGCCACCCGCCCTCAATGGGCCGACCAACCCACGACCCGAGGGCCTCGCGCACCGCTGCTGACCAAGTGGTCAGGCCGCGGGGCTCACTCCTCGCACCGCACGGCCGCGGGGTCCACGTCGGGTCGGCGGCCGAGCAGCGACGGTTGGCGGAGGCGGCCCTCGGCGGTCCACTCGGCGTAGGCCACCTGCACGACGTGGCGTGGCTCGGACCACCGCGCCGCGCGCAGCGCAGGGTGCGCGACCCGCCCGGCGAAGGGCGGCGCGTCCACCTCCGCCGCCTCGAGCTCGGCACGCCACCACCGCAGGTCCGCCTGGCGGAGACCGGTGCCGACGTTGCCGACCCAGCGCAGCCCGTCGGCCCCGTGGCAACCGAGCACCAGCGAACCGAGCGCGTCGGGCCGGTCGCGCGACCCCGTGCCGGGCGTCCAGCCGCACACGACGAACTCCTGCTCGTGGCGCAGCTTCACCTTCCGCCACGACGACGAGCGCCGCCCCGGCTGGTAGGGCGCGTCGAGGCGCTTGGCCATGATCCCCTCGAGCCGCTGGGCGCGGGCCGCGGCCAGCAACGCCTCGCCGTGCCCCTGCCCGGCCGGGGTGATCCGCCAGGTGGGACCCTGGTCGACGAGCTCCTCGAGCCGCGTGCGGCGCTCCACGAGCGGGAGCCGCCAGACGTCCTCGCCGTCGAGGTGCAGCAGGTCGAACACGACGTAGAACGCCGGCACGGCGCGTCGCCGGGCCTCGACCTGGGCCGGGTCGGTGAGGCCGAAGCGCTGCTGGAGCCGCCCGAAGCTGGTGCGGCCGTCCGCGCCCATCGCGACGACCTCCCCGTCGAGGACCGCCCGGTCGGCGACCGTCGCGAGCTCCGCCAGCTCGGGGAACTCCACGGTGACGTCGCGGTCGGTGCGCGACGAGGCCTGCACCGTGCCGTGGTCCAGCCGCACCACGACCCGCATCCCGTCCCACTTCGGCTCGAACTGCCACGCCGCGTCGTCGCGGGGCAGCTCACCGGTGACGGCGCTCATGGGCTTGATCACCGGGACGCTCATCGCGGAAGCGTCCGGAGGTGCCGGGCACCCGCCCGCTCGGACACACTCTCGGTGTGCAGGTCCTGGTCCTGTCCGACACCCACCTCCGCCCGGATCGTCAGCGGACGCTGCCCGAACCGGTCTGGGAGGCGGCCGCCACGGCGGACGTGGTGCTGCACGCGGGCGACGTGGTGACCGGCGACCTGCTCGACCGGCTCGCCGAGCTCGCGCCGGTGCACGCGGTGCTGGGCAACAACGACGTGACGCTGCGGTCCCGGCTGCCGGAGGTCCTCGAGCTCGAGCTGGGCGGGGTGCACGTGGCAATGATCCACGACGCGGGGCCGCGTGCGGGGCGCCCGGGCCGGATGCGGCGCCGGTTCCCCGACGCGCGGATCGTCGTGTACGGCCACTCGCACCTGCCCGAGGACCTCGAGGTGGAGGGCCAGATCCTGTTCAACCCCGGCAGCTGCACCGAGCGCCGACGGGCGCCGCAGCGCACCTACGGGGTGCTCCGGCTGCACGGGGGCGAGGTCACCGAGCGCAGGATCGTCCCGCTGGCCTGAGCGCCGCGACCCGCGGCGGGCGTGGCGGACGACCGCCGGCGCGGCGGGCTGGAACCGCCCGCGCGTGGGTACGGATCGGGCATGGCAGATCCCCAGGACCGCGCGGAGGCGCTCGACAGCGACAAGCTCGTCACGTCCGACGATCCGGACGCCGAGCCGGAGTACCCGCCCGACGTGCTGCTCGGTGCGGACGACTACGGGATCACCGCGGCCGAGGAGCGGGTCGACGAGCCGTTGGAGGAGCGCGTCGACCGGGAGTCGGTGGACCCGCTCGCCGCGGAGCTGGACACCGGGCTCGACGACGAGGACCTCGACGAGCTCGTGTCCCTGGAGGCGGAGCTCGACGCGGCAGAGCGCGAGCTCGAGCTGACCACCGGCGACGGCCTCGAAGCGGAGGACCTGCGCGCGGCGGAGGAGCCGGGAGAGGTGGTCGGGCGGATCTACGAGCCCGGTACCGACGAGGACGTGACCGAGTTCATCGACCGCGAGGGCGACTCCGTCGGCAGCGAGGTGCCAGCGGAGGACCTGAGCGCCGAGGAGGCCGCCATGCACCCGACCGACGACCCCCCGATGGGGCGTCCGGGCGGCGGCTACCTCGACTGACCGGAGGCGGGCAGTAGCGACCCGAGCGAGGAGGAGCTGGATGTCGTCACCAACACCTGCCAGCGCTGGCAGCGACCCGAAGCGCCGCGAGCCGGGAGGCCGCACGGAGCACCCGACCGAGGCGGCCGAGGGCGACCGCGGCGACTGGCTGCCGAAGGGTGCCGACGCCGCCGTCGACCACCGGGTCCGCACCCCGCGGCCCGACGCGTGAGGCGACCGACGAACGAGTGGAGGTGCGCATGGAACCGCAGGAGACCGAACCGTTCGCGTCGACGCAGGAGCAGGGTGGAGCGGCCGAGCCGCTGCGCACGCTGATCGACCGGCTCGAGGCCGACGAGCGGTGGGATCCCCTCGCCGACACCCTCGACGACCTCGGGAGGCCCCTGGCGGAGGGGCCGTCGGGACCGCTGATGCGCGGCGAGTGGCTGGGCCACGCCCTGCACCCGCTGATGACCGACATCCCCATCGGGTGCTGGAGCTCCGCGTCGGTGCTGGACCTGATCGGGGGACGCGCCGCCCGCCCCGCGGCGCGCCGGCTCGTCGGGCTCGGCGTGCTGGCCGCGCTGCCGACCGCGGCCACCGGGCTCGTCGAGCTCGCCTCGGTGGAGGACCGCCGCCTGCGGCGGGTCGGCGCCGTGCACGCGAGCGGCAACGTCGTCGCGCTGGTGATGTACCTGATGTCGTGGCGAGCCCGTCGCCGGGACCGACACCTGCGGGGGGCGGTCCTGGCACTCGCCGGCGGGTCGCTCGCGACGTTCACCGGGTTCCTCGGAGGCCACCTCTCGTTCGGCCGGGGCGTCGGGGTGGAGCCCCGCGGGATCGACGACCTGGAGCCGGAGGGCACCGAGGCGACCTCGCACCAGGGGACCGAGCGCGAGGGAATGGGCCGCGAGGGGATGGCGGAGGCCGGCCAGCGCGCGGCGCAGCCGTCGGGTTCGGTCACCGGCCCGGGGACCGCGGACCTGCTCGGCGTGGAGCAGGCGGCCCGCGAGCTCACCGTGCCCGTGGAGCAGGTGCACACGATGGTCGAGGAGGGCCTGCTGCCCGCGGCGCGCAACGACCCGCTCGGGTTCCGCCCCGAGGACGTCGCGGCGGTCAGGCTGCAGGGCGGCTGAGCGACACGAACGACTCCCGCGTCGGTGGCATGCCGCTGCGGCCATCGGGGTGGGGCCGCACGGCGAGCACCTGGTGGATGCTCGTGCGCCCCGCCTCGAAGTTCACCGCGGACCCGGCCATGTACAGCCGCCAGATCCGGGCGCGGGCCGGGCCGACGAGGCGTTGCGCCCGGTCCCAGTCGGCCTCGAGGTTCGCGACCCAGGCGCGCAGCGTGCGCGCGTAGTGCTCCCGGAGGCTCTCGACGTCGCGCACCTCGAACCCCTGCTGCTGCATCGCGCTGACGACCGTGCCGACCTCGTGCAGCTCGCCGTCGGGGAACACGTAGCGCTCGATGAACGAGCGCCGGTCGAAGCGGCTGCGCCCCGGCGGCCGCGAGATGCCGTGGTTGAGGAGCCGGCCGCCCGGCCGCAGCAGGGCGTGGAGGTCGGTGAAGTACTCCGCGAGGCGGCTGAGGCCGACGTGCTCGAACATGCCGATGCTCGAGATCGCGTCGAAGGTGCCCTCCTCGATCGCCCGGTAATCGGTGCGGACGATGCGCACCCGGTCCCCGAGCCCCTCTTCCTCGACCCTGCGGGCGGCGAAGTCGGCCTGCTCGGCGGAGAGCGTGACCCCCACCGCCTCGACCCCGTGCTCGCGGGCGGCGTGCAGCACCATGCCGCCCCACCCGCAGCCGACGTCGAGCAGCCGCATCCCGGGCCGCAGGCCGAGCTTGCGGCACACGAGCTCGTACTTCGCGCCCTGGGCCTCGTCCAGCGTGGTGTCGGGCCGCTCCCAGTAGGCGCAGGAGTAGGTCATCGTCGGACCGAGGATCAGCCGGTAGAAGTCGTTGCCGACGTCGTAGTGGTGTGCGATCGCCGCGGCGTCGCGCTCGGGGTCGTGGCGACGGCCGCGCAGGCGCGCCTCCTCCCGAGGTGGCGGAGGTGGCGGGCCGAGGGCGCCGAGCTTGGCGACGGCGCGCAGCGCTCGCCACCAGCCGCTGGGGCCGAGGCGCAGGTGGATCTGCTCCCCCGCCGACTCGTCGCCGAGCCGGTCGCGCAGCGCGAACAGGTCGTAGATGTCGCCCTCCAGGTCGAGGTCCCCGGCGACGTACGCGCGGCCCAACCCGAGCTCGTTGGGGGCCCACACCAACCGGCGCAGCGCGTCGGGTGACCGGACGACGATCACGGGCTCGGCGCCGGGCGGTCCGAGCTCGGAGCCGTCCCAGCAGCGGATTCTGACCGGCGGCTCCGGGCCGAGCAGGCCCGAGATGAGCTCCTGGAGCGCCTCGGCGACGGTGGGTGCGCCGGAGGAATCGTCGAGGAAGCGCATGCGACCTCCCTTGCGGGTCGGCGGCACTCGCGCCTGCGGCGTGCCGCGTCGCCAGCGTAGCCACGACGCCTCGGTCGAGGTCCGGGATTTCACCTGCTGCGCATCGGTGCGCGACTCGGTTCGGTCAGCCGGCGGTGGGCTCGTAGTGAGCGGCGAGCTCGCGCAGCGCGGCGGCGCCGTCGCCGGTGAACGCGGGGCCGTGCATCAGGCCCAGCGTGGTGGGCTCGAGCGCGGCGAGGCGCTCCAGTGTGGGCGCCGTGCCGGCGTGGCGGACCGTGAACCCCATCGCGTCGTCGGCCTCGATGGCCGCGGTGACGATGTCCCCGTCGGTCGTCGCGGGGTGGTCGTCGCCCAGGAGGGTGAACAGGTCGCCGCACAGCAGCGTCCCGGTCGACTCCTCGTGGAGCAGGCCGGCGTCCCAGCCGTGCGGGACGTGCGGCGTGTCCAACCAGCGCACCCGCTTGCCGCCGAGGTCCAGCACCTCGCCATCGGTGAGCGCGCGCGGCTCGCGGTCCGCGAGGTCGCCGAGCGACACCAGCACCCCGGTCGCCCCCTGCGCGGGGGTGGCGTTCGGTGCGGCGTGCAGCCACTCGTTGAGCGAGCCGCACTCGTCGGCCTCGTAGTGCCCGTACGCGACTTCGTCGACGGTCGTGCCCATCTGTGACCTCCCGCGGCGGACGTGGCGGACTGCGCAGGTCCTACCACCGCTCGGGCCACGCGCGTCGACCGAAGCCGCGGGTGCCGGGACGTGCCTACGATCGGCGCGACGCGACGAACGGAGCTCGCCATGGCCGTCAGCTCGACGATGATGCCGCTCGGCACCCCGGCGCCGGACTTCTCGCTGCCGGAGCCCGGCGGCACGGTGCACTCGCTCGGCGACCTCGCGGACGCTCCGGGCGTGCTGGTGATGTTCATCTGCAACCACTGCCCGTACGTGCAGCACATCCGCCCGGTGCTCGCCCGGCGCTGCGCCGAGTGGCAGGAGCGCGGGCTCGCGGTGGTCGGCGTGCAGAGCAACGACTGGGACCAGTACCCCGACGACTCGCCCGAGCACATGGCCCGGGAGGCGGAACGGGCCGGGTACACGTTCCCGTACCTGGTGGACGAGTCCCAGGAGGTGGCCCGCGCCTACGGCGCGGCGTGCACCCCCGACTTCTTCCTCTTCGACGGCGAGCGCCGCCTCGCTTACCGGGGCCGCTTCGACCGCAGCCGGCCCGGCAGCGACGTGCCCGTCACCGGGGACGAGCTGGGGGCGGCGGTCGACGCGCTGCTCTCGGGTGCGCCGATGCCCGCAGAGCAGCTGCCCAGCATCGGCTGCAGCATCAAGTGGCGTCCGGGGCGGGACCCCTGGTCGGAGTGAGCCGGGCGCCGTCGCCGGCGCGACGCACGCCCCGATGAGGCCGTCGGAGCTCATCGACCGCCTGGAGCGCCGCGCGGCGCGCCAGCCGCGCCGGATCCGGGGGCGCAACCCGGCTGCGGTCGCGCTGCACGTGGTGCGCCGGTTCGTCGACGTGCGGGTGACCGGGCTCGCGGCCGAGATGACCTACTACACGCTGCTGTCGCTCGTGCCGCTCACCACCGCGCTCGGTGCGGGGCTGGGCGCGCTCGAGGGGTTGGTGGGCGCCGAGCGGGTCACCGAGATCGAGGAGGCCCTCGTCGACGGCGTGGAGGCGCTCCTCAGCGAGGAGCTCAGCGCGGACGTGGCGGCGCCGCTGGTGCGCGAGCTGCTGCGGGAACAGCGCACCGGCGTCGCGATCGGCGGGCTCCTGGTCGCGCTGTGGTTGGCGGGACGGGTGTTCCGGGCGGCGATCCGGGCGCTGGACGACGCCTACGAGGTCGAGGAGCGGCGCACGCTGCTGCAGCAGTGGGGGCTGTCGCTCGCGTTCCTGCTCGGCGGCATCGTGGTGGGGATCCTGTCGCTCGCGATGTTCGTGATCGGTCCGCTGCTCGGGGGTGGTCGGCGCGTGGCCGAGTGGGCCGGCTTCGGTGGCGCCTTCGAGGTGCTGTGGGACCTCGGGCGGTGGCCGCTGGTCGCGGTCGTCGGGGTCACGTTCCTGACGTTGCTGTACCTGCACGGGCCGAACGTGGAGAACACGTGGCGGGAGTGCGTGCCGGGTGCGGTGCTGGCGACCGGGGCGCTCGTCCTCGTCACGGTCGGGTTCCAGGTGTACCTGGCCGCGGCCGGCCCGCGTGCGCCCGAGGTGGACGCTCCGGACCAGGCGGTGCAGGTCGCCGCGGCGCTCGTCGGCACGCTCGCGGCGACCCTGCTGTTCGTCTGGTTGTCCAACATGTGCGTGCTGCTCGGCGGGGTGGTCAACGCCGAGTGGCACCGCCCCGGCGCCGATCTCACCCAGCCGCCTCAGCCGTCCGGCGACGTGCCGGCGGGTGGGCGCCGGACCGCCGTCGAGCCGCCCGACTGAGCGTTCAGGAGATCTTCACGCGATCGTCGGGAGTCGGGGGGTGTCTCCTGGGCAGGCGTGCTTCCTGAACAAGGGTCGTGAGTCCCGCCCCGGCGGGGGCCACCCGACCCATGCTGGCAGGTCGACGGATCCGAGGTGTCTCCCTCCGAGTGGGGAGGGCGCCGGGTACTTCCATGCCGAGTGGAGGCCCTCGAGTCACCAGTGACCCGAGGTATCGATGACAGGATCACAGGATGAGATGTGTAGTGGTTTCCTGCGTCGCCGCTGTAGCGGCGGTGGCCAGTAGCTGCGCGACGAGCGTCGAGGACCTGGGGTACGCCGTCACGGATCGTGACGGTGGCGCCGAGCTGATCGTTGCCCTGTGCGGAGCCGAGCCGCCAACCAAGCTCGTCGTCGCGAGGGCCCCTACAGGCGGGATCCAGGACGTGGACGATGCCGACTTCGCGAACCTGCCTGAAGAGGAGGTCCTGTTCGAGGTGGACGAGTCGGGGTGGGAGTCCGACGAGCGGGCCTTCCCCCTGGGAGACCGTGCGGACGCACCCCCTGACAGGCAGGGGGTCATGGTCTACGTGATGTCCAACAACGCTCGCGGTCGATCGAGCGGATGGACGTCGATGCCAGACGCTCCGTGGCCAGAGCATCCCCTTGCGCTCACGAGCGCGTTGGCGTTCGAGCGGCCGGTGCGTCTTGATACCGAGCGGGGTGACCTGTGCGAACCGGGGTGACATCTCGGCGCTTGGGCTGACCATGGGTCGCAAGACCGAGCAGGAGGTTCGAGGCGCCTGTCCTTGCTGTTCCCGCCCGAGAGCAGGGCCCTCGCCGCTCCCCGGTTGGCTCCACGGTTCAAGCGCCATCGGGCTCGTCTGCCGCACCGCTGACGCTACGGAGTGGGCGCACCTTGGCGGCCTTGTCGGCGAGGATCGCCTGGTACTCGGGCGCGAGTTGTTCGTGGAGGTCGCGAGCGTCGGACAGGGCGACGTCGCGTTCGTGCTCGGCAGCGCGCAGGGCGGCGCGTAGCTCCGTGATGGTGTGATCGCGTTGTTGGAGCGCGTCGGTCAGCTCGGTTCGGGTGTTGCCGTCCCGCGTCCGTCGGAGCATCGTGTCGACGAGCGGCGGGACGGCAGCGGTGATGGCGGCGAGGGCATCACGGTTGTGGCGGTAGGCGGTGCCCCGTGAGAACCCGGCGGCGGTCGCGATGGTGACGCCGCTGATGGGGCGATCAGCGGCCGAGAGGGCGGTGACGGCGAGGGTGGCACGAAGGACCACCGGTAGAGACCGCAGGGCATCGAGGGTGTCGGCATCACCGGCCTGGTCGGCTGCTCGGGTGAGTGCGTTGACGAGGTCTGCGCTGTGGTCGCTCATCTTGGGTCCGGGTCTTCGTGCAGGACGTCGCGCACGTAGTCGTCGAGGTCCTCGGCCGCGATGGTGGCGAGGACCTCGTCGGACATCGCGGCGAACTCGCCTTCCAGTTCCGGGATGGCCGCGGGGATCTTCTCGGCGTTCCGTCGAAGGATCGGGGCCATCCGAAGCTCTTGACGACGCCGGAGCTCGAGCAGTGCCCGCTGCGCCCGAGACATCGCGGAGTTCTTGCACTCGTGTGGTCGGCAGAGGCGGAAGTCGGCCGCTCCCTGCCCGCCGCAGAGCGCCATCTCGGGGCGGTAGAGGCACAAGGTGTAGGGACCGGTTCGGAGGTTGGAGATCTTCTTGCCGAGGGTCTTGAGCCGGGCCTGGCTGAGGGGTGCTGGGTTGGCGATTGTTTCGCGGTGTCGGTCGACGACTTCACGCAGGTGTCCAACTCCGTTGCCCTGGTAGTCGTCGAGCCGGTTCGCTGCGCGTGCCAGGGTTCGACCGGTGTCCTCTTGGACTGCGCCGTCTGCGTCGGTTGGGTCGGCGAGGTGGATGATCTTGGTGACGTCGCCGTAGTAGCCAGTGGCGACCGCTTGGGTGGACCACTGGCCGAAGGCAGCGGCGAGAACGTTGCTGAGGGGTCTCGAGGCGTAGGCCTGCAGTGCCGTGATCCGCACCTGGCTGACCGTCAGCTTCGTGAGGTCGTCGAAGCTGTCGCTCGTGACGCCGACGGCTGTGTGGTAACGGCCGTCGACGAGGATCGATGGCGCCGTGACGTGTTCGACCGGAAGCCCCGGCTCTCCCAGGAGCCGGGCGAGGCACGCTTGGTCCGGTACGCCTGGTTGCACGACCCGGACCGAGGACGTCACCGCACGCCTTGCGACATCCATAGATGGTGGCCTGAGCGGCTCGGCTGATCGCGGATGGTCAGCGGATACGTGGAGACAGCGAGAACCCCGAGGTTCGTGCGCTCAGTCAGCTACCACGCGCACTCGACGCGCACCCCGAAGGGAGACAGGAAAACACCCCCGGATTTCAGGAGCAGCCGCTGGTGGTGCCGCACTCCTGGCACACGTAGCAGGAGCCGGCTCGGGTCATCTGGATCCCGCACTGCATGCACATGGGCGACTCCGCCGCGAGGCCGAAGGTCTCCGCCGGCGCAGCGGCAGCCGTCGGAGCCGGGTTGCCGAGCTCCGCGGGCGGGGTCAGGTCGAGCCCGGTCTCGCTCGGCGTCGCGTGCTCCTCCACACCCGGCAGCGTCGGCTGCAGCCGCTCCGAGTTGGCGAGGATCCCCAGGTCGAGGCGCTCCTCGTAGCTGAGGTACTCGAGCGCCAGGCGACGGAAGAGGTAGTCGACGATGCTGTTCGCGATGCGCACCTCGGGGTCGTCGGTGATCCCGGCCGGCTCGAAGCGCATGCCGACGAAGGCGTGCACGAACGCCGCCAGCGGCACGCCGTACTGGAGGCCGTGGGAGACCGAGATCGCGAACGCGTCCATGATCCCGGCCAGGGTCGAGCCCTGCTTCGACACGCGGATGAACAGCTCGCCGGGGCGGCCATCCGCGTACTCGCCGACCGTGAAGAACCCCTTGCAGTCCGCGACGCGGAACTCGAAGGTGCGCGAGGTGCGCGACCGCGGCAACCGCTCCCTGGTGGGCCGCGCCGCCTCGGCGACGACCGCGTCCGCGGTGGCCTGCGGGGTCGGCGCCGTTGCCGCACGGCGCTTGCCGGTGCTGAGCGGCTGGGCGACCTTGCAGTTGTCGCGGTAGAGGGCGACGCACTTGATGCCCATCTCCCACGCGTCGATGAGCAGCTGCTCGATCTCCTCGACGGTGGTCTCCTCGGGCACGTTCACGGTCTTCGACATGGCGCCCGAGAAGAACGGCTGGATGGCCGCCATCATCCGCAGGTGCCCCATGTAGGAGATCGTGTTGTCGCCCATCGCGCAGGCGAACACCGGCAGGTGCGACGGGTCGAGGTGGGGCGCCCCGAGCACGGAGTGGTGCTCCGCGATGTACTCGACGATGTCGTCGACCTGGGCGTCGTCGTACCCGAGGCGGCGCAGCGCACGCGGCACGGTCTGGTTGACGATCTCGATGGAGCCGCCGCCGACGAGCTTCTTGTGCTTCACCAGGCCGAGGTCGGGCTCGATGCCGGTGGTGTCGGCGCCCATCATGAACGAGATCGTGCCGGTGGGCGCGGCGACCGAGAGCTCGGCGTTGCGGGCCCCGACGAGGCGGATCCGGTCGAGCGCGTGCTCCCAGCTGCGCACCAACCGCTCGTTCAGCTCGGGCTGGGTGGTCACCGGTGGCACGGACCGGGCCGCGTCGAGGTGCATCTCGTAGACGTGGGTCCATGCCTCGCGGTCGTCGTGGAACAGCGGCGCCGGGCCGAGGCGCGCGGCGAGCGCGGTCGAGCGCTCCGCGGCGGCACCGGTGAGCAGCCCGGTGATCGTCGCCGCCCAGGCCCGCCCCTGGTCGGAGTCGTACGGGAGCCCGAGCGCCATGAGGCACGCACCGAGGTTCGTGTAGCCGATGCCGATGTCGCGGCTCTTGGCCGTCATCTCGGCGATCTTCTCGGTCGGGTAGTCGGAGGCGCCGACGAGGATGTCCTGCGCGGTGACGATCACGTCCACGGCGTGGTGGAAGCCGTCGACGTCGAAGCGGCCGTCCTCGTCCAGGAAGCCCATCAGGTTCAGCGACGCGAGGTTGCAGGCGCTGTTGTTGAGCCGGAGGTGCTCGCTGCAGGGGTTGCTGGCCTCGATGCGACCGGCGTTGGGCGTGGTGTTCCACCGGTTGATGGTGGTGTCGAACTGGACCCCGGGGTCCGCGCACTCCCACGCCGCCTCGGCGATGTCGCGCAGGATCTTGCGGGCGGGCACCCGCTCGACCACCGACCCGTCGGTGCGGGCGATCAGCTCCCAGTCCTCGCCGGCGAGCGCGGCGCGCATGAACTCGTCGGTGAGGCGGACGGAGTTGTTGGCGTTCTGGTACTGCACGGACGCCGAGTCGGCGCCGTCGAGGCTCATGTCGAAGCCGGCCTCGGCCAGGACGCGCGCCTTGCGCTCCTCGATCGCCTTGCACCAGATGAACTCGGAGACGTCAGGGTGGTCGGCGTCGAGGATGACCATCTTCGCGGCGCGGCGTGTGGTGCCCCCGCTCTTGATCGTCCCGGCCGACGCGTCCGCGCCCCGCATGAAGCTCACCGGCCCCGATGGCACGCCGCCGTTGCCGAGCTGCTCCTTGGAGGAGCGGATCCTCGACAGGTTGGCGCCGGCGCCGGAGCCACCCTTGAAGATGAGGCCCTCCTCGACGTACCAGTTCAGGATCGAGGGCAGGTCGTCGTCGACCTCGAGGATGAAGCACGCCGAGGCCTGCTGCGCGACGCCGGGGACGCCGATGTTGAACCACACCGGCGAGTTGAACGACGCGAGCTGGTTCACCAGCAGGTAGCGCAGCTCCTCGGAGAAGGTGCCGGCCTCGTCGACGTCCTCGAAGTAGCCGTCCCGCTGCCCCCATCGGGTGATCGTGTCGACCACCCGGTCGATCACCTGGCGCAGCGACGACTCGCGGCGGCCCTCGGGGCCCCGGAAGTACTTCTGGGCGACGATGTTCGACGCGGTGACCGACCAGGTGGTCGGGAACTCCACGCCGAGCTGCTCGAACGCGACGCTGCCGTCGCGGTGGTCGACCAGGCGAGCGTCGCGGCGCTCCCAGGTCAGCTCGTCGTACGGCGAGCGTCCGGGCACCGTGAAGTGGCGCCGGAGCCTCGTGCGCTCGCGGTCCACGAGCTGCTGGTCGTCGGTTCGCATGGTCGTCACCTGGAGTTCCTCCCGGGGGCGCGCCGGAGTGGTGGGGGTTCTGCGCCGAAGGGCGAGCGGGTTGCGGCCACGGGCGACTGGGCAGGAGCCGGCCAGGCCACCCGGACCCTTCGAGAAGGGTCAGGCCGACCCGACCCCCAGGAGACACCGATCGCCGCGGCGAACGGTGGCAGCCACCATTCCGGTCGCCCGTGCCGCGACCCGCGCCGCAACCCTACGAAGACGGTGTTGTGGAACAAAAGAGCAGAAGGGTGTGGATTACGCGTCGACTTTCCCACAGCCGGCACCGGAAGTGACGTCACGCCGCGGCCGGGAACGCCCTGCGTCACCACCGGGAGTGCCCGGATGCCACGCGCTGCGCTCGACCGGGTGCAGCGTCGTGCCGTTCCAGGGCATCTCGTCCTCCACAGCCTGTCGGAGCTCTGTGGATGGCGGGTTGTTAGCGTTCGGAGGTGCGACAACTCCTCCCCGAGCCCCTCGACCCCTTCGATCCGGCCACGCTGACCGACCCCGGTGACCGCACGGCCCCGCCGGAGCGGCCCTGGGTCATGGCCAACATGGTGATGAGCGCGGACGGCGCCCACTCGGTGGCGGGACGTTCCGGGGGCCTCGCGAGCCCCGCGGACAAGCTGCTGTTCCACACCCTGCGCGCCGCCGCGGACGCCATCCTCGTCGCCGCCGAGACCGCCCGCGTGGAGCGCTACCGGCGCCCGAGCACCCGCCCGGAGCTGCTCGAGGGGCGCCGCGCGCGCGGGCAGGGCGACGCGCCCCGCCTGGTCGTCGTGACCCGCAGCGGCAGGTTCCCCGAGGACCAGCCCTTCTTCGAGGGGGACGGTCCGGATCCGCTCGTGCTGCACCCCGCGGGCGGACCCGCCCCGGGCCCGATGCCAGGTGTGGAGCTGCGCGCCGTGGGCGAGGGCGCGGACGTCGACCTCGCCGCCGCGCTGGCGGACCTGCGGCGCGAGGGGGTGCGCCACCTGCTGTGCGAGGGTGGGCCACGCCTGCTCGGCCAGCTGCACCGATCGGGTGTGCTCGACGAGCTCTTCGTGACGCTCTCGCCGGTCCTGGCGGGCGGCACCGAACTGGGTCTGCTCGGGCCGATCCCCGAGTCCGCCTCCCCGGTCCACCTGCACCGCGTGCTGGAGGAGGACGGGTCGCTCTTCCTGACCTACCGGACGCGGCCGGCCTGACGGGCCGAGGCCCGCCCGGTGTGCGGGCTCAGCTCGCGGCGGGAGCGGTGGAGGGATCGTCGCCGGAACCCTCGAGCAGCAGGATCTCGCGCTCGAAGTCCGCCGGGTCCTCGAAGGACTTGTAGACGCTCGCGAACCGGACCGCCGCGACGCGGTCGAGCTGGCGGAGCCGCTCGAGGATGAGCTCGCCGATCGTGGCCGCCTCGATCTCGCCGCGCCGGGCGGGGAGCTGGTCCTCCACCTCGGACGCGAGCGCCTCGATGTCGGCGTCGTCGACGGGACGCCCCTTGCAGGCGGCGCGGACCCCGCTCTCGATCTTGGCGCGCTCGAAGGGGACCCGCCGGCCGTCACGCTTGATGACCACCGGGGCGACCTCCTCGAGGCGCTCGAAGGTCGTGAAGCGGGTCGAGCACTCCAGGCACTCGCGTCGCCGGCGGATGCAGGTCCCATCCTCCGCGGCGCGCGAGTCGACCACCCGGTCCTCGAGTGCGCCACAGCCAGGGCATCGCATGCGGTCGACGCTACCCGTCGGCCCTGCGCGCCGCACCTTCGGGCCCGGCGGTCCGTGGCCTGCGCTCCCACGGCGGCGACGACGGGGACGCGGCTCAGCCCGCGACGGGGAGTCGCAGCGTCTCGCCGACGCGCAGCACCCCGTCGGAGGCGACGGCGGACGCGGAGTTCAGCTCGATGATCCGGTCGACGACGTCGCGGCGATCGGCGCCGGGGTCGACGGTCGCGGCGAGGCCCCACAGCGTGTCGCCCGGCTGCACGGTGTGCAGCTCGACCCGTTGGGGCGCCGACGGCGCGGCGACGGTGCGGGCAGCCCACCCCACGGTCGCCAACAGGACGACGGCCGCCAGGGCCACCGCGAGCCGCCGCTGCCGGTAGACCCGGCGCTGCTCGAGCGCCCGCGGGGCACGGCCACCTTCGATGACCGTGAGCCGTGGGCGGGCTGGAGGGACCGGCCGGTGGGCCTCGTGCGGGACGGCGTGACCGGTGCGGAGGTCGATGACTGCTGCCATGGCTCCATCCTCCAGATGAGGTGTGACATCGAGCCGCCCGGCCCCGATCCGACGCTGGGCGGAGGGTGCACCGAACGGACGTTCGACCCCAGCCTGCAGCGAACGGGCGTTCGATGTCAAGGGTCTGGTCGAACGGATGTTCCACGTTCCCGCACGGCCCGGTGCTACGCTGATCAAACAGGTGTTCGCCTCGAGCGGGCACCCCCAGCCGCCACCGTCGGGAGGACGACATGACCGACAGCCCGCTCACCGAGCGCCAGCAGGAGATCCTGAGGTTCATCGACAAGACGGTGAGCGAGCGCGGCTATCCCCCGTCGGTACGGGAGATCGGCACCGCCATCGGGCTCGCGTCCCCGTCCACGGTGCACAGCCACCTCAAGACGCTCAGCGAGCGCGGCTACCTCCGGCGCGACCCGACCAAGCCCCGTGCCATCGAGGTGACCGCCGACACCGCGAGCGGCACCACCGCCGAGCGGCGGCCCACCCGCCACGTGCCGCTCGTGGGCGACGTGGCCGCCGGCGTCGGCGTGCTCGCCCAGGAGCACGTCGAGGAGCTCGTCCCGCTGCCCGCGGACTTCACCGGCGAAGGCGAGCTGTTCATGCTGCGCGTCCGCGGCGACTCGATGGTCGACGCGGGCATCCTCGACGGCGACTACGTCGTCGCCCGCGTCGAGGCCACCGCGAACGACGGCGACGTCGTCGTCGCGGGCATCGCCGACGAGGAAGCGACCGTCAAGACGTTCCGCCGGCGCGACGGCAAGATCGTGCTCGAGCCCGCGAACGAGGCGCTCGAACCGATGGTCTTCGGTCCCGACGAGGTCAGGATCTACGGCAGGGTCGTCACGGTGCTGCGCCGCCTCTGACCGGCGCGGGCCGCCGGTGCCGGTGCCGGCTCAGTTCGCGTGCAGCGCGGCGTTGAGGCCCTCCGACCAGGTGCCTTCCCGCGGCACGACCTGCACCGCCCCCGTCACCGAGTGGCGCCGGAACAGCAGGTCGGGGGTGCCGCTCAGCTCCCGGGCCTTCGCGGTGGTGCCGTCGGGCAGCGTGACGATCGTCCCCGCGGTCACGTAGAGGCCCGCCTCGACGATGCACCGGTCGCCGAGGGAGATGCCGATGCCGGCGTTCGCGCCGAGCAGGCAGCCCTCCCCGACCGAGATGACCTCCTTGCCCCCTCCCGAGAGGGTGCCCATGATCGACGCGCCCCCTCCGACGTCGGAGTTCGGGCCGACGACCACACCCGCCGAGATCCGCCCCTCGACCATCGATGGGCCGAGCGTGCCGGCGTTGAAGTTCACGAAGCCCTCGTGCATCACGGTCGTGCCCTCGGCCAGGTGCGCACCCAGCCGGACCCGGTCCGCGTCCGCGATGCGGACCCCGGTGGGCATCACGTAGTCGACCATCCGCGGGAACTTGTCGACCCCGTGCACGGTCAGCTGCACCCCGGCGGCGCGCAGGCGCGAGCGGACCGCGTCGAACGAGGGGACGTCGCAGGGCCCGAGGCTGGTCCACACGACGTTCGCGAGCAGCCCGAACTGCCCCTCCAGGCTGAGGCCGTGCGGCTGCACCTTCCGCGTCGACAGCAGGTGCAGGCGCAGGTACACGTCGTGCGCGTCGACCGGTGCCTCGTCGAGGGCACCGATGAAGGTCACCACCGGGCGGCGGCGCACGGGCAGCTCCGACGGCCCCCGGTCGCCTGCGGCGAGCGCGCCCAGCACCTGGAGGTTCGGGTGGTCGCCGCCGTCGTCGAGCACGGGCGCGCAACGTGCGAGGACCTCCTCGAGGTGCGCGGGCGACAGCTCGTAGGTGGCCGCCCCGCCGTGGTGTCCGACGACGTCCGCGACGATCGCGGCGGCCCCGTGGTTCTCGTCGAGGTTCACCGCCCCGTACCAGGTGTCCAGCACGGACCCGTCGGCCTCCGCGAAGGTGGCGACGCCGATGCCGAACGCGGCGGGTTCCACGTAGCCGTCCCTGGCGCGCAGGGCATCGGCCATCGCGACGAACTCGTCGCGGGTGCTGGGGCGAAGGTCGGTGCTCACAGGGGGCCTCCGTCGGGACGTCGGACCCGCCGATCGTAGAGGAGCCCGCGAGCCCCCGGAACGGCGCCGCGGACCCGCAGCGCGACCGTCAGCCGGCGCGGTCCGGTCCCCGGCGGAGCAGGTCGTCCAGCGCCACGTAGGCCCGCTCGATGCTCGAGCGCTCGACCCGCTCCTGTGCGGTGTGCGCGAGCGTCGCGTCCCCGGGTCCGAGGTTCACCGCCGGCACGCCGTGCTCGACGAAGCGTGCGACGTCGGTCCAGCCCAGCTTGGCGCGCACCCCGAGGCCGTGGCGCTCGATCAAGGTCGCGATCACCGGGTGGTCGACCGCCGGCGGCGCCGCCGGTGACCGGTCCACGACCTCGACCTCGTCGCCCTCCTCGAGCACGGGGGCGAGCAACGAGCGCACGTGCTCCTCGGCCTCCTCGGCGGTGCGGTCCGGCGCGAAGCGGTGCCCGATCTCGACCACGGCGCGGTCGGGCACGACGTTGCCCGCCACTCCCCCCTCGACCCGCACCGCCTGGAGCGCCTCGTGGTAGCGGCAGCCGAGCAGCTCGGGCTGGCGCGGCACGTACTCCTCGAGCACCCGCAGCAGGCCGCCGAGGCGGTGCACCGCGTTGCGGCCCATCCAGGCCCTCGCCGTGTGGGCGCGGGCACCGTGGAGCACGACCCGGAAGCGCAGCGTCCCCTGGCACCCGGCCTCGATGTCGCCGTCGGTCGGCTCCCCGAGGATGGCGACGTCCCCCGCGAGCAGGTCGGGTCGCTCGGCGAAGAGCTCGCCCAGCCCGCTGTGCACCGCGGCGACCTCCTCGCGTGCGTAGAACACGTAGGTCACGTCCACCGCGGGTTCGGGGTGCCGGGCCGCGAGCTCGAGCATCACCGCCAGCCCGGACTTCATGTCGGTGGCCCCCACGCCCCACAGCACGTCGCCCTCGATGCGCGGGGTCGCGTTGCCGTCGGCCGGCACGGTGTCGGTGTGCCCGGCCAGCACGACGCGCACGGGTCGGCGGAGGGTCGTGCGGGCGACCAGGTTGTCGCCGACGCGATCGACGGTGAGGTGCGGCAGCGCGCGCAGCTCGGCCTCGATCAGGTCGGTGATCGGCCCCTCCGAGAAGCTCTCCGACGGGATCGAGACCAGCTCGGCGGTGCGCGCGAGCAGGTCCGGCAGCTCCACGCTCAGGACTGCGGCGGCGCGCCCGGTGGGGGCGGCGGAGGCGGGGGCGGCGTCGGCGGGCCCCCGGGCGGCGGGGGCGGCGTCGACGGGCCGGCGGGGGGTGGCGTGGGCGGCGGTCCCGAGGGACCGGGCGTGCCGCCGGGCGGCGGTGCCTGACCGGGGAAGCCCTGGCCCGGTGGCGGCGCGGTCGGGGCTCCCGGCTGGCCGAACGAGCCGGGCTGGCCGTATCCACCGGGCTGGCCGTACCCGCCGGGCTGGCCGTACCCACCGGGTGCCGGGGGCGAGTAGCCGCCGGGGCCGGCCGTGGGCCCGTTGCGCTTCTTCCAGCGCGAGCGCTGCACGAGGCCGACGATCAGCAGGATCACGCCGATGAGGAAGAGGACACCGCCGGCGAGCACGCCGATCGCGCCGCCGACGATCTTGCCGACGTCGAAGCCGACGACGACGAACTCGCCGCTGCCCCCGTCGAAGCCGTCGGAGCAGGTGACCTCGTAGGTGACGCCGGAGTCGGTGTCGAAGAAGTACTGGAACTCGAGCGAGGTGCCCGAGTCGGTGTCGATCGTGCCCGAGGTGCCGGCGGAGGGCTCCTGCAGCGTCACCGTGTTGCCTCGGCTGTCGACGACCTCGCACTCGGCGGTGTTGGTCGAGGTGAGGATCACCGCGCCGCCGGCGTCGGACTGCAGCGTCGCGGTCTGGCCGTACGGCGTCGTGGACCGGCCCTCGGCGACGTCCGCGAGGTCCCGCACGAAGCCGACGAAGCTCGTGCACCCGTATCCGCAGCCGCCGATCCCGATGACCAGCAGCACGATGCCCGCGATCAGCAGGCCCTTGGGCGGCTTCGGTCCGTTCGCCATGAGTCGTCCTTCCGAGCGTCGACCGGCGCGGGGCGCCGGAGATCCCGCCAGTATGTCGGACCGCCCGAGCGCCCCGGCGGATGATCAGCCGGCCCGGCGCACGATCAGCTCGATGCGCTCGTCCGGTTGCACGACCGCGACCCGCACGTGCCCGGTCGCCGCGTCGCCGTAGAACTCGCCGGGGCTGACCACGACGCCGAGCTCCCGGGCGAGCCGCTCGGTCAGCGCCCACGCGTCACCGCCCGGCGCGGCGATCCACAGGTAGAACCCTCCCTCGGGCAGCGGTGCGTCCAGGCCCATCGCCCCGAACAGGGAGCTGAGGCGCTCCAGGCGGCTCCGGTAGCGCTCCCGCTGCGCCACCACGTGCGCCTGGTCGCCCAGCGCGGCGACCGCCGCCGCCTGCGCGGGTCCGGGCACCATCAACCCGGCGTGCTTGCGCACCTCCGACAGGTAGTCCACGAGCGACGCGTCCCCCGCGTAGAACCCGACGCGGACCCCGGCGAGGTTCGAGCGCTTCGACAGCGAGTGCACGGCGAGCACCCCCTCGGTGCCCGCCTCCAGGATCGTCCGACCCGGCAGTCCGTGGCTCCCCCGCGGCTCGCCGGTCCAGGTGAACTCGGCGTAGCACTCGTCCGAGAGCACCGGCACGCCCCGCTCACGGCCCCATGCGGCGGCCGCGAGGAGGTCGTCGACCGCGCCGGTGGGGTTGGCCGGCGAGTTCACCCACAGGCACAGCGCCCGCCGGGCGTCGTCCTCGTCGATCGCGGTGAGGTCGAGGCGCCAGTGCTCGTCGACGGGGACCGGCACGGCACGGCAGCCGGCGAGCTGGGCACCCATGGCGTAGGACGGGTAGCTGACCGCTGGGTAGAGGACCGTGTCGCGGGACGGGTCGCGCAGACGCAGCAGGTGCGGCATGCCGGCGACGAGCTCCTTGGTGCCCACGCAGGCGGCGACGTGGTGCTCGTCGAGCTCGACGCCGAACCGGTCGTGCAGCCAGCCGCGGATCGCGCTCCGCAACGCCGTGGTGCCGATCGACGGCGGGTAGCCACGCTCCGATCCGGAGGTGCACAGCGCCTCGACGACCGCCGGCGGTGGGTCGTCGCACGGGGTGCCGATCGACAGGTCGATCGCGCCGCCGTCGTGGCGCGCCGCGACCTCGCGCACCGGCACCAACCGGTCGTAGGGGTACGGAGGGGGCACGAAGCCGGCGGCGGTCATCCGGCTGCGGACGAGCGGTCGTCGGGGTCGGCCGCGGCCCCGGGGCGCTCCTCGGACCGCCCGGGGGTGCCCGCAGCGCCGGCGGGGACCGGGACGGGCTCCGCGCGGAGCTCCTCGAAGCGTCCGGCGTCGCTCTCGTCCAGCCGCACCGACAGCCGGACGCCGTGCTCCTCGGCGGTCTCGCTCAGCACCTCGCCCGAGCGGTGCATGGCCGCGATGACGTCGCCGCGGTCGTAGGGCACGAAGTAGGTCCGAGCGGGCACGAGGGAGCGGAGTCGGTCGCCGATGCGGAGCAGCAGCTCGTCGACGCCCTCGCCGGTCTCGGCCGAGATGGCGAGCGAGCCGGGGTGTGCGGCGACGAGGCGCGCCGCGGCGTCGGGGTCGAGGTCCGCCTTGTTGAACACGAGCAGCTCGGGCACGTCCTCGCCGCCGATCTCGCGCACGACCTCGCGGACCGCGTCGATGCTGCCGTCCGGATCCGGCCCGGCGGCGTCGACGACGTGCACGAGGAGGTCGCCCTCGGTGACCACCTCGAGGGTGGAGGCGAACGCCTCCACGAGCTGGTGCGGCAGCTTGCGCACGAACCCGACCGTGTCGGTGAGCAGCACCGACTCACCGCCGGGCAGCTGCAGGCGGCGCGTGGTGGCGTCCAGCGTCGCGAACAGCCGGTCCTCGACGAGCACGCCGGCGTCGGTGAGCCGGTTGAGCAGCGTCGACTTGCCGGCGTTGGTGTAGCCGACGATGACGACGTGCCGCAGCCGGGAGCGTCGGCGGGCCTTGCGCTGGGTGTCCCGCACCCGCTTGATCTGACGCAGCTCCGCCTCGAGCTTGTGGATCAGCCGGGTGATGCGGCGCCGGTCGATCTCGAGCTGGGTCTCGCCGGGGCCACGCCGGGTGCCGACGCCGCCCGCCTGCTGCGACAGCGCGCGGCCCTTGCCACGCAGCCGGGGCAGGCGGTACCGGAACAGCGCCAGCTGCACCTGGGCCTTGCCCTCCTGGCTGTGCGCGTTCTGGGCGAAGATGTCGAGGATGACCGCCGTGCGGTCGATGGCGGTCCGCCCGAGCGCCTTCTCGAGGTTGAACTGCTGGGCGGGGGTCAGCTCGTCGTCGAACACGACGGTGTCGCAGTCGGTGGCCTCGGCGAGCTGGCGGATCTCCGCGACCTTGCCCGACCCGACGTACGTCGCCGGGTCGGGGGTGTCGCGGCGCTGCACGATCCGGCCGACGACATCGGCGCCGGCGGTGTCGACCAGCTGCGCGAGCTCGTCGAGCGACGCGTCGACCGCGTCCAGGTCGTGCGGCGGGAAGCTGACGCCCACGAGGATGATCCGCTCGCGGAAGGAGCGCTCGATGAACGAGCTCGTCTCGCCGCCGAACTCGCCGAAGCCGCCTCGGTGGGTCTCCTCCGGCTCGGGCTCCTGCGGCTGCGCGGCATCGTGCAGCTCCTCGTCGGTGGGTTCCTCGATGTGGTCCTCGCCCGTCGGGTCGCTCACGGCACGCTCACCTCCGCGACGAAGACCGTGGGACCGGTGAGGAGCGCCTCGTCGCCGTCGAGCTCCACGGTCGCCTCGCCGCCCGGCATGGCGACACCTACCCGCTCGTCGACGAGCCCCCACCCGTGCGCGGCGGCCACGGCCGCGACCGCGCCCGATCCGCACGCCTCGGTGATCCCGGCGCCGCGCTCCCAGACGCGCAGCTCGATCGACGCACGGTCGGTGACCCGGATCGCGTGCACGTTGATGCCCTCCGGGTACTCCGACTCGAGGCGTGGCCCGTCGACGCCGAGGTCGACCGAGGCCGGGTCGTCGACGAGCAGCACCAGGTGCGGGTTGCCGACGTCGAGGGTCACGTGCCGCTGCGCCGGGTACTCACGGGTCCGCGGCCCGGGCTCGGGGCCGGGGCCGACCTCGCCCATGCCGACCCGGATCCACATCTCCCCGTCCGCGTCGCCCCGCACCGTGTGCACGGTGCGCACCCCCCGGGGCGTCTCGATGCGCAGGTCGCCCTCGTCGCGCCCGGCGTCGCGCAGCACCGCCTGGGCGAGGCAGCGGATGCCGTTGCCGGAGATCTCCGCCTCGGAGCCGTCGGAGTTGAGCAGCACCATGCACACGTCGTCCTCGTCGCGGGCGGGTCCGAGGCCGAGGATCAGCCCGTCCGCGCCGACGCCGCGGCGGCGGTCGCAGACGCGGCGCGCGAAGTCGGGGTCCGGCACGATGCCGGGGTTGTGCGCCTCGAGCGCGACGAGGAAGTCGTTGCCGAGTCCGTGGTGCTTGGTCAGTCTGCGCACGTGGGTCCAGGGGTCACGGTGCCCCGCCGCGTCGCGGGGCCTCGCCGGCCACGGTAGCGGTCGAGCCCTGCCGAGCCGCCACGCGTTCGGACCACTCGGCGTCGATGCGGGCGGCGGTCTCCGCCGGGTCCCCGTGGTGCTCGAACCAGCGGATCCGGGGGTCCCGGCGGAACCAGCGGATCTGCCGGACGGCGAACCGGCGGGTGCGTGCCACGGCCTCCTCCAGTGCGTCCTCGAGGGTCGCCCGCCCCTGGAGGTGGCCGAGCAGCTCCCGGTAGCCGAGCGCCTGCGACGCCGTGCGCGACAGCGGGGCCGGACGGACCGCCAGCTCCCGGACCTCGTCGAGGAAGCCGGCGTCGAGCTGCTGCCGGTACCGCTCGGCGATCCGGTCGCGCAGCTCGTCGCGGGGCATCCACAGGCCGCAGAGCACGAACGGTGTCGGTGGGTACCGGCCCAGGCCGGGTCCGTGCTCGGAGAAGCGGCGACCGGAACCGAGGGTGACCTCGAGCGCCCGCAGGACCCGCCGGCGGTTCGTCGGCTCCATGCGGGCCGCGGCGTCCGGGTCCAGCTCGACCAGGCGGCGGTGCAGCTCCCCGGTGTCGGGCTCGCGCTCGAGCTCGGCGAGCACCTCGGGGTACCTGCCGGGGACCTCGAGCCCGTCGACGACCGCCTGCACGTAGAGCCCGGTGCCACCGACGAGCAGCGCGGCGGCGCCCCTCGACTCGATGTCGGCCAGCACCGCGCGCACCTCGCGGGCGTAGCGGGCGACCGAGAACTCCTCCTCCGGGTCGACCACGTCGAGCAGGTGGTGCCGGAGCCGCTCCCGCTCCGCCGGGGTGGGCTTCGCGGTGCCGATGTCCATGCCCCGGTAGACCTGCATCGAGTCGGCGGAGACGATCTCGACCGGTTCGCCCCGGGCTGCGCGTCGTGTGGCGAGCTCGAGCGCGACCGCGGACTTGCCGACCGCGGTGGGCCCGACGAGGACCAGGTGGCGGCCGGGCTCCCAGCTGGTGGTCACGGGGTGAGCTCGGCGGCGAGGACGTACCAGTCGAGGCGGACGGGGTCCGGACGCGGCGGCTGCGGCCGCGACGACGCGGCGGCGTAGGCCTCGAACAGCACGGGGACCAGCATCGGGCTGAGGCCGGTGGCCACCTCGCGGGCGGCCACGGCGAGGTCGCGGTACGGGTGGCCGAGCCCGAGCCGGTCCCAGCCGGTGAGGCCGAGGGCGGCGCCGTGCTCGCAACGCAGCCGTTCCAGCAGCGGCCGCCCGTGGGTCAGCACCGGCGGGTCGTCGGTGGCGACCGCCTCGTGCCCGGCGCGCTCGGCGAGGATCTCCAGCAGCCGCTCGGGAGCCATGTGGCGGTAGGCGGAGCTGAGCCCTTCCGCGCTGACCCGGCCGGAGCGGACCGCCTCGGTCGCCTCTCCCACGATCGCCGCGGGGTCGTGCACGGTGAGCGCCGCGGCGGTGTCGTCGGGGACCTCGAGGTCGTGCAGCCGGGCGAGCGTCGAGGCGTACATCGCGACCGTGCGCTCCACCTCCACCCGGTACTCGCGGCTCGACGCGGGCGTGCCGCCCTTGCCGGTCGCGTCGAGCCCGCTGTCGCCGATCAGGGCCTCGACGCCGTGGCGGTCCGCGCTCACACCGCCGCGACCGGGATCCGGGTCCGATGCGTCGGGACGGAGCGCACCTCGACCAGGTGGCCGCGCAGGCTCGTGGTGGTGGCGTCGGTGACCTCGACGTCCGCGTAGGTGCCGGGCCGCAGCGGGGTGGCCGTCTCGAAGTGGACGAGCCGGTTCTGGCGGGTGCGTCCGGTCAGGCGTGACGGGTCCTTGCGGCTCGGGCCCTCGACGAGGATCTCCTCGACACGGCCGATCCTCGCCTGGTTCGCGCGCAGCGACGACCGCTCGATCACGGCCCGCAGCCGCGACATCCGCTCGACCGCCACGTCGTGGGGCACGAACCGGTCGGTGAGCTCGGCGGCCTCGGTCCCGGGTCGGGGCGAATAGATGAACGTGAAGGCGGAGTCGAACGCCGCCTCGGCCGCGACCTCGCAGGTCGCGTCGGCGTCCGCGTCGGTCTCGCCGGGGAAGCCGACGATGATGTCGGTGCTGACCGCGAGGTCGTCGATGCGGGCCCGCGCCTCGCGGAGCCGCTCCAGGAACCGCTCGGCGGTGTAGCCGCGGTGCATCGCCGCGAGCACCCGGTCGCTCCCGGACTGCAGCGGCAGGTGGAGGTGCTCGCAGACGGCGGGCACCTCGGCCATGGCGGCGATGGTCTCGGGACGCAGGTCCTTGGGGTGGGGGCTCGTGTAGCGGACGCGGCGGATGCCCTCCACCGAGCCGACGGCGCGGAGCAGGTCCGCGAACAGGGGGCGGATGCGGCGGGACCCGTCGGTGGCCCAGGCGTCGCCGAGCACGAAGCGCTCGTCGAGACGGTCGTCGCCCCCGCCCTGGCGGGCGCGCAGCGTGAGGTCGCGCCCGTAGGAGTTCACGTTCTGGCCGAGCAGCGTCACCTCGGTGACCCCGTCGGCGGCGGCGCGCTCGACCTCGGCCAGCACGTCTCCGAACGGGCGGCTGATCTCCGGGCCGCGCACGGAGGGCACGATGCAGAACGCGCAGCTGTTGTCGCAGCCGATCTGGATGGTGATCCAGCCGGCGTAGCCGACCTGCCGCACGACGGGGAGGGCGGAGGGGAACAGCTCGTGGTCCTCGGCGACGGTCTCGGTGAGGATCTCGACCACCGGGTCGCCGTTGCGGCGGTGCTCGTGGAGCAGGTCCACGGCCCGGTGCACGTTGTGGGTGCCGAGCACGACGTCGACGTGCGGAGCGCGCTCGGTGATGAGCTCCTGATCCTTCTGCGCGAGGCAGCCGGCGACCATGATCTCGAGCTCCGGGCGGGCCTCCTTCAGCCGCTTCAGGTGCCCGAGGGCGCCGTAGAGCTTGTTGTCGGCGTTCTCACGGATGCAGCAGGTGTTGAGCACGACGACGTCCGCGTCGTCGACCTCGTCGGTCGCCTCGAACCCGTCGGCCTCGAGCAGGCCGGCGATCCGTTCGGAATCGTGCTCGTTCATCTGGCACCCGTAGGTGCGCACCACGTACTTGCCGGACATCGCCGCCATGGTACGACCCGCCGCCCGGGGCGACCCACCGCCCGATGGGGAGGCGATCCCCGGCCGGGCGAGGAAGTCCCGGCCGGGGACCGGTGGATCAGTCGAGCGTGATCGGCACGTCGTCGGGGTCGACGACGGCGGCCTCGTCGCCGGTGTCCGCGGACTGACCGAGGCCCACCTCGGCCAGCACCCGCTCCGAGATGTCGACCATGACCTCGGGGTTCTCGACGAGGAACGTCTTGGCGTTCTCGCGGCCCTGGCCGAGCTGCTCGCCCTCGTAGGTGTACCAGGCACCGGACTTCTTCACGATGCCGTACTCGACCGCGAGGTCGAGGGCGGTGCCCTCACGGCTGATGCCCTGGCCGTACATGATGTCGAACTCGGCCTGCTTGAACGGCGAGGCCAGCTTGTTCTTCACGACCTTCACCCGGGTGCGGTTACCGACCACCTCGACGCCGTCCTTGATGGCCTCGATGCGGCGGATGTCGAGCCGGACCGACGAGTAGAACTTCAGCGCCCGCCCGCCGGGGGTGGTCTCGGGCGAGCCGAACATCACGCCGATCTTCTCGCGCAGCTGGTTGATGAAGATGCAGATCGTGTTGCTCTTGTTGAGGTTGGCGGTGAGCTTGCGCAGCGCCTGCGACATGAGCCGGGCCTGGAGCCCCACGTGGGAGTCGCCCATCTCGCCCTCGATCTCGGCCTTGGGGGTCAGCGCCGCCACCGAGTCGATGACCACCACGTCGAGCGCACCCGAGCGCACGAGCATGTCGGTGATCTCGAGGGCCTGCTCGCCCGTGTCGGGCTGGGAGATGAGCAGCTCGTCGACGTCGACCCCGATGCGGGCCGCGTAGGCGGGGTCCATGGCGTGCTCGGCGTCGACGTAGGCGCAGATGCCGCCGTTGCGCTGCGCCTCGGCGACCACGTGCATGGCGAGCGTCGACTTGCCCGACGACTCGGGGCCGTAGACCTCGACGATGCGGCCCCGGGGCAGCCCGCCGATGCCCAGCGCGATGTCGAGCGACAGCGCACCGGTGGGGATGGACTCGACGTCCATCGAGGACTTCTCCCCCATCTTCATGACGGAGCCCTTGCCGTACTGCTTCTCGATCTGGCTGAGCGCCATCTCGAGCGCCTTCTCTCGTTCCAGAGCCATCCTGTTCCGTCCTTGCTGGTCGCGGTGTCGTCGGTGGGGGAAAGCCGGACCGACCGGGTGCCGATCCGTGTGGGGACCGTACCGACGGGCTGTGACACCGAACGTCGGCCGCGACATCACTGTAATTCCGAACAGGCGTTCGACTCAAGCACCTCCGGCGTCGTCGGCGCCGCGGGTACGGCGCGAGCGCAGCAGCGCTCCCCCGCCCAGGGCGGCGATGGCGAGCAGCACCACGAGCGTGCCCACCCAGGGCGGTCCGCCCGCGTCACCGTCGCGTACTCCGGCGGCGACCTCCTCGCCGAGGTCCACCGACGTCGCCTCGTCGGGGTCGGCGGGCTCCTCGGCACCCGGGTCGTGCTCGCCACGCTCCTCGTCGTCCGCGGGGGCGTCCGGCTCCTCGGCGGCCGCTGCGGGTTCGTCGGGGCCGTCCGGCGCGTCGCGCCCGGTGCTCGAGGGCGCTCCTCCAGCGTCCGCGTCGCCCGAGGACGGACCCGGCGCGGTCGTGGCGGTCCCGCCACCCCTCCCTGCGGGGTTCGCTGGTGCCACGGAGTCGGAGGGCCCGGCCGGGCCACCGCCGTCACGGGGTCGGGTGGCGGGGCGGGGCGGGGCGGGCGCCGGCTTCGGCGCCGCCGCGGGTGGCGCGGCGGCCGCCTCGCACGCCACGGAGGGGGGCGCGACGCGCGGCGGCGACTTCGCGCGCTGCGGACGGAACGACCAGCCCTCGACCGCGCACCGGTCCGGGAGGCGGCGCCCCGCTGCGCCGACGGTGGAGAACTGCCAGCTGCCACCGGGCGAGGCGTACCAGTACGACCACGAGTCCGCGGCGGGGTCCCCCCACGCGCACTCGGGCGCCGGCGGCACACCTCCGATGCCGCACACGAACCCCCCGTTGCTGGGGTGTGGGCGCACCTGCGCGGCCGCGTACAGCGCGTCCATGCCGGTCCTGCCGGCGTCCACGGTCACGCAACGCTGCTGGACCGGACCCGAGCCCGGGTCGATGACAACCATGACGGCGACCTTGCCGGCCGGTGCGGGCCCGCAGGACGCCGCCGCGGCCGGCTCGGCAGCGAACGGTCCACCGAGGATCGCGCCGAGCCCGCCGAGCAGCATCGCCGTGGCGGCCACGAGCGCGACCCTCCGGTTCTGCGATGCGAGGTCGGGGTTCACACCCCGACCTCGCAGCACAGAACGTGTCGGCCGGGTGAGGCGACGGGGCTCAGGCACGCCGGCGACGCGACGCGGTGAGCGACACCGCGGCACCGAGCAGGAGCAGGGCCGCACCGACCGACACGAGGTGCGAGGCCTCGGTGCCGGTCCTCGCGAGCGAGCCGGATCGACCCCCACCGCCGCCCGCGCGCTCCGAGGCGAGGTCGGCGACGTCGGGCACCGGATCGGCTCCGCCCGGCGGGTCGTCACCGGCGCTGCCGTCCGGCGGGCCACCGACCGGCACCGTCGACGTGGTCGTGGTGGAGGTGGTGGTCGTCGTGGTGGTCGTGGTGGTAGGCGGGCACGGGTCCTCGAACGACACCGTCACCAGGGGCCCGGTGATGCCCAGGGTGGCTCCGGCCGCGGCGCTGGTGCCCTGCGCGGTCGCCATCGTGTTGGGAAGGTCGCCCGAGCCGGGGAAGGTGAACGCACCGGCGTCGGCCCCCGCCGCGCAGGCGAGCTGGAACGACAGCAGCGACTCGAGCGGGCTCCCCGCCCGGTCGTCGAACTCCGGGTCGTCGAGCACCCCGGCCGACCGGAGGGCCATCACGACCACCGCCGTCGAGTTCGGGTCGGAGCCGTCACCGGGGAAGAACCCCCAGCCGCCGTCGTCGTTCTGGACCGAGTCCAGCCACGCCAGCGCATCGGCCACGGCCGGTTCCCCACCCGCACCGGCGGCGATCAGGCCGCTGATGGCCGGGGCGGTCGAGTTGGTGTCGGGCCCGACGAAGGCGCCACCGTCGAAGGCGCACGGTTCGCTGAGGTCGGTGCGGTGCGGCATCCACGACCCGTCGTCGCACTGCTGGTCGAGCAGCCACTGCACGGCGGTCGGGTCCGGGGTCACCCCCGCGGCGACGAGCGCCGCGAGCGAGTAGCCCTGCCGGTACGCGCCGTCGTAGGTGGCGTCCTGGCTGCCGAAGAGCCCCTCGTCGGGCCCCGCGGTGGTGCGCGTGTCCTCGAGGCGGGCGACGAGGTCCTCACCGGGCGCGGCGCCGACCGAGGTCGGGTCCTCACCAAGCCCGACGGCCAGCAGGATCACCTGCGCGAGCCGGCCCGGCACGTCCGCGCCGGACGCGGTGACGATCGACTCGCGCTGCGCCTCGACCTGCGCCCAGACCTCGTCGAGCAGGGCCTGGTGCCCGTCCACGGCCACCAGCGCCAGGGCGGCGTCGAGGGTGGTGCCCCAGTCGGGTGATCCGAAGGTCTCGACCGGGATGCCGGCCCCGAGCTCCTTCGCGAGCCACTCGGCTCCCCACGCCGCGGCGGTCGGGGGATCGTCCACCTCGGGTGCCGCCCCCGAGGTCGTCGCCAGCGGCCCGGCCAGGGCCACGAGCACGGCGGTGAGGGCCGCCATCACCAGCCGCACGGGCCGGTGCCAGCGCGCACTGGGGTCCGCGCCCCGGTTGCGTGTCGATCGCATCGGTTTCTCCTCGTTCGGGCCGTGGCGCCGGGTCGTGGAGCCGGACCCGAGGACGCCCGAACGGGAGCACCTTGGACACCGGGCTCCGCGACCGCTCACCACGACGGTCCATCGGAGCCGACCCCGGCGACGGTGCTCCGGCTGACGGGTGGGGCCCGAGGGCCTCCCCGATCACGGTTGCGGGACAGCGCCGGATTCCCACCGGCTTCCCCCTCGTCGGGACTGGCAGCCCGCAGTGTAGCGCGCCCGCCAGAGGTGCCCGACCGTCAGGTCGAGCGCGGCAGCAGTCGCAGCCCGAGCTCCTCGAGGTGCTCCGGGTCGATCTCGCTCGGCGCCGAGGTCAGCGGGTCGGAGCCCGACTGGGTCTTCGGGAACGCGATGACCTCGCGGATGTTCTCCTCGCCGAGCAGCAGCGCGACGAGCCGATCGATGCCGAACGCGAACCCGGCGTGCGGCGGCGCGCCGTAGCGGAAGGCGTCGAGCAGGAAGCCGAACTTCTCCTGTGCCTCCTCGGCGCTGATGCCGAGCGCGTCGAAGACCCGCTGCTGGATGTCGCGCCGATGGATCCGGACGCTGCCCGAGCCGAGCTCCCATCCGTTGAGGACCATGTCGTAGGCCTGCGAGCGGACCCGCAGCAGGTCCTCCTTGTCGCCCGACAGCAGGTCGAGGTCCTCGGGGTGCGGCATCGTGAACGGGTGGTGGGCGGGCACGGGCCTGCCGGTCGCCTCGTCGAACGACTCGAAGAGGGGGAAGTCGACGACCCAGAGGAAGTTGAACCCGCCCTCGTTGACCGGCGGCCGGCCGAGCTCCAGGCGGAGCAGGCCGAGCACGTGGCACACCTGCGCCCACTCGTCGGCCACCAGGTACAGCACGTCGCCGACCTCCGCGCCGAGCTCGCGCACGATGCCGGCCTGCTCGTCGTCGCTGAGGAACTTCGCGACCGGCGAGTTGAGCGTCGTCGTCCCCTCGCCGCCGTCCTCGACCCGCATCCACACGAGCCCCTTCGCGCCCCAGCGCTTGGCCTGCTCGGTGAGCTCGTCGAGGCGCCGGCGGGTCGTGTCCTGCGCAGCGCCGGCGTGCCGGATGCCCTTCACGCACGGCGCCTTGAAGGCGTTGAACCCGGTGTCGGCGAACACATCGGTGAGCTCCACCAGCTCCATGCCGAAGCGCACGTCGGGCTTGTCGGAGCCGTACCGGTCCATCGCGTCGCGCCAGGTGATGCGGGGCACCTCGGTGATGCCCTCGCCGTCGACGCACTCGACCGCGGCCGACACCACGGCGGTGATCGCCTCGATCACCTCGTCCTGGCCGGCGAAGCTCATCTCCGCGTCGAGCTGGGTGAACTCGAACTGCCGGTCGGCGCGCAGGTCCTCGTCGCGCATGCACCGGGCGATCTGGTAGTAGCGGTCGACGCCGCCGACCATGCACAGCTGCTTGAACAGCTGCGGGCTCTGGGGCAGCGCGTAGAACGTGCCGGGCCGGGAGCGCGCCGGCACCACGAAGTCGCGCGCACCCTCCGGCGTCGACGCGATCAGCATCGGCGTCTCGACCTCGACGAAGTCCTGGGCGACCATCGCCGAGCGGATCGCCGCGTTGATGCGGGCGCGCATGCGAAGGTTGCGCTGCATCTCGTCGCGGCGCAGGTCGAGGTACCGGTAGCGGAGCCGGATGTTCTCGTCCACGTCGCTCGCCCGACCGTCGAGCGGGAACGGTGGCGGCTCGGCGGTGGCGAGCACCTCGACCCGGCAGTCGCCGACCTCGACCTCGCCGGTGGCGAGCTGGTCGTTGACCGTGCCCTCGGGGCGTGGCCGCACCACGCCGGTGATGCGGACCACGAACTCGCTGCGGAGGTCGGCCGCGCCGTCGACGACGCACTGCACGATGCCGGTGTGGTCCCGCAGGTCGATGAAGGCGAGGTGCTCGCCGTGCTCGCGGCGGCGGGAGACCCAACCGCACAGCGACACCGTCTGGCCGACGTGCTCGGTGCGGAGCTCGCCACATCGGTGCGTGCGCATGGAGGTGCTGGAGGTGATCACGTGTCGGTCCTCGGGTTCGGCGTCGGTCGGTCGGGAGGCGTGGGGCCGGCGGGGCCCGTCACCTCGCAGGGTCGTCGGCGCGGAGCTCCGCGACCAGCGCGTCGCGGGGAACCCGCCGCTGGGGTGGGCGCTCGCCGTCGGCGTCGGCGCGCAGCGGGCGCAGGGTCACCTCACCGGCGGCGGCCTCGTCGTCGCCGACGATCACCGCGTAGGTCGCCCCGGAGCGGTCCGCCGACTTCATCTGCGACTTGAGCGACCCGCCGCCGAACCGGCGATCCGCGGCGATCCCCGCGGCGCGCAGCTCGTGGGTGAGGTCGCGGGCCGCGGTGCCGGCGGCGTCGCCGGAGAGCAGGTCGACGACGTACACGTCGAGCGGCGACTCGGGGGCGGGGAAGGCGGACTCCGCGTCGCACGCGAGCAGGATCCGGTCGACGCCGAGCGCGAAGCCGATCCCGTCGGTCGGCGGGCCGCCCAGGTCCTCGGCGAGCCCGTCGTAGCGGCCGCCCCCTCCCACCGCGTTCTGCGCCGCGTCGAGCGCCTCGGCGGCGAACTCGAACGTCGTGCGCCGGTAGTAGTCGAGGCCCCGCACGAGCCGGGGCGCCTCGACGTACGCGACGCCCACCGCGTCGAGGCCGGCGAGCACCCGCTCGTAGTGGGCGGCGGACGCGTCGGAGAGGAAGTCGCGCACCAGCGGTGCCGCGGCCACGACCTCCTGGTCCGACGGGCGCTTGGAGTCGAGCACCCGCAGGGGGTTGCGGGCGAGGGTCTCCACCGCGGCGTCGGACAGGTCGGCCTTGTGCGCCTCGAGGTGGGCGCGCACCGCGTCGGTGTAGCGCTGGCGGTCGCCGTGGTCGCCCAGCGTGTTGACGAGCAGCGTCACGCTGCGCAGGCCGATGGCCTCGAAGAAGCCGCTGGCGAGCGCGATGACCTCGACGTCGAGGTCGGGGTCGTCGACGCCGAGCACCTCGATGCCGACCTGGTCGAAGGACCGGTAGCGGCCCTTCTGGGGGCGCTCGTGGCGGAAGTTCGTGCCCGCGTACCAGACCTTCCACGGCAGCTGCGGCCGGTGCTGCACGAAGGCACGCACGACACCTGCGGTCATCTCGGGCCGCAGGGCGATCCGGGTGCCGTCCTTGTCGACGAAGTCGTACATCTCCTTGGTGACGACGTCGGTGGACTCGCCGACCCGGAGGAACACCCCGAGGTCCTCGAGCAGCGGCGGGACGATCTCGCCGTACCCGGCACGCTCGGCGACCTCGGCGAAGCGCTGCACGAGCGCGCGGCGCCGACCCGACTCGGGCGGGAGGACGTCGCGCATGCCCTTGAGGCTCTGGAAGGCGCTCACGAGGGGCACGCTACCGGAGCGGTGGGGCGCCTCCGGAACCGGCGGGCGGCTCAGCGGTTGAGGAAGGCACGGACCTGGGTGAGCAGGTCGTCCTCGTGCCAGTGGTAGATCGTGGGCACCCCGGTCGCCTCCTGGTGGGCGAGGGCGATCCAGTCCATGATCCGGTGGCAGTCCTCGGGTTCCCGCACCATGGTGAGCCCGCCGACCACGCAGGCGGGGGTGGCGGGGTCGAGGCAGATCGCCACGGGCAGCACGTAGCGGCAGGAGCGCATCAGGGTGATGGTCCCGTCGTAGAGCGGCTGCAGGTGCAACGTCGGGGCCTCGCCGGGGTCGTCGCCGCGGCGCTGGCGCCACATCGCCCGCACGTTGTGCACCAGGCGGGTGACGGTGAGGTCCTGGCTGCCGCTCGCCGCCATCGCGAGCAGCTGGCCACCCTCGGACAGGCGCTGGTCGAGCTCGTGGCGCATCACGAGGTTGTTGGCACGGACGATCGCCGTGTCGATGCGGGCACGGCGCCGGCTGGCGGTCTGCGGGATCGACAGGAAGATCCGCGCCGCGCTCTGCAGGATCTGGATCGCGGGGACGTTGAAGGCCTGGCGCGTCGTGACCATGCGCGACACCAGCACGTTGGTCCGCTGCGCGATCTCCTCCTGGGAGATGCGCTCGCCGAGCACGCCGAAGCTGCGGTCGGGCTTCATCACCGCCGACTGGAGCGCCGCGATGACCAGGGCGATGTCGATGATCTGGCCGTGGTTGGTGACGAGCGCGACGTTCGCCCCCTCGTGCACCAGCAGGTGGTGCACCGCGGTGAGCGTGCCGTCGAGCGCCGGGTCGGCGAACGCCTCGACGAGGACCTTGTCGAAGTCGGGGTAGGCCGCACGTGCGTACAGCTCCGGCGCCTCGATGCCCACCGGCTCGGGGTCGACGACGACGCAGCTCGGGTCGTGGAACGGCAGCGCCGGCGTGTACGGCAGTGCCTGGAGCACCGAGTTGTGCGTGGGGCGGGCGAGCGCCGCGACCATCTTGTAGGCGGCCACGGGGTCCGCCTCCTCGAGGGTGCGTCGTGCGACCTCCAGCGAGGGTCGCTCGTCCGCCTCCTCCTCGGCTGCTCCGGGCTCCTCGGCCTGCTCGTCCACCCCGTCCCCCTCCCCTACGGCGTCGGACGCTGCCGCGGGCACCTCGTGATCGCCATGATCGCCCGTCGCGGGCGCGTCGGCTCCCTCGGGGGACTCGTCGGGATCATCGCCGGTGACCTCGTCATCGTCGTCGAGGTCGGGTACGAGGTGCAGGGCCGGCGCGTGCGCGGGCGCCGGGCCGGAGGTCTCGGCTGGGGGTGTCATGCCTCGTGTCGGACCGCTCCCGCCGCACGAGGGTTACATCCGCCACCGACGATCCCGGAGGGGTCCTGTCGGGGGCTCAGCTGTGGTTGCCGCCGCCGGGCACGACCCGGTAGGCGTCGTAGACCGAGTCGATGGTGCGCAGCCGGTTCAGCAGCGTGTCGAGGTGCGACGGGTCGCCCAGCTCGAACTCGAAGCGCATCTTCGAGACCCGGTCGTGGCCGCAGTGGCTCGAGCTCGTGAGGATGTTGACGTGGTCGTCCGAGAGGGTGGAGATCACGTCCTGCAGCAGCCGCGGGCGGTCGAGGCCCTTCACCTCCACCAGGGCGACGAAGTCACCGGTCGAGTCGGTGTCCCACTCGACGTCCACGATCCGCTCCGCCTGCCCCTCGGCCAGCGACGAGGCGTTCGCGCAGTCGGTGCGGTGCACCGACACGCCGCGGCCCCGGGTGACGAACCCGATGATCGCGTCGCCGGGCACCGGGGTGCAGCAGCGGGCCATGCGCACGAGCATGTCGTCGTAGCCCTCGACGTGGACCCCCGCGGGGCGCCCACGCCGCCGCGAGGTCGTGCGGGTCGGGGCGGCGACCACCTCCTCGCGCTCGGTGTCCGGCGTGCGCAGCAGCGCGGCGACCCGGCTGGCCACCGACTCCGGCGAGACGTGGTGCTCGCCGATCGCCGTGTACAGCGCGTCGGTGCTCTGGTACTTGAGCTGCTCGGCGACCTCGTCGATCGCGTTGCCGGCGAGGACCTTCTGCACCGGCAGCGCCTCGCGCCGCATCGCCTTGGTCAGCAGGTCACGACCCGACTCGAGCGCGTCCTCGCGCCGCTCGCGGGAGAACCACTGGCGGATCCTCGACTGCGCGGAGCGGGTCGCCACGAACGAGAGCCAGTCCTGGCTCGGCCCCGCGCCCGCCACCTTGGAGGTGAAGATCTCGACCGTGTCACCGGAGGCGAGCTGCGTGTCGAGCGGCACCAGGCGCCCACCGACGCGCGCACCGATGCAGCGGTGCCCGACCTCGGTGTGGATGGCGTACGCGAAGTCGACGGGGGTCGCGCCGGCCGGCAGCGTCACGACGTCGCCCTTCGGGGTGAACACGAAGACCTCGTCCTGGTCCAGGTCGATCTTCAGGTTCGCCATGAACTCGCCCGGGTCGGTCATCTCCTGCTGCCAGTCGATGATCCGGTTCAGCCAGGCGACGTCCTCGGAGTGGCCCTCCTTGTAGGAGAAGTGCGCGGCGACGCCCCACTCGGCGCGGTTGTGCATCTCGGGGGTGCGGATCTGCACCTCGATCGGCTTGCCCTGCGGCCCGATCACCGTCGTGTGCAACGACTGGTACAGGTTGAACTTGGGCATCGCGATGTAGTCCTTGAACCGCCCCGGCACGGGGGTCCACAGCGCGTGGATGGACCCGAGCGCCGCGTAGCAGTCCTTGGACGTGTTCACGATCAGCCGGATGCCGACGAGGTCGAAGATCTCCTCGAAGGCCTTGCCGCGCACGACCATCTTCTCGTAGATGGACCACAGGTGCTTGCCCCGCCCGGTCACCTCGGCCTCGATGTTCACCTCGGCGAGCCGGGCCTTCACCTCCTTGATGACGGCCTCGATGTAGGCGTCGCGCTCGGGGGTCCGGTGGGCGACCATGTGGTCGATCTCGGCGTACCGCTTCGGGTGCAGCGCGGCGAAGCACAGGTCCTCGAGCTGCTGGCGGATCTCCTGCATGCCCAGCCGGTGCGCGAGCGGCGCGTAGATGTCGAGGGTCTCCTGCGCGGTCCGCTCCTGCTTCCAGGCGGGCAGCGCGGCGATCGTGCGCATGTTGTGGAGGCGGTCGGCCAGCTTGATGACCAGCACCCGCAGGTCCTTGGCCATCGCGACGAGCATCTTGCGCATCGTCGCGGCCTGCTGGGCCTCCTTGGTGTCGAAGTGGATGCGCTCGAGCTTGGTGACGCCGTCGACGATCTCGGCGACCTCGGCGCCGAAGCGCTCCTCGATCTCCTCGAGTGTCAGGACCGTGTCCTCGACCGCGTCGTGCAGCAGCGCCGCGGCGATCGTGACGTCGTCCATGCCGTAGCGCGCGACGATGCCCGCCACCGCCAGCGGGTGGGTGATGTAGGGCTCGCCGGAGCGGCGCAGCTGCCCCTTGTGGGCACCGGCCGCGAGCCGGTACGCCTCGGTGATCATCTCGGTCGACCGCTTGGGGTGGAACTTGCGGTACTGACCGACGATCTCCTGGACCTCCATCGCGGGAGGCTGGCTGTGGCGGCGCCACGGCAGGACGCGGGTCACCGTGGCCATGTCGACCTCCACCGGATGGTGCCCTCGAGCGTCCTTCGCATACCTCCAAGGTACCGGGGCCCGCAAGCCGGGCGGGCACGCCGCGCACGTGCCCCGAGCACCGGCTCAGCGGCCGCCGGCGCGGCTCGCGGCCTCAGCGCTTGGAGCGGCTCTTGCGGGGCCGGGGCGGGTGGCCACCGACCGTCACGCCCAGCGGTGGCGCGTCGCTCCCCTTGGCCGGCCGGGCCGGCGAGGCGCTGGTGCCCGTCGCCCGCGCACGCGCGTAGGCGCGGGGGTCGCGCCAGCGGGTGTCGGTGACGTCGACGCCCTTCGACGCGAGCCGGTCCCGGATGTCCTGCCAGCGCGGCTCGCGCTCCTTGAGCATCCCGGTGACCGGCGCGGCGATGAACAGCGAGGAGTAGATGCCGAGCGCGAGCCCGATCGTGAGTGCCAGGGAGAACTGCACGAGCAGCGACTCGCCGAAGACGAACCCGCCGACGACCAGCATCGACAGCACCGGCAGGATCGTCGTGACCGAGGTGTTGATGCAGCGCATCAGCGTCTGGTTGAGCGTGCGCCGCATGATCGACGAGAACGTGTACTGCCCGGTGCGCCCGAAGCGGTGGAGCCCGTCCTGGAGGCGGTCGAACACGACGACCGTGTCGTACAGCGAGTAGCCCAGGATCGTCAGGAACGCGATCACGGTCGCCGGGGTGACCTCGATCCGGAAGATCGAGTAGATGCCGACGGTGATGAGGATGTCGTGCACCACGGCGAGCAGCGCGCCGAGGGCCATCTTCGGCTCGAGCCGCCAGGCGAGGTAGATCCCGAGCAGGATCGTGAACCACACCAGCGACATCGCCGCCTGCCGGGTGATGTCCGCGCCCCACGACGGGCCGATGGTCGAGACGGTGACCTCGCCGGGCTCCAACCCGGCGGCACGCGCGAGCTCGTCCGCCACCCGGGCGCCGTCGTCGATGTCCTGCAGCTCGCTGGAGATCCGCAGCACCTCGGTGCCGTCGGCGAGGGTGACCTCCTGGAAGCGCGCACCGCTGACGCCCTGCTCATCGAGCACCTCGCGTGCGTCGTCCTGGTCGAGCTCCGCGGAGGGCACCTCCCAGCGGGAACCGCCCTCGAAGTCCATGCTGAGCTCGAGGCCCTGGGTCACGAGCGAGACGATCGAGGCGCCGACGAGGATCGCGGACACGACGAGCAGTCGCCGCGACCACCGTGGGAGGTCGAAGTCGTTGGTGTTGCGGTAGAGCTGGCGAAGGACGCTCATCGGGCCCCCGGGACGGTGGCGGCGGCGCCCGCCGACGGGTCGGGCGCGTCGTGGATCGGTGCGCTGCCGGGCTCCTCGAGGTCGTCGACGGGGATGCCGAGGCGCGAGGGCCGGTCGGCCAGGCGGGACCGGGCGATCACCGCCGTGGCGGGGTACACGAACACGTAGGTGGCGATGAGGTTCAGCAGCGTCATCGCCCCCAGGTAGAACGCGAACCCGCGGACGGGCCCCACGGCCAGCCAGTAGAGGATGCCGGCGCCGATCAGCGACGCGATGTTGGCCTTGATGATCGTGGAGTAGGCGCTGGTGAAGGAACGGTCGACCGCGGCCCGCACGGTCGCGCCGCCTCGCACGTACTCCTTGAGCCCCTCGAAGTACACGACGGTGGAGTCGACGGTCACGCCGACCGACATGACGATGCCGACCACGCCGGCGAGCGTCACCGTCGCACCCACCAGCGACATCACCACCCACAGGGCGGCGCCGGACAGGGCGAGGCCGCCGATCGCCACGAGGGCGAGCAGGCGGTAGTAGAGGAGCATGTAGCCGGCGGCGAGGGCGAGGCCGATGAGGCCGGCGACGATGCCCGCGCGGAGGGCACCCTTGCCGAGCGTCGCGGACACCGTCTCGGCCTGCTGGGGCTCGAGCTCGATCGGCAGCGAGCCGTAGCGCAGGGCGACGGCGAGCGCCTCGGCGGACTCCCGGTCGAACGACCCCGAGATCTGGATCTCGTCGCGCTTGAAGTTCGGCATCTGGATCGTCGGGGCCGACAGGATCTCGTCGTCGAGGACGATCGCGAGCTGGCCCTGCCCGCCGCCGATGTTCGGGCAGGTCGCGTCGCCGGCGTAGCAGCGGGCGGCGACCTCGTTGAACTGGTCGATGCCGTCCTCACCGCCGCGGAACACGGGGCTGACGGTCCACTGGCCCTGGGTCGACAGACCGGCGGTGGCGTTCTCCACGGTGCGCCCGTCGAGCGCGACGGGGCCGAGGCGGAGCAGGGAACCGTCCTGGGTCGCGAGGGTGACCTCGCCGTCGTCGGTGCGCTCCTCGGGGGGCGTGATCCGGGCCTCGAGCTGGGTCTCGAGCTGGAGCAGCTCCTGGAACTCCGGGCTCGTGGTGTCGACGCCCCACTGGTTCTTCGGCTCCGGCGGCGCCGTGGTCGTCGTGGTGGATCCCTCGGCCTCGGCGCCCTGCTCCTCGGCGCCCTGCTCCTCGGCCGCCTTGGTCAGCTCGTCCTCGTAGACCTGGCTGGCCGTGACGTCGTCGGGCAGGCCGAGCTCGACCCGGATCTCCTCGGCGCGCTCGGTGGCCTGGCGACGCGCGTCCCCCTCCAGCACCGAACCGACGGCGGCCAGCACGGGCCGGAACTCGAGCCGGGCGGTCTTGCCGACGACCTCGAGCACCTCGGCCTGGTCCTTGGCGCCGGGAAGCTGGACCGACACGGTGTTGCCCTGGCGGGACACCTCCGGCTCGGCCACTCCCAGCGCGTCCACCCGACGGCGGATGATCTCGATCGCCTGGTCGAGCTGGTCGTCGGTGACGTCGCTGGTGACCTCGCCGTCCTCGACGGGTTGGAGGTTGACCGCGATGCCCCCCTGCAGGTCGAGGCCCAGCTTGGGCGAGCCGCCGAAGACCACGGTCGCCACCAGCACGACCACGGTCACGGCGGTGGAGGCGATCAGGATCCGGGCGGGGTGCTTTCGCATCGGCGGCCTCGTCGTGGAACGGAGCGGGTCAACCTAGCCGGAGGCCCCGGGCCACCGGCCGATGGTCACTTCTCCTCGGAGGGGGCGTCGTCGTCGGATGCGCCCGTGGTGGCACCGCCCAGCAGGCCGCGCCGCTGGCCCGCGGGCTTCTCGGCGGGGTCGGGCTCGGCCATGTTCCGTGCGATCGCCGACTTCGCCACGCGGATGACGACGTCGGTGTCGACCTCGACGTGGAACACGTCGTCCTCGACGTGGGTGATCGTGCCGACGATCCCCCCGGTGGTGAGGACCTCGTCGCCGACGTCGAGCCGTCGCAGCATGTCGGCGTGGCGCTGCCGCTGCTTCCGCTGGGGGACGATCGTCATGTAGAGGATCGCCCCCATCGGGATGAGGATGATCAGCAGGCTCAGGAGGCCTCCGCCCTGGGCGTTGTCGTTCTGGGCGAGCAGCTGGGCGATCACGTTGGTGGTGGAGAACGTCACAGTGCGCCGAGCCTACGCCGCCCGCCTCCCCCGCGGGAATCGAGCTCAGGTTGCCGGATCGTCCCAGATGCGGCGGATCTCGGTCTGCAGCTGGGCGAGCGAACCCCGTTCGATCGCGGTGCGGATGCGCCCCACGAGCCCGAGGATCCAGGTGAGGTTGTGCACGGTGCAGTGGGTCGCCGCGGCCGGCTCGCCGATCGCCACGAGGTGCCGCAGGTAGCCCCGTGAGTGCCGCCGGCAGGTCGCGCAGGCGCAGTCGGGATCGATCGGCTCGTCGCTGCGGGCGAACTCCGCCCGCTTGATGTTGAGGCGCCCCCCGTCGGTGAGCAGGGTGCCGTGCCGGGCGAGCCGCGTGGGCAGCACGCAGTCGAACATGTCCACCCCGAGGGCGACCGCGTCGACGATCGACAGCGGGTCGCCGACGCCCATGAGGTAGCGGGGCTGGTCCTCGGGCAGCCCGGCGAGCGCCTCCGCCAGCGCCGGCATCGTCCGCTCGCGGGGCTCGCCGACCGAGAGCCCGCCCACGGCGTACCCGTCGAAGTCGAGCTCCACGGTGCGCGCCGCGGACTCACGCCGGAGGTCGGGCTCCGTGCCGCCCTGCACGATCCCGAACAGGGCCTGGTCGCCGGTGCGCCGGTGCGCCGCCTTGGCCCGTGCCGCCCACCGGGCGGTGCGCTCGACGGCGTCGACGAGCACCGACCGCTCGGCGGGGAGCGAGGGGCAGACGTCGAGCACCATCTGGATGTCGGCGCCGAGCTGCTCCTGGATCGCCACGGCCCGCTCCGGGGACAACAGGACCAGGTCACCGTCGTAGGTCGACCGGAACTCGACGCCCTCCTCGGTCACCTTGGGGCCCAGCGAGAACACCTGGAAGCCGCCCGAGTCGGTGAGCAGGTGGCCGTCCCACCCGGTGAACCGGTGCAGGCCGCCGAGCTTCTCGACCACGTCCGCGCCGGGCCGCAGCATGAGGTGGTACGAGTTGGCGAGCATCACCTCGGGGACCGTGCCGTCCGCGGCGGCGAGCCGGGCGAAGGCGTCGGTCGTCAGCGCCCGGATCGAGCCCTGCGTGCCGACCGGCATGAACACCGGGGTGCGGATCTCGCCGCGGGGGGTCCGCACGACACCGGCGCGTGCCGCGCCGTCGCGGTGGGTGACCTCGATCCCCAGCCTCACGGGGTGCCGTCCCCACCGGCGCGCTCCAGCAGCATCGCGTCGCCGAAGGACAGGAAGCGGTAGCCCCGCTCGAGCGCCGTCGCGTAGAGGTCGCGCCAGCGCGGTCCGACGAAGGCGTGGATCATCGCGAGCAGCGACGAGCGTGGCAGGTGGAAGTTCGTCATCAGCACGTCCACGACCCGGAACTGGTAGCCGGGCGTGATGAAGAGGCGGGTTCGGCCCTCAGCTTGGCCGGTCGCGGCGTGCGACTCGAGCGCGCGCACGGTCGTGGTGCCCACCGCGACGACACGACCACCGCGCTGCCGGCACCGCTCCAGCGCCGTCCGCGCGTCGGCGGGAACGTGGTACCGCTCGGAGTGGATGTCGTGCTCCTCGACCACCTCGGCGGCGATGGGCCGGAAGGTGTCCAGGCCGACGACCAGCTCGACGCGTGCCAGTTCGATGCCACGTGCACGGAGGCCGTCGAGGACGCGGTCGGTGAGGTGGAGCCCGGCGGTCGGCGCCGCTGCCGAGGCGGGCCGCTGCGCGAAGACGGTCTGGTAGCGGTCGGCGTCGGTGAGCCGGCGGGTGATGTACGGCGGGAGCGGCATCTGCCCGACGCGCTCGAGGACCTCGGTGAGCGGCTCGTCGTGGATCGGGCGGACGAGCCGGGTGCCGCCCTCCTCGCCGCCCATCTCGAACGCGAGCCCCTGCACCGCGCTCTGCACGACCTCCCCCGCCCGCAGCTTGCGGGACGGGCGGCACAGCGCCTGCCACCAGCCGCCGTCGCGCTCCTCCAGCAGCAGCACCTCTCCCCTGCCGCCGCCGGCCCGCACCACCTCGACGCGGGCCGGGAGGACCCGGGTGTCGTTGACGACGACGAGGTCGCCCGGCTGCAGGAGCCCGGGGAGGTCGCGCACGGTCGCATCCTCGGGCGGGGCTGCAGGGCCACGGTCGACCAGCAGGCGCGCCGAGTCCCGCGGCTCGGCGGGCGTCTGTGCGATCGCCTCGTCGGGCAGCTCGTAGTCGAGCTCGTCGGTCCTCACCGACCGCTGCTCCGCCGCGGGGGCGCCGACGGCGGGATCAGAAGCCCATGGAGCGGCCGATGATCTCCTTCATGATCTCGGTCGTACCGCCGTAGATGGAGGTGACGCGGGCGTCCCGGTAGGCCCGGGCGACGGGGTACTCGTTCATGTAGCCGTACCCGCCGTGGAGCTGCACGCAGGTGTCCGCGACCTTCTTCTGCAGCTCGGTGGTCCACCACTTGGCCATCGCGGCCTCCTCGGCGGTGAGGGTGCCCTCGTTGAGCCCCGCGACGCACCGGTCCACGAAGGTCTCGGCGATGGTGATCTCGGTCAGCATCTCCGCCAGCTTGAAGCGGCTGTTCTGGAAGCTGCCGATCTTCTGCCCGAACGCGGTCCGCTCGTTGCAGTACTCGATGGTCCACTCGAGCGTCGCCCGGGCGTGCCCGACCGCGGCGACCGCGATGGACAGGCGCTCCTGGGGCAGGTTCTTCACGAGGAGGAGGAACCCTTCGCCCTCCTCCCCGATCCGGTTCTCCACCGGCACCCTCACGTCGTTGAAGAAGAGCTCCGCGGTGTCCTGGGCGTGCAGGCCGACCTTGTCGAGGTTCCGGCCGCGCTCGAAGCCCTCCATCCCGGCCTCGACCACCACGAGCGACATGCCCTTGTGGCGCTGGGTCGGGTCGGTCTTGCAGGCGACGATCACCAGGTCGGAGAGGATGCCGTTGGTGATGAAGGTCTTGGAGCCGTTGATGACGTACTCGTCGCCGTCGCGGATCGCGGTGGTGGACATGGAGGCGAGGTCCGAGCCGATGCCGGGCTCGGTCATGCCGATCGCAGTGATGAGCTCACCGGAGGCGATGCCGGGCAGCCACCGCTTCTTCTGCTCGTCGTTGCAGTAGTCGAGGAAGTACGGGAGGCAGACGTCGCTGTGCAGCGTCATGCCGAGGCCGGCGGGGTACACGTCCGCCGCGCAGATCTCCTCGGCGACGATCTGGTTGTAGCGGAAGTCCTTCACCCCGGCGCCGCCGTGCTCCTCGGGCACCGCCATCGCGAGGAAGCCCGACGCGCCCGCCTTCGCGAACAGCTCGCGGTCGACGATCCCCGCCTCTTCCCAGCGCTCACGGTGGGGCACCATCTCACGTTCCACGAACGTCCGGAACGCCTCGCGGAACATGTGGTGCTCGTCGGTGAATGAGGTTCGTTCCATCTGTCGGTCGCTCCGTGCGTGGGGGTGTTGATCGGTACCCAAGAGGTTCCCACCAGAAAACCACGCGGCGGTGCACACGCCGAATTCGACGGGTCGTCAGCTCTCAGCGGAGACCGACCCCGCCGCCCCTCCCCACCGTTCTGTGCATCCGTGTTCTGTGCACCGGAATTGAGGGTGGACCCTCACTTCCGGTGCACAGAACGGGTGGGGGACGCGCCTCTGGCGCGCAGGACGGCCAAGCGCACGAGCTCGACCACCTCGCGGGGCCGGTGCCACACCTGGGAGTCCCACAGCTCGACGACCTGGAACCCGGCTGCGGCGAGTGCAGCGTGCCGAGCCTCGTCGTCCCGGCGGTCGCTGAGCGCCAGGTGGTAGCGCTCGCTCTGCACCTCCGCGATCACCGGCTCGACCTCGTGCCGGAGGTCCACCCGTCCCGTCCAGGCAGGGCCCCCGCTGTCGACCTGCCGCCGCATGGGGATCCCGGCCTCCGCGAGGATCTTGATCGCACGTCCCTCGAGCCCGCTCGCGGGCGGCACGTAGCCATCGCCGCGCTCGTCCAGGTAGCGGCGCAGCCCGCCGATGCCGTTGCGCCCCCGGGCACCCATCTCGTCGACGAACGCTCGTAGCGACGGTCCCGACAGGAGCCGCAGCGACCACAGCGCGTCGACGTGGCGCTCGGCGCGCTCGAACCGGTACTGCGCGAACAGCTGCATCGCCAACAGCTCCGGACGGACGATCGGCACCCCGTCGAGCACCGTCGTCCAACGCTCCGGCAGGAGCCGAACCGTGTGCAGGTGGGCGACCTGCGGGCGTCGCTGCGTGCGCCGGGCGCGCACGACGTGGAGCGGCTCGAGCTCGGTGCCCGGCACGTGCCACCACGCCGCCGCCGAGCTGTACGCCAGCGCCGCGCCGGGACCGGCGTCGAGCACCGCGCCCAGCGCGAGCTGTCCCCGGCTCTCCGGCGCGCCCGCCCTGCGGAGCACCTCGTCGGTCAGGGCGACCCACTGCGCCGAGCCCGCCCGATCGGCGAAGGCATGGGGCCCGAAGCCGAGATCGCGCAGCTGCGTCGCGGTGATCAGGCCGTGCTGGGACTCGGCGAGTGGGAGCAGCGGGTCGGGGATCACGCCGCGGAGGATGGGCGGTGGAGGCGGGCTCGTCCACGGGCGTCGCTCCCCGGTCCCCGAACCCTTGAACTGTGCACCGGAAGTGAGGGTGGACCCTCAGTACCGGGACACAGAACGGGAAGGGTCAGTCGAAGAGGGAGGGATCCGCGGGGGTGTGGGCCGACGGCGGGGCGACGAGCCCCAGGTGGTGCCACGCCGCCGGCGTCGCCACCCGACCCCTCGGGGTGCGCATCAGCAGCCCCTGCTGGATCAGGTACGGCTCGTAGACGTCCTCGACCGTCTCGGTCGGTTCCGACACCGCGATCGCGAGGGTGGACAGCCCGACGGGACCCCCGCCGAAGCGCTCGCAGAGCGCGGAGAGGATCGAGCGGTCGACCTTGTCGAGCCCGAGCGCGTCGATGCCGAACAGCTCCAGCCCGGCCCGTGCGACGTGCTCGTCGATGCGCCCGTCACCCTCGACCTCCGCGACGTCCCGGACGCGGCGCAGGAGGCGGTTGGCGATGCGGGGCGTGCCCCGCGAGCGCCGGGCGATCTCCCACGCACCCCCGGCGTCGATCTCGGCACCGAGGATCTGCGCCGCCCGCTCGACGATCGCCCGGAGGTCGTCGGGGTCGTAGTAGTCGAGCCGTGCGACCAGCCCGAAGCGGTCGCGCAGCGGCCCGGTGATGAGCCCGGTCCGGGTCGTCGCGCCGACGAGGCAGAACCTCGGCAGGTCGAGGCGGATGGAGCGGGCCGCGGGACCCTTGCCCAGCACGATGTCGAGCTGGAAGTCCTCCATCGCCGGGTAGAGCACCTCCTCGACGGACCGGGACAGCCGGTGGATCTCGTCGATGAAGAGCACGTCGCCCTCACCGAGCTTCGTGAGGATCGCGGCCAGGTCACCGGGGCGCTCCAGCGCCGGACCGGAGGTGACGTGCAGCGCCACGTCCATCTCGGCGGCGACGATCACCGACAGCGAGGTCTTGCCCAGACCTGGGGGACCGGCGAAGAGGAAGTGGTCGGCCGCCTGCTTGCGCCGCCGGGCCGCTTCGAGGATGACGGCCATGCGGCGCTTGAGCTCCGTCTGGCCGACGAACTCGTCGAGGGTGCGCGGTCGCAGCGAGGCGATCGGGTCGAGCGACCCCTCCCCGCCGGCCGCGGTGGCCGGAGGCCCCTCGAGCTCGAGGTCGTCGTCGTCCGGCGTCGCCCGGAGCAGCTCGTCGCGTGCCACGTCGCCCCTCAGGCGGCGGCCAGGCGCTGGAGCGCCTGGCGCAGCAGGTCGGAGGAGTCACCCTCCTCGGGCAGGTCGGCGAGGACGCGGGAGATCTCGTCGTTGCCGTAGCCGAGCCCGGCGAGGGCGTCGCGCACGTCGGAGCGGACCGACCCGCCGCCACTCCCGATCGAGGCCACCTCGGCGGCGGCACCGTCGCCCTCGGGCAGCGCCAGCTTGCTCTTCAGCTCGACGAGCAGGCGGGCGGCGGTCTTCTTCCCCACGCCCGGCACGAGGCACAGCGCCGCGACGTCCTCGCTGGCGATGACCGTCCGCAGGGCGAGCGGCGAGTGGACCGACAGGATCGCGAGCCCCAGCGCCGGGCCGACGCCGTGGGTCCCGATCAGGGTCTCGAACACCTGGCGCTCGTCGACGGAGGTGAACCCGTAGAGGGTCTCGACGTCGTCGCGCCGGTGGTGGTGCACGTGGAGGAACACCTCGCTGCCGGCCTCGCCGACCTCGAGCGCGGTGCCCGGGGTGACCTGCACGCGGTAGCCGATGCCGCCGACCTCGACGAGCAGCTCGCCGTCATCCCGGTGGAGCAGCTCGCCGCGCAGCGACCCGATCACGACAGCACCGCCGCTGCCTGCAGCCCGCCGGTGTGCGCCACGTGGGTGAGCGCGACCGCGGCGGCGTCGGCCGCGTCCGGGGGCCGTGGTGGAGCCTCCAGCTCGAGCAGCATCCGCACCATCTCCTGCACCTGTTGCTTGTCGGCGCCGCCGTGGCCGGCGACGGCATCCTTGACCTGGTTCGGCGAGTACTCGGCGACCGCGAGCCCCCGCGACGCCGCCTCGGCCATGACGATCCCGCACGCCTGCGCGACCCCGATGGCGGTGCGCACGTTGGTCTGGAACAGCACCCGCTCCACCGCGACCGCGGCGGGCGAGAACTCCTCGAGCAGGCCGCGCACGTCGGCCCACAGCTCGGCGAGCCGCTCCGGCACGGGCAGCTCCGGTGGCGTGCGCAGCACCCCCAGCGCGATGGCCCGGCTGCGGTGGCCCGTCACCTGGAGCACGCAGTACCCGCAACGGGACAGGCCGGGGTCGACACCGAGCACGAACACAGGTTCGATCGTAGCGAGCGGCGGCGTGCGGCTGGGTGACCCTGGCGTCCACACACCGCTCCCGGCAGCGCCTTCCCCGCCCGCCCACCCAGCGGCTTTGTCAAGGAAGCGGCCCACACCGTCGATGCAGAGCAGGTGCACCGCCAGGAACACCCGGACCCCGCCGCGCTCGCCCGACTCGACGGTGTGACCCACCGCTTCGGTGACGCGATCGCCCTGCGCGACCTCTCCTTCGCCGTCCCACCCGGGCAGATCACCGTGCTGCTGGGCCCCAACGGCGCCGGCAAGACGACGGCGATCCGTGCGATCACCGGCGCGCTCGTGCCCACCTCGGGCGAGGTGCGCACCTTCGGGCTCGACCCGCACCGCGACGGCGACCGGGTCCGCCCACGCTGCGGGGTCGTGTCCGCGAAGCCCGCCCTCTACGAACGCCTCTCCGGTCGCGACAACCTCGCCTACGCGGGTGAGCTGTACGGCGTGCGCGACGGCCTCGACGAGCGCATCGACGCCGCCGCGGAGCGCTTCGGCATCCGCGACGCGCTGGAGCAGCTGGTCGGCGGCTACTCCACCGGCATGAAGACGCGGCTCGCGCTCGCCCGCTCGATCCTGCACGACCCGGAGCTGCTCCTGTTCGACGAACCGACCTCCGGCCTCGACCCCGAGTCCGCGCACGCGGTGCTGGAGCTGATCCGGGAGATGACCCACGACGGCCGCACGGTGGTCATGTGCACCCACCTGCTCGCCGAGGCCGAGGGTCTGGCCGACCACATCGTGATGATGGAGGGTGGCACCGTGCTGGTCGCGGGCTCCCCCGACGAGCTCACGCACCGCTACTGGCCCCACCCCGTGGTCCACCTCGACGCGGAGGACGGCCGCCTCCTGGACCGCATCGCGTCCTGGGAGGGCGTCGTGGCGTACCGCCGCGACCCGTCCGGGGCCCGCCTCGAGCTCGACGACATCCGCCGGCTCCCGGACCTGGTCACCTCGCTGTGCGCGGACGGCGCCCGCCTCACCCGCGTCGACCCGCACCAGCCCACGCTGGAGGACCTGTACTTCACGATCCGGCGCCAGGCGAGCGGTCGGGCTGGCCGCGACGGGAGCCACGCGCTGGACCCGATCTCACCGAACGGCGTGCAGGTCCCGGTGCCGCCGACGGGGTCCGACCCGACCGCGTCGATGCCGAGGATCGACTGGCCCGAGCACGACGGCACGCCCGTGCCGGACGGGGGGAACCCACGATGACCGCGACCGCGAACGCCACCAGGGTCGGCCGCCACGGCCCCGCACCCGCGGAGCGGCGGCTGGACCGCCACCGCATGTGGGTCGTGACCCGGACCGAGCTGCGCCAGCTCCGCAAGTCACGCGACTACTGGATCCCGATGGTGCTGCTCGGCTCGATCTTCTTCCTGATCGTGCCGACGATCCTGCTGCTCATCATCACGCGGGTGGGGAGCATCCCGGCGGTCCAGCAGGTCTCGCAGACCCTCGAGATCCTCCCCGAGTCCGCGAGGTCGCAGATCCGCGGCGACGACCCGGCGACGAAGACGTCCTACGCGCTCGCCGTGTTCATGTTCGCCCCGATCGCCGTGGTGATCCCGCTGACGATCTCGACCGCGGTGGGCGCCGCGTCGCTGGTCGGCGAGCGCGAGCGCGGCACCGGCGAGTTCCTCGCCCACTCCCCCGCCTCGGTGCGCGAGATCTACCTCGGCAAGCTGATCGCCAGCCTCGTCCCCGGCTACGCGACGACGCTGGTCGGCTTCGGGGTGTACTCGCTCAGCGTGAACCTGATCGTCGGTCCCGACGTCGGGGGCTGGTTCTTCCCGACCGCCGAGTGGCTCGTGATGATGTTCTGGATCATCCCGCCGTTCCTGCTGCTGGCGCTGTCGCTGGTGCTGCGGCTCTCGGCGAGGGTCCGCTCGACCGCGGCGGCGCAGCAGGCCTCGGGCCTGATCACCCTGCCGCTGATCGGCATCGCCTACAGCCAGGCGACCGGCACCCTGGCCGGAGCCGGCCCCGAAGCGGGATGGATCCTCGGGGCCGTGGTCTGGGTCGTCGCGTCGGTCAGCCTGCACCGCGGGGTGCGCTCGGTGACCCGCAACCGCCTGCTGGGCGTCACCCAGTAGCGGCCACCCGGCAGCCGTCCGTCACCCGGCGGCTTCCAGCGCCTCGAGGACCTCGTCGGAGGCGTCGAAGTTCGAGTAGACGTCCTGCACGTCGTCGTGGTCGTCCAGGGCGTCGATCAGCCGGAGGACCGGCTTGACCTCCTCGACGCTCGTCAGCGGCACGGTCGAGGTCGGCAGCATCGTCAGGTCCGACGACTCGACCTCGATGCCGGCCTCCTCGATGGCGTGGCGGACCGCGGCGGTGGACGACGGCTCGCACACGACGGTCCAGCCCCCGCCCTCCTCACGGATGTCCTCGGCGCCCGCGTCGAGCGCGACGAGCATGAGGTCGTCCTCGGGCACCGAGCCGGGCACGCGGACGATGCCCTTGCGCTCGAACTGCCAGGCGACCGATCCCGGCTCGGCCATCGACCCGCCGAGCTTCGAGAACAGCGCTCGCATCTCCGGCCCGGTCCGGTTGCGGTTGTCGGTCAGCGCCTCCACGAACACGGCGACCCCGTTGGGCGCGTAGCCCTCGTAGGTGACCTCCTCGTAGGTGACGCCCTCGAGCTCCCCGGTGCCCCGCTTGACCGCGCGCTCGATCGTGTCGAGCGGCACCGAGGCGTCACGGGCCTTCTGGAACATCGTCCGAAGGGTCGGGTTGGCGTCGAGGTCGCCCCCGCCGTTGCGCGCGGCCACCTCGACCTGGCGGATCAGCTTGGCGAAGAGCTTGCCGCGCTTCGCGTCCGCTGCGCCCTTCTTGTGCTTGATCGTCGACCACTTGGAATGGCCCGCCATGTGTCTCCCTCCTGTCAGACCCGGACGTCCACGCCCAGGAAGTGCTCGTGCAGGCGCACGTCGTCGGCCAGCTCGGGGTGGAAGGTCGAGACCATGATCGCGCCCTGCCGGGCCAGCACCGGACGCCCCTCCAGCCAGGCGAGCACCTCGACGCCCGCGCCGACCTCCTCGAGCAGCGGGGCGCGGATGCACACGGCACGGAACGGCGGCGGCCCCAGCACCGGGACCTCGAGCTGCGCGGTGAACGACTCGACCTGGCGCCCGTAGCCGTTGCGCCGGGTGGTGATGTCGATGGCCCCGAGGCAGCGCTGGTCGGGCCGCCCGTCGAGGATGCGCGACCCGAGCAGGATGGCGCCCGCGCAGGTGCCGAGCACCGGCAGCCCGCTGCGCACGAGCTCCGCGAGCGGCTCGATCAGCCCGGTGCGCTCGGCGAGCATCGTGATCGTGGTCGACTCCCCGCCGGGGATCACCAGTCGGTCGAGGCCGTCCAGGTGCTCGGGCCGCCGGACCTGCACGGTCGGCTCGCCGAGCGATCGGAGGACCTGCTCGTGGAGCGCGAACGCGCCCTGCAGCGCCAGGACCCCGGTGGTCACCTGCCGCGCCGTCCTCGGCGGCGACGATCGGACGTCGGGCTCACCAACCGCGGTCCGAGAGCTTGACGTCGAGGTCGTCCATGCCGATTCCGGTCATCGGCGTGCCGAGGCCTCGGCTGACCTTCGCGAGGATCTCGGGGTCGCGGTAGTTGGTCGTCGCCTCGACGATCGCCTTCGCCCGGGGGCCCGGGTCGGCGGACTTGAAGATCCCCGACCCGACGAACACGGCCTCGGCGCCGAGCTGCATGGCGAGGGCGGCGTCGGCCGGCGTGGCGATGCCCCCGGCGCAGAACAGCGGCACGGGCAGCCAACCGGTGCGGGCGACCTCCTGCACGAGCGGCAGCGGCGCCTGGAGGCGCTTCGCCCAGTCGAACAGCTCGGCGGGGTCGGCCTGGGTGAGCTTGCGGATGTCGCCGGTGATCGCCCGCAGGTGCCGGACCGCCTCGACGATGTTGCCGGTGCCCGCCTCACCCTTGGAGCGGATCATGCAGGCGCCCTCGGCGATGCGGCGCAGCGCCTCGCCGAGGTTGGTCGCGCCGCACACGAACGGCACGGTGAAGGCCCACTTGTCGATGTGGTGCGCCTCGTCCGCCGGGGTCAGCACCTCGGACTCGTCGACGTAGTCCACGCCGAGCGCCTGGAGGATCTGGGCCTCGACGAAGTGCCCGATGCGGACCTTCGCCATCACCGGGATCGTGACCGCGGCCTGGATGCCCTCGATCATCTCCGGGTCGGACATGCGGGCGACGCCGCCGTCGGCACGGATGTCGGCCGGGACGCGCTCGAGCGCCATGACGGCGCACGCGCCGGCGTCCTCCGCGATGCGTGCCTGCTCGGGGGTGACGACGTCCATGATCACGCCGCCCTTGAGCATCTCCGCGAGGCCCCGCTTGACGAGCGGCGTGCCGGTCTCGTGGACGGGGTCGGCCCCGTTCGCGGGCTGGGTGGTCGGCGACTCAGGCATGGCAGAAGTGTACTTGCGGCGGAGGTCCCGCCCGAAGCGGGGTTCGGAGCACCATCAGGCGTCGCGCAGGCCGGCGGCGGCCTCGGCGGTGAGGAGCTCCGGCGCGGACCCCACCGCGGGCATGGCGACCCAGGTGGTGCCGGGGGTCAGGAGCACCGGCGAACCGTCCGGCCTGGTGAGCGTCCAGGGCTGCGTGCGCTCGTGGCGCTCCCAACGCCCCTCGACCAGGCGACCCGCGGTGTAGATCCACGCACGGCCCTCTCCGAGCGAGATCGCCTCCGGTGAGCGGGGATCGGCCGCGGAGCGGCCGTAGCTGGTCTCGAGCACGACGACGTTGGCGGGCGCCACCTGCTCGCCGGCCCGGTCCCCCTCCGGCGCCGCGTGGAGGGGTTCGCCCCCGGACCAGCGCAGCCAACCGGCCCGCTCCTCGTCCCAGACGTACTCCGAGCGCGACAGCCCGACCCCGATGCTGACCCCGGGCACCGGTTCGCCCTCGGGGAGCTCGTCCTCGTCCCGATAGGTGAACAGTGGCGTGGGCACCACCGCGGGCTCGTCGGCCGCGGCGAACGCCTGGCGTGCGTCGAGCACGAGGTTGTGCGGGGCGCGCCGCAGGTCGACCCGCCGGTACGCCCCCCGCAGCCGGTCGACGGAGACGTCCTGGATCCAGTCCAGGGAGCGCATGATCGAGGTCGTCGCCGGGTTCGCACCCGACCAGGCGGTGAGCGGACGGCCGAACATGGCGAGGAGGTCGGGGTCGCTCGTGCGTGCGGAGCGCACCGGCCCGACGTCGCCGACGTCCTGTGAGTGGTACACGGCCAGGAACCGGCTGATGCCCTCGACCTGCAGCTCCAGGACCACGTCGGCATCGGCGAGGCCCCACTGCGACACGGCGTTGGGGTGGTTGTCGACCTTCACCGCGAGGGCGGGGCGCTCGAGCAGCGAGGCCCGGTCCTCCGGCACGCGCAGCCCCGTCAACGGGGCCACCGGCCCGGTGGGTGGTTGCGTGGTCGTCGTGACCGTCGTGGTCGTCGACGTGGGCGCGGGCTCCGGCTCCTCGTCACCGCGGAGCAGCACGAACGCGAGCACGGCACCGAGCGCGACCGCTGCGACGGCGACGCCGATGACGATCGCCTTGCGGCGGGAGCCGCCGCCTTCCGGCTCGGTCACAGCTCCTCGAGCACCGCGATCCGCAACGGCAACGGCTGGGGCGTCGCGCTGCCCAGCTCACCGCCCGGTCCCCCGGCGGGATCCGCCAGCCAGAGGGGCGCGGAGGCCGTGGTCGCCGCCGGCACCTCCGTGCCGCGGTCGTCCATCGTCGCCAGCGCACGGATGAGGCCCGGCGGGTACTTCGTAAAGCCGACGGCGTCGAGGTCCGAGCGGACCGACGCCTGGTCGCCGAACGCGTCGTCGAGCAGCCGCGCCGCGAACGCGGCGGGCAGCGGCAGCGCCAGCACCGTCGTCGCGTAGCGCGCCGCTCCGCTGCGCACGCGTGCCGCGAGGTTGGCGAGCACGCCCTCGAGCTCGACCCGGCCGAGGGAGTCGACCAGGCCCCGGGTCACCACGAAGGTGGCACCGCGACCATCGGCCGCGGCCAGGGCGTTGAGCGACTCGTCCGGGAGGAGGCGCAGGGCTGGTGGCTCGATGCCGGCGACGATGCAGGTGCCCTCGAGCAGGTTCTCCAGGCGCGGCTCGGTGCCGGCGGCGACGGGTCGGGCCGAGAGCGGCGCGAGGACCCGGTCGGCGGCCGAGGACGCCCTGGTCCACACCAGCGCCGCCCAGCCGCCGGCGAGCACCACGGCGACGGCCACGCCGACCAGCGGGTGCACCAGTACGAGCACGAGGACCCCCACCAGGAGGGCGGGGACCAACCCGGCGAGCATGAGGGCCCGCACGAGCGCGTCCGTCGCGTCGTCGAAGGCACGTGGGGGGTGTGACATCGTGGCCAACGCTACCCGCTGGCAGCCGCGACCCCGGGGCTCACCAGCGCGCCGTAGATCTCGAGGTAGCGGTCACAGAGCAGCTCGAGGTCGAACTCTGCCGCCCGGCACTCGCCGGCGGCGCGCAGCCGCTCCGCCTCGGCCGGGTCGTCGAGGACGCGGCGCAGCGCGGCGGCGAGCGCGTCGGCGTCCCCGGGCTCGACCAGCGATGCCGCCGCAGGGGTGCCCTCGCCGCCGGGGCGGGCGACCTTGGCGTAGCCGGGGATGGAGCTGGCCACCACCGGGGTGCCCGCCGCCATCGCCTCGAGCAGGATCACACCGAAGGATTCACCGCCCAGCGACGGCGCGCAGAACACGCTCGCCGCGGCGAGGCGCCGGTCCCGCTCGTCGTCGTCGATGCGGCCGAGCCACTCGATCCGATCGTCGCGGTACCGCTCCCGGAGCCGGGCGGTGTCGGGGCCCTCCCCCGCGACCCACACCGCGACGTCCTCGGGCAGCTGCGGCACGGCCGACAGGAGCACCTCGAGGCCCTTGCGCGGCTCGTGCCGCCCGAGGAACAGGATCGAGCGCCGGTCGGTCGGCCACGGCTCCGCCTCGCGGAACCGCTGCACCTCGATGCCGTTGAACAGCACCAGGAACTCACCGCCCACCGCGTCGCCCGCGAGGGCGAGCGCGTCGTCGGACACCGCGACGCGCACGTCGAGGCGGTGCCCCAACCACTGCACCAGTGGGGCGAGCACCTGGTACGCGGGCTGGGATCCCGCGGCGTGGAACGTGCCCACCAGCGGCGCCGGCTTCAGCAGCGCCGCGGTGAGCGTCGGCCCCGGCACGAACGGCTCGTGCAGGTGCACGACGTCGAAGCTCTCGTCCCACAGGGCGCGGATCGTGCGCAGCTGTGCGGGCAGGTCGGGGGCGATCGGTGCGATCGAGCCGTTGGTCGCGGTGGGCACGCTGTTGCCCAGCGGGGTCACGAACAGCTCGGGCGGCGGGCCGTCGCAGGGGGCGAGCACCCGTGCCTCGTGGCCGCGGCGCCGCAGGGCCCGGGCGAGCGCGAGGACCTGGCCCTGGACCCCACCCGGGATGCTGAGGCTGTAGGGGCAGACCAGTCCGATGCGCACGGTCGCAGACTACGTGGGTCCGGGCAGGGGGCGATCAGCCCGCGTCGCGCGCCCACTCGGGGCGCTCGATCCCGAGCGCGTCGTAGTCGCTCGGCCAGTTCGGCTGCATGAGGTGCCACTGCTCCGGGGCCCTGCGGATCAGCTCCTCCAGCGCGTGGGCGAGGTCCTGGGTCACCCGCGTGACGTCCTCGCGGAGCTTGCCGCGGCGTTCGGTGTCGAGCGGCGGGAGCACCACCCCGTGGCAGCGGTCGCCCTCGAAGTACACGGCGGTGGGCAGCAGCGGCGAGCCGCTGCGCAGGGCCATGAGCGCAGGCCCGCCGGGCAGTCGGGTGCGCTCGCCGAAGAACTCCACCTCGATGCCGTCACCGCTGATGTCGCGGTCGCTCAGCAGGCAGAGGATCTTGCCGGCGGCGAGCGCCGCGCTGACCTCCGCGGCCGCCCCCGGGCCGAGCGGGATGATCTCCAACCCGATGCTGCGCCGGTAGTCGAGGAACCACTCGAACAGCTCCGGTGGCTCGAGGCGCTCGGCGACCGCGGCGACCTGCCAGCCCTTCACCTGGGAGATCCAGGCGCCGGCCCACTCCCAGCCGCCGAGGTGGGGCAGCGCCAGGATCGGCGCGACGCCCCGGTCGAGGGCCTCGGTGACGTGCTCGATGCCCTCGTGGCTGAAGCCCCGGTCGATCTGCTCGGGGGTCAGGTCACGGAGCCGCAGCGAGTCCAGGAAGTAGCGGCCGTAGGTGCGGAACACCTCGCGGACCTCGGCCTCGAGGAGTGCGGGGTCCATGTCCTCCCCGTGCACCCGGCGGCGGTTGCGCTCGACGATGGTCCGCTGGCTCGGTGAGATCGACGAGGCGACCGTGCTGCCGAAGCGGACCAGCGGCGACGCCAGACCGTGGGGCACGACACGGGTGAGCAACGACAGGGCGCGCATGCCCCCGACGGAGAGCTCCACAGCGGTCGGCGGGGCGGGTCAGTAGCCGGGCCGGGCACCGCCCCGGCGACGTGCCGCCGCCCGGGCCTTCCAACGGTCGCTGAGCGTGCGCTCGGGGCGGCGGGGGCTGCGGCGGCGACGGGAGGTCAGCGCCGGCGTCTGGCGGGTCGCCTGGTTCCAGACCTTCACGAACCGCTGGGCGGCGGTGACCGAGTTGAGCACCACGATCACCGCGAGGACCCACAGGAGCAGCGGGTCGAACAGGAGGCCGAGGCAGATGAGCACGAAACGCTCCGCGCGCTCCACCAACCCGCCCCTCGCGTCGAAGCCGAGCGCGTCGGCCTTGGCCCGGATGTAGGACACGACCGAGGCGGTCACGTACCCGGCGACCGGCAGCATCGCGACCCAGGGCCGGCCGTCGGTGTCGACGAGGTACCAGGCGAAGCCGCCGAAGAGCAGGCCGTCGGTGAGCCGGTCGGAGACGGAATCGAAGAACGCCCCGCGCGAGGTGGCCTTGCCGGACGCCTTGGCGACCGCCCCGTCGAGCAGGTCGGGGATGCCGGTGAGGATGACCAGCACGAAGCCGAGGGTGAGCGCCCCGGCGCCGATGGCGACGGCGGCGGCCACGGCCATGACGATGCCGATGCCGGTCAGCACGTCCGCCGAGATGCCCGACCGGCGGATGCTGTTGCCGATCGGCCTGAGGCCGACCTCGATCTGGCTCCGCCAACGACCGTCGAACATGTTGCTCCTCGTGGAGGTCATCACGCTGACGGGCCACGCCCGGCCGGCCACCGCGCACCAAGTGCTAACTGCAGTTAGCGACGGTACCGCATCGAGGCCCGGCTGTGAAGGATGCGCCGCGCGTTCGCTACCCTCCGGCCGGACCGCTGGGGGGATGCAGATGGGTCGGAGGACGACACGTCGGGTGCTGGTGCGGCTCGTCGCGGGCCTCGTCGCGTGCGCCGCGGTGGCGGCCTGCTCACCACCGCCACTGGTGCCGCTCGCCCCGGTGGACGAGCCGGTGGTGGGCGTGGCGGATCCCGACGTGGTGCCGCCGATCCGCCTGCGCGGCGGCGACCTCGTCGACGCGCACGGCCGCGTCGTGCTGCTGCGCGGCGTCAACTCCGTGCGCAAGGAGGCGCCGTTCATCTCGCCACTGGCCCCCGGCTGGCTGGGACCGCTCGAGCGCGAGCACCTGCGCGCCAGCGGGTTCAACGTGGTCCGCCTCGGCGTCACGTTCGCCGCGCTGGTGCCCGAGCCCGGCCGGATCGACGAGGAGTACCTGGCCCGGGTCGTGGAGGTCGTGGACCAGCTCTCGGCGGACGGCTTCTGGATCCAGCTCGACTTCCACCAGGACGTGTTCCACCAGATGCCCGCCTGGGCGACGCCGGCGGACGCCTGGGAGCTCTCCGACGAGCCGCCGGAGCTGCTCGCCTTCCTCGGGTGGGCGGCGGGCTACCTGAGCCCGCGGTCGCTGCGCCAGTGGGACTCGTTCCTCGCGGGCGAGCCCCACGTGGACGGCCGCTCCGTCGCGGAGGTGCTGGGCGAGGCCGCGGGCGCGCTCGCCGCGGCGGTCGCGGACCGTCCCCACGTCATCGGCATCGAGCTGCTGAACGAGCCCTTCTCCGGGTCGGGGGTCATGCGCTGCATCTTCGACGGGTGCCCCGACCTCGAGCGGCTGCTCACCGAGCGCTACGAGGAGATGGCCGCACCGATCCGCGACGCCGCACCCGGCATGCCCATCTGGTTGGAGCCGTTCGCCCCGACCGCGTACGTCGCCCAGCCGACCATGCCGACGCCCCGGATCGCCCCCACCCCGGAGGGCCCGCAGCTGGGCCTCGCGTGGCACCTGTACTGCCACGCGACCGACGGCGGGCGGGTCGAGCAGGTCGACCCGGCGACCGCCGGGTTCTGCCGGCTGCGCATGGACAACGGGTTCGCCGCGGGGCGCCGCCTCGCCGAGTCGCTCGGCGGCCCCCGCATCCTGAACGAGTTCGGGGCGTCCGCGAACCCGCTCGACGTCACGCTGGCCACCCGCCTCGCGGACGAGCAGTTCGTGTCGTGGATCCACTGGCACGGTGCCGAGGCCCGCAGCGCGACCGACTCCGTGCTGCCCGACGAGGTCGAGTCCCAGCTCGTGAGGCCGTACCCGCAGGCGACCGCCGGCACCCCCGGCGAGCTGCGCTACGACCCGGCGAGCGGGGACTTCTCCTACACCTTCACCCCCGACCCGGCGATCGCCGCGCCGACGTCGATCGTCGTGCCCGCCAGGGCGTACCCGACCGGCTACGAGGTCGAGGTGCGCAGCGGCGTGGTGACCTCGGGCGAGGCCGCGGGCCGCGTGACCGTCGAAGCGGACGGCTCGGGGCGACCCGTCACGGTGACCCTGACGCGGGCGGGCGGCTGAACGTCACCGGCTGGTCGTCACCGGTTCGGCGTCAGCCGCGCCGGGACGGCTCCGGCTCGTGCCACTCCTCGGGGTTCTCCTCGGCGAACCACTCCACGACGTGGCCGTCGAGCCCGTCGACCAGCACGATCCCCCGCCGGCTGGGCGGGTTCTCGTGGGAGTACAGCAGGATGCGCCAGGTGGGCCGTGACAACCACCCTCGCCAGACCATCTGCGCGGCGGCGTGCCCGACCGGGAAGCCGACCTGCGCGGACGCGGTCACGAGCGCGTCGGACTCGTCCACCCGCAGGGTGCGGCCGGTGACGAGCCCGTAGGCGGCGAACGCCACCAGGCCGATCCCCGCCCACAGGATCCCCGCGTTCACCAGCGGCGACTCGTCGCCACGGGTCGCCCACAGCACGATGCAGGCGATGCCGAACATCGCGTAGAGCGCGGCGGGGATGCGGCGGCGGTCGTTGTTGGGGAAGGTGTGGGGGCCGACGAAGCCGGTGAGGTCGAGGTCCTCGGGGAGCTCGTCGACGTACTCCTCCTCGGGGGCCCGCTCTGCGGGCGGGCGGTCCTCGGTCATGGCGCGATCGTACCGCCGTCCGGCCAGACCTCCCGGAGCCGCTCCCAGACCTCGATCAGCGCGATCGGCATGACCTGGGCGCCGCCCACCACCCCCATGAAGTTCGCGTCGCCGACCCACCGCGGGACGCAGTGCACGTGCAGGTGGTCGGCCTGCGAGCCGCCCGCGGCACGCCCGAGGTTGATGCCGACGTTCACCGCGTCGCACCGCAGCGCCGTCTTGAGGACCCGCACCGAGGTCCGCACGAGGTCCCACAGCTCGCAGAACTCCTCGGGGCTGAGGTCGTCGAGGTCCGGCACCCCGCGGTTGGGCAGCACCATCAGGTGCCCCGAGGTGTACGGGAACCGGTTGAGGATGACGAAGCAGTGCTCGCCCCGGTGCACGATGAACGTCTCGGAGTCCGGGGCACCGCTGTGGAGGATCCGCTCGAACAGGGTGCGCCCGTCGTCGGGCATGCCCGGCGGGACCTCCCGCCGGCTCTCGGCGGCCCCGGTGACGTACGCGGAGCGCCACGTGGCCCACAGCTGGTCGAGTGGCATGTCAGCGCTCCCCCGCGCCGCGACGGCGGCTCACTTCCTCGCCTCGACCTCTGCCTGCAGCCGGTCGAGGAAGGAGTCGAGCGGGACGTCGCGCTCCACCTCGTTGCCGCGGGGGTTCACGCCGACCGTGCGGTTCGCCACGTCGTCGTCGCCGACGACGAGCACGTACGGCAGCTTCTCGCCCTTCGCCCGCCGGATCCGGTTGCCGAGGGTCTCGTCCGCGGCGGCGACCTCCACCCGGAAGCCCCTGGCCCGCATCCGTCCGGCGACCTCCGCCGCGTACTCGGCGTGCGCGTCCGACACCGGCAGCACCGCCACCTGCACCGGCGCGAGCCAGGTGGGGAACGCGCCGGCGTAGTGCTCGAGCAGCACGGCGAAGAAGCGCTCCACCGAGCCGAACAGCGCACGGTGGATCATCACCGGGCGGTGCCGCGCGCCGTCGCTGCCCACGTACTCGAGGTCGAAGCGCTCGGGCAGCATCAGGTCGACCTGGATCGTCGACATCTGCCACGACCGACCGATCGCGTCACGCACCTGCACCGAGATCTTCGGTGCGTAGAACGCCCCGCCACCCGGGTCCATGACCAGCTCGAGGTCCTTGGCCTCGGCCGCGCGGCGCAGCGCCTCGGTCGCCTCCTCCCACTGCTCCTCGGTGCCGATGGCCTTCTCCTCGGGGCGCGTCGACAGCTCGAGGTGGAAGTCGTCGAGCCCGTAGTCGCGCAGCAGGTCGAGCACGAAGTCGAGCAGCGAGGAGATCTCCTCCCCCATCCGCTCGCGGGTGGTGAAGATGTGCGCGTCGTCCTGGGCGAAGCCGCGGGCGCGGGTCAGGCCGTGCACCACGCCGGACTTCTCGTAGCGGTAGACGGTCCCGAACTCGAACAGCCTCAGGGGCAGGTCCCGGTAGGAGCGCTGCCGGCTCTGGTAGATGAGGATGTGGAACGGGCAGTTCATCGGCTTGAGGTAGTACGACGTGCCCGCCTGGTCCCCCTCGCGGTCGAGCTCCATCGGGGGGTACATGCCCTCGGCGTACCACTCGAGGTGGCCGGAGGTCTCGAACAGCTGCGACTTCGAGATGTGCGGTGAGTACACGAACTCGTAGCCGGCCTCCTCGTGCCGCTGCCGCGAGTAGTCCTCCATCACCCGCCGGACGATGCCGCCCTTGGGGTGGAACACCGCGAGGCCGGAGCCGACCTCGTCGGGGAACGAGAACAGGTCCAGCTCGACCCCGAGGCGCCGGTGGTCGCGCTTGGCCGCCTCCTCCAGGCGGTGCAGGTGCGCCTGGAGGTCCTTCTTGGTGGCCCACGCCGTGCCGTAGATGCGCTGGAGCATCGGGTTCTTCTCGCTGCCCCGGAAGTACGCGCCGGCGACCCGCATGAGCTTGAAGTGCCCGAGGCGGCCGGTGGAGGGCACGTGCGGGCCGCGGCACATGTCCACGAACCCGTCGGTGTTGCGGTAGAAGCTGATCTCGTCGCCGCCGACGACGTCGGCGGCGAGCTCCTCGTCGGCCGCGCCCCGGGCCGCGAGGTCCATGAACTCGAGCTTGTACGGGTGGTCCCGCATCAGCTCGCGGGCCTCGTCGATGGGCAGTTCGAACCGCTCGAACGGCTGGTCGGCGGCGATGATCTCGCGCATCTTCTCCTCGATGCGCTCCAGGTCCTCGTCGGTGAACGTGGCGCCGCCGGGCAGCTCGAAGTCGTAGTAGAAGCCGTCCTCGATGGCCGGACCACCCGCGAACGTCGCACCGGGCCACAGCTCGAGCACCGCCTGGGCGAGCACGTGGGCGGTGGAGTGGCGGATCTGCTCGAGGCCCTGGGGGTCACGGTCCGTGATGATCCGCACCCTGGCCCCGTCCGGGACCGGGGCCGAGAGGTCCTGCAGCTCGCCGTCGACCTCGACCGCGAGCGCCGCCTTCGCGAGTCCCGGTCCGATCGACGCCGCGAGATCGGCACCGGTCGACCCCTCGGGGAGGGTGCGCTCGGATCCGTCGGGCAGCGTGATCGTCAGGTCGGCCATCCACCCAACGCTAGCGGCGGGGAACGCTGCCCCCGGCACCACGCCCGGGCGCACCGACGCTGTCAGGGGCAGCTCGTAGGCTCCCCCGCCATGCCTGCGGCACGGGTGCACGCCACGTTCCTCCCGGGCGACCCCGGGCGCGCCGGGCGGCTCGCGCTGTGGGACGACCCGGGCGGGACCCGCCCGATGCCCCGCCCGGACCAGGTCGAGCTGGTCCTGCCCGCGGGCGGCGGGGTGCGCCGCCGCACCGTGCCGGCCACCGTGCTGCCGGTGCGCTCCCTGCTCGACGACCTCGCGAGCCTGCCCCTCGACGACCCCGGGACCTCCGCGTCCATGCACGCCTGGGCGGTGGTGGCACGCGCCGCGCTGGGGCTCGTCGCCCGCGGCCGCCTGCACCCCGCGGTGTCGGCCGAGGGGTACGACACCTGGGCGCTCGGGCCGCTCGACGACGAGGACCGCCACGTGCTCGCGTCGCTCGCCGCGTGGCTGCCGCCCTCCGCGCACTGCGTGCCGGTCCCGGGGCGGTCACCGCTCGAGGTCCTCTCCCCCCAGGAGGCCGTTGCCGGGTTCTACCGGGCCGTCGCCGACGAGCTGCCACGAACGGCAGCGGCGGGCACGGTGTCGCGCCAGCGCGCCTGGTGCGGGAGCGAGCCGGTCGACGTCGAGTCGCTCCGCCCCTTCCTCGCCTCGGTCGACGCGGCCGAGCGGACGATCGTCGGCCTGCAACTGCACCTACCCGACGACGAGGACGAGCCGTTCCGCATCGGGCTCCAGGTTCGCTCCGCGACCGACCCGTCGCGGGTGGCCGCGGCGTCGGAGCTGTGGGCCGGCACCGCGAGCGGGTTCGACCAGCAGGCGGAGGCCGACCTGCTGCTCGCCCTGCGGCGGGGCGCCCGCCTCTGGCCGCCGCTCGGCGAGCTGCTCGCGGATGCCGCCCCGTCCTCGATGGAGGTCGACGACGAGTCCGCGATGGACCTGCTCGGCCCGCTGGCGGGCCACCTGCGGGGCGCCGGCATCGAGGTCCTCGTCCCGGCGGCGCTCACCCGCACGCTGACCGCCAGCGCCCACGCCGAGCCACCCCCCGGCGCGGGTGACGGGCCCGCGACCTTCGACCTCGCGTCGATCTGCGAGCTCACGTGGCGTGCGAGCCTCGACGGCGAACCGGTGAGCGTCGAGGAGCTCTCGCGGCTCGCCGAGAGCCGCCGACCCCTGGTGCGCCTGCGCGGCCAGTGGGTCGTGGTCGACCCCACGGTCGTCGAGAAGCTCCGGCGGCGCGACCGACTGTCGGCCGCCGACGCGCTCGCCGCCGCGCTCGGGGCCGAGGTCACCATCGACGGGGAACCGACCGAGGTCGAGGTGGGCGGGGCCATCGCCGACCTGGCGGACCGGCTGCGGGAGGCGGCCCGCCCCCACGAGCTCGACGAGCCCGCCGGCCTGGACGCCACGTTGCGCCCGTACCAGCGCCGCGGCGTCGCCTGGCTCGCCGACATGACCGACCTCGGCCTGGGCGGCGTGCTCGCGGACGACATGGGGCTCGGCAAGACGATCCAGCTCATCGCGCTGCACCTGCACCGCCGGGGCAAGGGCCACGGGCCGACGCTCGTGGTGTGCCCCGCCACCCTCGTGGGCAACTGGGAGCGCGAGCTCGCCCGGTTCGCGCCGTCGGTGGCGGTGCGGCGCTACCACGGCCCGGGTCGGACCCTCGAGGGCCTCGGCGACGACGACGTGGCGATCACCACCTACGGCATCCTGCGCCGCGACGCGGACCGCCTGGCGGAGCGGAGCTGGGGCATCGTCGTCGCCGACGAAGCGCAGTACGTGAAGAACCCGAGCTCGACCACCGCCAGGATGCTGCGCCGCGTGCCCGCCGGCGCACGGCTCGCGATGACCGGGACGCCGGTCGAGAACCGGCTCGCCGAGCTGTGGGCGTTGCTCGACTGGACCACGCCCGGGCTGCTCGGCCCGGTCGACTCGTTCCGCCGCACGGTCGCGATCCCCGTCGAGCGGGACCGCGACCCCGAGGCCACCGAGCGGTTCTCGCGCCTGGTCGCCCCGTTCCTCCTGCGGCGCCGCAAGGACGACCCGACCGTCGCCCCGGACCTGCCACCGAAGACCGAGACCGACCACCCGGTCCAGCTCACCGCCGAGCAGGCGGGGCTGTACCGGGCGACCGTCGAGGAGATCCTCGAGGCGATCGAGCGGGCCGAGGGCATCGAGCGGCGTGGGCTCGTGCTCAAGTTGCTCACGGCGCTGAAGCAGATCTGCAACCATCCCGCGCACTACCTGGGCCAGCACGGCCCGCTCGAGGGCCGCTCCGGCAAGCTCGAGGCGTTCGACGACCTCGTCGCCGCGATCACCGACGCCGGCGACTCCACGCTCGTGTTCACCCAGTACGTCGCGATGGGCCAGCTGCTGCTCGCCCGCCTCGCGGAGCTGGGCATCCCCGCCGAGCTCCTCCACGGCTCCGACCCGCTCGGCCGCCGCACCGCCATGGTCGACCGGTTCCAGGCCGGGTCGTTCCCCGTGTTCGTCGTGTCGCTGAAGGCCGGGGGCACGGGGCTCAACCTCACCCGGGCCACCCACGTGGTCCACTACGACCGCTGGTGGAACCCCGCGGTCGAGAACCAGGCGTCGGACCGTGCGTGGCGCATCGGCCAGGACCGTCCGGTGCAGGTCCACCGGCTGATCTCGGAGGGGACCGTCGAGGACCGGATCGCCGCGGTCCTCGCGCAGAAGCAGGAGCTCGCCGACGCGGTCGTCGGCGGCGGCGAGGCGTGGATCACCGAGCTCGACGACGCCGAGCTCGCCGACCTGGTCCGCCTGGGCGGGAGCGACGTCTGATGGCCCGGCGCGACTTCGGCACGACCTGGTGGGGACGGGCGTGGGTCGCCGCGCTCGAGAGCGCCGGACCCGGCTACGAGAGCCGCCTGCCGAGGGGTCGTACCTACGCCCGGAAGGGCGCGGTGCGCGAGCTCGAGGTGCACCCCGGCTACATCGCGTCCCGGGTCGTGGGCCGCACCGGCGAGCTCTACGACGTCACGATCGGTGTCCGCCAGCTCGCCGCCGCCGAGTGGGAGCAGGTCGCCGAGGCGATCGCCGCCCGTGCCGCGCACCTGGCGGCGCTGCTCGACGGCGAGCTCGACCCGGGGATCGTGGAGGATGCCCGTGCCGTCGACGTGGAGCTGCTGCCGCGCGCGTCGGACCTGCGCCCGGACTGCAGCTGCCCGGACTGGGCCGAGCCGTGCAAGCACGCCGCCGCGACCTGCTACGTGGTGGCGAACGAGCTCGACCGCGACCCGTTCGAGCTGTTCCTCGTGCGCGGGATGGACCGGCGTGACCTGATCTCGCTGGTCCGCTCGAAGCGCAGCGGCTCGGAGGTCGCCGCCCCCGAGGGCGCACCACCGGCGGTCGAGGGGGTGCGCGCCTCCGCGGTCTGGAAGGGGCGCTCGCTCGACGAGGCGCCCGCGCCACCTCCGCCCGGCGCCATGCCCCGGGCGGCGCTGCTGGCCGAGCCGGGGCGCGTCGCGCCGTGGGACGCGGAGGTGCCCGACAGCCAGGACGTCGATCCCGCGATGGTCGACGACCTCGCCGAGGACGCGGTGCGCCGCGCCTGGCTGATGCTCGTCGACGGCGCGCCGTCCGGGCTGTCGAGCGGTCCCCGTGCCGACCTTGCCCGCCGGGCCGCGTGGGCGGCACCCCACGACCTCCCCGAGCTGGCCGACCGTGCCGGGGTCACGGTCCAGCGGCTCCGCGCCTGGGCCGACGCGTGGCGCCTCGGCGGCGACGTCGCGGTGACGGTGGTCGCCGACGACCTCTGGTCGACCGACCCGACCGAGCTGGAGGCGGCGCGTGAGCGGCTGGTCGAGGCCGGGTTCAGCCGGCGCTCGGTCGCGGTGAACTACGACAGCCTTCGCCTGGCGGGCAACGTGTGGCTCGTGCTCGGCCCGGACGGACGGTGGTACCGGCTGCGAGGGACGGGCCGCCACCAGGAGCTGCGGCTGGAGGCACCACCCGCGGCGGACGTGGTCGACCTCGTCGAGGCCCCGTGATCCGTTCCCCTCAGGTGGGGAACACCAGCCCGAGCGCTGCGACCGACGCGGCACCCGCCGCGCCCGCACCGAGGAAGGGCCGCCACGCCCCGGCGCGACGGGCGACCTCGGGCAGCGCACCGATCGCGACTGCGGCCATCATGCCGCCCGCCACGGCGACCGCTGCGTCGACGACGCCGGGCGCCACGGTGGAGCCCGCGGCGGCGAGGGCCGCCCCGAGCGGCTCGGGCAGCGTCGCAGCGGCGAGCACCGCGGCGGGCACCCGCCCGCCCTCGAACGGTGCGACGAAGGCCAGCTTCTCCGGCAGGTTGTGCGCGGCGACGGCGACGACGAGGGGCAGCGACACGGCCAGGCCCGCCGCGCTCAGGGCGGCACCCACCGCGAACCCCTCTGGCAGGTCGTGCAGGACCAGCGCGACGCCGAGCACCGGGGCGATGCCCGCCGCGACCGTCGTGCGGCGGACCACCCGGGCCGCGAGCCACACGAGGACGACCCCTGCGGCCATGGCCCCGAACCCCGCGCCGGACCCCATGGCCCTCGCGGATGCCGGAGCCACCTCGACCAGCGCGATCCACAGCATCACCCCGGCCGCCAGGCCGGGCGCGACCGCGGAGCCGCCGACGCCGCCGCGGCCGAACCGCACCAGCGCCACCGCGGCCGCGGTGGTCAGCACGGAGACGACGGAGACGAGCACGAATCCCAACATGCTCTTTAGAACCCTTCTAAACTAGGGGCTATTCCAACTTTGGAAGGATTCGTCCACAGCGGGGGTTCCGAGGGCATGAGCGCGACGCACGCCACCCTCATCGAGCGCCTGCGGGCCCGGCCGGGCTTCCGGCTGACCGCGCAGCGCCGCGCGGTCGCCGAGGCGCTCGAATCCGGCGACCACCTCAGCGCCGAGCAGGTGTTCGAAGCGGCGCGGCGAGCGTTGCCCGAGATCAGCTTGGCGACCGTGTACAACACGCTGAACGAGCTGGTCGCGCTCGGTGAGGTGCAGGAGGTCGCCCTCGGTGCGGCCCGGCGCTACGGCGCGAGGGTGCACGACCGGCACCACCACCTCGTCTGCGACTCGTGCGGCGCGGTCGTCGACGTGGAGCCGAGCGGTCCGGTGCCCGACCTGCCGCGGGCGGAACGGCACGGGTTCGAGGTCCGCGACGTCGAGGTGACCTACCGCGGCACCTGCCCTGCCTGCCTCGCGCGTCGCCCGACGAGCTGACCGATTCGTCGCGGACCGGCACGACGGGAACCGCGCCCACCCGCACGAATCCTCGGGGGTCGTGGTCGGTGAGCGACCACAGCACCGCCGTCATTCCGGCGGCCCGTGCTCAGGCGGTGCTGAGCTCCAGCTCGGGGTCGAGCGGGCGCGACTTGAGCACCGACGCGGAGGAGCGGCGTTCGACGCCATCGGCCTCGACCGCGGCGGGGGCGGACCGGGCGAGCGGCCTCGGCGGCCCGCTCGCCGCCGACACGACGACCAGCTCGCGCTCGACGCGCACCGGCTCGGCAGCCGGTTCGGGCTGGCGCTCCGGGAGCGGCACGACCGGCGCCACCTTCGGGGTCGAGGGCTTCGTCGCGTAGGTGTCGACGTACTCCTGTCCCGAGAGGTTCCGGATCTCGTACATCACCTCGTCGGTGATCTGGCGCAGGACCAGCCGGTCCTCCATCCGGTCGCAGTACTTCGTCACGTCGATCGGCCGACCGAAGCGGATGTGCACGCGACGGAAGGGCCTCGGCAGCGGCGCGTCGGGTGGCTGCACCTCGTCGGTGCCGATGATCCCGACCGGCACGATCGGGCACTTGGTCCGCAGCGCCAGCCGCGCCACCCCGGTGTGGCCCTTGTGGAGCTTGCCGTTCCGGGAGCGGGTCCCCTCCGGGTAGATCCCGAACAGCTCCCCCGCCTCGAGCACCCGGACCGCCGCCTGCAGCGCCCGCTCCGACGCGTCACCGCCCGACCGGTCGATCGGGATCATGCCCATCGCCGGGAAGAGGTACTTGGTCTTCCAGTCGTCCAGGTACTCGGCCTTGCCGACGTAGGTCATGCGCCGCGACAGGACGAGCGGCACGAAGAACGAGTCGAGCACCGAGATGTGGTTGGGGGCGATGATCGCTCCCCCGGTCCGCGGCACGTGCTCCAGGCCCTCGGTCGTGACCTTCCAGAAGAAGCGGAACGGAGGCGTGAGCACGAGACGTGCCACCGCCTGCAGGCTCCCTGCCTCTCTCCGCACCGGCCTTCCTCCTCGGCTTCGAGCCTCCTCGGCACACCCTATCCCCCGGCATTGCTGACACGGGGTTCAACGAAGGCGGTCTCAGGGCCGCTCGACCGGGCCGACCGGACCGGCGAGCACGTCGACGCCGAGCAGCGCCGCGGCCTCCGACACGCCGAGGCCCTTCGCCGCGGCGGCGTCGATGGCCTCGACCGCGCCGGGCGTGTCGAGGTCGTCGTCGAGCGCCTTGCGCACCTGGTCGAGCGCGGCCGACCCCTCTCCCGCGGCGACCCAGGCCGAGAGCCGCTCGGTCGCGGCCGGCATCAGCTGGTCGTTCCACTCCCAGCTGTGGCGGTAGTGGTGCGAGATGCACGCGAGGCGGATCGCCCGCGGGTCCCAGTCGCGGGCGAGGTCGGACACGAACACGAGGTTGCCGAGCGACTTCGACATCTTCTCGCCGTCCATGCGGACCATCGCCTGGTGCATCCAGTGCCGCACGAGCGGCTCGCCGGTCGCCGCGCGGGACTGCGCGGCCTCGCACTCGTGGTGGGGGAAGATCAGGTCCGCGCCCCCGCCGTGCAGGTCGATGGTGGTGCCGAGCTCGCGCAGGCACAGCGCCGAGCACTCGATGTGCCACCCGGGCCGGCCGGGGCCCCACAGCGAGTCCCACGACGGCTCGCCGGGGAGGCTCGGCTGCCACAGCACGAAGTCCAGCGGGTCGCGCTTGTTGGGATCGTCGGGGCGGCCGCCGCGCTCGGCCGCGAGCTCCAGCATCTCCTCGCGGGAGTAGTGGCTGATCTCGCCGAAGCGGTCGTAGCGGGCGACCTCGAAGTAGACCGCGCCGCCGGACTGGTAGGCGTAGCCCCGGTCGAGGACCATGCCGATGAAGCCCCGGATGTCGGGGATGGCGGACGTGGCGCGGGGCTCCGACCACGGCGGCAGCAGGCCGAGCAGCTCCATGTCGGCGTCGAACCTCGCCAGCTCCGCGGCGGCGAGGTCGAGGTAGTGCACCCCGAGCTCCGCCGCCTTCGGCAGGATGCTGTCGTCGACGTCGGTGATGTTGCGCACGCAGCGCGTCTCGTAGCCGAGGTCGCGCAGGCGGCGCTGCAGCACGTCGTAGGTCAGGTACGTGGCCGCGTGGCCGAGGTGCGTCGAGTCGTACGGCGTGATGCCGCACGTGTACATGGACACGACGCGGTCGGCCGGCTCGAACGGCACGATCTCACGGCGAGCGGTGTCGTACAGGCGCACGGGTGCGGAGGCTACAAGCGCCCGACCCCGAGGTCGGACAGGGACCTCAGGGCAGCCCGGTGAACCGGATGGCGACGCGGGTCTTGTACTTCACGTTGACCTGCAGCAGCACCGCCGCGAACGCCTCGATCGGGGCGGCGTTCGACAGCTCACCGGCGTCGACGGCCCGCAGGTCCGGGATCTTCGAGACGATGTCGATGGTCGTCGCCGTCGCCGAGGGGTGGTCCGAGCAGACCAGCACGTCGGACTCCACCGGGTTGGCGATGTCGCCGAGCTCCTTGGCCGGCACGTGGTGCATCGTCGCCGCCACCAGCGAACGCGGGACCGCCGCCTGCACCGACGCGGCCACCGAGCCACGCGGCGGGACCAGCGGCTGGAACTCGTGGCCCACCTTGGCGAGCGCGTTCGCCATCGAGATGACGACCTTGCCCTTCAGCTCGCGCTCGCAGTCCTTCGCCGTGGCCGCCGCCGCGTCCCACGGGGTCGCGATGAACACGACGTCGGCCTTGGCCGCCTCGTGGTTGTCGCCCGCCTCGAGGTTCAGCTCCCGGTCGGGCCAGCGCTCGACCAGCTTGTCCCTGACCTCGAGGGCCCGGTACTTCGACCGGGAGCCCACGATGACGTCGAACCCTGCCGATGCCAGACGGACCGCGAGGCCGCTCCCGGCCGGGCCCGTCGCTCCAAGTACGCCGATCTGCATCGGGACACTCTGGTCTCCCCCCGCCGAGCGAGGCAAAGGCGACGCGCCGGGACCACCCACCGGCGGCCCTACCCGGCGGCCGCGAGCCAGTCGGGGCGGGCCCCTGCGGGGAACCAGATCCGCTCGGCGCTGCCCGTCGCGCGGTCCAGGTCCATCGCCTCCCGGAAGAACCCGTCGATCTGGCTCGGGTAGCACCGCCGCACCCACCGCTGGGTCGCGGCGGTGACGGGACCGGACACGTCGACCGACTCGGCGCACGGCCCGAGGAAGGCCAGCTGCGCGGCCCGAGCCGCCTCGTCCAGGTAGGCAGCGTACGGGCGGTCCTCGTAGTAGCCCACGGGCACCGCGAGCCGGGGCGCCACCTTCGCCACCGCGGCGGCGAGGAGGCGGTGGTCGACGTGCCCGCCGAGCCCGGCGCACGACAGCAGCAGGTCCGGTGTCCGGCGCGACCCCTCGACCTGTGCCACCACCCACCGCCCCAGCTCCTCGACCAGCGGGTCGTCATCCAGGTCCCGCTCCGCGTCCAGCAGCAGGTCGGGGTCGAGCTGACCGGTGCGCAGCACCGACTCCTCCCAGCTCCCGGCCCGCCAGCGGTACCCGAAGCGCAGGGCGGCCGCGGTCTCCTCCATTCGACGCCACAGCGACACCGGCACGGCACGCCGGCGGTTCGGGTGCACCCAGACGGTCCAGTTCGTCCGCCCGAACGCGACCCTCACGCGCACGCGGCACCGCGAGAGGCGCCCGTCGAGGAGGCTCTGGCCGAGGGAGAGGGCCACGTCGTCGAAGTGCGGTGAGAGCACCAGGACGTGGCGCTGCGGGGTCACTCCCCGCCCCCGTCGTGCGGCTCGAGGTCGGCGTCGTCCACGTCGACGTCGCTCTCGTCGCGGATGTCGCCGACGATCGCCTCCAGCACGTCCTCCAGCGTCACCAGGCCGAGCACCTCTCCCTCCGACTCCACCACCGCGACGTGCCGCCGTGCGCGTCGCATGCGGGGCAGGACGTCCTGCAGGCGGTCCCGCGGCCCGACGCGCAGCGCCACCCGCACCAGCCCGGCGGGGAGGAACCCGTGCCGCTTCTCCGGCGGGAGCGCGATGAGGTCCTTGGCGTGCAGGAAGCCGGTCACCTCGCCGTCCCCGCCGACGACCAGCACCCGCGAGTGCCCGGAGCGGTGCACCAGCTCCTCCGCCTCGGCGACGGTCGAGGTGCGGGGCACCGTGACGATCCGGTCCCTGTGCGCCATCACGTCCTCGACCCGCACGTCGAGGAAGCCGAGCGCCCCGGAGAGCAACCGGCGGCCCACCACGTCGAAGGGGCCGCCCTCGTCGAGCACCGCGACCAGCTCCGCGAGCTCGTCGGTGCTGTGCGCGCGCCGGCGCCCCCCGTCGAGCCACATGCCCACCGGCAGCAGCATCGCCGCCGCGACCCAACCCGACAGGGTCACGAGCGGACCGAGGATCCCGGCGACGATGCGGTAGGGCACCGCGAGCGTCAGCATCACCCGCTCGGGCGCGGCGAGCGCGGCGGCGCGGGGCACCAGCTCCGAGGCGAGCAGCATGACCACCGCCACCACGGCGAGTGCGACGACCGCGGTCCACACCCGCCCCGCGGTGGTGGACGCCGTGCGCGCCGCGACGACCGTCACCCAACCGCCGAGCACCGCGCCGGCACCGACGACCACCTGCACGAGCGCCGCACTGCGGTCCGGCTCCTCGAGGGTGCGCAGCGCCGCCGCGGCGCGCAGCGAGCCCGCGCCGGCGAGGGCCTCGACCCGCTCGTGCGACACGAGCGGGCGGGCGGCGCGCACGGCGACCGCGACGACCATCGCCGCGGCCACCGCCGCGACGGCGACCACGGCCACGAGGGTCAGCACCTGCCCGCCCCGTCGCTCACCGCGCGTCGGGCTCCCCGTCGGAGGGATCGGCGGCCAGGTCGCCGACGGCGCCGGGGGACGGCGCGACGACCTTCACCGTGCGGATCCGGTTGCCGTCCATCTCGAGCACCTCGAGCTCCCAGCCGTCGTGGGTGAAGCCGTCACCGGGCTCCGGCACCCGGCCGAGCTCCGCCATCACGAAGCCGGCGAGCGTCTCGTAGTCGCCGGCGGGGACCTCGAACCCGCAGGCGTCCGCGACCTCGTCGGGGTGCAGCGAACCGGCCACCACGTGCGCGCCCGCCCAGCGGCGCACCGCGGGCTCCGACAGCGCCGGGTCGTGCTCGTCGGAGATGTCCCCGACGATCTCCTCGATGAGGTCCTCGAGGGTGACGATCCCCGCCGTCCCGCCGTACTCGTCCACGACCAGGGCGAACTGGCCGTCCGCGTCGCGCAGCTCCACCATCAGCGACTCGAGCAGCTTCGACTCCGGCACGGCGAGCACGGGCCGCATCAGCTCGACCAGCGGCGTGTCGCGGCGCCGCTCCGCTGGCAGGCCCAGGACGTCCTTCACGTGGACGATGCCGACGATGTCGTCCAGGTCCGTCCCGTACACGGGGAATCGTGAGATGCCCGTCTGCCCGGACAGGTCGATCAGGTCGCCGACGGTCCCGGTGGCCGGCAGGGCCTGCACCTCGACCCTCGGGGTGAGCACGTCCTCCGCGCGCTTCTCCCCGAAGCGGAGCGTGCGCTCGAGCAGGTCGGCGTCGGAGGGCCGGATCGTCCCGCTGCGCTCCGAGAGCTGCACCAGCCGGATCAGCTCCTTGCGCGACCGCATCCGCGACAGGACCGCCGAGCGCTCCGCCCCCAGCCGTCCCACGACGCGCTGGGCGAGCTGGTCGGCGGCGGACACCACCGGCGACAGGACCGCGGTCACCGCCGCGGCCGGCACCCCGACCGCCATCAGGGTCCCCATCGGGCGCTGCGAGCCGACCGACCGGCCCACCATCTCGCCGACCACGACCTGCGCACCCGCCCCGAGCAGGAACGACGCGGCGACGACCCAACCACGGGCCGGGTCGGTCATGGGCGCGCCGGGGGCGCCGGCGACCGCGTCGACGAACGGCTCCACGAGCGCACCGACGACGAGGGCGCACAGGACGGTGGCGAAGCGCACCTCCGAGAGCCGGGCCCCCGACTCCGCGAACGCCCTCGCGAGCGACCTGGCCCTGCGGCTCCCCCGCTCCGCCCGGAGCTGCAGTTCCTCGCGGTCGACCGAGATCGCCGCCGCCCCGAACGCCGAGAGCAGCGCGCCGGCGACGACGGCGGCCGCGGCGATCGACATCGGCAACATCATGCGGACGGATCAGCCTCCGTACCCCGACACCGCGAGCACCCTACCGGACCGCCCCGCCGGCCCGACCGACCCTCCCCGGCACGCCGGTACGATCGCCCGGATGTCCGCTGTGCCCGAACCCGCTGCCACCCCGGCGCTCGCCCTGCGCGGCGTGGGGCTGCGACGTGACGGACGGGACCTGCTCGACGGCATCGACTGGGTCGTGTGGCCGGGCCAGCACTGGGTCCTGCTCGGCGCGAACGGCAGCGGCAAGACGTCGCTGGTGCGCATCGCGGCGCTCTACGAGCATCCCAGCCGAGGGTCGGTCGAGGTGCTCGGCGAGCGCCTGGGCTCCACCGACGTGCGCCGGCTGCGCACGCGCATCGCGCTGGTCAGCCCCGCGATGGCCGACATGGTGCGGCCCGGGCTCGTCGGCACCGAGGTCGTGATGACCGCGAAGCACGCCGCCCTCGAGCCGTGGTGGCACGAGTACACCGCCGAGGACCGCGCCCGGGCGGCGGAGCTGCTCGAGGCCCAGGGGGTCGGCTTCGCCGCGAACCAGCCGTTCGGCACGCTGTCCTCCGGCGAGCGGCAGCGGGTGCTGCTCGCCCGCGCGCTCATGGGCGACCCGGGCCTGGTGCTCCTCGACGAGCCGACCGCGGGGTTGGACCTCGGCGCGCGCGAGGCGCTCGTGGAGCGGCTCGACGCGCTCGCGCAGGACCCGGCGTCGCCGCCGACGGTGCTGGTGACCCACCACGTGGAGGAGATCCCCCCGTCGTTCACGCACCTGATGGCGCTGCGCCGCGGGCGGGTCGTCGACACCGGCGAGCTCCCGGGCGTGCTCGACGCGGAGCTGCTGTCGCTCTGCTTCGGCCTGCCGTTGCACGTCGAGCGCCACGGCGACGGCCGCTTCAGCGCACGCCGCGCCACCGCGCGCTAGGTGGTGCCGACGGCCTCGAGCACGACGACGCTGCGCCCCTCGAGCGGCACCACGTCGTCGTGGCCGTGCACCACCTCGCCCTCGAACGGGAGGGGCACGCTGGTGTCGACGCGGCGCCGCCAGGCAGCGCCGTAGCGCTCGCCGGGGAGCCGCCACTGCACCGGGTGCTCCCCGAAGTTGAACCCGAGCAGCAGGGTCGTGCCCACCACGGGCTCGCCGCGCTCGTCGGTCTCGTCGAGCGCGCCGTTGAGCCACACGGCGAGCCCACGGTCGCCGCGGTGCCAGTCCTCGGAGGTCATCACCCGACCCTCGTGGTCGAGCCAGGCGACGTCCGGCAGGTCCGAGCCGTCGACGATCGCGCCGGTGAGGAACTTGCGTCGCTGCAGCACCGGGTTGTCGCGACGCAGCTGGACGAGGCGGCGGCAGAACTCGAGCAGCATCCGGTCGCCGTGCTCCCAGTCGATCCAGGACACCTCGTTGTCCTGCGCGTAGGCGTTGTTGTTGCCGTGCTGGGTGCGGCCGAGCTCGTCGCCGGCGAGCAGCATCGGGACCCCCTGCGACACCAGGAGGGTGGTGAGCAGGTTGCGCTGCTGGCGGGCCCGGAGCGCGAGGACCGCCGGGTCGTCGGTCGGACCCTCGACGCCGCAGTTCCACGAGCGGTTGTCGTCGGTGCCGTCGCGGTTTCCCTCGCCGTTGGCCTCGTTGCGCTTGTGCTCGTAGCTGACCAGGTCGGCGAGCGTGAACCCGTCGTGCGCGGTCACGAAGTTGATGCTGGCGTGGGGTCGGCGACCGTCGTCCTCGTAGAGGTCCGAGGAGCCGGTGAGGCGCGCCGCGAACTCGCCGAGGTGGCCGGCCGCGCCCCTCCACACGTCGCGGACGCAGTCGCGGTAGCGGCCGTTCCACTCCGACCACAGCGGCGGGAAGTTGCCCACCTGGTAGCCGCCCTCCCCCACGTCCCACGGCTCCGCGATCAGCTTGACCTGGCTGACGACGGGGTCCTGCTGGATCAGGTCGAAGAAGGCGCTGAGGCGGTCGACGTCGTGCAGCTCCCTGGCGAGGGTGGCGGCGAGGTCGAAGCGGAACCCGTCGACGTGCATCTCCTCGATCCAGTACCGCAGGCTGTCCATGATCAGCTGCAGGACGTGCGGGTGACGCATGTTGAGGCTGTTGCCCGTCCCCGTGTAGTCGACGTACTCGGAGGGGTCGTCGGGATCCAGCCGGTAGTACGCCCGGTTGTCGAGCCCCTTGAACGCGAGCACCGGACCCCCGCGGCCGCCCTCGGCGGTGTGGTTGTAGACCACGTCGAGGATCACCTCCATGCCCGCCTCGTGCAGGGTCTTGACCATGACCTTGAACTCCTGCACCTGGGCGCCGTCCTGGCCGCGCACCGCGTACTCGTTGTGCGGGGCAAGAACCCGATCGAGTTGTAGCCCCAGTAGTTGCGCAGCCCGGCCTCGACGAGCCGCCGGTCGTGCACGAACTGGTGGGTGGGCATCAGCTCGACCGCGGTCACCCCGAGGTCGAGGAGGTGGTCGATCACCGCCGGGGAGCACAGGCCCAGGTAGGTGCCGCGGTGCGCGTCGGGCACCCCCGGGTGCAGGCGGGTGAGCCCCTTCACGTGCGCCTCGTACAGCACCGTCTCGTGCCAGGGGGTGCCGGGTCGGCGGTCGTCGCCCCAGTCGAACCACTGGTTGATGACCACCGAGCGGGGCACGTACGGGGCGGAGTCCTCGGTCGAGTCCGCGTCGACCGCGTCGTGCCAGCGCACCGAGCCCGCGATCGCCTTGGCGTAGGGGTCGAGGAGCAGCTTGGAGTGGTGCTGGAGGTCGCCCGGAGCGCGGCGCTCGCCGCGCACCCGGAACCCGTAGCGGGTGCCGGGGCCGATGTCGGGGAGGTAGCCGTGCCACACCGAGCCGATGCACTCCGGCAGCGGCACCCGGATCTCCGTGCCGTCCTCGTCGAAGAGGCACAGGTCGACCCCCTCGGCGACGTCGGAGAACACCGAGAAGTTGGTGCCGGCGCCGTCCCAGGTCGCGCCCAGCGGGCTCGGGCGACCGGGCCACACCCGCACCGGCGCGCCGGCGCGGATCACCGCGACCGCCCGGTCACGAACGGGCCCCGAGACGCTCCAGCAGCCGGCCCCGCGAGCGCTCGATCTCCTCGGCGAGCAACCGGTCGAGCAGCGGCATCCACATGGCCCCGCCGTAGTGCAGCTCCATGGTGAGCTCGGTGCCGCCGTCGGCGTGCTCCTCGACCCGCGCCCGCAGGATCCAGTCGCTGTGCGAGCGGCCGTCGAGCTCGCGGCGCTCGAACACCGCGAGGTGCGGCGCCTCGTGCACGGTGCGGACCATGCGGAGCCGCTTGGAGCGGCTGAGCGGGCCGATGCGGCCGCGGAGATCGACGGTCCACGCGGGTCCCCCGTCGCCCGGGTCGGGCTCGGCGGGCACCGCACGCGGGACGATGTCGAGCCAGTTCGGGTAGCCGGCCAGGTCGGCGACCTCGGCGAAGAGCGCCGCCGGGCCGGCGTCGGTGCGCAGCGAGGCGGTCACGTCCACCACGCCATTCTGCCCCGCCCGGCGACCGGCCCCGACCGCAGGTCAACGGGGTGGGAGCGTGCGGACGGTCGGGCGGGCGCCGTAGGCCGCCTTGAGCAGCGGGTACGGGTTCACCGGGCCCTTGCCCTCGGGGTGGATCTCGAAGTGCAGGTGGGGTGGGGTGCCCTTCGCGTTGCCGGTGTCGCCGACGTAGCCGACGACGTCGCCGGCCTCGACCCGCAGGCCGTCACGCACGCCGGGCGCGTAGGCCGAGAGGTGCGCGTAGTAGTAGTGGTGGCCGGAGTCGCCGATGATCCAGAGCTTCGTGCCGCCCAGCGACGCCGTCCCCACCCGTGCGAGCACGCCGTCCTCGGTGGCGAGCAGCGGCGTGCCGGCCGGGGCGAAGATGTCGGTCCCCTGGTGCCAGTGCGCGCTCGGCGTGCCGGTCATCCGCGGGTAGCCCCAGCTGTCGATGAAGTCGGCCTCGCCCGCGACGGGGAACACGAACCCGTCGATGTAGGCGTGGGCACCGGCCTCGTAGGCGGCCAGCTCGTCGGCCGCCTTGCCGACCGCGACGAACGCGTCGGTCAGGTCCTCGAGGTGCTCGGCCAGCTCGGACTCCGCTTCGCCGAGCCGGGCGGCGAGGCGCCCGTGGTCGGAGCGCAGCCCCTCGCGGGCCCGTTCGTAGTCGCGCACGAGCCGTTCACGCGTCTCGGCGACCGCCTCGAGGTAGCTCCTCGCGACGCCGAGGTCGACGGCGTCGGAGCTGTTGAGCAGCGCCAGCTGGTCCTCGACCGGCCCGACCATGTAGGCCCGCACGGCGTGGTCGCGCAGCGCGCGGCGTGCACGCGCCGCGGCCCGCACCGCGCGGCGCACCTCGCCGTCGAGGGCCTCGACCTGCGACGAGAGCCGCGCCACCTCGGCGCTGCTGCGCTCGATCCGGCGCTGCACCTCTGCCAGCGCCTCGGTCGCCGCCTCGAGCGCGGCCCGGGCCGCCTCGACCCGCTCGGGCAGCACCTTCACCGTGCCGGGGTCGAAGGGTGGCTGGTCCTCGGGCGCCTCCAGGGCGTCGCCGGGGCCCGGATCCACGAGGTACGGCAGCCTCGGGTCGCCCTCGAGCCCGGGCGGGACCGGCGGCACGTACAGCGTCGTGGTCGTGGTGCTGGTGGTGCTGCTCGTCCCCGGTGCCGCGGTCGTCGGGGTGGTCGACGTGGTCGTCGGCTCCGGCGGGGTCGTCGAGGTGGTCGGCTCCTCCTCGACCTGCGCGCCGAGCGGCGGTGCGGCCGCCAGGAGCGCGGCAGCAACGACTGCGGCGACACGTGAACGGCTCGATCGCATCATCGTCCAACCGGAGTCGAGGATCCTGGACTGTGCGGTGGCGTCCCCCCTGCCCGGCTGGACGCACCGTGTCCGAGGATATCGGCATCGTGCGTCCCCACCACCCGGCGGGAGCGTCAGAAGGTCGGGCCCGTCTCCCCGCCGACCCACCGGTCGAGCGCCACGACGACCACCGCGCAGACCGCCGCGAGCACGCACGACAGGGCCATCGCCTGCCCGAACCCCGCGCCGCCCGGGCGGGACATGAGCCGCTCGATCGCAACCGGCACGGTGGGCCGGTCCTGGCGTGCGACGAAGACGGTCGCGCCGAACTCGCCGAGGCACGCGACGAGCGCCAGCCCCGCACCAGCGACGACGGGCCGCCGCAGCAGCGGCAGCTCCACCCTCCACCACCTCGCCCGGGGCGTCGCGCCGAGGGTCGCGGCCGCGTCGAGCATGGTGCCCGGCAGGGCGCGCAGCGACGGGAGCACCGTGCGGACGACGAGGGGGATCGCGACGAGGGCCTGCGCCACGGGCACGATCCAGACGGACCGGCGGAGGTCGATCGGCGGCCGGCCCACGGCGAGGAGCAGGCCGAGGCCGATGGTCGTCGCCGAGACGCCGAGCGGCAGCAGCAGCAGCCGGTCCCCGAGCCCGCCGGGACGTCGCGCCACCGCACGGGTCGCCGGCAGCGCGAGCAGCACCGAGGCGGCGGTGGCCACGAACGCGGCGCCGAGCGACGTGGCGACCGCCGTGAGCGGTGACACGGCGAGGCCCGTGCCGGCAGCGGCCGAGCCGAGCCCGGTCCAGTGGTCGAGGCCGAGGCGGTCGCCGACGCGCAGCGAGCGCTCGACGAGGGCGAGCAGCGGTGCGACCGACACCGCCGCCACGACCAGCACCGCGCCCGCCACCGCCGAACGGTCGCGCCACGCCCGGGGCCGTTGGCGTCGCGTGCCGGGCGAGCCGGCCGTGGCACGCGCCGCGTGTCGGGAGATGCGGGCGTGCACGGTCAGCGTCGCGACCACCGCGGCGAGCTGGAGCATCGCGAGCACCCCTGCGCCGGGCAGGTCGAACTGTCGCGTCGCCCGGGTCCAGATCTCGACCTCGACGGTCGACACCCGCCCGCCGCCCAGGATCACGATCACCCCGAAGCTGGTCAGGCAGAACAGGAACGTGATCGTCGCGGCCGCGGCGATCGCGGGCGCCACCGCGGGCAGCAGCAGGCGGCGGGCGACGCCGACGGGCCCGGCGCCGAGGAGCCGGCCGGCCGCCTCCATGTCGGGCGGCAGGCCGTCGAGCGCGGCGCCGACGGTGCGCACGACGACCGCCAGGTTGAAGCAGGCGTGCGCCGCAAGGATCGGCCACCACGTGCCCCGCAGGTCGACCAGGCCGCGGGGGCCGAGCAGCGTCGCGAACGCGGACCCGACGACCACCGACGGGAGGACGAACGGCACGACCGCCGCCGACGCGAGCGCGTCGCGCCCGCGGAACCGGAACCGCGACAGCACCCAGGCGACGGGGACCCCCACGGCGACGGTGAGCACGCTCGAGCCCAGCGCCTGGCCGACGGTGACGGCGACGAGGCGCCACGTGCGGGCCGAGGACAGGACGCGGCCGAACGCCTCCGGGTCCCACTCGCCGTGGGGCCGCACGGTGCGGAGCACCACCGCGGCGACCGGCACCGCGACCAGCAGGAGCACGACGGCGACGGCGACGCTGCCGATCCCGGCCCGCAGCCGGGCCCGCCTCCCGGCGCGTGCCGCTGCGGGCGGGTTCGGTCCGACCTCCGCCGCCGTCGCGGCGACGGTCACTCCATCAGCTCGCGCCACTGCTCGATCCAGGTGTCGCGGCGCTCCTCGACCAGCTCGGGCGGGAGGCCGGCGGGATCGTCGGCGCGCTCTGCCCAGCGCTCGAACTCCTCGGGGAGGCGGACGTCCTCGCGCACGGGGAACACGAAGTTCGCGAGCGGCAGCGCCTCCTGCCACGTCTCGGACACCATGAACTCGACCAGCTCGCGCGCCAGCTCGGGCTCCTCGGCGCCGCGCAGCACGCCGGCGTACTCGACCTGGGCGCCGCAGGAGTCGGTCATCACCGACGAGCGGGGCTCGTCGAGGTCACCGAACACGACCTCCGCCGGCGGGGACGACGCGTAGGAGAGCACGAGAGGGCGGTCGCCGCCCGAGACCGTGTAGTCGTTGTAGTAGGCGTCGTCCCAGCTCGGCCGGACCCGCACCCCGTTGTCGGTCAGGCGCTTCCAGTAGTCCTGCCAGCCGTCCTCGCCGTAGCGGTCGATGGTCGTGAGGAGGAACGCCAGCCCGGGCGAGGACGTCACCGGGCTCTCGACCACGAGCAGGTCGCGGTACGGCTCCGATGCGAGGTCCTCCATCGTGGACGGCGGCTCGATGCCCTCGTCCTCGAACCACGCCTCGTCGACGTTCACGCACACGTCGCCCGCGTCCACGGGGGTCAGCAGGCGGCCCAGCTCGCCCTCGAGGTGGTACCGCTGCGGGATCGCGTCGATCCCGTCGGGGGTGAACGGCTCGAGCAGGTCCTCCTGCAGCACCCGGGTCGCGAGCGTGTTGTCGATCCCGAAGATCACGTCACCCTCGGGTGCTCCGGCGGCGAGCAGCGCCCCGGTCAGCATCGAGCCGGCGTCGCCGGTCGCGCGGACCTCGATGCGGGCGCCGGTGAGCTCCTCGAACCGTTCCGCCGCCTCCTCCGGCAGCGCGAACGAGTCGTAGGTCAGCAGCACGACGGTGCGCTGGTCGTCGGCGCCCTCCGCGCCACCACCGGACGCATCCCCGCCGTCGTCGCCACAGGCGACCGCGAGGAGCAGGGACGCGACCGCGAACGCGGCCAGCAGCGACGATCGGCGGATGCTCATGCCACACCTCCTGCGAGCGCGCGCGGGGCGGACAGGACCGCCGCCGCGTCGGGCAGCACGGCGAGGAGGGCGCCGTCGCGCACCTCCACCTCGGCCGCGGCCGTGACGAACTCGTTGGAGACGCCGCGGCTCGACCCGGCCTCGAGCGTCTCGTCCCGCAGCGGGAAGCGCAGGCCGTCGGTCCGCACGCCGTGCGCGGCGCCGTTGACCGGCAGCAGGGAGACCAGCGCACCGGGCGCGCCCTGCAGGGTGCGCCGGCGGCGGACGACGTGCAGCGCGGTCGCCCCGAACCAGGCGTCGACCGCGAGGGCGTCCCACCGGGGCGACGCGAGGGTGGCGGCCGCGCCGAGCAGGTGGTCCATGCGCCCGGCCGGGCTGCCGACCACGACCACTCGCCCGGCACCCGCGGCGGCGGCCTCCTCGAGCGCGAGCTCGAGGTCGGTCGCGTCCTTGGCGACGGGGTGCCGGCGCACCGTGGCGCCGTCGGACTCGGCGCGATCGAGGGCGCCCGGGGCGACCGAGTCCATGTCGCCCACGACCAGGTCGACGTGCCACCCGAGGTGCTGGGCCAGCTCGAGGCCCGAGTCGACCGCCACGGCGAGCTCCGCGTCCAACGTCGACAGGACGTCCTCCGCCGGGTGGCGGCCCTCGACCGGGCCGCCCGAGAACACGACTGCTGTCACCATGAGCTCCCTCCGCTGGAATTACCCAGATCAGGTTCACGGGTCGGCGGCCCCAAGCCGCCCTCTCAGCCCGCTGGTGCGAGCTCCCCGGATCGGATGTGCGGGCCCACCATACCGCGGGCCCGAGGTCAGGTCAGTCGGCGGTGATGCCGTTCATCCGGGCGAGGGTGCGGAGCATCACCTCGTCGGCCCCTCCCCCGATCGACCACAGCCGCGTGTCGCGGTAGAAGCGAGCGGTCCAGTTCTCCTCCACGTAGCCCATCCCGCCGTGGTACTGGACCGCGGTGTCGGCCATGCGGCGGGCCAGGCGCGCGGAGCGGAGCTTGGCGACGGTCGCGTGGCGGGTGATGTCCTCGCCGTTGCGGTAGGCCTCGACGGCCGCCCAGTTGTGGTGGCGCATCACGTCGAGCTCCGAGGCGATGTCGGCCAGCTCGTACTGCAGCGACTGGTTCGCGAGCAGCGGCGCTCCGAACGCGTACCGCTCCCGGAGGTAGGCGACCGTGCGCTCGAGGGCCTGCTCGACCGCGCCGATCATCTGGTACGCGGCGATCATCCGCTCGTTCTGGAACTGCGCCATCTGCTGCTGGAAGCCGCGCCCGATCTCACCGATCGTGTTCTCGACCGGCACCCGCACCTCGTCGAGGACGAGCTCCGCGGTGTCCGAGGCACGCATCCCGAGCTTGTCGAGCTTGCGGCTGACGCTGAACCCCTCGGAGTCGGTCGGCACGATGATCTGGGACATGCCGCGGTAGCCGCCCTCGTCGGAGGTCCGGCACAGCAGGCAGATCCAGTCGGCCTGGGTGCCGCTCGTGATCCACGTCTTCGACCCGGAGATGACCCACTCGTCGCCGTCGCGCACGGCCCGGGTGCGGATGCCGGCGACGTCGGAGCCTGCGTCGGGCTCGCTCACGCCGATCGCGGCGACCATCTCACCGGCGATCGCCGGACGGAGGTACCGCTCCTTCAGCTCGTGGCTGCCGAACTGGTGCAGCGCGGGGGTGGCCATGTCGGTCTGGACCGCGATGGCCATCGACACGCCCAGCGAGGCCGACCGGCCGAGCTCCTCGCCGAGGATCATCGTGTACACGTGGTCGGCGCCGCCGCCGCCGTAGGCGGGGTCGTACTCCACTCCGAGCAGGCCGAGCTCACCGAGCTTGGGGAACAGCTCGTGCGCCGGGAACGTCCCGGCGGCCTCCCAGGCATCTGCGTGCGGGTCGATCTCCTTCTGCACCACCTCGCGGACGGTGGCGCGGAACATCTCGTGCTCGTCGGTGAACCTCACCCGGCCGACGCTACCGGAGCGACGCGGACGAGGGCGTCCGAGGGGCTCCCACCTGCCCCCGGACGCCCTCAGGCCTCCCTCACCTCGAAATCGTGCGCTCAGGCGGACTCACGGCGACGCCGCGCACCTCCCGACACGAGCGCCAGGCCGAGCAGCAGGAGCCCCGCACCACCGGCGGCGATGCTGCCGTTGGAGACACCGGTGAAGGCGAGCTCCGAGGGGAGCGCCTCCGGCTGCGGCTGCTGCGTGATGCCGAGCACCTCGGGCTGCACCTCGGGCAGCTCCTCCTGCTGTGGCTGGACGTCCGGGCGGATCGTCGTGATGCCGCCGACCTCGGCCGTCGTCGTGGTCTCCTCCGGGAGGGTCGACGTGGTCTCCTCCGGGAGGGTGGAGGTCGTCTCCTCCGGCACCGTCGAGGTGGTCGTCGTGGTCGTCGTCGACGTGGTGGTCGTCGTCGTGGGCTTCGGCTTGGGCTTGCACTTGCCCTTGTTGCCGTGCTGCCCCTTGCCGCCGTGGCCCTTCTTGCACTTGTCGTGCTTGCCACGGTCGTCGTGCTTGCCCTTGCCACCGTGCTTGCCACGGTCGTCGTGCTTGCCCTTGCGGCCGTCCTGGTGGCGCCCACGGTCGTGGTCGCCGTGGCGGCCACCCTGCCGGGACTCCGCGACGGCGATGCCCTCCCCGGTCGTGGCGCCGCTCACACCGGCGGTGCTCATGACGATCGAACCCGCGAGGAGGAAGATCCCCAACGTTCCGACCACGAGTTGATGTCGCTTCCACATGCTGTCGATGGTCGGGCCGTGGCCCGCCCCCATCAATGGGCAGAATCCCACCCGGTTGGGTCGATGGGCTCAGGGGTACGATCGAGGGCGTGAACGACTCCTCCATGCCCGACACGAGCCCGGAGGCGCTTCGCGAGCGGCTGACCCCCCAGCAGTACGAGGTCACCCAGCACGCCGGCACCGAGCCGCCCTTCACCGGCGCGTACCTGGACAACAAGGAGCCGGGCCTCTACCGCTGCGTCGTCTGTCACCTGCCGCTGTTCTCCTCCGACACGAAGTACGAGTCGGGGTCGGGCTGGCCGTCCTTCTGGCAGGCGCTGGACCCCGACCACGTGCGGCTCCTCGAGGACCGCAGCCACGGCATGGTGCGCATCGAGGTGCGGTGCGCCCGCTGCGACGCCCACCTGGGCCACGTGTTCCCCGACGGCCCGCAGCCCACGGGCGAGCGCTACTGCATGAACTCGGCGGCGCTCGACTTCGTGCCCGAGGACCGGTGAGGTCGGGCCGCACCACCAGGGCGCTCGGTGCCGTGGTGGTGCTGTGCGCCTCGGCGCTGCTCGCCGGGTGCACGCCCGCCCAGTTCCAGGCGTGGTGGACGGCGAGGGGCAACCCGCCGCTGCAGGAGCCGGAGCTGTCCCGCTACGCCGAGGCGGCGACCCGCTACTGGGCGGAGGTCGCCCGCAAGCGCCGCTTCTCGTACTCGGTGCGGACCATCGACGCCGCGCTGGCCGCGCGCATGACCCCCTCCACGTGGCGCGCCGGCTGTCCGGTACCGCTGTCGGCGCTGCGCTACCTGCGACTGTCCTACATGGACCCCGCCGGCGCGGAGCGGTCGGGCGAGATGGTCGTGCACGCCGACGCGGTCAGCCACACGGTGTTCGCGTTCAAGGTCATGTGGGACCACCGGTTCCCGATCACGCGCATGCGACTGGTGGACGACTACGGCGGCGATGACGACGCGTCGATGGCGGCGAACAACACCTCGGCGTTCAACTGCCGCCGGGTGGCGGGCTCCTCGACGTGGTCGCAGCACTCCTACGGCCGCGCGATCGACATCAACCCGGTGCAGAACCCCTATGTGGCCGGCGGCACCGTGTCGCCGCCGGCCGGACGCTCCTACCTCGACCGGGGCGACGTCCGACCCGGCATGATCCGGCGCGGGGACCCGGTGCACCGGGTGTTCACGCAGATGGGCTGGGGCTGGGGCGGCGACTGGAGCTCCTCGAAGGACTACCAGCACTTCTCGGCCAACGGCCGCTGAAGCCCTCGGGAGCCCCGCACCGCGTCGCTCAGGCGATCCAGCGGACCAGCGCGGTGACCACCGCGGCGCCGACGACCACGACGGCGAACGGGAGCCGGCGCCACACCGCCAGGCCGGCGAAGGCCAGTCCGGCGGCGCGGGCGTCGAGCACGACGCGCTGCGCGTCGCTGAAGGTCTGCACCGCGACGAGCGCGGCGAGCAGCGCGGGCGGGAGGAGACCGACGACGTCGACGGCACGGCCGCGCAGCCGGGCGGAGCCGAGCAGCACGACGCCCACCGCCTTCAGCGCGTAGGACACCGCCGCGAGGGTCAGGATCACCACCCAGCTCACGACCCGTCCTCCCCTTCGGGGGCCTCGCCCATCGCCGTCGTGCGGCGGTGGCTCCGCAGGGCCCCGGCGGGCACGATCGCGAGCGCACCCAGCAGGATCGGCACGCCGACCGGCACGAAGGGGATCGCGAGGACCGCGATCGCACCGGCGAGCAGCGCGGCGACCCGCCCGGGCAGGGTCCGCAGGTGGGGCGCCAACAGCGCGAGGAAGCAGGCCGGGAACGCGGCGTCGAGGCCGAACCGGTCGGTGTCGCCCAGCACGTCCCCACCCAGCGCGCCCAGCAGCGTGCCGAGGTTCCAGAACGCGAACACGCCCAGCCCGGCGGCGAGGAACCCGCGCCGCGCGCTGCGGGCGTCGGGTTGGGCGGCCGCGAGGCCGGCGGACTCGTCGATGACGAGCTGCGACTGCACCAGGCGCGACCACAGGGGGCCGCGCACCGCACGACCCACGACCGGGCCGTAGAGGGTGTTGCGGGCAGCGAGGAGCACCGCGGCGCCGAGCGCGGCGAGCGCGCTGCCCCCGCTGCCCACGACGCCGACGGCGGCGAACTGCGACGCGCCGGTGAAGACCAGCAGCGACATCGTGCAGGCCTTCGCCACGGAGAGGCCCGCCGAGCGCGCGAGCACGCCGAAGGTGATCCCGACGAGCCCGACGGTCACCCCGATGAGGATGCCGGCGCGGAGGGGGTCGGTGCGCGACTCCATCAGTCGAGCCGCACCCGCTCTCCGAGCCGCGGCACGGCCGCGTCCCACCCGAGCCGCGACGCGACCGCGGCGGCGAGGGCCTCGCTGGGCGCCGCTTCGCCGTGCACCAGGTACACGACGTCGGGGCGGCGATCGGCGCTGGCGAGCCACTCGCACAGCTCGTCCCGGTCCGCGTGGATCGACATCGACACCTCGGCCACCTCGGCGCGCACGGGCACGTCCCGGCCGAACATCCTGACGTGGGCGGCGCCGTCCACCAGGAGGCGTCCCCGGGTGCCGGCGGCCTGGAAGCCGACGAGCAGCACCGTGTTGCGCTCGTCGGGGAGGAGTCGTGCGAGGTGGTGCAGCACGCGGCCCCCGGTCGCCATGCCCGACGCGGACACGATGATCGCCGGCATCCCTAGGCGGGCCAGCGCGCGGGACTCGTCGACGTCGTGCACCTCGACGACCTGCCCGCTGTCGAAGGGGTCCGTGCGCGCATCGAGCCGTGGGGAGATCTCGTGGTCGCCGCGTGCGATGGCTGCCCGGTAGACCGCGAGGGCGGCGAGCGCCATCGGCGAGTCGACGAACACGGGGACCTCGGGCAGCTCACCGGCCGCGGCGAGCTCGCGGAGGTGGTGGAGCACGACCTCGGTGCGGTCGACCGCGAACGCGGGGACGACGACCGTGCCGCCGCGGGCGATGGTGCGCCGGACCACGTCCGCGAGGCGGGAGAGGGAGTCCCCGTCGTCGTGGAGGCGGTCCCCGTAGGTGGACTCGACGACCACCACGTCGGCGTCACCGATCGGCGCGGGTGGGCGCAGGATCGGGTGGTTCGGCCGGCCGAGGTCGCCGCTGAAGCAGACGGTGCGGCCGCCGTGCGGGCCGCGCAGGCGGAGGGTCACCGTGGCGGAGCCGAGGATGTGCCCTGCCGGTCGGAGCTCGACCTCGACGTCGTCGCCGACGGCGACCGTCTCGCCGTAGGCGACCTCGCGGAACGCCTGCAGCGAGCGCCGCGCGTCGGCCTCGGTGTAGAGCGGCAGGGCGGGGTCGTGCTTCGAGTAGCCCTCGCGGTTGGCGTGGTCCGCTTCCTCCTCCTGGAGGCGGCCGCTGTCGGGCAGCACGATCCCGGCGAGCGAGGTGGTGCCCCGTGTGGCGAGCACCGGTCCGCGAAACCCGTCGCGCACCAGCGCGGGCAGGTAGCCCACGTGGTCGACGTGCGCGTGGGTGAGGACCACGGCGTCGATCGAGTCGGGCGGGACCGGGAAGGGCTCGCGGTTGCGGCGGCGCAGCGCCTTCTCGCCCTGGAACAGCCCGACGTCGACCAGCACGCGCGTCGTGGCGGTGTCGACGAGGAACCGGCTGCCCGTGACCGTCCGCGCCGCTCCGAGGAACGACAGGACCGGGATCGTGGGACGAGCCGGGACGGTGGTCAGGCCGGCCCCTCGGGCCGGGCGCGGTCGATGATCGACCGCAGGTCGAGGCCCGTGGGCAGCTCGCCGAAGGCCCTGCCCGAGCCCTCGAAGCGCGACGCGCAGAACGCGTCGGCGACCGCGCTGGGCGCGTGCTGCACGAGCAGCGACCCCTGGAACACGAGGGCGAGCTGCTCGACCAGCGACCTGGCCCGGTGCTCGAGGTGCTCGAGGTCGGCCAGCTCGCCGCGGAGCCGCTCCGCCGCGGCGTCCAGCCGCGCGTCGGTGCCGAGGCCCAGGCCGACCTCGTCCCAGTACGCGTCGAGCGCCTCGGGCGCGCGTGCGATGGCGCGGAGCACGTCGAGGCAGATGACGTTGCCCGACCCCTCCCACACGCCGTTCAGCGGGCTCTGGCGGAACAGGCGCGGCAGGTCGGTCTCCTCGACGTAGCCCACGCCGCCCAGGCACTCCAGCGCCTCCGCCGCGTGCTGGGGAGCGCGCTTGCAGGTCCAGTACTTGACCACGGGGGTGAGCAACCGCTTGAGCAGCTGCTCGCGCTCGTCCGCGGGCTCCGCGTCGTAGGCGCGGGCCAGGCGCATCGCGGCGGCGGTCGCCGCCTCGGACTCGACCGCGAGGTCCGCGAGCACGTTCGCCATCAGCGGCTGGGAGTCGAGGACCGCGCCGAAGGCGGTTCGGTGGTGGGTGTGCCAGGCCGCCTGCGCGACCCCCTGGCGCATGATCGCGGTCGAGCCGAGGATGCAGTCGAGGCGGGTGTGGCCGACCATCTCGATGATCGTGCGGACGCCCCGGCCCTCCTCCCCGACGAGGATCCCCCACGTGTCGAGCATCTCGATCTCGCTCGACGCGTTGGAGCGGTCGCCCAGCTTGTCCTTGAGCCGCTGGATCCGGATGGGGTTGCGGGTGCCGTCGGGGCGCCACCGGGGCACGAGGAAGCAGCTCAGCCCGCCGGGGGCGACGGCCAGCATGAGGAACGCGTCCGACATCGGCGCGGAGCAGAACCACTTGTGACCGGTGAGGAGGTGCTCGCCGTCGGGGCCGGCGGGCGTCGCGGTGGTCGTGTTGGCGCGCACGTCCGAGCCGCCCTGCTTCTCGGTCATGGCCATGCCGAAGGTGACGCCCTCCTTGTCGGCCACGGGCCGGTTGGAGGGGTCGTAGGTGCGGGAGCAGATGCGGGGCTCCCACTCCGCGGCGAGGTCCGGTCGGTGCCGCAGCGCGGGGACGACCGAGTAGGTCATCGAGATCGGGCACATGTGGCCGCCGTCGACCTGGTACCAGGTGATGACCTTCGCGGCGCGCACGACGTGCGCTCCGGGCCGGCCGTCGGCCCACGGCGCGGCGTGGAGGCCGTTGGCGACCGAGACCCGCATCAGCTCGTGGTACGCGGGGTGGTAGTCGACGACGTCGAGGCGGTGCCCGTACCGGTCGTGGGTGCGCAGCTCGGGGACGTGGCGGTTCGCCTGGCGCCCCCAGTCCTGGGCCTCGGCGGTGCCGGCGAGCCGGCCCAGCCGGACCAGCTCGTCGAGGGCCCAGTCGCCGCCCTCGCGCTTGACCGCCTCGAGCAGCGCGAGGTCCGTGGAGAAGACGTCGTGCCCTTCGAGCGGCGGCGGCTGGTTGGTGACCTCGTGGGTCTCGAACGCGGTGGCCATGTCCCGACGCTACCGAAGCGGGGCCCACCCCATCCGGGCGCGACGAGGGCCCGGGCGCGACGAGGGCCCCGGTCAGCCGCCGGGGCCCTCGCCACTCGCCCTATCGGGGATCAGATGATGCCGAGCGCCTTGAGGATGCTCAGGATCGTGCTGATGTCGCCCAGGCTGCAGCCCGAGCTGAACACCGCGAGCCCACCGAACATCGCCACCAGCGGGGCCTGTCGCTTCAGCTTCTGCATTTCATCCCTCCAGCCAACCGTGTGTTGGTCGGCGAAAGATAACATGAACCCGGCTCAGTGCAGTGACCCACGACACGCCGCCGCGTGGGCAGCCTGCTGGCAGTTGTGCCACATGACCGGTTCTACCGGGCGGCGCGGTGGGGAGCGGCTCGCCACACTCGTCGGAACGCCCTGAACCCCCCGACCCGGGCGCCATCCGATCATGACCTCGACGACCCTCGTCGGGACCGACGCGCGCGCCGCGGCGGTCCTGCCCCCGCGCGGCATGTTGCGCTCGCTGCGAGTGCGCAACTACCGCATCCACAGCACCGCCAACCTGGTGTCGATCACCGGCACCTGGATGCAGGTGGTCGCACAGAACTGGATGGTCCTGGAGCTGACCGGCTCCACCACGGCGCTCGGTGCGTCGGTGGGCCTGCAGGCCCTGCCGACGGTCGTGCTGAGCATGTGGGGCGGCGTGCTCGCCGACCGCGTCGACCGGCGCCGGTTCCTCCTCGGGCTCCAGGTCGCGCAGGCGATGCTCGCAACGGTCCTCGGTGTGATCGCGCTGCGGGGCCCCGGCTCGGTGGCGCCGCTGTACGTGCTGGCGCTGCTCACCGGTGCGCTCACCGCGGTGGAGGGCCCGGCCTCCGCGTCGTTCACCGCGGAGCTCGTGCCGAGACCGCTGCTGTCGAACGCGATCGCCATCGGCTCCGCGATCAGCTCGACGGGCCGGGTGCTGGGCATGGCGCTCGCCGGGGTCGCCGTGTCGGTGGTCGGACCGGCACCGGTGTTCTTCGCGAACGGCGCGTCCTTCTTCGCGGTGGTGGCGGGGCTGAGCCTGCTGCGCACCGCCGAGATGGAACCTGCACCGCGGGTGCCGAGGGCCCGCGGCCAGCTCCGGGAGGGCGTCGGCTTCGTGCTGGGCCGGCGCGAGCTGCTGTCCCTGTTCGCCCTCGCGTGGTTCCTGTCCGCGTTCGGGCGGAACTTCCAGGTCACGATGGCCGCGATGACGGCCGGCCCGCTGGGCACCGGGGCCTCCGGGTACGGGCAGGCGTCGATGGTGTTCGCGGTCGGCGCGTTCGCCGGGGCGTTCGTCGCAGCGGCCGCGGGCACGATGACGCGGCGGCTGCTGGTCGGCGCGGCGCTGGTCACCGCGCTCGGCCAGGGGCTCGCGGGCCTGGCACCCGGCATGTCGACGTTCCTCGTGGCGATCGCGCCCGCGGCGGTCGGGGCGGTGGTGATCGACACCGCCATCGCCGCGCTCGCGCAGCTGGGCGCCCGCGACGAGATCCGAGGGCGGGTGCTCGCCGTGCTGGGCGTGGTGACGACCTCCGCGACGGTCGTCGGTGGCCCGCTGCTCGGCGCGGTGGCCGACCGCTTCGGCGCGCGTGGCAGCCTCGTCGTGGGAGGTGCCGTCGCGGGGCTGGCGACGCTGGTCGCCGCCCGTGCGTTCGCCCGGGCGTCGGGGCGCAGCGCCGTGGGGGCGCTCCGTGGCGCAATAGCGTGTGGCCATGGACCTGCACCTCACGGGACGCCGCGCCGCTGTCGCCGCTGCCAGCTCCGGGCTCGGGTTGGCGGCCGCCAAGGCGCTCGCCGCGGAGGGGGCCCGGGTGGTGATCTGCGGCCGGGACAGGTCGCGGCTCGATGACGCGGTCGCCGAGGTCGGCAACGGGTGCACCGGGGTGGTGCGCGACGTCGCCGGCACGGACGGCGGTGCCGCGTTCGTGGCGGACGCGGTCGAGGCGCTCGGCGGGATCGACATCCTCGTCGCCAACGCCGGGGGCCCACCTGCGGGCAACTTCGAGCGGACCCCCGCCGAGTCGTACCAGGAGGCCCTCGAGCTGAACCTGCTATCGGTGGTGGGCATGTGCAAGGCCGCGGTGCCGGCCATGCAGGCCCAGGGCTGGGGTCGCGTCGTCGCGATCACGTCGGTCACGGTCCGCCAGCCCGCCCCGGAGCTGATCCTGTCGAACACCGCCCGTGCGGGGGTGACCGGGATGCTGAAGACCCTCGCCCGGGAGGTCGCCGAGGACGGGGTGACGGTCAACTCGGTCCAGCCCGGGCTGCACCGCACGCCGCGCCTGCTCGAGCTGTACGGCGGTGAGCCCGGTGATCGCCGCCTCGGTGAGCCGGACGACTTCGGCGCGGTCGTGGCGTTCCTGTGCAGCGAGCAGGCGCGGTTCGTCACCGGCGCCCACCTGCAGGTGGACGGCGGCGCCTACGCCGGCCTGTTGTGAGCCGGGGCTGAGGCCGCGGCCGCGCGGCCCCTGACCAGCACCGCGGCCACTGCGAGGAGCCCGGCGGCGAGCACTGCGCCGGTGAGCCCGGCCGCGGCGATCGACCAGTTGCCCTCCGCTCCGACCGGGAGGAGCGATCCGCCGCCGGTCACGGCGAAGCCGAGGTCGCCGGCGACGCGCTCGAGCCCGTCAGGGGCCGAGGAGGCCAGCACGGACAGTCCGCCTGCCGACACCAGCGCCGCGGCGGGCACGGCCCGCTCCCCCGCCGCCGCGACCGCGGCGAGCACCGCGAGGGTGAGGACCGCCTCGACGACACCGATGGCGAGGTGGATGCCGACCATGCGGGCGGCGAGCTCGCCGACGTCGACCCGTGCGGCGCCACCGAGCGCGTGGAACCCGGTGAACGCCGCCGCGGCGAGCGGAGGTGCCAGAAGTGCGGCGATGCCGGCTGCCGATGCCGTCGCGAGGAAGCCCCCGTGCGGGACACGCCGGCGCACGAGCGCGGTGGCCGCGGCGGCGAGCGCGACCGGGAGGATGGCGATGAGCCACAGGTTGATGCCGAGTGCCCCGATCCCTCCGTCGCCGAAGAGGAGCGCCTGGGTGACGACGACCGAGGCGACGGCGAGGAGCGCGCGGCGAGGTCCGATGAGCACGGTGGCGAGCGCGCCGCCGAGCAGGTGCCCGCTCGTGCCCGGCAGCACCGGCACGTTCACCATCTGCAACCCGAACACGAGGGCGGCGGTGGCGGCCTGCGGCGCGAGCCGTTCGGGGTGCGCCACGAGCGTGCGCCCGTCGCCGTCACCCGCGGCCGGCGCGGCCCGGCGGGGCCGCAGGGCGGCGGTCAGCGCCGCGACCGCGCCCGCGGCTGCGACCACCTCGGCCGGATCGTGGAACATGTGGTCCGGGACGTGCATCGCCGCCTCCCCTGTTCGATGCCGTCGACCTACCCACCCTCGCGCACCTTGGTGCCGGAGGGTCGGATGTCAGGGAACGTCGTGCCCTTGGATGTCACAGGGTGTCGTTAGGGTCTCGAATGCATGTTCGAGGTGGAAGGGCGTTCGGGGATCGGTGAGCTGGCAGGCAGGGCACGAGCGACCCTGACCGCCGCCGCAGCCATCGACGTTCGGTCCTTGGAGGCCGGGGAGCTGCGCGCAGCGGTGGTGGAGCTGGAACGGGCCCGCCGAGCGCTCGACGCCGCCCAGGGCCACCTACTGGCCGAGCTCGACGAGCGGCGCTGCACCCTGCACACGGCGGCGTTGGCGACCTCGAAGTGGTTCGCACGCCACACCCGAGTCCCCTCCGGGGTTGCCCGCGACCGGCTGTCGGTCGCCACGACGCTGCGCCGCCGCCTCCCCCAGGTCGACGCCGCCCTGGCCCGTGGCGAGATCGGCTTCGAACACGCCCGCGTGCTCGCCCGCGCCGTCAATGACCGCAACGCGGCAGCACTCCAGACCCTCACCCCCACCCTCCTCGAACGCGCGGGCCGCTGCCGGTTCGAGCAGTGGCGCCAACACGTGCTCGACCTCGCCAACCACCTCGACCCCGACGGCACCCACGACCCCACCGACGACGTGCTGCGCAACCGGCTCACCCTCTCCCCCACCCGCGGGTTCACCCTCCTGCACGGCGAGCTCACCGGCGACGCCGCACTCACCGTCGAACACGCCATCGAGACCACCGCCGACCAGCTGTTCCACCAACACCGCCGGGACAAGCAACGCTTCGGCGAACCGACCATCCCACCCCGGGCCACCCTGCGCGCCCTCGCACTGGTCGAACTGATCCGCCGCGCCCAAGCCACCCACCCCGCCAGCACGACCGCCCCCGGCACCGAGCTGTCGATCATCCTCCACACCGACACCCACCCC
>Ga0182741_1000170_pt1 | contig 102528 bp, 100 predicted proteins | sample eDN5th37CBELigOP_FD_128874 | JGI IMG/M metagenome (GOLD analysis project Ga0182741, IMG submission 128874) | Enriched Organic Plus compost microbial communities from Emeryville, California, USA - eDNA 5th pass 37_C BE-Lig OP (version 2) (version 2) ...
GGGGGCACGGTCCGGGTGCGCGGACGTCAGGTTCCGCGGGCAATGCACGTAGAGCGCCCCATCCCGACCTTCCTCCGCTTGCGGAGAATGGCAGAAGGCCGGCTCAGCGCCGATCCCGCCTCAGCGGAACAGCGACAGCGCGGTCATCTCGCGCAGGCGGCGTGCATGCAGCACGCGCTGCGCGCGCTGATGGCGTTCGACCGGCACCGGCCGGCGACGCTGCCGGCGCTCGTCGTCCAGCGCGCGGGCCGACTCCGGGCTGGCGATGTGACCTTCAAGGAACAGCATGCCCCGGCTGACGACGCCCAGTTCACGCCACCACGAATGCTTCGTTTCGGTACGCATGGGATTCTCCTGCCGCCGGACCCCTCCGGCTTGAACGGCAACCAAGTTAGGCTCATCCTGACCGCCGAAAAAGCGAAACCTCCGCAAGACAGCCTTGAGCCGGGTTCAACATGGACCATCCCGCATGAGCCGTTTGCCGCTGGACCAGATCGACGCTTTCGTCACCGCCGCGCGGATGAAGAACCTGACCCGTGCGGCCGAGGCCATGCACCTGACGGTCAGCGCGCTGAGCCACCGGATGCGCCTGCTGGAGGATCGGGTCGGGCACAAGTTGCTGGCACGCGGCCCGCGCGGGGTGGAACTGACGCCGGAAGGCCAGCGCCTGTTCGACGCGGTGGCGACGCCGCTGGATGCGATCGGGCAGGCCTTGCAGCGCATGTCCGCGCGCAACGACCACGTCATCACCCTCAGCCTGATTCCGTCGATGGCAACCGCCTGGCTGGTGCCGCGGCTGCCCGATTTCCTGGCGGCGAACCCGGAGCTGGGCCTGAACCTGCAATCGAGCACGCACGTGGTGGACTTCGATCGCGAGGCGGTGGACATGGCGCTGCGGCTGGGCGGCGGACGCTGGCCCGGCGTCCGCGCCGAGCTGCTGTTCCACGAATGGATCCAGCCGGTCGCCAGCCCCACCTTCCTCAAGCGCCACGGCAAGCCCGCGCTCGCACGCATCGGCAGCCTGCCGCTGCTGGGGGATCCGTCCGATCGCTGGAAGGAGTGGTTCGCGGAGTTCGGCGGCGAGCCGCCACGCCGTTTCGTCGCCCAGTTCGACGATACCGAAACGCTGCACCAGGCCGCAGCGCAGGGCATGGGCGTGGCGCTGGCGCGGCTCACCCTCGCCGAGCCGCTGATCAAGGCCGGCCGGCTGGTGCCGCTCACCGGCAAGTGCCTGCAGGCCGATTTCGCCCACTACCTGGTCTATCCGGAACGCAGCCTGGCGCATCCGGACTTCCAGACCGTGCGCCGCTGGGTGCTGGATCAGGCGCGGGTGGATGCATGATCCAACCGACCGTCATCGCCAGCCTCATCCACGACGCCTTCGCGGACTACCACGCACGCTTCGCGGAAATCACCCAGCGCGCGCGCCGGCGGTTCGAGACGATGGACTGGGCCGGCGCGCGCGCCGACGCGGTGGAGCGCATCGAGCTGTACGACGAATGCGTGGCCGAGTGCGCGCTGCGCCTGCAGGCGGCGCTGCTGGACCACGCCCACGACCGCACGCTGTGGTCGGCGGTGCGCGACGGCTACGACCGGTTGATTGCCGACCTGATCGATCGCGAGCTGTACAAGACTTTCTACAACACCCTCACCCGGCGCTTCTTCAAGACCCGCGGCGTGGATCCGTCGATCGAGTTCATCGCGATGGACGTCGAGCCGACCGACGCGATCACGCATCCGGTCGCGCGGCACAGCTATGCAGTGTCGGAGGCGCGCCCCACCGACACCTTCGTGCGGGTGCTGGGCGATTACCGCTTCGACATTCCCTACGCGCACCGCACCCGCTGCGCGGCGTCCATCGCGGTCCGGCTGCAGGACGATCTGGCGCACTGGGGCGAGAATCCGGTGCGCGGCATCGAACTGCTGGACACGGTGTTCTACCGCGAGCGCCGCGCCTATCTGGTCGGCCGCGTGTTCGGCGAGCACCGCTTCTCGCCCTGCGTGATCGCGCTGGTCAACGAGGGCGGGAAGCTCAAGGCCGAAGCGGTGCTGACCCGGCGCGCCGACGTGGCGCACCTGTTCGGCACTTCGCGCAGCTATTTCCATGCGGATCTGTCCACGGTCGGCGACGCGGTGGTGTTCCTGCGCTCGTTGCTGCCGGGCAAGCCGATCGACGAGATCTACACGGTGCTCGGGCGGGCCAAGCAGGGCAAGACCGAGCGCTTCCGCACCTTCTTCCATCATTTCGACACCCATCCCGGCGAGCAGCTCGTGCAGGCCGAAGGCACGCCCGGCATGGTCATGGCGGTGTTCACCCTGCCCAGCTATCCGCTGGTGTTCAAGATCATCCGCGACCGCTTCGCCTATCCCAAGGAAGTCAGCCGCAAGGACGTGGAAGATCGCTACAACCTGGTGTTCCACCTGGATCGCGTCGGCCGCCTGCTGGACACCCAGCCCTATCGATTCCTGCGCTTTCCGCGCGCGCGCTTCGCGCCGGCACTGCTGGAGGAGCTGCTTTCCACCTGCGGCCACGGCATCACCGAGGACGGCGACGACCTGATCATCCACCTGTGCTACGTGCAGCGGCGGCTGCGCCCGCTCAACCTGTACCTGCGCGAACAGAAGCCCGAAGCCGCGCTGGCCGCGGCCATCGACTACGGCCAGGCGATCAAGGACATGGCGCGCAACAACATTTTTCCCGGCGACATGCTGCTGAAGAATTTCGGCGTGTCCCGCCACGGCCGCGCGGTGTTCTACGACTACGACGAACTCTGCCTGGTCACCGACTGCCATTTCCGCGACTGGCCGCAGCCGACCTGCTACGAGGAGGAAATGGCGGACGGACCGTGGTTCTACGTGGGCCCCGGCGATGTATTCCCGGAACGCTTCCCGCAATTCCTCGGCCTGCCGGCACCGCAGGCGAACGCGCTGCGCACCGCGCACGGCGATCTGTTCCGTGCGGACTGGTGGCGCGAACTCCAGGCGCGCCTCGCCGCCGGCGACTACCCCGACACGCCGCCCTATCCGGACGCGTTGAAGCTGGCCTAGCCGCAGCGCGCGGCCGCACGGGATCGCGCGTCCCTTCGCCGCCGCCATCGCTCGGATCATGGTTCGACAACGGCCGGCGCGTTACCTTTGGTGCCTTCGCCGGCGGATCCCGGCTTCTTCCGCGCCACGCCACCGAAACGATGAGCACCTATCGCCTGCAATCCATCTTCCGGCCCACCTCGGTGGCGGTGGTCGGCAGCCGGTCGCGGCCGCGTTCGGTGGGGCGCGCGGTGATCAACAACCTGCTGGAAGCCGGGTTCGCCGGACCGATCGGACTGGTCAACCTGCACCCGGCCACGATCGACGGCGTGACCACCGCCCGCCGCCTGCGCGATCTGCCCTGGACGCCGGATCTGGTGGTGATCGCCACGCCGCCGGCGACGGTGCCGGGCATCGCCCGCGAAGCCGCGGAATGCGGTGCCGGCGCGGTGGCGGTGCTGACCGCGGCGATGGGCGGCGGCCCGGATTCGCCCGCCGCGCAACTGGACGCCATCGCCCGCGAGAAAGGCCTGCGCGTGCTGGGCCCGAACTGCCTGGGCGTGATCGCGCCCCATGTGCGGCTCAACGCCAGCCTCGCCGGCCGCCTGCCCAGCGCGGGCGATCTGGCGCTGATTTCCCAGTCCGGCGCGATTTCCGGCGGACTGGTGGAATGGAGCGTCGGCCGCTCGGTCGGCTTTTCCGCGGTGGTGTCGCTGGGCGACGCGCTGGACGTGGACTTCGCCGACCTGCTGGACTACTTCGCCACCGATCACCGTACCCGCGCGATCCTGCTCTATGTCGAAGCGATCCGCGACGCACGCAAGTTCATGTCGGCCGCGCGTGCCGCCGCCCGCACCAAGCCGGTGGTGGTGGTGAAGTCGGGCCTGGCCTCCGCCGCGGGCGGCCGCGCCGCCGCCGACAGCACCCACGTCCAGCACCTGGCGCATCCGCGCGCGGTGTATGACGCCGCGTTCCGGCGCGCCGGCCTGCTGCAGGTGCGTTCGCTCGACGAGCTGTTCTCCGCCGCCGAAACCCTGGGCCGGCTGCGCGCGTTCCCGGGCCGGCGCCTGGCGATCCTGACCAACGGCGGCGGCGTGGGTGCGCTGTCGGTGGATCGACTGCACGAACAGGGCGGCACGCTGGCGGCGCTGTCGGAGGCCACCCGCGATCGCCTGGACGCGATGCTGCCGGCCGGCTGGTCACGCAGCAATCCAGTGGATCTGCTGACCGACATCGACGCCGGGCGCTACGCCGCCACCATCGAAGCGCTGCTCGAGGATCCGGAAAACGACGCTTTGCTGGCGGTGAACGTGCCCACCGTGCTGTCGTCGGCGGTGGAAACCGCCGAGGCGATGACCCGCGTGCTGCGCGCACGCCCCGCGTACGGTCCGCACAAGCCGGTGTTCGCGGTCTGGCTGGGACACGATCCCGCCGCCGCCGCCGTGCTGGACGCCGCGCGCATCCCCAACTATCCGACCGAATCCGACGCGGTCGGCGGCTTCATGCATCTGGTGCGCTATCGCGAAGCGCAGGCCGCGCTGATGGAAACGCCGCCCAGCCTGCCCGAGGATTTCGTGGTCGACACCGACGCGGCGCGCGCGCTGGTCGAGCAGGCGCTGAGGGACGGCCAGCATTGGCTGGATCCGCTCGCCACCGCGCACGTGCTGGCCGCCTACGGGATTCCGGTGGCGCCGCTGCGGCGCGCGCGCGATGCGGAAGATGCCGCGCGGGTGGCCGCGCCACTGCTCGCACAGGGCATGGCGGTGGCGGTGAAGATCCTTTCGCCCGACATCCCGCACAAGTCCGACATCGACGGCGTGCGGCTGAACCTGGTCAGCGCCGACGCGGTGCGCGAGGCCGCCGCCGGCATCCTGCGGCGCGCGCGCGCCGCGCGTCCGGATGCGCGCATCGGCGGCGTGCTGGTGCAGCCGACGCTGCTGCGGCCGAAGGCGCGCGAGCTGATCGCCGGCATCGCCGACGACGAGGTGTTCGGGCCGGTCATCGTGTTCGGGCGGGGCGGCACCGCGGTGGACGTGATCGACGACAAGGCACTGGCGCTGCCGCCGCTGGATCTGCGCCTGGCGCACGAACTGATCGGCCGCACCCGGGTCTCGCGCGTGCTCAAGGCCTACCGCGATGTTCCCGCCGCCGACGAGCGCGCCATCGCGCTGGTGCTGGTCAAGCTGGCGCAATTGGCCGCGGATATCCCCGAGATCCGGCAACTGGACATCAACCCGCTGCTGGCCGATCGCGACGGCGTGATCGCGGTGGACGCGCGCATCGCGGTGGCGCCCGGACGCAAGCTGCACAAGGGCCGCGGCCATCCGCGCTTCGCGATCTTCCCGTATCCGAAGGAATGGGAACGCACGATCACCCTGGCCGACGGCAGCGCTGCGTTCGTGCGGCCGGTGCGGCCGGAGGACGACGCGATGTTCCGCGAGTTCTTCACCCACGTCACCGACGAAGACCTGCGCCTGCGTTTCTTCCAGTCGGTGCGCCATTTCAGCCACGAATTCATCGCCCGCCTGACCCAGATCGACTACGCGCGTTCGATGGCGCTGGTGGCGCTGGATCCGGCCAGCGGGCAGATGCTGGGCGCGGTTCGCCTGCACGCCGACGCCAACTACGATCGCGGCGAGTACGGCATCCTGGTGCGTTCGGATCTGAAGGGCCACGGCATCGGCTGGCGGCTGATGCGGATCATGATCGAGTACGCGCGCTGGCTGGGCCTGAAGGTGGTCGAGGGCCAGGTGCTGCGTGACAACCGCACGATGCTGGCGATGTGCGAGCAGCTCGGGTTCCGCATCCGCGCCGACCCCGACGAACCGACGCTGATGGACGTGGAACTGCCCGTCGACGGGCGCACGGAGGAGGCCGCCCGCTAGCGTCGGCACGCCGGCATCGACGGGCCGCGCGCCCACGCCGTCCGGGGGCTGACCGGCAACGGCCGGGCGGTCGCCGATCGTCATGCCGCGCCGCACATGCGTGCTAGGCTCGCCGCACTTTCCCCCGGAGAACACCGATGAAGCCGCATTCGATCTGCCTCGCCGTGCTGTTGGCCCTGGGCGCGCCCGTGGCGGCGCACGCGGAGGACGCCGCCGCCGTCGCGGCCGATGCCGCCGCCAGCCTCGAGAGGGCGATCAAGGGCGACTGGCGCACGCCTGCCAACGTGGCCCGCGACAGCTACCGCCACCCTGCCGAGACGCTCGAATTCTTCGGCCTGAAACCGGATCAGACCGTCATCGAGATCACCCCCGGTGGCGGCTGGTATTCGGAGATCCTCGCGCCCTTCCTGCGCGATCGCGGCGTGTACGTGGCGGCGATCGTGGATCCGGCGGCGGTCGCGGAGGGAAGCGGCCGCGATTACCAGCAGCGCAGCAGGGACGGACTGGAGAAGAAGTTCGCCGCCTCGCCCGCGCTGTACGACAAGGCGAAGGTGGTGGCGTATTCGCCTGCGGCGCCGGTGTTCGGCGCGCCGGGCTCGGCCGACCGCGTGCTGACCTTCCGCAACGTGCACAACTGGCGCTCGGCCGGGCAGGCCGAAGGCATGTTCAAGGGCTTCTTCGACGTGCTCAAGCCGGGCGGCGTGCTCGGCGTGGTCGAACACCGCGCGCGGCGCGACGTCCCGGCGGACGACAACAGCGGTTACGTGGGCGAGGCGCAGGTGATCGCGCTGGCGGAGGCGGCCGGGTTCCGCCTGGACGGCAAGAGCGAGGTCAACGCCAACCCGCGCGACACCAAGGATCATCCGAATGGCGTCTGGACCCTGCCGCCGTCCAACAACCACGACCCCGAGGATGCCGCCAGGTACAAGGCCATCGGCGAGAGCGATCGGATGACGCTGCGGTTCGTGAAGCCGTGATCCGGGCCGTGGTTCCGTGCTGATTGCGTTCAACAAGCCCTTCAACGTGTTGTGCCAGTTCACCGACCGGAGCCAACCGCCGCGCCGGACGCTGGCGGAATTCGATCTGCCACCCCGCGTGTACGCCGCGGGCCGGCTGGACTACGACAGCGAAGGGTTGCTGCTGTTGACCGATGACGGCGGGCTGGCGCATCGCCTGACCGACCCGCGGCACAAGCAGGCCAAGACCTACTGGGTGCAGGTCGAAGGCACGCCGGAGGACGCGCAGCTCGACGCGCTGCGTCGCGGCGTGGTGCTGAACGATGGCCCGACCCGGCCGGCCGGGGTGCGCCGGCTCGATCCGGCGCCGGCGCTGTGGCCGCGGGATCCGCCGGTGCGCTTCCGCAAGACCGTGCCCGACGCATGGCTGGAAGTCCGCATCACCGAAGGCCGCAACCGGCAGGTGCGGCGCATGACCGCGGCGGTGGGACTGCCCACGCTGCGGCTGGTGCGCGTTGCGATGGGCGAGGTTTCCCTCGGCGATCTCGCCCCCGGCCAATGGCGCGGAATCCACATGTAGAGCCGGGCTTGCCCGGCTGCCCTCGGGGGAGTCACGCGCGGAGCAAGCCCGCCCACCTCAGGGATTGGCCGGCGGCGCCGAGGTGCGCGATGCCGTGCGGCGGCCGGCGCGGGCGGTGCCGTTGACCTTGCGTGCCTCGATGCGGCGCGACTTGCCCTCGATCGGCGCGTGGGCGGCGTCGCGCTTGCGCTTGCGGTAGGCGGCATAGGCCAGCAGGCCGATGCCCGCCGCCGCCGCGACCGCCACCACCGGATTGCGCCGGATGAACATGCCCGCGGTCTTCGCGCCGGTCTTGGCCGCGCCCAGCACCACGCCGGTCTGCAGCAGTTTGTCGGCGTTCTTCGGCACGGCCTGCTTGAGGCTGCTGCCGGCCTGGCTGACCAGTTCCAGCGCACGGTCGGTGATGATGGTGAGCTTGCTCATCGTCGTGGTCCTGTGGGAGATGACGGGAGCCAGTGTCCATCCGCGGATGTTCACGGCGCGTTAGCGGCGCGTTCGCGCGCCGACCGGCTGCTGAATGGCGGCGTTCGCGGCCGTGCTCAGGTGCCGCGCGGCTTGGCCCGGTGCGTGGCCTGCGCGGTCCAGGGATCGTCCGGCCAGGGATGCTTGGGATAGCGGCCCTTCATTTCCTTCTTCACTTCCGGGTAGGTGCGTTCCCAGAAGCCGTGCAGATCCTGGGTCACCTGCAGCGGTCGCCCGCCCGGCGACAGCAGGTGCAGGGTCAACGGGATGCGTCCGTCGGCGATGCGCGGCGTCTCGGCCAGGCCGAACAGTTCCTGCAACTTCACCGCCAGCACGGGCGGTTGCCCGTGCGCGTATTCGATCCGCCGCTCCATGCCGGACGGAACCGCGAGGCGGGTCGGCGCGAGTGCATCCACGCGCTGCCGCAGCGACCAGTCCAACGGCGATTTGAGCGCTTCGGCCAGTCCGGATTCGTCGAGCGCGTCCAGCCGGCGCTTGCCGGCGAACGCCGGCCGCAGCCAGCGATCCAGATCCGCCAGCAGCGCTTCGTCGGACAGATCCGGCAAGCCGAGTTCCGGCATCCAGTCGCGCAGGCAGCGCACGCGCTCGCGCCACTGCCCCAGCGATTCGCTCCAGGGCAGCACGTCCAGGCCCAGCTCGCGCACCGCGTCGGTCAACGCCTGCGCGGCCAGCGCCGGATCCACGCTGCCGGCCGAACGCGCTTCCAGCACGATGCGATCGAAACGGGTTTCGCGCTGCGCGCTCAGCGCGCGCTTGCCGGCATCCCAGCGCACCGCGTCCGCGGTGACGAAGCGATCCGGAAACTCGGCGCGCAGGAAGGTTTCATCGACCGGCGCGCCGCGCTGGATCAGCGCATCCTTGGCTTCGTGGCGCAACTCGCTGGCGACGATCCAGGGTTCGCCGAACAGGGCGCTGTCGTCGAACAGGCGCGCCATCCGCCCGTTGGCCAGCGCGTAGCGGCGCGGATCCTGCGGATGCTGGTAGCCGATGCGATCGGGATAGGCATGGCTCAGGCGATCGCCCAGCAGGTGCGCTTCGATCGTTGCGGGCGCGGCGCCGTCCTCGCGAAGGCGGCGGCGCCACTGCTTTGCCGCCGCGTCGATCGCGGCCAACGCGGAACGGTGCGCGTCGGCCGGCGCGCGGCCCTGCCGGAACGCGGCCAAGGCGCGCCAGCGGGCGGCCAGCGCGTCGCCGCCGCCACGCAGCGGATCCCGCGCTTCGATCAACGCCGCCAGATCGCAGGCCAGCGCGCGCGCGGCGCCCGCCGGTGCCGACAGCAGCATCGCGGCCAGGCGCGGATGCGTGCCCAGCGCCAGCATGCGCTGGCCGAGCGGCGTGACGCCGCCGCTGTCACCGAGCGCACCCAACCGCTGCAACAACTCGCGCGCCGCGCCGAGCGCGCCGGCCGGCGGCGGATCCACGAAACGCAGTTGATCACTGCCCCAGGCCGCCAGTTCCAGCGCGAGCGCCGCCAGTTCGACCTGGGCGATCTCCGGCCGGCGCTGCGGTTCCAGGCGCTGCGACTGCGGCCACAACCGGTAGGCCCAACCTTCGGCGACGCGGCCGGCACGGCCGGCGCGCTGATCCGCCGACGCCTGCGAAACCGTCACGACTTCCAGCCGGGCGAAGCCGCTGTTCGGGTCGTAGCGCGGTTCGCGCGCCAGTCCGCTGTCGATCACCACCCGCACGCCCGGCAGGGTGACGGAGGATTCGGCCACGTTGGTCGCCAGCACCACCCGGCGATGCCCGTGCGGATCCGGCTGCAGCACTTCGGCCTGTCGCTCCACCGGGAGTTCGCCATGCAGGGGCAGCACCGCGATGTCGCGCGGCAGCGTGTCGAGCATCGCTTGCAGGCGCACGATTTCGCGCTGGCCGGGCAGGAACACCAGTACGTCGCCCGGATGCGACGCGAGCGCGTGTTCGATCGCGCGCCGCGCCTGCACCTCGGCGGGCTCGTCGCGGCGCGCGGGGAAATGCGCGATCGTGACCGGAAAGCCGCGGCCTTCGCTGCTCAACCGCGGCGCGTCCAGGAAACGCGCCAGGCGCTCGCCGTCGAGGGTGGCCGACATCGCCACGATGCGCAGGTCGTCGCGCAGCTGCGACTGCACGTCCAGCGCCAGTGCCAGGCCGAGATCGGCCGACAGGTGGCGTTCGTGGAATTCGTCGAACAGGATCGCCGCGACCGATTCCAGCATCGGGTCGTCCTGGATCATCCGGGTCAGGATGCCTTCGGTGACGACCTCGATGCGGGTGCGCGAGGAGACCCTGTTCTCGAAGCGGATGCGGTAGCCGACGGTCTCGCCGGCCGTTTCGCCCCGTTGCTTCGCCATGAACCCGGCGGCGGCGCGCGCGGCCACGCGGCGCGGTTCCAGCATCAGGATGCGGCGGCCCCGCACCCACGGTTCATCGAGCAGTGCCAGCGGCACCTGCGTGGTCTTGCCCGCGCCGGGCGGGGCTTCCAGCACCAGCCGCGGGTGCGTGGACAGGCTGTGCCGGATCGCCGGCAGCAGCGGAGTGATGGGGAATTCGGGCGGCGCGGGCGACGACATGGCCGGCTAGGATACCGGCTCCGCGTGCCGGGCCGACTACAATGACGCGCCCTTCGCCCGCAGCTTCGCTCCATGCAACTGATCGACATCGGCGCCAACCTGACCCACGAGAGCTTCGGCCACGACTTCGACGCGGTGCTGCAGCGCGCCCGCGCGCACGGCGTGGTGCAGATGGTGGTGACCGGCGCCAGCCGCGAGCATTCGCCGCAGGCACTGGCGCTGGCCCGCGCGCATCCGGGCGAGCTGTTCGCGACCGCCGGCGTCCATCCGCACCACGCGGTCGAGTACACCGACGAATGCGACGCGGAGATGCGCGCGCTGCACGCGCATGCGGAAGTGGTCGCGGTGGGCGAATGCGGACTGGACTACTTCCGCGATTTCTCGCCGCGGCCGGCGCAGCGGCGCGCGTTCGAGCGCCAGTTGCAGCTCGCGGCGGAAAACGGCAAGCCGCTGTTCCTGCACCAGCGCGACGCGCACGCCGATTTCATGGCGATGATGAAGAACTTCGACGGCCGCCTGGGCCCGGCCGTGGTGCACTGCTTCACCGGCAATCGTGGGGAGCTGTTCGACTACCTGGACCAGGACTGGCACATCGGCATCACCGGCTGGCTGTGCGACGAGCGGCGCGGCCAGCATCTTCGCGAGCTGGTCCGGCATATTCCCGCCGAACGGCTGATGGTCGAAACCGACTCGCCGTACCTGCTGCCGCGCACGGTCCGGCCGCAGCCTTCGCATCGCCGCAACGAGCCGATGTACCTGGCGCACATCGTGGAAGAACTCGCCCGCGACCGCGGCGAGGACGCCGGCGTCACCGCGGCCGCGACCACCGCGACCGCGCGCGCGTTCTTCCGTCTGCCGGCGGCGGCCGACGCCGGCTAGGGCCGACGGGCCAGCGCGCGCTCCGGCGACGGGGCCGCGCGCTGCAACCGCACCACCACCGTGCGGATGCCCGGACGCTGGCAGGCACGCCGGACGTCGGCCATCACGCGCGCGCGCGAGGCGTAGGCCTGGCCGGCATTGGCCTGGCCGAGCCAGCGGCCGACGTCGTATTGCGGCGGCAGGCGCGGGTGGGCGCAGTCCATCCGCAGTTCGGGGGCAGGCGGCGGCGAACCGGCCCGCGCGGTGGGCGACGGCGGGACGAACAGCAGGGTGCACAGGCAGGCGGCAAGGCAGGCTTTCATGGCGGGTCTCGTGCTTCGGGGAACCGGCCGCCAGCCTCGCGCCGGCGCGGTTGCCGGTCTTGAGGACGCGCGCGGGAAATGCCGATGAGCGGCTTGGGAAGCTTGGGAAATGCTTAGGCCGGCACGGCCCCGCTTCCGCGTATCCCTTGATGTCCGTATCTGGCTGGATGCCTCTGCCGCTGATCGCCATGCCCGCTCCCCGCCCCGCCCGCATCGACCTGGATGACATCGTCATCGACCTGGCCGGCCGCCAGTTGCTGCGCGGCGGCCAGGCGCGGCCGCTGGAACCGAAGGCATTCGAGGTGCTCGCGCTGCTGGCATCGGAACCGGGTCGCGCGTTCAACCGCGACGAGATCCTGGATGCGGTCTGGGGCCACCGGCACGTGACGCCCGGGGTGCTCAACCGGGTGATCACCCTGTTGCGGCATGCGCTCGGCGAGGACGCCCAGCATCCGCGCAGGCTGCATACGCTGCACGGCGTCGGCTATCGGTTCAGCGGCGATCCGGCACCGGCGGATCCGTCGCCCGGCGAGGTCGCGGCCGCGGCTCCGACGGCCGATCCGCATCGACTGGGCTGGCCAGGCATCGTGCTCACGCTGGTCGGCCTGATCCTGTTGCTCGGCGCGGTGTTCGGCCTGCGCGCGCCGCCGGCGGCCGGTGCGGGCCCGACCCCGCGCACCTTGATCGTGATGCCGCTGAAGGCGGTGGGCAGCGACGATCACGACATCGCGGTCGGCCTAAGCGAGGAACTGATCGGCACGCTCTCGCGCATCCGCGGCCTGCGGGTGATCGCGCGCGATTCCACGCGCCTGGCCACCGCCGACGGCGCGGACCTGGCCCGGCTGGTGCAGCGGCTGGGCATCAGCCATGCGCTGGAAGGCAGCGCGCGCCAGGCCGGCGAACGCCTGCGGGTGCATCTGCGGCTGGTGGACGCGACCAGCGGCCGCACGCTGTGGACGCAGGATTACGACCGCGACGTGGCCGACGTGCTGGTGCTGGAACGCGACATCGCGCAGGCGGTCGCCGGCGCGCTGGCGCTCAACCTGGGCCTGGTCAGGCCGGCGGTGCCGCCGCGCGGGGGCGACGCGGATTTCTACCGCCGCTATGTCGGCGCGGTGGCGCTGCTGCGTGCACCGCCACCGGTGCCGGCCGAACGGGTCGAGCTGGCCGAAACCCGCCTGCGCCGGTTGGTCGCCGAACAGCCCGGGCATGCGCCTTCGCGCGCCGCGCTCGCGGCCGCGCTGGACGCGCGTGCCTTCCTGCGTCCGGAACTGGCCGTCGAACTCCGCCAGGAAGCGGCGCAGCACGCCGCGCAGGCGCAGCGGCGGGATCCCACGCTGGTCGAGCCGTATCTGGTCCAGGCCAGCGCGGCATGCCGCGACAATCAATGGGAACGCTGCCTGTCGCTGTACCGCCATGCCATCGAACGGGCGCCCAGCGAGATGCGCGCGCGGTACCAGCATGCGATGGCGCTGGCCGCGCTGGGCTATCTGGATCAGGCCGAACAGGCGATGCGCGACGGCGCCCGGCGGGATCCACTCAACCAGGGCTGGCACTTCGGCCACGGTCGCATCCTCGACACCCAGGGCCGGCATCGCGAGGCGCTGGCGGAATTGCGGCGCGCCGGCCATTTCGGGCGTTACGCGCGCTGGTTCAACGCGGTCTGGCGGGGCGACCATGCGGCGCTGCCCGCGATCGCAGCCGGCATCGGCGGACCGGACGATACCGGCAGCCGGATCTATGGTCCGCTGCTGCGGCAATCGTACCTGCTGGCCAGCCAGGCGCTGGTTGAGCCGTCCGCATGGCCGCGGACCCGGATCGCCATGCGCGAATTCGAGATGCGCACCGGACTGATGAACTTCCTGAGCGTGCTGGACCCGCAGCGGGACACCGCCGCTGTGATCCAGGGCCTGGACGAGGTGCGGCAGCGTTCGTATTCCTCCTGGGATCTGCTGCTGTGGACCCGCGATCTGGCTTACCTGCGCCGCGATCCGGCGTTCCAGGCATACCTGCGGCGCAATGGCATCGCCGACTATTGGGAACGTCACGGCCTGCCGGCGCAGTGCCGCGAGCAGGCGGATCGCTATCTGTGCGAGTGATTGCGCCGGGCGATCCTCCAACCGGATCCCGCGCATGCCTCAACGTCGCGGGAATGCGCCGGCCGACGCCGCGCGTCGCGGTTCGTCGGTGATTCGTCAACGCGGCGGGAGCGACGCTTCGTAGGCCTGCAGGTGGCACCACGCCGTGGCGAGCAGGGGCGCGGCCACGCCCGCCGCCTGCGCGCGATGCCGCATGTCGCCGACGATCTGCAGGCCCTCGACCCGCTGGCCCGCTTCCAGATCACGCAGCATCGAGGCCTTCAGGTCCGAACCGTGCTGGCGCAGCGTCGCCAGTGCGTTGTCCTGCGCGGCCGGCGGAATCGGTTGTCCCGCCGCCGCCGCGACCGCGGTGCATTCGGCGTACAGCGCGGTCATGAAGGCTTCGCCGCCCTCGCCCGCCACGATCCGGCCAATCGGCGCGCGCATCAGACAGGTGCCGGCGGCCAGCGCGGTTAGGAAGCTGTACTTGATCCACTGTTCCCGGGCGATGTCCGGCGACAGCAGGTGTTCGATGCCCGCCTTCGCGCAGTCCTCGGCGAAGGCATGCAGGCGCGCGCGCGGCGCGGTGCCGTCGCGCTCGCCGAAGGTGATCGAGGCCGGCTTGCCCAGGTGCAGGATCTCGCCCCGCGGCCCCTTGGTCGCGCTGATGAAGCACAGGCCGCCGATCACGCGATCGGCGCCGAACCGTTCGTCCAGGCGCGCGTAATGCAACAGGCCGTTGAGGATCGGCAGCACGTCCGCGCCTGCCGCGACCGCCGGCGCGATGGCCGCGATCGAACTGTCCAGGTCGTAGGCCTTGCAGCTGAGCAGCACCAGATCGAACGGCCGCGACGCGGCCAGCGCGGGCAGATCCGCGGCGGTCGTGGTCGCCACCGGCAGATCGGCGTCGCCGAGCGGACTGCGCAGGCGCAGGCCGTCGCGCGCCAGGCCCGCGGCGCGGGCCGGACGGACGAGGAAGGTGACGTCGGCGCCGGACTGCGCCAGCCGGCCACCGAAATAACCGCCGGTGCCGCCGGCGCCGAGGATCAGGATTCGCATGCGGGACAACTCCTTGCGCCGCGCCGCCATCGCCGGCGCGGATTCAGCTGCGCAGGCCGACGCCGCGCTTGAGCAACCACAGCGCCAGCGAACTGAGCGCCACCACGAACACCAGCATCAGCGCGTAGGCCACCCACAGTGGCACGTCGCTGCTGCCCAGCAGGCCGTAGCGGAACGCGTTGACCATGTAGAAAATCGGGTTGGCGTGGGTCAGTGCCTCCGCCCACGACGGCAACAGCTTGACCGAATAGAACACGCCGCCGAGGTAGGTCAGCGGGGTCAGGATGAAGGTGGGCACGATCGCCACGTCGTCGAACTTCTTCGCGTACACCGCGTTGATGAAGCCGGCCAGCGAGAAGATCGTCGCGCCCAGCAGGACCGTGCTCAGGGTGACCAGCGGATGCGGCATGCGCACCGGAGTGAAGAACGTGGCGATCACCAGCACGATGATGCCGACCATCAGGCCCCGCAGGACCGCGCCGGCCACGTAGCCCCACAGGATCACCCAGTTGGGCATCGGGCTGACCAGCAGCTCCTCGATGTGGCGGCCGAACTTGGCGCCGAAGAAACTGGAGGAAATGTTGCCGTAGCTGTTCTGGATGACGCTCATCATCACCAGTCCCGGCACGATGAACTCCATGTAGCTGTAGCCGCCCATGTCGCGGATCTGCGAGCCAATCAGGCCGCCGAAGATCAGGAAGTACAGGGTCATGGTGATGGCCGGCGGCACCAGGGTCTGGCCCCAGATGCGCAGGATGCGCGCGACTTCGCGGCGGACGATGGTGCCGAAGGCGATCAGGTTGGGACTGCTCATGCCGCCTGCTCCTTGCCGTTGCTGGTCATGCGTACGAACAGTTCCTCCAGGCGGTTGCTCTTGGTGCGCATCGAGCGCACGCGGATGCCGGCCTCGTTGAGCACGGCGAAGATCCGGTTCAGGTCCATCGCGCGGGGCATGTCCAGGTCCAGCGTGTGCGGATCGAGCGCGGTCAGGGTGGTGCCTTCAATGACGGGCAACTGCGCCGGCAGTTCGCCGTCGATATCGAACAGGAAGCCTTCCACATCCAGCTTGGCGAGCAGGCTGCGCATCGGCCCCTGCTCGACGATGGTGCCGTGGTCGATGATCGCCAGGTTGCGGCAGAGGCTTTCGGCCTCTTCCAGGTAGTGCGTGGTCAGGATGATCGTCGTGCCGGCGGCGTTGATGTCCTTCAGGGTCTTCCACATGCCGCGGCGGATTTCGATGTCCACGCCGGCGGTGGGCTCGTCCAGGATCAGCAGCTTCGGCCGGGTCATCATGGCGCGGGCAATCATCAGGCGCCGCTTCATGCCGCCGGAAAGGGTGCGGCTCATCATCTGCGCCTTGTCCCACAGCTGGGCGCGCTTGAGTTCCTCTTCCGCCCGCACCAGCGCCTCGGCGCGCGGCACGCCGTAGAAACCGGCGTAGTTGACCAGGATGTCGATCGGCTTCTCGAACATGTTGAAGTTGATTTCCTGCGGCACCAGGCCGATCAGCCGCAGGGCGTCGTCGCGATGGCGCGACAGGTCGACGCCGAACACCTCGACTTCGCCGCCGCTCTTGTTGACCAGCGAACTGACGATGCCGATCAGGGTCGACTTGCCGGCGCCGTTGGGCCCGAGCAAGGCGAAGAAATCGCCGGGCGCGACCTGCAGCGAGACGCCCTTGAGCGCCTGCACGCCGTTGTCGTAGACCTTGCGGAGATCGGAAATGGCGAGCGCGGCTGCATTCGCGGAAACCACGGGTTGGGACACGTAGGGACCTTGCGGCGCCGGCACGGGCGCCCGGGGGGACACGAACGCTTATTATAGGCACCCCGCCGGGCCGGCCCCGGCACCACACCGTTCCATCGCCCAGCACCTTGGCCATCGTCCATTTTCCGTTGAAGCTCGTGGGGCGCCGCATGCTGGCCCCCAGCGTCGGCCACTATGTCTTCGTCCGCGATGACGGCCAGCCCCTGGATTTCATCCCGGGCCAGTTCATCCAGGTGCATTTCAGCTATGCCGACGGCACCCCGGCCAGGCGCAGCTATTCGCTCGCCACCATCCACGACCACCGGCTGGGCCCGGGCGAGGCGGTGGAGATCGCCGTCAGCTACGTGCCGGGCGGTGCGGCGACGGCGCTGTTCGAAGGCCTGCCCGAGGGCGGCCATGTCGATGCCAGCGGTCCCTACGGCCGCTTCTGCCTGATGCCCAACGACCGCAACCGCCGCTACCTGCTGATCGCCACCGGCACCGGCGTGACGCCCTACCGGGCGATGTTGCCGCAGCTGGCCGAGCAGATCGCCGGCCGCGGCATCGAGGTGGTGCTGCTGTTCGGCGCGCGCACACCGGCCGAATTGCTGTACGGCGACGATTTCCGCGCCTTCGCCGAACGCCATCCGCAGTTCCGCTTCGTACCCTGCTTCTCCCGCGAGCTGCCCGCGGATCCGCATCCGGACGTGCGCCAGGGTTACGTGCAGCAGCATCTGGCCGAGTTCGCCCCGAACGCGGAGACCGACATCGCCTACCTGTGCGGCAACCCGGACATGGTGGATGCCTGCTTCGAGGCGCTGAAGGCGGCCGGGCTGCCCATCCCGCAGATCCGGCGGGAAAAGTACGTCAGCAGCAAGTAACCGCTCGCCACCACGGCCGGTCCGCGCCGAACCCTGCCTGCGGAACGCCCTGCGCGCGCATCGCGCGGGCGGAATCCGGCGGATCGGAAGAAGTCGACGCACTTTGGTCACATCCGTCGCGGGTCGCCGTCATGGCATCCTGAACCGCATCGCAAACAGGACGACGCCCATGCGACATCCACGCAAGACCCTGCTGGCCTGTGCCGGCCTGCTCGCGCTGACCGCGTGCAGCAACGAACCCGCGCCCGACCAGGCCGCGACCGGCCGGCATTACGGCCGCATCGGCTTCCAGCCCTGCACGCTGGCCGAGGCCGGCACCGCCGGCAACGTCGAGGCGCAGTGCGCCACCTTCGAGGTGCCGGAGAACCGCCAGGCGCCGGAAGGCCGCAAGATCGCGCTCAACCTCGCCTGGCTGCCGGCCACCGACGAGGGCGCGGCGCTGGAGGATCCGGTGTTCTTCCTCGCCGGCGGCCCGGGGCAGGCCGCGACCGAACATGCGGTACTGGTCGATGCCGCCCTGCGCGAAGTGCGCAAGCAGCGCCATGTGGTGCTGGTGGATCAGCGCGGCACCGGCCGTTCCAATCCGCTGGCCTGCCGTGGCCCGGAGGACGAATCATCGGTCGCCGACATGGATTCGCTGGACGAAGCGGCGCTGCAGGCCGAGTCGCGACGCTGCGTGGACGCTTTGTCCAGGCATGCCGATCTGCGCTTCTACACCACCACCGAGGCCATCCGTGATCTGGATGCGGTGCGCGCCGCGCTCGGCGCCGAACGCATCAACCTGATCGGCGTGTCCTATGGGACCCGCGTCGCCCAGCAGTACGCAGGCGCCTACCCGCAGCACACCCGCGCGATCGTGCTCGACGGCGTGGCGCCGAACACGCTGGTGGTCGGCGGGGAGTTCGCCCGCCGCTTCGACGAAGCGCTGGCGCTGCAATCCAGGGCCTGCGCGGCCGATCCCGCCTGCCATGCGCGCTATCCGACCGATCTGCGCACCCGCCTGCTGGCGCTCAAGCAGCGCTTGTCCGCCGCACCGGTGGAGGTCACCTACCGGGATCCGTCCAGCGGCCAGGAGAAGCGGGACAAGCTGTCCGCCTCGACCGTGACCGGCCTGACCCACGCGTTCTCCTACATGCCGGCGACCACTTCGCTGCTGCCGCTGGTACTGGACGAAGCCGACCAGGGCCGCTACGGGCCGCTGATGTCGCTGGCCAAGTTCATGGATGGCCAGGTGTCGGGGCAGATGGCGCGCGGCATGCAACTGTCGGTGATCTGCGCCGAGGATGCCGACCGCTACACGCCGGATCCGGCCGACGCCGGCACGGTGATGGGCGACGATCTGGCGCGACTGTTCTTCAGTCCCTGCGCGGTGTGGCCCAAGGGCGAACGCCCGGCCGGGTTCAACCAGCCGCTGGTGTCGAAGGTGCCGGCGCTGCTGATGTCCGGCGAGCAGGATCCGGTCACCCCGCCCAGCTACGGCGAGGCCGTGCTCAAGGGCCTGTCCAATGGCCGCCACCTGGTGCTGCGCGGCCGGGGCCACAACGTGATCGGCCAGGGCTGCATGCCGAAGCTGGTGAGCCAGTTCATCGAATCGACGGATGCCAAGGCGCTGGACACCAAGTGCCTGGACGCCATCGACGGAACGCCCGCCTTCACCAGCTTCAACGGATGGGAGCCGTGATGGACCTCCGCATCCCCTTCCCGTTTCGAGGAGAGATTCGATGATCGTGGCACAGGATCTGCACAAGCGCTTCAAGACCAAGACCGGCGTGGTCAACGCGGTGGACGCGGTCAGCTTCCAGGCGCGCGATGGTGAAATCACCGGCCTGCTCGGCCCCAACGGCGCCGGCAAGACCACCACCATGCGCATGCTGTACACGCTGATGTCGCCGGATCGCGGCAGCGTGCTGGTCGACGGCATCGACGCGGCGCGCGACCCGGTCGCGGTTCGCCGCGCGCTGGGCGTGCTGCCGGACGCCCGCGGCGTCTACAAGCGCCTGACCGCGCGCGAGAACATCGCCTACTTCGGCGAACTGCACGGCCTGTCGCGCGGGATGATCGCCGAGCGCACCCGCGCACTGTCGCAGGCGCTGGACATGGACGACATCCTGGATCGCCAGACCGAGGGTTTCTCGCAGGGCCAGCGCACCAAGACCGCGATCGCGCGCGCGCTGGTGCACGACCCGAAGAACGTCATCCTCGACGAGCCGACCAACGGCCTGGACGTAATGACCACCCGCGCGATGCGCGGCTTCCTGCGCCAGCTGCGCGAGGAAGGCCGCTGCGTGATCTTCTCCAGCCACATCATGCAGGAGGTCGCCGCGCTGTGTGATCGCATCGTGGTCATCGCCAAGGGCCGCGTGGTCGCCGCCGGCACCGCCGACGAACTGCGCCAGCAGGTCGGCGAGGACAACCTGGAAGACGCTTTCGTCAAAGTGATCGGGTCCGAGGAGGGACTGCACGCATGAGCCTGTTCGGTACCGTCTTCACCGTGATGCGCAAGGAACTGAAGGATCTGTCGCGCGATCGCCGCACCCTCGCCCTGGCGCTGTTCCTCGGCCCGCTGCTGTACCCGGCGCTGATGCTGGGCATGGGTTCGCTGGCGGAAAAGCGCGCCCGCACCCAGATCGACAAGAACCTGGATATCCCCGTGGTCGGCAAGGAGAACGCGCCCAACCTGGTCGCCTTCCTCGCCAGCTACGGCCTGACGGCGGTGGATCCGCCGAAGGATCTGTCCGCCGCCATCCGCAACCAGGACATCGACGTCGCCCTGCGCATCGGTCCCGATTACGCCCGGGACTGGCGCGCGGGCAAGCCGGCGCTGGTGGAGATCATCAAGGACAGCACGCGCCGCGATGCGGAGATTCCCAGCCGGCGGCTGGAAACCACGCTCGCGGTCTACAGTCAGCAGGCCGGCGCCCTGCGCCTGATGGCGCGCGGCATCGATGCATCGGTCGCCAAGCCGGTGAACATCGGCACGCAGGATCTGGCCACGCCGGAAGCCAAGCGCGGCGTGCTGTTGTCGGTGCTGCTGCCGTACCTGCTGATCCTGACCTCGTTCATCGGCGGCGCCTACCTGATCCTCGACGCCACCGCCGGCGAGCGCGAACGCCAATCGCTGGAACCGCTGCTGGCCACGCCGGCCCCGCGCGGCGCGGTGGTCAGCGGCAAGATTGCCGCGGCCTGCGCGATCGGCATGGGCACGCTGGTCCTCACCCTGCTGGCGTTCCGCTTCAGCGCGCAGATCTCTTCCGGCGTCGGGCGCCAGTTGAACGTCTCGTTCCCGGCGATGGCGCAGATGCTGCTGGTGCTGCTGCCGATGCTGTTCATCGGCACCTCGCTGCTGACCTGGCTGGCGGCGAGCGCCAAGAGCATGAAGGAAGCGCAGAGCCACATGACCTGGCTGCTGCTGCTGCCGATGGTGCCGACCTTCGCGCTGATGGCGAGTCCGGTGAAGAGCCAGCTGTGGCAGTTCGCGGTGCCGTTCCTGGCGCAGAACCAGCTGATCCTCAAGGTCATCCGCAACGAAGCGATCAGCCCGCAGATCTGGGGCATCTATCTGGCCAGCGCGTTCGGCCTGGCCGCGCTGCTGTGGTTCGCCGCGGTGCGCCGTTACCACCAGGAGCGGCTGGCGATTTCCGGCTGAGCCGCCGGGAATCGGCAATGAAAAAGGGGCGGAATTTCCGCCCCTTTTTTCTTGCCCGGCGTCGCCTCAACCGCCCGGATTGAAGCCGATGGTGCGGCGGGTGGTGACCGGCTCGCTGACCGGCTGGAACTTCCAGCGCTTGGCCGCGTTGACGGCTTCGCGGTCGAACACGCGTGCGGGCGTGGAACGCACCACCCGCGCCGACGTGACCGAACCATCGGTGCCGACGGTGAACTCCACCAGCACTTCACCGGCGGTGCCCGCGCGCAGCGCCTCCGGCGGATAGCGCGGCGCCGGCGTGCTGATCGGGCGCAGCTGGTTGCTGGCATTCGAAGCCGCCGCGCTGCTGGCCGGCGCCGAGGTCGGGGCGGAGGATGTCTGCGCCGCCGCACGGGCGGCCGCTTCGCGCTGCTCGGCTTCGCGACGCGCCGCGGCCTGGCGTTCGGCTTCCTGGCGGGCGGCTTCCTGCTGCTGGGCGAGCTGCTGCGCGGCGGCGGCTTCGGTCGCGCGCTGCTGCTCGGCCTGCTGCGCCAGTCGCTGCTGCTCCTTCAAGCGCGCCTCTTCGGCGGCCTTGGTCTTGGCCTCGCTGTCCTGCGCGCGCTGGGCAACGGCTTCCTGCGCGGCGGCGATACTCTGCTTCAGGCGCGGCAGCGCCGGCGCCTTCGGATCGGCCTTCTCGATGATCGCCGACAGGCGCTGGGCTTCGGTGAATTCCTCGCGCGCGATGCTCTGCTCGGCGGCGATCAGCGTGTAGGGCATCAGATCGGTCAGGGCGCTGGTCACACCCGGATCGTTGGGCAGCTTGTCGCGCAGCGCCAGGTAATACTCCATGGCGTTGTTGCCGCCGGGCGCGTAGATGCGGTTCTCGCGCAGCGCATTGGTCGCGGCATCGCGCAGCTGATCCACGTTCATGGCCTGGACTTCCGCCGAGACCGCAGGCGGCGGCGGTGCGGCCTGGCCGGTGGCGGCAGCCTGGCCGGCGCCGGTGGGCGCCTGTGCCGGTTCGTCCTTGGAGCATGCGGCGATGGCCAGTACCAACAGCAGTGGTACCACCAAGCGCGGCTTGGCATGGTGCAGGTTCGACAGCATCGGTTGTTTCCCCCAGAAACACGAAAGTGAATCAATGGATCCCGTGTGTCCAGCACACGGGATCACGCCCCGTCTGTCAATCTTGTCACCTTATTTGCCGATGCAGAAGGTGGAAAAGATGTATCCGAGCATCTCGTCGGCGGAGATCCGGCCGGTGATGTCGCCCAGCGCATCGTGCGCGAGCCGCAGCTCCTCGGCGGTCAGCTCCAGCATTTCGTGATTGAGTTCACTGTTTGCCCGTTCCACGTGGGCTTCGGCCCGCCGCAGCGCATCGACGTGGCGGGCCCGGGCGCTGAATTCGCCCTCGCTGCCCTCCCCCGCACCCTGGCCCGCCAGCGCGCGCAGGCGCGCATGGAGCGCCGGCAGGCCCCACCCGGTGGCGGCCGAAACGGCAATCGCCGCAGGGCCGGGATCGGCCGGCGGGCCGGGGAGCAGGTCGATCTTGTTGTGTATCCACAGCCGCTGCGGCACATCGGCGATGACATCGGCGACCGCTGCCGCGCCGGCCTGCACGTCGCGCGCATCGACCACGATCAGCGCCAGGTCGGCGCGCTGCAGTTCGGCGCGCGCGCGGCGCATGCCTTCGCGTTCGATCGCATCGCCGCCCTCGCGCAGGCCGGCGGTGTCGACCAGATGCAGTTCCAGTCCGTCCAGGCGGATGGTCTCGTGGAGGGTGTCGCGGGTCGTGCCGGCCACGTCGGTGACGATCGCGCGATCGGTGCCGGCCAGCGCGTTCAACAGTGAACTCTTGCCGGCGTTGGGCGGCCCGACGATCACCGTGTGCAGGCCGTCGCGCAGCTTGCGTCCGCGCTCGGCGTCGGCGAGCAATTGCCGCAGCTCCGCCTGCGCGGATTGCAGGCCCGCGCGAATCTCGCCGCCCCCCAGCGTTTCGATCGATTCGTCGGCGAAATCGATCGCCGCCTCGACATGCACGCGCAGGCGCAGCAGGGCGCCGGCGAGCGACTCCACGCGGCGCGAGAACACACCATCCAGTGAGCGTCGGGCGGCACGCGCGGCGCGCGTGTCGGACGCGGCGATCAGGTCCGCCACCGCTTCGGCCTGGGCGAGATCCAGCTTGCCGTTGTGGAAGGCGCGTTCGCTGAATTCGCCGGGACGCGCGCGCCGCGCACCCAGCGCGCAGGCGCGATCCACCAGCGCGTGCAACACCACCGGGCTGCCGTGCGCCTGCAGTTCGGCGACGTCCTCGCCGGTGAAACTGGCCGGGCCCGGAAACGCCAGCAGGATGCCGTCGTCCAAGGTGCCGCCTTCGCCGTCGTCGAAGCGCACGTGATGGGCACGCCGGGGCTGCGGCACGCGCCCGCACATCGCCGCTGCGATGGCCAGCGCGCGCGGCCCGGACAGGCGCACGATGCCGACGCCACCCGCGCCGGGCGCGGTGGCGATCGCGGCGATGGTGTCCTGCGTTGCCGTCATGTGCATGGTCGTTGCCTGATTCGTTCGTACCTGCCGCCGGTGAGGGTCGCAGCGGGTTGCCCGTTGCGATGAATCGATCCGGGCTTGGATGCATTACCGGAAGGGCGACATGCGATCGCGCGTCGAGTGTCGATGCGCCACCCGCGCAGGCGATTCATTTGCTCCGGAGGGTTGAGCAGGCATCGGCCCAGCGCGGCGCGCGACGACGACGAGGCGATCTCATCGTCTGACAGGCCTTTCGCCCGGCGCTGATTGCCTCGCGCTGCCTCCGACGCACCGTCGATCGAGCAGTTGCCCGGCCCCGCGCAACACGCCCCCCGGATGTCGGCATTCAGCCGATCACCGGCGAGCCGCCCGGCAACGGCCGCCATCGGCGATGACAAAGGCGGCGGGCGATGGAGGGGCATGGCGTCGCGACAAGAAGACCGGGCGGGAAGCGCCGGCGCATGTTACCGCGCCAATGAAAAACCCGCCTTGCGGCGGGTTTCCCGAAGGGCGGTTTATTTCTTGGCGGTCGCCGTCGTGGTGGCGGGTTCGCCGTGGCGCTTGGTCATCCACCACTGCTGCAGCAGGCCCAGCGCACCGTTGGTGACCCAGTACAGGACCAGGCCGGACGGGAAGAAGGCCATCATCACGCCGAACACCAGCGGCATGAACTGCATCATCTTCTGCTGCATCGGATCCATGCCCGGCGCCGGTGTCAGCTTCTGGGTCAGCCACATCACCAGCATGTTGAGGATCGGGAGGATGAAATAGGGATCCTGCGCGGTCAGATCCTGGATCCAGGCGAACCACGGCGCCTGGCGCAGTTCCACCGATTCCACCAGCACCCAGTACAGCGACAGGAAGATCGGCATCTGCACGAGGATCGGCAGGCAGCCGCCCATCGGGTTGATCTTCTCCTTCTTGTACAGCTCCATCATGGCGACCTGGAACTTCTGCTTGTCGTCGCCATAGCGTTCCTTCAACTGCTGGATGCGCGGCTGGAACTTGCGCATCTTGGCGAAGCTCTTGTACTGCGCGGCCGACAGCGGATACAGCGCCAGCTTCACCAGCACCACCAGGCCGATGATCGACCAGCCCCAGTTGCCCAGCAGCGCATGCAGGTGCGCGAGGATCCAGAACAGGCCCTGGCCGATCAGATCGAAGATCTGGAACTGGCTGTAATCGACCGCGCGGTGCAGCCCCGGCACGTTCTCGGCCTTGATCTTGTTGACCAGCTTGGGGCCGACCCACAGGCGGGCGGTGGTGGCGACGGTCTGGCCCGGCGCGACGTTGACGGTGTCGCCCATGTCGCGGATCAGCGGACGCGGGCCGCTGGCGTATTTCGGCTCGTCCAGCGAAATGGTGGTGTGTTCGCTCGCCTGCGGAATCCAGGCGGTGAAGAAGTGATGCTGGAGCATCGCGATCCAGCCACCGGTGCCGCGCCAGTCGACGCGGCCGTCTTCCAGGTAGTCCTCGTCGAACTTGCGGCGCTGGTAGCCACCGTCGTACCAGGTGGCGCCGTTGAAGCTGAAGGACTCCGGATTGGTCATGCCGCGCTTGACCAGCGGCGGATTGCGGGTCAGCTGGCGGTAGATCGCTCCCTGCCACGGCGTGCTGCCGGCATTGATCACTTCGTCGCGCACCTGCACCGCGTACTCGCCGCGTTTGAGCGTGTAGGTGCGGCGGATGCTGACGCCATCCGCGCCACGCCAGATGAAGGGCGCGGAGATTTCGTCGGCGCCGGCGGCGAGCGTGAAGGCCGTGCCGGATTCCGGCACGAAGCCCTGTTCGTGGTTCGGCGCGGCGCGGGTGGATCCGGCCGGCACCCAGCCGCTCTCGGCGACGTAGTAATGCGCGGGATCCTGGTTGAACAGTTTCACCGCCGGGCTGCCCGGACGCTTGTCCTGCGGATACTGCAGCAGTTCCGACTCGAGCACGCTGCCGCCGTCCAAGACCAGCTTCAGCACATCGCTGCTGAGGGTCACGCGCTGGCTCGCCGACGGCGTGGCGGATGCCGTCACGGTGGATTTTTCGACCGGTGCCTGCGGAACCGTGCTGCCCGGCTGCGCGGCCGGCGCGGAAGCGGGAACGGTGCTGCCCTGCGCCGCGGGAGCGGCGGCCGCCGGCAGGGTCGGGGCGGCGACGGGCGCATTGAACTTGCCCCACTCCATCCACAACAGGATCGCCACCATCAGCCAGGCGAAAATCAGGAAAACACGGGTCTGGTTCATCGGGCAGGCAATCTCAACCGGCGTCGGGTTCCGGTGTCGTGGAGGGAGAGGGAGGGGAATTCAAGGCCGCCGGCATTGTGCCTACCGCCGGAGTCGGCGGCAATGCGCCGGCGCGGGCAAGCACGCGGAGGAAGGTTTCCCGCAACTGCGCGTTGCTGGCCATGCGGGCCGCCGGCCGCGCGACCACGACATAGTCGCCTCCGGGCAACCGCGGACGCACGCTGCGGAACTGCTCGCGCAGCTGGCGCTTGATGCGGTTGCGCCCGACCGCGCGGGTGTCGACCTTGCGGGAAACGGCCATGCCGAGCCGGGCCGGATGTTCACCGGCCAGCCAATGCAGGCTCAACAGCGGATCCGCGCAGCGGCGCGACTGCTCGAAGACGCGGGCATACTCCGCGCCCGTACGGACCCGGGCATGGCGTGGAAACGCTGCGTTCATGACAGCAAGAAGCCCGCACCGTTCAGTGCGGGCTCCTGGCAAGGGCATCGCATGATTGATGTCTCGGCCGCGATCTGCGGCAAAGCCATCAGGCGGTGAGGCGCTTGCGGCCCTTGGCGCGGCGACGCGACAGGATCTTGCGACCGTCGGCGGTCTTCATGCGGGCACGGAAGCCGTGGTCGCGCTTGCGCTTGAGGTTGCTGGGTTGGTAGGTGCGCTTGGTGGCCATGGGGCCCTCGTGCGGGGTTGCGGATGGAAAGAACCGGAAATTCTATAGGTATCCGCCGGTTACGGTCAACACCGGTGAAGAGGATGAAATGGACCGCGCAAGGCCGCGCGGGCACTGGGATCGCCGCCGGTCCACTCATCCACATCTTATGCACAGCAACCATTGGCGCGGCGGGGTGCCGGTGGTAGTCTGGCCGACCCCTTCTTTACGGCCTTCCGACCGCGCGGACGCGCGGCGTGGCGGCGTGTTTTCCACACCTTATCAAGAACGAGTTGTTTCACGCGATGGATGCCTGGCCCCGCTGCCTCGAACGCCTGGAAGCCGAATTCCCGGCAGAGGATGTACACACCTGGTTGAAGCCGCTGCAGGCCGAACAGCGCAGCGATGCGGTGGTCCTGTACGCGCCGAACGCCTTCATCGTGGAACAGGTCCGCGAACGCTATCTGGATCGGATCCGCGAGCTGCTGGACTATTTCGCCGGCCATGCGGAGGTGTCGCTGGAAATCGGTTCGCGCGCCCGCGCGCCGGAACCGGGCCGGCCGGCCGCGGCGGGACCGTCGGCGCCCGCTGCCGCGACCGAGCCCTACGCGGGCAATCTGGATACCCATTACACCTTCGACAACTTCGTCGAGGGCCGCAGCAACCAGTTGGGCCGCGCCGCCGCCTGGCAGGCCGCCCAGAAGCCCGGTGACCGCGCCCACAACCCGCTGCTGCTGTACGGCGGCACCGGCCTGGGCAAGACCCACCTGATGTTCGCCGCCGGCAACGAGATGCGCCGGCAGAACCCGAATGCACGCGTGCTGTACCTGCGTTCGGAGCAGTTCTTCAGCGCGATGACCAAGGCGCTCATCGAGAAGTCGATGGATCAGTTCAAGCGCCGCTTCCAGCAGGTCGATGCACTGCTGATCGACGACATCCAGTTCTTCGCCGGCAAGGATCGCACCCAGGAAGAGTTCTTCCACACCTTCAACGCGCTGTTCGACAGCCGCCAGCAGATCATCCTCACCTGCGATCGTTATCCGCGCGAGGTGGAAGGCCTGGAACCCCGGCTGAAATCGCGCCTGGCCTGGGGCCTGTCGGTGGCGATCGAACCGCCGGATTTCGAGACCCGCGCGGCGATCGTACTGTCCAAGGCACGCGACCGCGGCGCCGAAATTCCCGACGAAGTGGCGTTCCTGCTGGCCAAGAAGATGCGCAGCAACGTGCGCGATCTGGAAGGCGCGCTCAATACGCTGGCCGCGCGCGCCAACTTCACCGGCCGTGCCATCACGCCGGAGTTCGCCCAGGAAACCCTGCGCGATCTGCTGCGCGCGCAGCAGCAGGCAATCAGCATCCCCAACATCCAGAAGACCGTGGCCGATTACTACGGCCTGCAGATCAAGGACCTGCTGTCCAAGCGCCGCACCCGCTCGCTGGCGCGTCCGCGGCAGGTCGCGATGGCGCTGGCCAAGGAGCTGACCGAGCACAGCCTGCCGGAAATCGGCGACGCCTTTGCCGGCCGCGATCACACCACCGTGCTGCATGCCTGCCGCCAGATCCGCAGCCTGATGGAGACCGATGGCAAACTCCGCGAGGATTGGGATAAGTTGATCCGTAAACTCAGTGAGTAAGCGGGCTGTTCCCTTGTGGACAAACTGTGGCTGGAATTTCCGCCAGAATTTATCCACAGGTTTCAGGGTCTCTCCCGAGGGGCTTGTCCACGGGGTTGGATCTATCGGAAAATCGTTTTGATTCAAATGCTTGTGATGGTTCTTCACTGATTTCGGCGAAACCATCACCACCAGTTTTTAAGATCTTCCACTTCTTTTTAGAAGCACAAGGCACAAGGGGCACCCACCGACATGCGTTTCAGCCTTCAGCGCGAAGCATTCCTCAAGCCGTTGGCCCAGGTGGTCAACGTGGTCGAACGTCGGCAGACCCTGCCGGTCCTGGCGAACTTCCTGGTGCAGGTGCAGAACGGCCAGTTGTCCCTGACCGGCACGGATCTGGAAGTGGAAATGATTGCGCGCAGCGCGGTCGATGACGCGCAGGACGGCGAGACCACGATTCCGGCCCGCAAGCTGTTCGAAATCGTGCGGGCCCTGCCCGACGGCAGCAAGGTCACCGTCAGCCAGTCGGCGGACAAAGTCACCGTGCAGGCCGGACGCAGCCGTTTCACGCTGGCGACGTTGCCGGCCAATGATTTCCCTTCGGTCGACGAAGTGGAAGCGACCGAGCGCGTCGACGTGCCGGAAGCGACCCTGAAGGAACTCATCGAACGCACCGCGTTCGCGATGGCGCAGCAGGACGTGCGCTACTACCTCAACGGCCTGCTGTTCGACCTGGCCGAGCGCACACTTCGGTGCGTGGCCACCGACGGCCATCGCCTGGCCCTGTGCGAAGCCACCCTGGAAGGCAGCCCGCTTTCCAAGCGTCAGATCATCGTGCCGCGCAAGGGCGTGACCGAGTTGCAGCGCCTGCTGGAAGGCGGCGACCGCGCGCTGGAGCTGGAAGTCGGCCGCAGCCACATCCGGGTCAAGCGGGACGACGTGACCTTCACTTCGAAGCTGATCGATGGGCGTTTCCCGGACTACGCTGCGGTGATTCCGATTGGCGCGGATCGCGAAGTCCAGCTGGATCGCGAAGTCCTGCGCGCCGCCCTGCAGCGTGCGGCGATCCTTTCCAACGAGAAGTACCGCGGCGTGCGCGTCGAAGTGTCGCCGGGCCAGCTCCGGATCAGCGCACACAATCCGGAGCAGGAAGAAGCCCAGGAAGAAATCGAGGCCGACACCAAGGTCGATGGCCTGGCAATCGGCTTCAACGTCAATTACCTGCTGGACGCGCTCAATGCCCTGCGCGACGAGCAGGTCGTGATCCAGTTGCGTGATGCCAACTCGTCGGCGCTGGTGCGCGAAGCCAGCAGCGAGAAGTCCCGGCATGTGGTCATGCCGCTGCGCCTCTGACATCCGGTTTCACGTGGAACACGAAACGCCCGGCTCGCTGCCGGGCGTTTTTCGTTTGAGGCACAGGCGACCATCACCGGGCGGCTGCATGCGGGCTTCTATGCTGGGCGCACCGCCTCCGGGCATCCAACGCCAGTGAGACATGCACAAGAGCAGGCTCGGGAATCTCGTCATTGATTGCAGGACGGACGATCTGTTGGAAGAAGCCCGCTTCTGGAGCGCGGCGCTCGGATGTCCCCTGCCGGCAACACAGGATGCGGACGGCCGTTTCATCCAGCTCCAGACTGTGCCAGGCGACGTCCAGGTGATCCTCCAGCGGGTCGACCATGCACCCCGCGTGCATCTGGACCTGGAGACGGATTCGATTCCGGCGGAAATCGCGCGGCTCGAACGCCTGGGCGCGACCGTGGTCAAGCGCCACGACGAGGGCTGGGTGGTCATGCAGGCCCCGAGCGGTCATCGTTTCTGTGTCGGCAAACCCTACCGGCAGGGTTTCGACGAGAAGGCGAACGCTTGGGACTAGGCGTCTGCGAGCGCGCCAGCCGGACCGGGTCCCGCTTCACCAATCCCGGTAAGATCGCCGCCATGCTTTCCTGCCCGCTTCCGCCGGTTCCGGCGGTATTTCGACGTCCGCCCGCCGCCGGGTCGCTTTCGACCGGAGTCTCCCGCCCGTGCGTGTGACTCGATTGAGCGTGGCCGGCCTGCGTCGCTTCGAGCAGGTCAGCCTCCAGCCCGCGCCCGGGCTCAACCTCATCACCGGCGACAACGGTGTCGGCAAGACCAGCCTGCTGGAGGCGCTGCATCTGATGGCCTATGGCCGCAGCTTCCGCGGCCGGGTCCGGGACGGACTGGTCCGGACCGGCGCCGAAGCCGTGGAAGTGTTCGTCGAATGGGAGGAGGCCGGCGCCGCCCGGCCACGCCGGGCCGGCCTGCGTCACAGCGGCCAAGCCTGGACCGGACGCCTGGACGGCGAAACCGTGGCCCAGCTCGGGGAACTCTGCGCCGCGCTGGCCGTCGTCAGCTTCGAGCCGGGCAGCCACGCCCTGGTCACCGGCGGCGGCGAGCCGCGCCGGCGTTTCATCGATTGGGGTCTGTTCCACGTGGAACAGGACTTCCTTGGCCTGTGGCGCCGCTACGCGCGGGCGTTGAAACAGCGCAATGCCCTGCTCAAGTCCGGCGCGGGGGGCGCCCAGCTGGACGCCTGGGATCATGAACTGGCCGAAGCCGGGGAACCGCTGACCCAACGGCGCCTGCACTACCTCGAACAATTGCAGCCCCGCTTGGCACGAATGGCTGGCGAGCTGGCCCCGACCCTGGGACGCGCCAGTCTGGAATTCCAGCCGGGCTGGCGGCGACACGAGGTCTCGCTGGCCGACGCCCTGCTGCTGGCGCGGGACCGCGACCGCGCCGCGGGGCACACTTCGGTCGGGCCGCATCGCGCGGATTGGCGCGTGGACTACGCCGCCTGCCCTGCCCGCGAAGCCCTGTCGCGGGGACAGGCCAAGCTCACCGCGCTGGCGTGCCTGCTCACCCAGGCCGAAGACTACGCCGAGCGTCGCGGCGAATGGCCGGTGATCGCGCTGGACGACCTCGCTTCGGAACTGGATCGCGGGCATCAGCGCCGGGTGCTGGAACGCCTGCTCGGCAGCGGCGCCCAGATATTCGTTACCGGCACCGAAACACCGCCCGCCCTGCTCGACATGGACGTACTGCCGACCCGGTTCCACGTGGAACACGGGCAACTGTCCCCTGTCTGAGCGGCACGCTGCGTCGGGGGCCGGTTTCCCCGGGGTGCTATAATTTCGCTTCGTATCCCTATGGCCCGCGTGCCCGCCCGGCGTTCCCCGGACCGGCACCAGCGGCTATGCAGCCGACCCGAAGCGAATGACCGACGAAACGATTCCTGCACCGAACGGCAATTACGACTCCAGCAAAATCACCGTCCTCCGGGGCCTGGAAGCGGTCCGCAAGCGTCCCGGCATGTACATCGGCGACGTCCACGACGGTACCGGCCTGCACCACATGGTGTTCGAGGTCGTCGACAACTCCATCGACGAAGCGCTGGCGGGCCACGCCGACGACGTGATCGTGAAGATCCATGAGGACGGCTCGGTGTCGGTGTCCGACAACGGGCGTGGCATTCCGGTCGACATCCACAAGGAAGAAGGCGTGTCGGCGGCCGAAGTCATCATGACCGTACTGCACGCGGGCGGTAAGTTCGACGACAACAGCTACAAGGTTTCCGGCGGCCTGCACGGCGTCGGCGTGTCGGTGGTCAATGCGCTGTCGAACAAGCTCACGCTGGACATCTGGCGCGACGGCTTCCACCACGAACAGGAATATCGCCTCGGCGAGCCGGTGTATCCGCTGCGGCAGCTGGAGCCGTCGGACAAGCGCGGCACGCTCACGCGCTTCTGGCCGTCGGCGGACATCTTCACCGACGTCGAGTTCCACTACGACATCCTGGCGCGCCGCCTGCGCGAGCTGTCGTTCCTCAACTCCGGCGTCAAGATCACCCTGATCGACGAACGCGGCGAAGGCCGCCAGGACGTGTTCCAGTACGAAGGCGGCATCCGCAGCTTCGTCGAGCATCTGGCCCAGCTGAAGACCCCGCTGCATCCGAACGTCATCTCGGTGACCGGTGAAACCAACGGCATCACGGTGGACGTGGCCCTGCAATGGACCGACGCCTACCAGGAAACGATGTTCTGCTTCACCAACAACATTCCGCAGAAGGACGGCGGCACCCACCTCGCGGGTTTCCGCGCGGCGCTGACCCGCACCCTGAGCAACTACATCGAACAGAACGGCATTGCTCGCCAGGCCAAGGTCAACCTGTCGGGCGACGACATGCGCGAAGGCATGATCGCGGTGCTGTCGGTGAAGGTGCCGGACCCCAGCTTCTCCTCGCAGACCAAGGAGAAACTGGTCAGTTCCGAGGTGAAGCCGGCCGTTGAGGCCGCGTTCGGTGCACGTTTGGAGGAGTTCCTGCAGGAACACCCCAACGAGGCGCGCGCCATCGCGGAAAAGGTGGTCGACGCGGCGCGTGCGCGCGAAGCGGCCCGCAAGGCCCGCGAACTCACCCGCCGCAAGGGCGCGCTGGACATCGCCGGCCTGCCCGGCAAGCTCGCCGATTGCCAGGAAAAGGATCCCGCGCTGTCGGAACTGTTCATCGTCGAGGGTGACTCGGCAGGTGGTTCCGCCAAGCAGGGCCGCAACCGCAAGAACCAGGCGGTGCTGCCGCTGCGCGGCAAGATCCTCAACGTGGAACGCGCGCGCTTCGATCGCATGCTGTCCTCGGCCGAGGTCGGCACGCTGATCACCGCGCTGGGCACGGGCATCGGCAAGGACGAGTACAACCCGGACAAGCTGCGCTACCACCGCATCATCATCATGACCGACGCCGACGTGGACGGATCCCACATCCGCACGCTGCTGCTGACGTTCTTCTATCGGCAGATGCCGGAACTGATCGAGCGCGGCCACGTCTACATCGGCCTGCCGCCGCTGTACAAGCTCAAGCAGGGCAAGCAGGAGCTCTACCTGAAGGACGACGCGGCACTGAATGCCTATCTGGCCAACAGCGCGGTCGAAGGCGCCGCGCTGGTTCCGGCCGACGGCGAACCGCCGATTCCGAGCGAAGCGCTGGAAAAACTGCTGCTGGCCTACGCGAACGCTCGCGAAGCGATTGCCCGCAACGCGCACCGCTTCGATCCGCAGTTGCTGGAAGCGCTGATCGACGCGCCGCCGCTGGATGCCGCGTTCGTCGCCCGCAACCTGGAACAGCGCGCCGAACTGGATGCGCTGGAAGCCCGGCTCAATCGCGGTGGCCTCGGCAGTCCGCGTTACTCCCTGCACCTGCAGGCCGCCAACGAACAGCGCCCTGCCGCGCTGCTGTCCACCCGCCGCCACATGGGCGAGGAACTGACCCAGGTGTTGCCGCTGTCGGTGTTCGAGAGTGGCGAGCTGCGTGCGCTGCGCGAATCGGCGGATCTGCTGCATGGCCTGATCCGCGAGGGTGCCAGCGTCATGCGGGGCAACAAGACGCAGGCCATCGAGAGCTTCGCCGAGGTGCAGGCGTGGTTGCTGGACGAAGCCAAGAAGGGCCGCAGCATCCAGCGCTTCAAGGGCCTCGGTGAAATGAACCCGGAGCAGCTGTGGGATACGACGGTCAACCCGGATACGCGCCGGCTGTTGCAGGTGCGCATCGAGGACGCCGTCGCCGCGGATCAGATCTTCAGCACGCTGATGGGCGATGTGGTGGAACCGCGCCGCGATTTCATCGAAGCCAACGCGCTGAAGGTCGCCAACCTCGACGTCTGATTCCATGCACGCCGCGCCGGACGCAGGACCGCCGCCCGTGCCGCCCGCGCGGCTGCGCTCGGCCTTGGCCGGCTTCGGCATCGACACCGCGCTCGCCTTCGCCATTACCTTTGCGTTGATGCTGGGCGCGGGCGTCGTCTGGGGCGTCGCGCATGCCATCCAGATGGCGGCCGGCGGCGCGGAAGAAGCCGAAATCCTCGCAGGCCTGGCGCAACCGGGCGCGCTCGCGCAGATCGTGATCGCGCTGTTCTCGATGGGCAGCACCGCACTGCTGCTGTATTTCTGGCGTCGGCCCGCCAGCGCGCTGGAGCGCCAGCATTCCCGCCAGGCCGTGCGCCGGGCCGGCACCTGGATCGCCGTGGCGGGCGTGGCCCTGCTGACGTTCTTCGCCAGCAGCGCCGCGACCTGGCTGGGCGAACGCCTGGGCGCGCCGCCGAACCCCAGCAACCTCGCGCCCATCCAGGAACTCACTCGGAGCACGCCGCTGTTCACGATGGCGTTCGCCGTGCTGCTGGCGCCGCTCTATGAAGAACTGCTGTTCCGCCGCGTGCTGTTCGGCGGACTCTGGCAGGCGGGCTATCCGGTCCTGGGCATGCTGCTCAGTGGCGTGGTCTTCGCCTTCGCCCACGAGGTACCCGGTCTGAACGGCAACACCGCCGCCGCGACGTCGCTGTTGCTCGCCGTCTATACGGGAATGGGCGTCGCCTTCGCCTGGCTGTACCGCCGGACCGGCACCCTGTGGGCACCGATCGCCGCCCACGCGCTGAACAATGCCCTTGCGCTGGGAGCGTTGCGCCTGGCGGGAGGCTGACGGCGGGGCCCGGTTGACGAAATGTTAAGACGGGCTTGCAGACACTAAACGTGATTCCGTGCTGGAGAGCGCCGTCATGAAACCCTGGTTGCTTGCTGCCGCCGTCGCGGCCCTGCTGGTCGCCTGTGCCACCACCACTTCGCCGACCGGACGCACCCAGGTGGTCGGCGGCATCTCGCAGCAGCAACTGGACCAGTTGGGTGCGCAGGCCTTCGCTGAAACCAAGGCCAAGGAACCCGCCAACCGCGACGCGAAACAGAACGCCTACGTCAACTGCGTGGTCAACGCGCTGGTACGCCAGCTGCCGCCGCAGCAACGCGCGGTCGCCTGGGAAACCGCGGTGTTCGTGGACCAGGAACCCAATGCCTTCGCCCTGCCCGGCGGCAAGGTCGGCGTGAACACCGGCATCTTCACCGTGGCGAAGAACCAGGACCAGTTGGCCGCGGTGCTGGGCCATGAAATCGGCCATGTCATCAGCCGCCACCACGAGGAGCGGATCACCCGCCAGATGGGAACCCAGACCGGTCTGAGCATCCTGGGCGCGCTGGCCGGTGCCAAGTACGGCCAGACCGGCATGGACGCGGTCAGCCAGTTCGGCAGTCTCGGCGCGCAGGGCCTGATCCTGCTGCCGAACTCGAGGACTCAGGAAAGCGAGGCCGACGTGGTCGGCCAGCGCCTCATGGCGCAGGCCGGTTTCGATCCGCGCCAGGCCGTCAACCTGTGGCAAAACATGATGGCGGCCGGCGGCGGACGCCCGCCCCAGTGGCTGTCCACCCACCCGGATCCGACCAACCGCATCCGCGAACTTCAGCGCGATGCCCCCGCCCTCGTCCCCACCTACGAAGCCGCCCGCAAGGCCGGAAACACCCCCCGCTGCGGCTGAAAACCGCCGCCATTGCTGCCCTGCAGCAACAAAAACCTTACCTGTTTCACCGAAGTTTCTGATAGCTTTTCCGGCCCCGGAAGGATCCGACTACCCCCCAACAGACTTCTGCCGTTCGCTCCGAGGTGACCCCCATGCTGCATCGCAAGTCCAAACACGCCCTGCTGTCCCTTGCCATCATCGGCCTGCTCGGCGCCGGGGTTGCCGCCGACGCCGTGGCCCAGATGAACCGCGATGACAGCTCGATGCGGCGGCAGAAGAAGGAAAAGGTCGAGGTCAGGTATCCCGAGGCCACCCGCCAAGAGCCGAAGGAAAAAGCGTCGGCCAAGATGCAGAACCAGCTCAACAAGCTGTTCAAGGCCTACGAGAAGGAAAACAACGAAGACGAGACGATCACGCTCGTCAACGAAATCATCGCCAGCGACAAGGCCAACGCCTACGACAAGTCGGTTGCTGCGCAGATCGGCGCGCAGGCCGCGTACGGCAAGGATGATTCCAAGCTCGCCAAGGACTATGCGAACAAGGTCCTGGAGTTCAACGGCCTGGACAACAACAACCACTACCAGACCATGTTCTTCCTGGCGCAGCTGCAGATGCAGGACGACCAGTACACCGAAGCGCTGGCGACGATCGACAAGTTCTTCGCCGAGACCAAGTCGCAGAAGCCGGAAGAACTGGTGGTCAAGGGCAACATCCTGTATCGCGCCGAGCGCTATGCCGATGCGATTCCGTTCCTGAAGCAGGCCATCGAAGCCTCGCCGGAACCGAAGAACGAGTGGATGCAGATCCTGATGGCCAGCTACGCCGAAGCCGGCCAGAACGACGCCGCGGTCACGCTGGCCGAACAGCTCGCCGCCAAGAACCCGGCCGACAAGAAGGCGCAGATGAATCTCGCTTCGGTCTACCTGCAGGCCGACAAGACCGACCAGGCTGCCGGCGTGCTCGAGAAACTGCGCGCCTCCGGCCAGCTCACCGATGATCGCGAGTACCGCCAGCTCTACAGCATGTACGCCAACATGGACGGCCGCGAAAAGGATGTCATCTCGGTCATCAACGAAGGCCTGCAGAAGGGCATCCTGAAGGACGATTACCAGGCGCAGCTCGCGCTGGCCCAGTCCTACTACTACTCCGAGCAGATCCCGCAGGCCATCGAGGCCTGGAAAAAGGCCGCGCCGCAATCGCCCAACGGCGAAACCTACCTGAACCTGGCGCGCGTGCTGTGGCAGGAAGACCGGATTCCGGAGGCCAAGCAGGCCGCCAAGTCCGCGTTGGACAAGGGCCTGAAGAAGCCCGAGGACGCCAAGAAGATCTTGGCCCTGCCCTAACGGGAAACCAATATTCGGACGGCCAGAAACATCGAAAAAACGATGGTTTTGGCACCACGGAATGGTATAAGCTGGGAGTTCCCCCTGCCAAAAGTCAGGTGGGGGGAACCTAATACGACGCGGACGTCCGACGTCCCGCACCAACCTTGAGTTCATTGGCGCATGGCTGAACAACTGGTCATCAATCGGTACCGGGAAGAAGAAGAGGACAAGAGCCTCAACTGGCCCCGTATCATCGGCATAGCCTTCGTGATCGCGTTGCACGCGGCCGCGCTGCTGCTGCTCCTCATTCCGGCAGTCGCCCCGCCGGCGGAAAAGGAAGAAGTGCAACGGACCTCCGTGGTGATCGTTGACGCTCCGCCGCCGCCGCCGCCCCCGCCGCCGCCGCCGCCGAAGCAGGACACCCCGCCGCCGCCGGTCAAGAACCTGGCGCCGCCGAAGCAGACGCCATTGCCGCCGCCGCCGGAAGCACCGCCGGTCGAAGTGGCCGAGCCCCGCCCGACCGACGTCTACCAGCCGCCGGCCCCGCCTGCGCCGCCGGCCCCGGTCGCCGACATCGGCGCCAGCGTGGACATCTCGTCCAAGAACATGAATCCGCCGCGTTACCCGCCGGCGGCCGCCCGCGCCGGCATCGAAGGCACGGTCATCCTGATCATCGACGTCGACGCCAGCGGTAACGTCACCAACGTCTCCGTCGAGAAGTCCAGCCGCAACCGCGATCTGGATCGCGCCGCGATGGAAGCCGCCCGCAAGTGGCGATTCAATCCATCCGTCGTCAACGGCCAGAAGGCCGCCGGTCGCGTCCGCGTTCCGGTCGACTTCAAGATGGGTGGCTGACGCCACCCTCCGTGAGTCACCCCATCCGTTTCGTCACCGCAACACCCTCAATCAACACACTTAAATAAAGGTAAGCGTCATGCTGCAGGAAACCATCATCGCCGCCGCAGCCGGGGGCAACAACGCCGCGAGTGCCCTCACCAACATGGGCTTCGAGCACCTGATCACCGAAATGGTGCAAAAGCCCGGCGAGTACGCCGTCTCCTGGGCAGTGCTGCTCATCCTGGTCGCCATGTCGGCCATGTCCTGGTACTGGACCGTCATCAATTCGCTCAAGAGCGTGCGCCTGAAGGGCCAGGCCGACCGCGTCGTCAGCACCTTCTGGGAAACCCCGAACGCGCAGGACGCCATCCGCCTGATGGAAGAACAGCCGAAGAACGAGCCGTTTTCCAAGATCGCCCTGGACGCCGCCCAGGCGGCCGCCCATCACCAGCGCGCCGAAGGTTCCAGCGCCGGTCTGGGTGAAGCCCTGAGCCGTTCCGAATTCGTCGACCGCGCCCTGCGCCAGGCCGTCACCCGCGAGAGCGCCAAGCTCCAGAGCGGCATGACCCTGCTGGCGACCGTCGGCGCGACCGCCCCGTTCGTGGGTCTGCTGGGTACCGTGTGGGGCATCTACGGCGCCCTGATCCGCATCGGCGCCACCGGCCAGGCCTCCATCGACGCCGTCGCCGGCCCGGTGGGTGAAGCGCTGATCATGACCGCGATCGGCCTGTTCGTTGCGATCCCGGCGGTGTTCGCCTACAACTTCTTCAGCAAGACGAACAGCTCGACCATCTCCAAGTTCGATACGTTCGCCCACGATCTGCACGACTTCTTCGCCACCGGCTCGCGCGTCCGCTAAGCCCTGGCACCGTAGTCCCACGCATATCGACAAGCATTGACGGAGCCCGAAAATGGCTTTCAGTAGTGGTAATAGCGGCGGCCCGATGGCCGAAATCAACGTCACGCCCCTCGTGGACGTGATGTTGGTGCTGCTGATCATCTTCATCATCACCGCGCCGCTGATGTCGCATAAGGTGAAGATCGAGCTGCCCGAGGCGAACCTCGTGCAGAGCGAAGACGACAAGAAGGCTCCGCCGGTTCCCCCCATCACCGTCTCGGTGAAGGAGGATGGCTCGCTGTATTGGAACGACGAACCGATCAGCAAGGAAATCCTGGAATCGCGCCTGTCCAGCACGGCCCAGCTGCAGCCGCAGCCCAAGCTCAATCTGCGTGGTGATCGCACCACCAAGATGCGCACGATCAACGAGGTGACGAAGATCGCGCAGGGCCAGGGCATGCTGGACATCGGCTACGTCGCCACCAAAGAAAAGGGGCAGTAAGCCATGGCATTCAGTAGTGGTGGAAGCAAGGGCCCCATGGCCGACATCAACGTCACGCCCCTCGTGGACGTGATGCTGGTGCTCCTGATCATCTTCATCGTGACCGCACCGATCATGACGTATCCGATCGACGTCGCCCTGCCGCAGCGCGTGATCAACCCGCCGCCGCAGTTGAAGGAACCGCCGCCGCCGATCGATCTGCGGATCGACGCGGGTGGCTCGGTTTACTGGAACAACTCTCCGGTCAACGTGCGCGATCTGCAGCAGCGCATGGAGCAGGAAGTCCAGCGTGATCCGACCAACCAGCCGGAACTGCGCATCGATGCGAACCCGGACGCCCAGTACGACGTGATGGCGAAAGTACTGGCCGCCGCCAAGAACGCACAGATGCTGAAAATCGGTTTCGTGCAGTAACACGCATAGACGCAAACCTGTTGAACGCCGCCTTCGGGCGGCGTTTTTTTTGCACCGCGATCCATGTCCGCGGACACGGCGTGGTCCGGCATGACCCGGCGCGGACCGGGACTCCCGGGTCGCCCCGGGCAAGCCGGCGATCACGACCGGGACGGCAATCGACGGCGGTTTGCCCCTTGCCGGAGGCCCGGCGCTCCTTGCCAGAAGCCTTCGGGAAGGCGTAGCGTGGATTCGATCCGACGCGAAAGGAGTACGCCATGGCTTTCTCCGCAACCGCACGTCCCTCCGCCCAGGCGGAGATGAATGTCACCCCGTTGGTCGATGTCATGCTGGTCCTGCTGATCATCTTCATGGTCACCGCGCCGATGTTGTCGCGACCTTTGGACCTCGCGCTGCCGCAGTCCGCCCCGCCCACCGGCCAGACCAAACCCTTGATCCTCAGCCTTGAGGTGTCCGCGGACGGCACCTTGCGCCTGGACGACCGACCGCTGTCGGGCCCGGATCTTCGCGCCCGCCTGGACGATGCCTTGCGCAGCGATCCGAAAGCCGTGCTGACCCTGCGCGCGTCGCCCGACGCGGACTACCAGCAGGTCGTTTCCGCCCTGGCGCAGGTGCGGGCGAGCGGTATCCAGCAGGTGAGCTGGCGCGAGCGCTGAGGCAATCCGGCCGCGCGGCCGGGGACAGGCCGGCGCTCAGGCGTTGGCCTGTCCGGCCCGGACCGACTCCAGGATGGCCAGGTAGTTCTGCACCGTCCGATGCAGGCCGGCGTAAAGGGCTTCGCCGATCAGTGCATGGCCGATCGAGACCTCGAGCACGCCCGGCACCGCCTCCAGGAATTCCTGCAGGTTGGCCTGGCTGAGGTCATGCCCGGCGTTGACGCCCATGCCCAGGGATTGGGCCTGCCGGGCGGTCTGGATGCAGCGCGCCAGTTCCGTGTCCGCATCGCCTGCCGCCATCGCTTCGGCGAACGGACCGGTATAGATCTCGATGCGATCCGCACCGACGGCGGCGGCCTTCTCCAGTGAAGGGCAGCCCGCGTCGACGAACACGCTGACGCGGCAGCCAAACGATTTCAGTTCCGCGATCAGCGGTCGCAGGCGTTCGGCATCGCGATCGAAATCGAAGCCGTGATCCGAGGTGATCTGGCCATCACTGTCCGGCACCAGCGTGGCCTGCGCCGGACGCGCCTGCTCGCACAGCGCGAGGAAGCCGGGATAGCCCTCGCGCGGCGGCGCGAACGGATTGCCTTCCAGATTGAGTTCCACGTGGCTGCCGCGCGTGAGTTCGGCCAGTCCGTGCACATCGTCGGCGCGGATGTGGCGCTTGTCGGGCCGCGGATGCACGGTGATGCCGTGCGCGCCCGCGTACAGGCAGGCCCGGGCCGCGCGCACCACGTCGGGCTCGCTGCCGCCGCGGGAATTGCGCAGCACCGCAATCTTGTTGACGTTGACGCTCAGGACGGTCATGCCGGACTCTCTGCGAAGCGGATGGCATCCCTCACAGCGAAGGCGGCCCCGGGGGCGGTAGGGTTCCCTGCTTGCGTGCCTCGGCCCGTTCGCGCAGGCGGCGCAGTTCGGCCGGATCGATCATCTGCGATTCGTCGCGCCGGGTATCGCCCATCCGTGCGGCGTACCAGCCCATGATCCACGCGACGAACAGGGCCAGCGAAGCGAGCAGGCCGACCACCATCAGCGCGGTCGAGGTGGTGCGCATGGACAGCACCAGCGCGCCCGCCGCGAACAGTAGATAGAGCCAGTGCATGAGCGTCCCTCCCCTGGATGGCGGGAGTGTACAACGGCGCGCGAGGGCCGGCAGCGGCGCGGATCACAGCAGCGGCGAGGTCAGCCGCGCCAGCGCCTCGGGCAGGCGATGCCGCCACAGCGAACGCTGGCGCTGCAGCCGTACGGGTTCGGATGCGGCGAATTCGCCTTCGAGCAACTGCGCCAGCCGGCCGGCCAGTCCGCGATCGCGGAACAGCATCGAGATCTCGAAGTTCAGCCGGAAGCTGCGGTGATCGAAGTTCGCGCTGCCGATCAGGGCCAGGTTGTCGTCGCACAGCAGCGCCTTGCTGTGCATCATCCGCGGCCCGTATTCATAGACCTTCACCCCGGCCGCGAGCAGCTCGTCGAAATACGAGCGGGCGGCGTAGGTGACCAGCCGAGAATCACTCATCTTCGGCACCAGCAGGCGCACGTCCAGGCCGCCCAGCGCGGCCGAGGTCAGGGCCATGCGCGCCGCCTCGCCGGGGACGAAATAGGGCGTCACCAGCCAGACCCGCGTGCGGGCCTCGTGGATGGCGGCCACATGCATCCGGTGAATCGGCTCCCACGCCGAATCCGGGCCGGACACCAGCGTCTGCGCGGAAATCCCGCCTTCCACCTCGGAATTGGTCGCGCACCACAGGTGCGTGCCGTGGAAATCCTTGCGCTGGTGGCCGGTCGCGTAGACCCAGTCCTCGACGAACACCTGCTGCACGTTGCGCACCACGTCGCCCTCCATGCGCAGATGCAGATCGCGGTAGGCGTCGGGGCGCAGCGATTCGTCTTCCTCGTCGGTGATGTTGATGCCGCCGGTGAACGCGACCCGCCCATCGACCACCACGATCTTGCGGTGGGTGCGCAGGTTGACCCACGGGCGGGTGAACGGCCGGAACCGGGTGGGATGGAACCACGCGCTCTGGCCGCCTGCGTCGTGCAGCGGTTGCAGGAAGCGGCGCCCGACCTTCGACGAACCCACCGCGTCCAGCAGCAGGCGGACCTTCACGCCTTCCCGCGCCTTGGCGACCAGCGCCTCCAGCAGCCGCGTGCCGCAGCGGTCCGGGTTGTAAATGTAGTACTCGAGATGGACGTGGTTGCGGGCCTGCCGGACCGCATCGAGGATGGCCTCGTAGGTGGCCGAGCCGTCCACCAGCAGCTGCACCGAGGTCGCCGTGGCGGGCGGCAGGCCGGTGGTGCTCTGCGCCAGCATCGCCAGTTCGGTGCAGTTCTGGTCGGCGGGGCAGAAGGTCTCGTAGCTGTCCAGGCCGGTACGCGACTGATGCCGCCGCAACTGCTGGCGCTTGATCTTCTGCGGACCGAGCAGGAAGTAGATCAGGTAGCCGATGTAGGGCAGCAGCGACAGCGACAGCACCCAGCTGAGGGTGGCGACCGGCTCGCGCTTCTGCAGCACGATCCAGCCGCACAGCGGGATCAGGTAGAGCAGCCAGGCCAGGGTCAGCCAGCGGCGCAGGTGCGGGATGGCGAGGAAGGCATCCCACCAGTGGTTCAGGGTATCCAGCATGCGCGGATTCTATGCGGTGTCGCCACCGTTGAGACGCCTCCGGCGTAATCTGCGCGGATGGGCGATGCAATCAAAGGCCGCGGATCCACCGGTTACCTGCCGGGCCGGTTCGCCGTGACCACCGCGCAGGCGGCGGACGACGGCTGGCACGAGCGCGACCGCGAGGACGAAATCGAATCCGCGCCGACCACCCGCGTCACCGAGGAGCGTGCGCGCAGCATCATCAGCCGCAATCAGTCCCCGGACATTCCCTTCCAGCAATCGCTCAACCCCTACCGCGGTTGCGAACACGGTTGTTCCTACTGCTTCGCCCGCCCGAGCCATGCCTATCTGGACCTTTCGCCGGGGCTGGATTTCGAAACCCGCATCTTCGCCAAGACCAATGCGCCCGAACTGTTGCGCAGGGAACTGGCGAAACCGGGCTACCGTTGCAGCCCGATCGCGCTGGGCATCAATACCGATGCCTACCAGCCCACCGAACGCAGGCTGGGTCTGACCCGGCGCATCATCGAGGTGCTGGCCGAAACCCGGCATCCGTTTTCGCTGATCACCAAGAACGCCCTGGTCGAGCGCGACCTGGATCTGCTGGCGCCGATGGCGCGCGATCATCTGGTGCAGGTGTATTTCTCCATCACCACCCTGGACAACGCCCTGTCCGCGCGGCTGGAGCCGCGGGCGTCCGCGCCACACGCGCGGCTGCACGCGGTCCGCCGGCTCAGCGAGGCGGGCATTCCGGTCGGGGTGATGTTCGCGCCGGTGATTCCGTGGGTGAACGACAGCGCGCTGGAAGCGGTGCTGGAAGCGGCGCGCGACGCCGGTGCCGATTCGGCGGGCTACGTATTGCTGCGGCTGCCGCACGAAGTGTCGCCGCTGTTTCGCGACTGGTTGCAGACACACCTGCCGCAGCGCGCCGAACACGTGATGAGCACGATCCAGCAATTGCGCGGCGGCAAGGATTACGACGCCCGTTTCGGCAAGCGCTTCAGCGGCGAAGGCGTCTATGCGGACCTGCTCGCCCGCCGCTTCGATCTGGCGTACCGGCGGCTGGGATTCCACCGTCGCAAGCACCAGGGCCTGGAAACCCGCCACTTCGTCCCGCCCCGGCCGCCTTCGCCGCAGGGCGAGTTGTTCTGAGCATCGCCTTCCGGCCGTGCTACGCGACCTGCGCCGCCAGGTGATAGCGGCGGGCCGCTTCCACCTCGTTGCGCGATCCCAGGAACACCGGCACGCGCTGGTGCAGGTGGGTCGGTTGCAGATCCAGGATCGATTCGCGCCCGGTGCTGGCCGCGCCGCCGGCCTGCTCGACCAGCAGGCCCATCGGATTGGCCTCGTACATCAGCCGCAGCTTGCCCGGCTTGCCGGGATCCTTGCGGTCCCAGGGATAGATGAAGATGCCGCCGCGGGTCAGGATGCGATGCACGTCGGCCACCATGCTGGCGATCCAGCGCATGTTGAAGTCCTTGCCGCGCGGCCCTTCGCTGCCCGCCAGCAGATCCCCCACGTAGGCCTGCATCGCCGGTTCCCAGTGGCGCTGGTTGGACACGTTGATGGCGAATTCGCGGGTGTCCTCGGGAATGCGCATGTCGCGCTGGGTCAGTACGAACGCACCCTGCTCCCGGTCCAGGGTGAAGGCGTGGGTGCCATGTCCCGTGGTCAGCACCAGCATCGTGCTGGGCCCATAGATGCAGTAGCCGGCGGCGACCTGGCGGCGGCCGGGCTGGAGGAAATGCTCGTCGCCCGGCCGGCTCACGCCCTCGGGGCTGCGCAGCACCGAGAAGATGGTGCCGACCGAGACGTTGACGTCGATATTGGAGCTGCCGTCCAGCGGATCGAACAGCAACAGGAAGCCGCCGCGCGGGTAGGCGTCGGGAATCGGCTGGCTGTGCTCCATTTCCTCCGAAGCGCAGGCCGCCAGATGGCCGCCCCAGGCATTGGCCTCCAGCAGGATGTCGTTGCTCAGCACGTCCAGTTTCTTCTGCGCCTCGCCCTGCACGTTGCCGGTGCCGGCATCGCCGAGGACCCCGCCCAGCGCGCCCTTGCTGACCGCGATCGAGATGCTGGTGCAGGCCCGCGCCACCACCGCGATGAGCTGGCGCAGCTCCGCGTCGATGCGGCCGGCGCGCTGTTCCTCGATGAGGTAGCGGCTGAGGGAGACGGTATGGGCGGTCGGTATGGGCATGGCAGGATGGCGGGCGGAAGACCCGCGCATTGTCCGGACATTGCGGACCAATGCAAGACCAATTCTTGAATCCAGAGGACGTTCCGTGATTCCGACGCCCCCGGCGATGTGGCTGTCCCTGTCTTCGGCACTGGGCCTGGGCCTGCTGATCGGCCTGGTCCGCGAACGCGCCGGCGGCGAGGCGCGTGCCATCGCCGGCCTCCGCACCCATGCCCTGACCGCGCTGGGCGCGGCGGTCGCCGCCCAGTTGGGGCTGCCGGTGCTGTTGGTGACGCTGGCGGGGGTGGCGGCGCTGGCCGCCCTGGCCTACCTGCGCACGCGCGAGCAGGACGTCGGCCTGACCAGTGAAATCGCCCTGCTGCTGACGGCGCTGCTGGGCGCGCTGGCGGTGCGATCGCCGCCACTGGCGACCGGCCTGGCCGTGGTCGCCGCCCTGCTGCTCTACGCGAAGGAGCCGCTGCACCGCCTGACCCGCCAGGTGCTGAGCGAGCGCGAGGTGTTTGACGGCCTGCTGCTGCTGGCCTCGGCGCTGGTGATCCTGCCGATCCTGCCGGACGAGGCGATCGGACCCTTCCAGGCCATCAATCCGGCGACCCTGTGGAAGCTGGTGGTGCTGGTGATGGCGGTCAGCGCGCTCGGCCACGTCGCGCTGCGCCTGATCGGCAACCGCTGGGGCCTGGCGGCCGCCGGATTCTTCGCCGGCTATGTCTCGTCCACCGCGGCGGTGATCGGCTTCGGCCAGCGCGCCCGCGAGACGCCCGCCCTGTTGTCCTCGACCGTGGCGGCGGCCCTGCTGTCCAACCTGGCGTCGCTCAGCCTGTGCGTGCCGATCCTGTGGGCGGTCTCGCCGCCGCTGGTGATCGATCTGTGGCCGGAACTGGCCGCGATTGGCGCGGTATTGCTGGTGGGCGGGCTGCTCGGGCTGCGCGCGGGGCGCGATGACCCGGCCGCGCCGCCGACCGCGGAAAGCCGCATGTTCCGCTTCGGCCAGGCGCTGGGGTTCGCGTTGGTGGTGGCCGTGCTGACCTTCGTCTCGGCCGCGCTGGCGGCGTGGATCGGGCCGCGCGGGGCGATGGCGGCGGCGATCGTTTCGGCCACCGCGGAACTGCATGCGGCGGTGGCGACGCTGGCCAACCAGTTCGCGCGCGGCGGCCTGAGCGACATCGAGGCGCGCTGGTTGATGCTGGCGCTGCTGGGCGCAAGCCTGGCGACCAAATCGGTGATTGCCTGGATCAGTGGCGGTGCCGGTTACGGCGTGCGCGTCGCGGCCGGATTGCTGGCCGCGCTGGCGGCGGGCCTGGCGGTGCTGTTGCTGACCTGAGCGATCCGCATTCCGCTCCGACCGCACTGCGCAGGCCGCGGCCGCCTCCACGGGCGCGCGGAAGAAGACCGCGATCCGCCCCGATCCCGCGGGGAAGGCTAGATGATCCGCAGGGTGATCGCCTTGAGCACGGCGCGGGTGCGATCGCGGGTGCCGAGCTTGTCGAGGATGTTGGAGACGTAGTTCTTCACCGTGCCTTCCGCGAGGAACAGCGTGCGCGCGATTTCCTTGTTCGAGTAACCGCCGGCCAGCAGGCGCAGGATCGCCACTTCCCGTTCGCTGAAGCGCTCGCTGGGCGGCGTTTCGTCGTGGAATCGATAGCGCGCGCGCACCGGTCCGGTGGACACCGGCTGCAACAGCGTGTCGCCTTCCGCGACACGGCGGATCGCCGCGCGCAGATCCCCGGGCGCGGCGTCCTTGAGCAGGAAACCCTGTGCGCCGGCATCGGCGGCGCGCAACAGCAGGTCGCCGTCGTCGAACGTGGTCAGCAGCAGGACCGGCGTGCGGTCGCCGCGCGCGCGGAGCTGCCGCAGGGCTTCGATGCCGTCGATGCCGGGCATGCGGATATCGCTGAGGACGACGTCCACCGGCGAGGTCGCGAGCCGCGCCAGCAGCTCCGCGCCGCCCTCGGCCTCGAACGCCACCTCGATGTTCTCCGGGCCGTCCAGCAGCGCCCGCAGGCCCGCGCGGACCAGGGCCTGATCGTCGGCCAGGGCGATCCGCACGACCGCGGATCCGGATGCATCGCTCATGAGGGAAACTCCACGGTCAATTCCAGGTTTCCGCCGGCGCCGCGGCCGATGCGCAGCCGCCCGCCGGCGCCGGCGACGCGCTCGCGGATGCCGGCCAGCCCGTTGCCTTCGCGCAGGTGCGCGGGCGCCTGTCCGTCGTCGGCGACCTGCAATTGCAGATGTTGATCGACGCGGCGCAGGTCCACCCACAACGTGCCGGCGCCGGCATGGCGGGCCGCGTTGGTCATCGCTTCCTGCACGATCCGCAGGACGGCCTCGGCCAGTTGCGGATCACGGATGACCGCATCCTCGCCCACGTGCAGTTGCATGCGCAGTTGCGGCAGCGGCGCGGCCAGCGCGCGCAACGCGGTTTCCAGATCCAGGCCGCGCGAATCCCGCAGCGCCTGCACCACGTTGCGGATGTCTTCCAGCAGTTCGCTGGCGAGCTGTTCGCTCAACTTCACCTGCGGGCGCCCGGCCAGCGCCGGATCGGCGGCCAGGGCGCGCAGGTTGAGCTTCATCGCGGTCAGCTTGTGCCCGGCCACGTCGTGCAGCTCGCGCGCCACCCGCAGCCGCTCGGTATCGCGCGCGCTGTCGGCCAGCAGGGCGCGGGTGGCGAGCAGATCCGCGTTGACCAGCGCCAGCCGATCCCGCGCGTTCTCGGCGCTGCGCGCATAGTGGCCGATAAGGGCGGCGAAGGCCTGGAAGCCAACGTAGATCGCCACCATGAACCAGGCGGCGTCGTGCCCCGCATGGACCATCAACAGGCCGAACACCACGTTCGCCGCGAGCATCGCCAGCAGCGCATGCAGCGGGCGCCAGGTCATCGCCAGTTGCGCGGCGACCACCACCAGCAGGACCGGCGCGGTGCCGGTGCGCGGCGCCAGGTGGATCATCGCCAGCGCGAGCAGCAGCTGCATCCACAGCAGTGCGTCGCGCAGGCGGCGGCCCACGCCCGGCTGATCCAGCAGCAGGAACGCGGCCAGGAAGGCCAGCAGTGCGCCCAGGCGCGTGGCGTCCAGGCCTCCGTCTTCGCCGCGCATCGCCAGCATCACCGCGGCCCACGTCAGCACGCCGGACAGGTTGAGGGGTTGCAGCAGCAGCTTCAGGCGTTCGCGCATGCCGACATGCTGCCTGCCACGGCCGCCATGCGCCACGGCCGCGGCGAAAGTCGTGACTTCCGGCAGGTCGCGGGCTGCTGACACCACGTTGTCAGCAGCGCCCGCGCACGATGTCGTCCTGCCATTTCAGGAGGAAAGCGCATGACGACCCGCAGCCTGACGGCGCGCGCCCAGGAACTGTTGCCGCGCGCCTTCCACGCCAGTGCCGCCGGACTGGGCCGCCACTTCGTCGGGGGTGGACGGATGACCCATCCCGCCTCTCCTGGCCATGACGTGCCGGCCGAGGGCCGCCACGATTTCGATTTCCTGCATGGCCGCTGGCGCGTACGCAACGTGCGGCTCAAGGAGCGGCTGGCCGGGTGCACGGAATGGGAAACGTTCGAAGCCGTCCAGCACTGTGGCCCGGTGCTGGGCGGCATCGGCAACGTCGACGAATTCATCACCGACTGGGCCGGCGGTTACCGCGGCATGACCCTGCGCCTGTACGACCCGCGGCAGCGCCAATGGAGCCTGTACTGGGCCAACAACCAGCAGGGCGTGCTGGAGCCGCCGGTGACGGGCCGCTTCCGCGAGGGCGTGGGCACCTTCCACGGACGCGACCGCCACAAGGGGCGCGACGTGTGGGTGCGTTTCCGCTGGTACGACATCCGGCCCGACGGCGCGCACTGGGAGCAGGCGTTCTCGCCGGATCGCGGCGAGAACTGGGAAACCAACTGGCACATGTACCTGACCCGGGAGGCCGCGTGAGCGCGTCGACTTCCACGCTGGCCGTCGAAATCCGCAGCTACCGCCTGCGACCCGGCACCCGGGATGGCTTCCACCGCCTGATCACCACCACGGTGGTGCCGATGCTGCGGCGCTGGGGCATGGACGTGGTGCGGCACGGTCCTTCGCCGCACGACGGCACCTCCTACCTGCTGATCCGCGCGTATGCGGATCCGGAGGCGCGCCGGCGCGAGCAGGACGCGTTCTACGGCAGTGCGGAATGGCGCGACGGACCGCGCCAGGCCGTGCTGGATCCGATCGAGGAATACCTGTCGGTGGTGCTGGACATGGACGCCGCCACCGTCGATGCCCTGCGCCAGGAGTGACGCCATGCTGGATACCCTCTCCCCCACCGTTGACCGGTCGCCGCGCCGGATGCCCACCGTGCCGTCGCCGCAGGCCCGCATGCCTGGCGTCATCGAACTGCGCCAGTACACCCTGCATCCCGGCCGGCGCGACGATCTGATCACGCTGTTCGAACGCGAGTTCATCGAATCCCAGGAAGCGGCCGGCATGGTGCTGCTCGGCCAGTTCCGCGATCTGGACGCACCGGACCGCTTCGTCTGGTTGCGGGGTTTCGCCGACATGCCGGCGCGGCGCGATGCGCTGGCCCGGTTCTACCAGGGTCCGGCGTGGCGCGCCCATCGCGATGCGGCCAACGCGACGATGATCGATTCGGACAACGTCCTGTTGCTGAAACCGGCGCCGCCGGGCCCCGCGCCGGCGATCTCCGCGCCGCCGCCGCCGGCGGACGCGGGCGAACCGGAGGCGCGCGTGGTGATCTGCCTGCACTACTTCGATGGACCGGTGAACGCGGAGTGGTTGGACCACTTCGCGCAGATCCAGCGCCCGTGGCTGGAGGGCATGCGGGCGCAGGTGCTCGCGACCCTGGTGACCCACGATGCGCCCAACGACTACCCCGCCCTGCCGGTGCGCGCGGGCGAACACGTGTTCGCCTGTATCCTGCAGTTCGCCGACGAAGCCAGCCACGAACGCTGCGATCGGCAACTGCAGGCCGCGTGGCGGATCGGCGCGCAGCCCTACCGCACCGAACTGCTGCGGCTGATGCCGACCGCGCGCTCGCGGATGGGCCGCGAGCGGTCCCTTGGCCGGGAGGATTGAGATGCGCGCGCCCCTTTGCGTCCGCGTCCGCCGGCAAGGGATGATGCCGGCATGCGCCGCGCCGATCGCCTGTTCCTGATCATCCATGCCCTGCGTGGACGCCGCACCGCACTGCCCGCCCGCACGCTCGCCGAGACCCTGGCGGTCTCGCTGCGCACGGTCTATCGCGACGTCGCCGACCTGCAACGATCCGGCGTTCCGATCGAGGGCGAAGCCGGCGTCGGCTACCTGCTGCGCAAGGGCGCGGACATCCCGCCGCTGATGTTCAGCGCCGACGAACTCGAAGCCCTGGTGGTCGGCACGCGCTTCGTGCGAGCCTTCGGTGGCCAGCGGCTGTCGGCGGGCGCACGTTCGGCGCTGCTGAAGATCCAGGCGGTGCTGCCGCCCGAGTTGCAGGCGCGCGCGCAGCGCACCCGCATCTACGCGCCGGAGCTGAAGGATCGCTTCGAATCGACCGGCCTGCTCGACCGGCTGCACGAGGCCATCGAACAGCGTCGCGTGCTGCGGTTCCGCTATGCCGATCAATCCGGCGAGGAAACCCGGCGCGACGTGGAGCCGCTGTGCCTGGCGTTCTGGGGCGGAAGCTGGACCCTCGGCGCCTGGTGCCGCTATCGCGGTGATTTCCGCAATTTCCGTCCCGATCGCATCCTGCAACTGGACGAAACCGGCGAGATCTTCGCGGACGATCCGGAGCGTGGCCTGGATGCGTACTTCCGCCGGGTCGGGCCGCCGCCGTCGGATGCCTGAACCGCGCGATCAGGGCGCCCTGCGCCACTCCAGGCCGAGCAGGAAGCCGCGATCCGGTCCGGGTTCGTAGTAACGTCCGTTGCCCTCGTTGACGATCACCGAACCGGCGTAGCGCTGATCCAGCACGTTGTCCACGCGCAGGAACGCGCGCAGCGTGTCGTCGCCGAAGCGCCAGCGCCGCGCGGCCTCCAGGTGCAGCAGCGCATAACCGGGCGCCTGTTCGCTGCCGATGTCGTTGACGCCCACGCGGCCCTGCGCGACCGCCTCGGCCGCCGCGCTCCACGCGCCCGTGCGCCATTCCAGGCGTCCGAAGAACTGCTGCCGCGCGGTGCCGGGAATCGCGGCGCCCGCTTTCACCGGCGTATCCGGCACCGCGCAGCCGCTGCGCGCGCAGGTCAGGAAGCCGTCGCGGAATTCGGCGTCCAGCCAGGTCCAGGCGGCCTGCCAGTGCCAGTGCTCGCCGAGCGACGCGCGCAGGCTGGCCTCCGCGCCCTGCCTCCGCGCCCGCCCGACGTTGCGATAGGTGCTGCGTCCGCCCAGGTTGCTGGCCACCGACAGTTCGTCGTCGGTGTCGGCACGGAACAGCGCGACCGCCAGTTCGCCGGCGGACCAGCGCCATTTGCTGCCCAGTTCCCAGTGCCGGCTGATGGCCGGGCGCAGATCCAGCGCCAGGCCCGCGCCGCCGTCGGCGCGATAGCCGATTTCGTTGAAGGTCGGCGTTTCGAAACCGCGTCCGCTCGACAGATAGAGGCGCCAGTCGCTGCCCGCTTCGAACATCACGCCCGCGACCGGCGTGGTCTCCGAGTAGCGCACGCGGCCGCTGTCGTCGGGATTGGAGGCGGTGACGTAGTGATCGCGGGAATCGAAACGGACCGCGCTGTGGCGCGCGCCGGCCAGCAGCGACCAGCGATCGGCGAAGCGCCACCATGCCTGCGCGTACTGGTCGACGTTCTCCACCCGGTTGTGCTCGTCGCGGCGCGGCCGGCCGCGCACGCCCCAGCGATCGCCGATGAAATTCTCATGGCCGCGCCGGTGCTGGCGCTGGCGATCCGCGTTCACCCCTACCGTGGCCTCGAATGGCCGCGCCGCCAGTTCGCCCTGCCACGACCAGCGCGCATCGATGCCGGCCTGATCATTGTCCAGATCAATCACGCCGCCGCTGTTGAGCGGATTGCCCTGCGCGCCCACGGGAAGCGGCAGGAACTGCTCGACGTCGCGGCGCCCGGCGTAGGCGGTGGCGCGCAGGCGGTGTCCGCCGGCCAGCGGTTGATCCAGCACCAGTCCGAACTGATCCTGGCGCACCGATTTGCGGGTGTTGAACTGGTGCGCGGCGGCGACCGCCTGCGTGGGATCGGCGTGCCACTGCGCCCGGGTCAGGCCCAGCGGATCCTGCGCGCGCGGCGCGTCGAAATGGTTGAGCACCAGATCCAGCGTGCCCTCGCCTGCGAGATCGACACCGAGCTTGCCGTTGAACGACGCCCGCCGTGCCGCGCTGTGATCGCGATAGCCATCGGTATCGAACACACTGGCCGCGAGGTTGTAGTGCACCCTGCCCCGCGCGCCCGACCCGCGTGCGCCCAGCGTGCGGGTGGCGTGACTGCCGGCCGAGGCCTGCACGCGCTGTTCGCCCGGTGCCTCGCCGCGCGCGCTGGTCAGTTGCACGACGCCGCCCGAGGAATTGCCGTACAGCGCCGAGAACGGACCGCGCAGCACTTCCACCCGCTCGGCGCCCATCAGGTTGAAATGCGACAACTGGCCCTGTCCGTCCGGCAGCGTGGCGGGAATGCCATCCGCATACAGCCGCACGCCGCGCACGCCGAAGGTCGCGCGTGCGCCGAAGCCGCGGATCGACAACTGGGTGTCCTGTGCGTAGTTCTGCCGGTCGCGCGCCAGCAGGCCCGGTACGCCGCCGAGCCGCTCGGACAGATTGACGCCGGCGGTGGCGGCGTCCTCGCGCAGGTCGATCAGATCGAGCGAGGCCGGCGTGTCGAACGCGGACACCGCATCCAGGCGGGCCGCCTGCACGGTGACGCGATCCAGCGTGCGCGCGTCCTGCGCGAGCAGTGGCGAGGAAGGGAACAGCGCGAGGGAGACGGCGAGCGCCAGCGCGGCGCGGGACTGGGGATTCATGCCCCCATTCTAGGGGGACCGGGCTATACGTCGCCGTCGGCCAGCCAGCCTTCGCCGGTGCCGCGGGTGAACACCCGGTCGCCCTCGCGCACGTCGCCGGCCGGGATCGCATCCTGTTGCGCCAGGCGCGCATAGATCGGGGTGAAGTCCGGGGCGGTCGCGTTCATCAGCTGCTCGAAGCTGTCGATGACGAAATAGGTCTTCTGGTAGGTGTCGATGCGGTAGCGCGTGCGCATCAGCCGCTCCAGATCGAAGCCGATGCGGTTGGGCGCGGTCGACTCCAGCGAATACAGCGATTCGCCCTTGGACGAGACGATGCCGGCGCCGTAGATGCGCAGGCCGTCCGGCGTGTTGATCAGGCCGAACTCCACCGTGTACCAGTACAGCCGGGTCAGGTGGACCAGCGCCTCGGGATCGATGCCGTGCGCCTTCACCCCGCCCTTGCCGTAGGCCTCCATGTAGTCGGCGAACACCGGATTCATCAGCAGCGGCACGTGGCCGAACAGATCGTGGAACAGGTCGGGCTCGGCGATGTAGTCGATCTGGTCCGGGCGGCGGATCCACCAGGTGACCGGGAAGCGCCGGTTGGCCAGATGGTCGAAGAAATCCAGTTCCGGCAGCAGGCCTTCCACGCCGATCAGGGTCCAGCCGGTCGCTGCCTTCAGCACCCGGTTGAGCTCGTCGAAGCGCGGGATGCGGTCCGGCGTCATGCCCATCGCGTCCTGCGCCTGCAGGAATTCGTCGCAGGCGCGCCCGACCAGCAGCTCGCGCTGGCGGGCGTACAACGTGCCCCAGGTGGCGTGGTCGGCGTCGGGATAGTCGGCCGGCTGTTCGATCACGGCGGTGGTGTAGACCGGCACGTAGCCCTTGTCGGTCTGCTGGTGCTCGACGCGGCGGGGATCGTTCATGGCGGGCTCCGGGACGGGAAATTTCGATCGCATGCTAGCGCCGGGAGCGCGCAATCGGGTTGCAAAGTTGCGCGTGGCAGGGGTCATGACGCAATCTTGTTGCGTCGAATGATGTTGCGAGGCAACAAATGGCCGAATCCATCGCCCTGGACCGGACCGACCTGCGCCTGCTGGCTTTGCTGCAGAAGCAGGGCCGCGCGCCCAACTCCGAAATCGCCGCGCAGGTGAACCTGTCCCCCTCGGCATGCCTGCGCCGGATCCAGCGGTTGGAGGCGGCCGGCGTCATCGGCGGCTACGCTGCGCTGGTCGATCCCAAGAGCGTGGGCCTGGGCCTGCAGGCGTTCGTGCGCGTGCAGCTGGAGAAGCACGAACAGAGTGGCGTGGCGCTGTTCGCCGACAAGGTGCGGCACTGGGACGAAGTGGTGACCTGTCACGCGCTCACCGGCGACATGGATTACCTGCTGCACGTGGTGGTGCAGGATCTGGAACACTTCTCGCGCTTCCTGCTGGACAAACTGCTGGATGCCAGCGGCGTGGCCGACGTCAATTCCAGCTTCGTGCTGCGCACGGTGAAGGGGTTCGGCGGCTGGCCGCTGCCGAAGGATCGACCGCCGCTGTAAGCTGCGCGTGTCGTATCGTGATCGCGCCCGCCGCGCGGCCATCCTCCGTCCTCGTCCCGCATGCTCCACGATCCCGAGCGACACCAACCCTTGCGCGCGCCGGCCTGGGATGAAACCCGGGTCCGCGAAGCGATCGCGGCCATCGTGGCCCGGATCGAAGCCGCGCACGTGCCTGGACAGGGCTGGCCGCTGCATCCCCTGGATCGCGAAACCGACGACGAGGCCGATGGCGCCACCGCGCTGTACTACGGCGCCGCGGGCGTGATCTGGGCCTTGCAGGATCTGCAGGCACGCCGGCTCGTGCGGCTGCGGCACGACTATGCGTCCGGCCTGGCGCCGTTGCTGGCGCGGCACCGCGCCTGGCTCGATGCCAGCGGACTGCGCGAACCGGCGTCCCTGCTGATGGGGGAAACGCCGATCCTGATGATGCTGCATGCGACCGGCGAGGCCGCTTGGGCGGAAGCGGTACTGGCGCGTCTGGTCGAAGACAACATGCGGCACCCGTCGCGCGAGCTCATGTGGGGCGCGCCCGGCACGCTGCTGGCCGCGTTGCTGATGCACGAAAGGACCGGCCGCGCGCCCTGGGCGGATCTGTTCCGGCGCACCGCCGACGCGCTCTGGCAGTCATGGCGGTACGCCGACGCGCCCGGATGCCACTACCTGCCGCAGCACCTGTATGGCCGCGAGTCCAGCTACCTCGGTCTCGTGCACGGCCTGGCGGGCGTCGCGTTGCCGCTGGCGCGCGGGCGTGGGCTGCTGGATGCCGGCGCCTGGCCAGCCTGGCGGGAACGCCTGCTCGACACCCTGCATCGAACCGCCTCCCACGAGGACGGCGGGGTGAACTGGCGACCGCAACTGTTCGAACCGGAGGCCGGCGGCAAATGGCTGATGCAGATCTGCCACGGCGCGCCGGGCATCGTTGTCGGCCTGGCGGGCATCGACGATCCGGCGCTGGACGATCTGCTGGAGCGGGCAGGGGAGGCGATCTGGCGCGCCGGTCCGCTCGCCAAGGGCGGCAATCTCTGCCATGGCACCGCGGGCAACGGCCACGCGCTGCTCGCCTTGTTCGAACGCACCGGCCATGCGCGGTGGCTGGAGCGGGCGCGCGCGTTCGCCATGCATGCGCTGGTCCAGCACGAAGACGACCTGCGCCGATATGGCCAGCCGCGCTGCTCACTATGGACCGGCGACGCCGGCATCGCCCTCCATCTGGCCGATTGCCTGCGCGCGCAGGCCAGGTTCCCGGGCCTGGACGTGTTCTGATCGCCCATGCAGGAGCGTGGACATGGAAATGCTCGATGTACGACCGGCGACCGCCGCCGACCTCGACGCGATGTGGGGCATCTTCCGCGCGGTGATCGCGCCGGGAGATGCATTGCCGTTCGACGAACACTTCGATCGCGACACCTTCCGCGAGCACTGGTTCGGCGCGCAGGCAGCCTGGGTGGCAGAACAGCACGGAAACGTCGTCGGCATGTACAAGATGGGCGCCAACCACGCGGGTCGGGGCGCGCACATCGCCAGCGCCACCTACGCGGTCGCGCCCGCCGCGCAGGGCAGGGGCATGGGACGGCGCCTGGTCGTGCACAGCCTGGAACGCGCGCGCGCGGCGGGCTTCCGTGGCATGCAGTTCAACTACGTGGTCGGCACCAACACGGCGGCGGTGGAACTGTACCGTCGCCTCGGTTTCGAGATCGTCGGCACGCTGCCGGGCGCGTTCCGCCATGCCCGCCTGGGCTGGGTGGACGCGCTGGTGATGTTCCACGCGCTGGATCCGCCGGTGCCGGAGGCGGAATGACGCGCCCGCCATTCGCATCCGATGAGACCGGAAGCGCGATGATGTCCCTTCGCTGTTTCCCTTTTTCCCTTGCCGGTGGAACGGCGGGCGGACGGACGATGGAACCCATGAACGAGATCCGGTTTTCCCGGGAAGAAAAGGCGCTGATCGTCAATCGCATCCAGCTCTATTTCCGCGAGGAACTGAAGCAGTCGATCGGCCAGTTCGATGCCGAGTTCCTGCTTGATTTCTTTTCCGCCGAGGTCGGCGCGTACTACTACAATCGCGGCCTGTATGACGCCCAGGCCGCGTTGGCGGCAAGGCTGGAAGATGTCCAGGACGCCATTTTCCAGTTGGAGCGCCCGACCGATTTCAGGCGCTGAGCACCACTTGGCGAGGAGTCCGGCATGAGCATTTCGATTCGCAACCTGGTTGCCATGGCGCACGTCGCCGACGTGTCCCGTTCGATGGCTTTCTATGCGCGGCTGGGATTCCGGGCGCGCGACACCCACGCGCCCACACCCGGCGCTGCCCCGGTCTGGGCCTGGCTGGAAGGCGGGGCAGGGCAGTTGATGCTGGCGCGGGCCAGCGAACCGGTCGATCCCGGCCAGCAGGCCGTGCTGTTCTACCTGTATTTCGACGACCTTGCGGCGGTGCACGCGCGGTTGCGGGCGGACGGGCTGCCGGTCGGACCGATGACCCATCCGTTCTACTGCCCGCGGGGTGAGTTCCGGCTGCTCGATCCCGACGGCTATTGCCTGATGCTGGCGCACACATGAGCGCCCGCGGCACCCGCCACGGGCCAGGGACTACACTGGCGCCCCGCCGGCGCGGTACGCCGGCTGTCCAGGCAGGCACGGCATGATTCGCGAAGTCGGGGGCGTCACCATCCAGCCGGTCCACCGCGCGCGCTGCCATTGCGGCGCGGTGGTGCTGGAACTGGATCTGCCCGACGGCATCGTCCGGCCACGTCGCTGCGACTGCTCGCTGTGCCGGCGCAAGGGCGCGATCGTCGCGTCGGTACCGCTTTCCGGGCTGCGGGTGGTGCAGGGCGAAGACGTGCTGGGCCTGTACCAGTTCAATACCCGGGTCGCGCGGCACTACTTCTGTTCCCGCTGCGGCATCTACACGCATCACCAGCGCCGCTCCGATCCCAATGAATACGGCTACAACGTCGGCTGCCTGGACGGGGTCAATCCGTTCGCGCTGGGCGAGGTGCCGGTCGAGGACGGCGTGAACCACCCGTCCGATCGCCCGCGGCCGGAGGCCTGACATGAAACGCCGCGAGTGGCTGGCCGGGGCAGGCGCGGCGCTGGCGATGACGTCCCTGCGGATTCCCGCGCATTCCCGAGGAGAAAGCCCGATGTACGGATTGATTGGCAGGATGAAGGCGGTCGCGGGCCAGCGCGATGCGCTCATCGCCCTGATGCTGGAAGAAGTCGGCGCGATGCCTGGCTGCCTGAGTTACGTGGTCGCCCGCGACCCGACCGATGCCGACGGCATCTGGATCACCGAAGTCTGGGACAGTGCCGCCAGCCACAAGGCATCGCTGTCGCTGCCGGCGGTGCAGCAGGTCATCGCGCGTGCCCGGCCGCTGATTGCCGGCTTCGCCGAACACTTCGAGACCGAACCGGCCGGCGGCCACGGTCTGGCGCGGTCGCCGACATAACCGCCGGCCGCGGATGGTACGAAGCTTTGCGCGGATTCGTCGGTTGCACGGTGGCGGCGATACGGACAATGGATGATCGATGGGGCGATATCCGGTGATCACCCGCCCAGGCGCGCTCCCTACGCTTCCAGCCAGCGCAGGCCGATGATGCCCAGCAGGATCAGCGCCATGCAGCCCAGCCGCGCCGGCGAAGGGCTGTCGCCGTAGGCGAGGATGCCCAGGGTGGCGACGCCGACCGCGCCGATTCCGGTCCAGACCGCATACGCGGTGCCGGTCGGCAGATCGCGGATCGCGTGGGTCAGCAGGAAAATGCTGACCAGCGCGGCGACGATGCCGATCACGCCGGGCACCGGGCGCGTCCAACCCTGCGCGGATTTGAGGGCGCCGGCCATGACGATCTCCATCAGGCCGGCGAGTATCAACAGCCACCACGCCATCGCGGACTCCGCTTGCTTCGCTTGAAGGGCGCCCAGCCTGACCACACACTGGCCACGGTACAAGTACGCACTTCGAGGTGCCCGTGGACGACCTTCAGCCCGCCACCGTCGCGACGCCGGAATCCGCCGCCGTGTGTCCGTCGCAGGCCGTGATGGCGCTGCTGGCGGGCAAATGGGCGCTGCCGATCCTCACCGAACTGGCGCGTGGGCCGATCCGCAACAACGCCCTGCTCCGGCGCATCGATGGCGTGTCGCAGAAAGTGCTGACCCAGAATCTGCGCGAGCTGGAGCGCAACGGCCTGATCGAACGCCTCGATCACGGTACCGTGCCGCCGAGCGTGGAGTATCGCCTCAGCGCGCTCGGGCATTCCCTCGATCGCACCCTGATCGGCCTGGATCGATGGGCGGAACGGCACGAGGCGGCCCTGACCGAAGCGCGGTCGCGGCATGATCGGAGACCGGCGGAACCGGAATGAACCGCCGGCCGATGCGGGTGGCGGGTGCGCACCGTCGCCGGCGCGGATCGGCGCGCAGGCCAGGAAATCCAACGGAAGCTCCGCAGTGATCAGCCTGCGCCAGCGGATCCGGCGACGCGGTCAGTCGCCGCCGCCGCTGGAAGACAGGTACGCCCGCGCCAGTTCGCCGACACGGCGCCGGCCCGGATTGCCGCCGGCGAGCCACTCGTCCGGCGGGAACAGATCGAACAGGCCGACCTTGAACAGCGTGGGGATCGCCACCGCCAGTTCCTCCTCCACCGTGCCGCGTTCACCTGCGTTGTATCGCGTGATGTTGTGCAGCAGCGTGGCCACCGTGCCGGTCTGCACGCGGCTCCCGTCCTTGAGCGTGACTTCGGGCAGGACTTCGCCTTCGGCGACGATCCGTTGATTGATCGCGGCCAGCTCGGACCGGGGAAAGGAAGTGGACATGGACGCTGCTCCGCTGAATGCGAACCGGGGAGATGTGGGTGGATCGGGCGCGGGGCAAGAGGCGTAGACTCGCGGGCATGAGGGAATACCTGCAATCGTCCTGGCAGCGCGCCTGGCACGGCATCGGCGCCGTCGGGGATGGGCTGGCATGGTTCGAGCAGTTGCTGGCCTGCTACCGGGAACCGCATCGCCACTACCACACGCTGCAACACCTCGGCGAATGCCTGGCGGCGTTTGGCGAAGCCCGCGCGCTGGCCGCGCGGCCCGACGAGATCGAACTGGCCCTGTGGTTCCACGATGCGATCTACGAGGTGAAGCGTGCCGACAACGAGGCGCGCAGCGCCGACTGGGCACGCGAAGCGCTGGTGGAGGCCGGCGTCGATTCCGGCGCGGCGGCGCGCGTGCACGCGCTGATCATGGCGACCCGCCACGACGCGGTGCCCCAGGATGCCGACGCGCGATTGCTGGTGGACGTGGATCTGGCAATCCTCGGTGCCGCGCCGGATCGCTTCGCCGAATACGAGGCGCAGATCCGCAGCGAGTACGCCTTCGTGCCCGCTTGGCTGTTCCGGCACAAGCGGCGCGAAATCCTGCGGGGATTCCAGGACCGCCCGCGACTGTACTCGACCCCGCATTTCCACGACCGGCTGGAACACCGCGCGCGCGCGAACCTGCGTCACGCCCTGTCGTAGCGCCGAGCTTGCCCGCCGCCGCAAGAACGAACCGCTGGTGGGAAAAGGATTCGCGGATGCGTCGGCGGGGAGCGTCAGTGGAGCAGGCGCCGCTCTACTCGCACTTTTTCCTGCCCCACAGCTTGCCGAGGCGGAAGCCCTCGTCGCTGCACTCGGCGGGCCTGGCCGGCGCGGCCGGCGCGATTTTGGCGGCGTATGCGGCCTGGCGCTGCCTGCGCAACTGTTCCAGCTTCTCGCGGATCCGGGGCATCACCGCCATCGCGGCGCGCTCGCCTTCGAGGATGGCGTTGTTCTTCTGCTCGAAATCGGCCGGGCCGATTTCGTTGACGCGTGGACGGACGACGACGTCGGCGCGGGCCAGCTCCTGTTCGCCGAGCTTCTGCCCCATGATCGTGATCGACTGGTTGACGATGCCCAGCATGCTGCCCGGGCGCGTGCCCGACGCCTTGCTGGAGATGTCCACGGCGATCACGAAGTCGGCGCCCAGCTGGCGCGCCGCATCCACCGGCACCGGGCTGACCACGCCACCGTCGATGTAGGTGGCCTTGCCGATCACCACCGGCTCGAACACGCCGGGAATGCTGCTGGACGCGCGCACCGCCTGGCCCACGTTGCCGCGCACGAACACCGTGCGCTCGCCGGTTTCCAGTTGCGTGGCGACCGCGGCGAAAGGCTTCTTGAGTTTCTCGATCGGCCGCCCGCCGAGCAGATCGTTGACGTAGTCCTGCAACGCCTGGCCCTGCACCAGGCCGCCGGAGAACAGGCGCACGTCGCGGATCTTGGTTTCATCCAGCGCGAACGCCTGCTTCTGCATCTGGAACGGATCCATGCCGCTGGCGTACAGCGCGCCCACCACGCTGCCGGCGCTGGTGCCGGAGACGACCACTGGCTGGATGCCGTTGGCTTCCAGCATCTTGATCACGCCGATATGCGCGAAGCCCTTGGCCGCGCCGCCGCCGAGGGCGATGCCGACCTTCACCGGCGCCGGCGGCGGCACGGGCGCGACCGGCGCCACCGCGGCGGGCGGTGGGGACGGCCGGGTGTTGCCGCCGCAGCCGGCCAGCAGGAGCAGCGGCAGCAGCCAGGAAAAGCGCGGACGGAGCGGAGTCATGAAGGTGCGGGCAGAGTGGAAATCGACGGCGCAGGATACCGTGCGCCGGTGCAATGGCTTCCAACCGCGCACAAGCGACGGCGCAAGGCGAGCGAGTCCTTGTCCGCCGCCACGCGGCTCAGAAGCTGTTGTCGCCGTCCAGGATCCGGCCCAGGCCGCCCAGCACCGATCCTTCGCCGCGCGACTGGCCGCCGCCCTGCGGCGCGGCCTGCAGCATGCGGCCCGCCAGGCGCGAGAACGGCAGCGATTGCAGCCAGACCTTGCCCGGGCCGGTCAGGGTGGCCAGGAACACGCCTTCGCCGCCGAAGAACATGCTCTTGATGCCGCTGACCGGGCGCACGTCCATGTTCACGCTGGCGTGATAGGCCACCACGCAGCCGGTATCCACGTCGATGCGCTCGCCGGGCTGGAGTTCGCGCTCGACCACGGTGCCGCCCGCGTGCACGAACACCCAGCCGTCGCCTTCCAGCTTCTGCATGATGAAACCCTCGCCGCCGAACAGGCCGGTGAGGATCTTGCGCTGGAAGTGGATGCCCACGCTGACCCCGCGCGCGCCGGCCAGGAAGCTGTCCTTCTGGCAGATCAGGCGGCCGCCGTGCTCGTCCAGCTTCATCGCCAGCACCGTGCCGGGGTAGGGCGCGGCAAAGGCGACCCTGGCCTTGCCGGTGCCGGTGTGGGTGAACATCGTGGTGAACAGGCTTTCGCCGGTCAGCACGCGCTTGCCGGCCGAGAACAGCTTGTCCATGAAGCCGCCGCCCTGGCCGCTGTGGGATCCGTCGCCGAACACGGTGTCCATCTGCACCGAGCCGTCCTTGAACATCAGCGCGCCGGCTTCGGCGATCGCGCTCTCGCCGGGATCCAGTTCGACCTCGACGAACTGCATGTCGTGGCCGACGATGCGGAAATCGATCTCGTCGGCGCCGCGGCGGCCGCCGGAGCCGGGCAGCGGCGGCAGGTGCGGAGGCGCGGCCGTCGTGCCGGCCAGCTCCGGCACTTCGCGCACCGGCTTCCACTCGCGCATGCCTTCGCGCCACGCCAGCGCGGCGGGGTTGCGCCGGGCGTGCTGGCGGGCGGCTTCGTCGTCCAGCGGACCGACCCGCTGCTGGTCGTTGGGACTATGGAAATACCACTGGCTCATGAGGGCTGTCCGGGGAGGAAAAGAGCCGCGAGTCTAGCCCTGGCAACCGGGTCGCGACATACCCGGAAGTCCTGTCCGGTACGGTCGGTCCGCGACCGCCGTCGCGGGGCCGGCGGGATCCCCGTTACCTTCGGCATGAACAGGACTTCCGGCCATTGCCCCGGCTGTTGCTGTAATGCAACATTCGCGTGCTAGGCGGCGCCCGCCGCCCCGATCACCCACCGGAAAGCCACCGCCATGTCCCGATTCCGCTCCGCTGCCGTGCGGCCGCACCGCCTTGCCTTCGCCATCGCCGCGCTGCTGCCCTTCGGCAGCGCCCTTGCCCAGGACGCGGCCACGCCCGCTCCCAAGACCGAAGCCTCGACACTGGACACCGTGCAGGTGACCGCGCAGCGCAAGGTCGAGAACATCCAGGACGTCCCGGTTTCCATCTCCAGCGTCAGCAGCGAAAAGCTCGACGTACTGGGTTCGGGCGGCAACGACATCCGCTTCCTGTCCGCGCGCGTGCCCAGCCTCAACATCGAATCCTCGTACGGCCGCGCGTTCCCGCGTTTCTACATCCGCGGCCTGGGCAACACCGACTTCGATCTCAACGCCTCGCAGCCGGTTTCGCTGGTGTATGACGAAGTGGTCCAGGAAAGCCCGCTGCTGAAGGGTTTCCCGATCTTCGATCTGGAACGCATCGAAGTGCTGCGCGGTCCGCAGGGCACGCTGTTCGGCCGCAACACGCCGGCCGGCGTGGTCAAGTTCGAATCGGCCAAGCCGACCCGCGAACTGGATGGTTACGCGCAGCTGTCGTACGGCACCGACAACATGTGGAACTTCGAGGGCGCCATCGGCGGCCCGCTGAGCGAGCGCTGGTCCGCGCGCGTGTCGGCGTTGTACCAGCGCAAGGAAGACTGGGTGAAGAACCAGAATCCCGCCGGCCCGGATCGCGGCGCCGAAGGCTATGACGAGTCCGCCGCGCGCGTGCAGTTCCTGTACGAAGGCGATGCCTTCGAAGGCTTGTTCAACCTGCACAAGCGCCATCTCAACGGCACCGCCCGCCTGTTCCGCGCCAACATCATCCAGCCGGGCACCAACGATTTCGTGCCGGGCTTCGACAAGGACAAGATGTATACGGACGGCGTGAACTTCTCCGAGCTCGACACCTGGGGCGGCAGCGCCCGCCTGCGCTGGGATCTGGGCGACTACAACCTGTATTCGATCACCGGGTACGAAACCGCCGAATCGCTCAACCGCGGCGACATCGACGGCGGTTACGTCTACACCTTCGACTTCAATCCGGCCGACGGCGTCGATGCCGGCCAGCCGCTGATCGGCGCGCGCTTCCCGTCCGAATCGGCCGACGGCCTGCCGCACCACAAGCAGCTCACCCAGGAGTTCCGCCTGGAGTCGGACTACGCCGGCAGGTTCAACTGGCAGGCCGGACTGTTCTGGTTCAAGGAAGACATCCGCATCGACAGCTTCAACTACGACTCGCTGGCGCCGGGCAATCCGCAGAGCGGCCACGCCATCCAGTCGCAGGAAAACAAGGCGTGGGCGGTGTTCGCGTCCGGTGAATACCAGGCCACCGACAAGCTGAAGCTGCGCGGCGGCGTACGCTACACCCAGGACGAGAAGGATTTCAGTGCCAGCGTGCTGCAGGCCGTGCCCGGCGGTTCGCCGGTGGGCGGCCCGTTCCGCGAGCGCACCGACGTGGACGACGTCAGCTGGGATGCCAGCGCCGTGTACGCGTTCAACGACAACGTGAACTTCTACGCCCGCGTCGCCAAGGGTTTCCGGGCGCCGTCCATCCAGGGCCGCGTGGCCTTCGGCACGGTGACCAAGGCCGACTCCGAGGAAGTGATTTCCTACGAGGCCGGCGTCAAGGCGGATCTGTGGGACAAGCGCGCGCGCCTGGGCTTCAACGTGTTCCGCTACGACGTGGACGGCCAGCAGCTGATCGCGGTCGGCGGCGGCACCAACCAGGCCAACCTGCTCAACGCCGACAAGACCATCGGCCAGGGCTTCGAACTGGATCTGGAAGCCTACGTGCTGGACAACCTGCTGGTGACCTTCGGCAGCAGCTACAACGACACCGAGATCAAGGACGCCGACCTGGGCGTCGCGCCCTGCGGCGGCGGCTGCACGGTCACCGATCCGATCGTGAATGGATTTGCCCGCATCAACGGCAATCCGCTGCCGCAGGCGCCGAAGTGGGTGCACAACCTGACCGCGCGCTACAGCGTGCCGATGGGCGACGGCGCCGAGCTGTACTTCTATACCGACTGGGCCTACCGCAGCGAAGTGAACTTCTTCCTGTACGAGTCGGTGGAGTTCACCGGCAAGTCCTCGCTGGAAGGCGGCCTGCGCATCGGTTACGGCTGGAATTACGGCGACTACGAAGTCGCGCTGTTCGGCCGCAACATCACCGATCAGACCCGCATCGTCGGCGCGATCGACTTCAACAACCTGACCGGTTTCATCAACGAACCGCGCACCCTCGGTGCCGAGTTCACGATGAAGTTCTGAGGCATCGTCCGCTGCGCCGGTGGCGTCACCGGCGCGGCGGACCCGGACGAAAGCCTGCAAGCCTTCCGGGCCGCCCGTCGCGTCCGCGGAAGGGGTGATCCCGGATTACTTCACGGGACGGTGGCGGGTCCGGTGAACAGAGCCTCGCGTACCACGTCCAGCAACTGCTCCTCCGGGTCGTTGCTCTGTTCCCAGTACATCACGCCACCCAGGCCCTTCTCGCGCACATAGGCCACCTTGGCTTTCAGCGCCTGCGGATCCTCGTAGCTGATCATCTTGCGAAGCTGCGGATTCCACAGCCACGCGGCCTGCGCGTCCTCATCCCAATGGCGGACATAGCCTTCCTTGTTCAGGCGGCTGCGCGCGATCTCCCGCCAGGACATGAAACCGCCGCCGCTGGCGAAAGGCTGGTCCAGGCCGTTGTTGCCGTCGGTCACCTCGTCGAACGTGCGGCCGTAGAATGCCAGGCCGACGTGCAGCTTGCGCGGCGGCGTGCCGCCGGCGAGGAACTCCTCCACCGCCTGCACGGTGTTGCGGCTGCCCGGCTCGGCGGTGCGCGAGGGGCGCAGGCCGGCGTGGTGGCCGGTGGTGCGCTTGAGGCTGCCGTAGAAGTCGTAGGTCATCAGGTTGATCCAGTCGAGGATCGCCGAGACGCGCGGGATGTCGAGGCCGCGCGCCGCATCGCCGTCGGCGGCCGCGATGGTCAGCAGGTAGCGGCGATCGCCCAGGGTCTTGCCGAGCGCATCCAGCTTCGCGCGCACGGCTTCCAGCATCAGCGGGAAGTTGGCCTTGTCGTCGGCGCTGTAGCTGATGCCCGGGCCGGGATGTCCCGGATATTCCCAGTCGATGTCCACGCCATCCAGATCGTGCCGGCGCACCAGTTCCACCGCGGTATCGGCGAAGCGCGTGCGCGCGGCGTCGGTGGCCGCCGCCTCGGAGAAATTGCCCGCGCCCCAGCCGCCGATCGACAGCACGATCTTCAGATCCGGGTTGTCCTTGCGCAGCGCCGTCAGCGCGGCCAGCGATCGCGTCGCGGTTTCGCCGGGCAGGAACACTTCATGCCGCGGATTGACGTGGGCGAAGGCGAAGTTGATGACGTCCAGCTTGCGCGCGCTGATCGGCGGCAGCTTCGCGGCGTCGGCGACATAGCCGATCACGCGATAGCCATTGTCGTCCGCTTGCGGCTGGGCGGCCGGCAGGTGTGCGGACACGAGCAGCAACGCGGCGGCGAACAGGCAGTGGAACCCTCGGTGTGATCGGATCATGCGCGGTATCCCGTGTGGAGGACGCTCCACTATACGGCGCAAATTCCATCGGCGATCCCCGCATGCGGCGACGGCGTCGCGATGACATCGCCATGTCCACAACGGCACCCGGCGCGGACAGTACGCGACAGCATGTCATCGCCGGGCATGTCCCGCGCGACATGCCGCACGGCGCGGCATCACTCGCGCGGGGATCCCGGATCACGCGGCGGAAAGCGCAGGACCACGCCGCGCACGCCATCGTCCTGGGGACGCACCCACAGCACCGGCACTTCGCGCGGCGCGGGCGGTTCCAGTTCGTCGTCGAGCGGCGTGATCGACTCCTCCTCGTCTTCCCAGCTGTAGCGCTTGCGCGGCAGCGGCGGATCCAGCCGGCGGAACAGGATCGCGGCGACGAAGCCGCCGAGGGCGCCGCCCATGTGCGCCTGCCAGGACACGCCGGGTTCCTGCGGCAGGATGCTCAGCACCATGCCGCCGTAGAACAGGAAGGCGATCATGCCGGCGGCGATCGCGGCGCGATCCCGCCGCAGCAAACCGAGCATGAAGATCATGAACATCAGGCCATGGGTCAGTCCGCTCGCGCCCAGGTGATGCGTTCCCGGATCGCCCAGCAACCACGGTCCCAACCCCGCGCCCAGCCACACCAGCGGCACGGCGCAGGCGGTCGCGCGCGGATACACCGCGCCGGCCAGGGTGCCGAGCATCAGCAAAGCGGTGGCGTTGGCGGCGATATGTTCGACCGAACCGTGCAGCAGCGGCGCGGTCAGGATGCCGATCAGGCCCTGCGCGTCCCGCGGCGCGATCGCGAACGGGGTCCAGTCGAAACCGGACTGGGCCGAGAACACGATCGCCAGCAGCAGCACGAACGCCAGACTGAGGTTCAGCGCCCACAGCAGGCGCCGGCGATCGTGCCGGCGCTGGGTGTCCGGATCGAAGGCCGGATGATCGGGATGATGGTGCGCGTCCATGGATTCCTGCATGGCGCCCGGCAACCGCGTTTGCAAGGGCCGGCGCGCGGGGACAGACCATCCCGTGGGCGGGATGGCCGTCCCCGGGACGGGTCAGGCGGCCGGATCGGACTTCGGCGGCCGCGCCAGGCTCAGGGCCACGGTCACCGCCAGGATCGCGGCCACGCCGGCCAGCGACCACAGCACCGGGATCTTGAACACGTCGATCAACAGCATCTTCGTACCGATGAAGGCCAGCACCACCGCCAGGCCGTAGGGCAGCAGGTGGAAGCGGTCGGCCATGCCGGCGAGCAGGAAGAACATCGCGCGCAGGCCCAGCACCGCGAACACGTTGGACGTCAGCACGATGAACGGATCGGCGGTGATCGCGAAAATCGCCGGGATGCTGTCGACCGCGAAGATCACGTCGGTGACGCCGATCAGCACCAGCACCACGAACAGCGGGGTGAACCAGCGCTTGCCGTCGCGCAGGATGCTCAGCGCGTCGCCGTGGTATTCCGGCGACAGCCGCAGGTGGCCGCGCATCCAGCGCAGCACCGGATTGCGTTCCAGATCGGGCTCCTTGCCCGCGGCGAACCACATCTTCACGCCGGTCAGCAGCAGGAACGCGCCGAACACGTACAGCAGCCAATGGAAATGCGCCAGCAGCGCGGCGCCGGCGAAGATCAGGATGCTGCGCAGGACGATCGCGCCGAGGATGCCGATCACCAGCACGCGCTGGCGCTGCTCCTCCGGCACCGCGAAGTAGCTCATCAGCATCAGGAACACGAAGATGTTGTCGACCGCCAGCGACTTCTCCACCAGGTAACCGGTGAGGAATTCCAGGCCGACCTTGTTCGCCATCGCGGCGCCGGCGGTTTCGTGCAGGTACCACCACAGGCCGGCGTTGAACAGCAGCGCCAGGCCGATCCAGCCCAGGCTCCAGTACAGCGCCTCCTTGAAGGTCACCTTGTGCGCGCCGCCGTGGCGCATCAGCACCAGATCGACCAGCAGCGCGATCACCACCACGCCGGCGAAGCCGGCCCACAACCATGGATTGCCTATCGTTTGCATCGGAATTCCCGTCGTAAGAGTCAAGACCAGGCCGCAGGGCGACAGGCATGCACGGGATCGAGGGGACTCCGGGGCAGATCTTCGCCATTGCGGCGAAGGTCTCGCTCACAGCCGGGTCTGGCTGCCGTGGGACCGGAGCGTGAACGCTCGAAATGACGGCCGGCACGTCGGGAGCTACTCCCCTTCGGGCGGCGATTTTCAGGGCAAGCGGCCGGGCGGGTCAACGGGAAAGGTAAAATGCCGTTCATGAACAGCCCGCTCCCCGTCGTACGCCTCAAGAACGCCTGGCGCTCCAGCCATCCGTGGATTTTCCAGAAGCTGGTGGAAAAACCCGCCCAGAAGCCCAAGCCGGGCAGCATCGTCGACGTGGTCGGGGTGGACGGCGAGTGGATTGGCCGGGGTTTCTACAACGGCCATTCCCGCATCGCCGTGCGCATCCTGGAGACCCACCCGGAGATTCCGGTCGATGCCGGCTGGTTCTCGCGCAAGATCGCCGACGCGGTGTCGTTGCGGCGTGACGTGCTGAAACTGGATGCGACCACCGATGCCTGGCGCGTGGTGCATGCCGAGGGCGACGGCCTGTCGGGCCTGGTGGTGGACCGCTACGGCGACCTGCTGGTGGTCGAGTTCTTCAGCGCCGGCATGTTCCGCCACCGCGAGTGGATCTACGAGGCGCTGCAGGAGCAGTTCCCCGGCGCGCGCTTCTACAGCTTCGCCGAAGAACACATCCAGAAGCAGGAGAGTTTCGACTTCCGCGGCAGCGATCCGGTGCCGCCCGCCATCATCAGCGAGTACGGGGTGAAGTTCCGCGCCGATCCGGCCGGCGCGCACAAGACCGGCTTCTTCGCCGACCAGCGCGAGAACCGCGAATGGCTGTCGCACCAGTGCGGCGGCAAGCGCGTGCTCGACCTGTGCTGCAACACCGGCGGCTTCGCCGTGTACGCGGCCGCGCGCGGTGCGAGCGAAGTGATCGGCGTGGACATCGATCAGGACGTGATCGAGATCGCCAAGGGCAATGCGCGCCTGAACGACGTGCGGCCGAAGTTCGTGCAGGCCGACATCTTTCCGTATCTGCGCGATGCGGCCAATCGGGGTGATCAGTACGACGTGGTGATCCTGGATCCGGCCAAGATGACCCGCGACCGCGAACAGGTGATCGCGGCGTTGAAGAAATACCTCGACATGAACAAGCTGGCGCTGGGCGTGGTCAAGCCCGGCGGCCTGTTCGCGACGTTCTCCTGCACCGGCCTGGTCAGCGAGGAACAGTTCCTCGACATGCTGCGGCGCGCCGCCTACTTCTCCGGCCGCACCCTCCAGATCCTCAAGGTCGCCGGCGCCGGCGCCGACCATCCTTTCATGGCGCATGCGCAGGAATCGCGCTACCTGAAGGCGGTGTTCTGCCGCGTGGTGGACTGAGCGAGGCGCGGGATCGCCTGCGAAAAGCCAATCCCCCTCAAGTGCTCCGCAGCCGCCGCATGGCGGGCCAACGAGAGGTCAGCAGATTCCGAGCGATAGAGCTTCTTTTTGGCCCCTTCTGCGATGCTCCCAATCGCATGATGGCCGTCAAAGCGGAACGCCAAAGGCGAGGGGGATTGAGAGCAACGCAGAAAACCAGCCTTTCACCCATCCCGAGTCCCCAATCCCCGGCCGCGCAGCGGCCGGCGATCCCGGCTCCCCATCAGCCTTCCGGCGACAGCTCGATGCAATCGAACTTCACGTCCGGATCCACGTCGGCGTCGTAATCCACGTCGTCGCGCTCGAAGCCGAACAGCTTGAGGAATTCGTGCTTGTAGTTGGCGTAATCGGTCAGCGCGAACAGGTTTTCGGTGGTGATCTGCGGCCACAGCGCCTTGGCCCTGGCCTGCACGTCAGGGCGCAGTTCCCAGTCGTCCAGGCGCAGGCGGTTCTCGTCGTCGGTCTGCGCCGGCTGGCCGTCCGCGCGGTACATGCGATCGCGGAACAGGCGGTCGAGCTGTTCGATGGTGCCTTCGTGCAGGCCCAGTTCCTTCATCACCTTGAACACGATGCTGATGTACAGCGGCATCACCGGAATCGCGGAGCTGGCCTGGGTCACCACCGACTTGAGCACGGCGACGTTGGCGCCGCCGCCGGTCGCTTCCAGCCGCTTGTCCAGCCGGTGTGCGGTCTGATCCAGATCGACCTTGGCCCGGCCCAGCGCGCCGTGCCAGTAGATCGGCCAGGTGATGTCCGTGCCGATGTAGCTGAAGGCCACCGTGCGCGCGCCGTCGGCCAGCACGCCGGCCTTTTCCAGCGCGTCGATCCACAGTTCCCAGTCCTGGCCGCCCATCACGGTGACCGTGTCCTCGATCTCCTGCTCGGTCGCCGGTTCGATGGTCGCCTGGACGATGGCGTCCTTGTTGGTGTCGATGGCAGTGGAGGTGTAGGGCGCGCCGATCGGCTTGAGCGCCGAGCGCTTCAGTTCGCCGGTGGAAGGCAATTTGCGCACCGGCGAAGCCAGGGAGTAGACGACCAGATCGACCTGGCCGCCCATCTCGTTCCTGATCAGTTCGATGACCTTGGCGCGGGCTTCGTCCGAGAACGCATCGCCGTTGATGGAGCGGCTGTACAGTCCGGCTTCCTTGGCGAACTTGTCGAACGCGGCGGCGTTGTACCAGCCGGCGGTGCCCGCCTTCTTCTCGCTGCCCGGCTTCTCGAAGAACACGCCCAGCGTGTCGGCGCCGAAGCCGAACGCGGCGGAGATGCGCGCCGCCAGTCCGTAGCCGCTGGAAGCACCGATCACCAGCACTTTCTTCGGCCCGTCCGTGCGCACGCCCTGCGCACGCGTGGCGGCGATCTGATCGCGCACGTTGAGCTCGCAACCGAGCGGATGGGTGGTGGTGCAGATGAAGCCGCGGACTTTGGGATGGATGATCAACGTCGTAACCGGAGGATGTGCCTGCCCGGCATCTTAATGGCCGCCCTTGCGGGAAAGAAGCCTGCGGATGGGCAGGTCCGACTCCGTTCGCAGGCGTACTGTCGGCGCGGAGCAAAGAAAAAGCGGGCCCGTGCCCGCTCTTTCCATGCCGGTTCGGCGAGGTTGGCCGATCAGGCGTCCCCACCCTTCGCAAGCAGGCTGCTGCGGCGGCTGTAGAGCAGATAGACCACGATGCCGATGGCATTCCAGGCCAGGAACCACAACTGGGTGGTGCGCGGCAGGCTCCAGAACAGGTACAGGCAGCCGCCGATCGCCAGCGGGCCGACCAGCCAAGCGGCCGGCGTGCGGAAAATGCGTGGCCGATCCGGGTCGCGCCTGCGCAGCACCAGCAGGCACACCGCCACCGCGATGAAGGCCGCCAGCGTGCCGGCGTTGGCCAGTGCGGCGATTTCGTCCAGCCGCGCCACGCCGGCCAGCGCCGCCACCAGGATCGCGGTGAACACGGTGATGGCCACCGGCGTGCCGGTGCGCGGATTGACCCTGGACAGTCCGCGCGGCAGCAGGCCATCACGCGACATCACGAAGAAGATGCGGCTCTGGCCGTACAGGAACGCCAGCAGCACGGTCGGCAGCGCGACCACCGCGGCACCGGCAATCACCTTGGCGGCGGTGCCCTGGCCGAGCTCGCGCAGGATCAGCGCCAGCGGTTCCGGGCTCTGCCCGAATACCGTATAGCTCATCGCACCGACCGCGGCCGCCGCGACCACGATGTAGATGAGGGTGCAGCCAATCATCGAACCGACGATGCCGATCGACAGATCGCGGCCGGGATTCTTGGTTTCTTCCGCGGCGGTGGAGATGGCATCGAAACCGTAGAACGCGAAGAAGATGATCGCCGCCGCCGCCATCACCCCGCGTTCGACCCCGTCGGCGCCCATCGACTTGACGAAGCCGTAGGGCATGAACGGTTCCAGGTGGCTGGCGTCGAAATGCGGCAGCGCGATGGCGACGAACACCGCCAGCGCGATTACCTTCACCACCACCAGGATCGCGTTGAGGGTGGCGCTCTCGCGGGTGCCGGCGATCAGCAGGCCGGCCACCACGAACGTGATCAGTACCGCGGGCAGGTTGATCAGCCCGCCGGCGTGCGGGCCGACGGTCAGCAGCGTCGGCAGGTTCACGCCCACGCCCTTGAGGAAGCCGACCGCGTAGCCGGACCAGCCCACCGCGACGGTGCTGACCACCAGCGAGTACTCCAGGATCAGGCTCCAGCCGACCACCCACGCGATCGCCTCGCCCAGCACGGTATAGCTGTAGGTGTAGGCACTGCCGGCGGCCGGCATCAGCGTGGCCATTTCGGCGTAGGCCAGCGCCGCGCAGGCGCAGACCACGCCGGCCACCACGAACGACAGCAGCACCGCGGGTCCGGCCAGGTTCGCGCCCACGCCGATCAGGGTGTAGATGCCGGTGCCGACGATCGCCCCGATGCCCAGCGCCACCAGGTGAGGCCAGCTCAGCGTGGGGACCAGGCGCCGGCCCTCCTCGTGCACGGTGACGCGATCGATGGACTTGCGCCGGAGCCAGGTCTGCATGGAGTGTCCTTGGAAATGACGGGAAAGGCCCGGCGGGCCGGGGCGGGCGTCGGCCGTTGCCGGTCGAAGCGCGAGCAGGCTAAAGGCGGGCCGCGCGGCTGGCAATCGGCAGCGCACCACCGGCGTGGCATGTCTCACGATGCCTGGGCGGCGCTCGACGGCGATCCCGCGTCGCCATCCGGCCGCGGGGGAGTGCTTGCAGAAGCGCGCGCGCGACCCGGTTGCTCCTTCCGGCGCCGGGTTCTCCGGCGTCAGGCGTGCTTTTTCAGATACGCCGCCAAGGCCACGGCCTGGTTGTGCTCGGGATCGCGCGCGCCGTAGACCAGGGTCACCCGCCCCTCGCGCAGATGCGCGCGCAGGGTCGCGAGCGGCCCGGGGTTGGCGTCGAGTTCGGCGAAGTAGCGTTGCAGGAAGCCTTCCCAGCGCTCGGGCCGGTGGCCGAACCACTGGCGCAGCGCGGCGCTGGGCGCGATGTCCTTCAGCCATTCCGCGTCCAGCTTCTCCTTCGACACGCCGCGCGGCCACAGCCGGTCGACCAGGATCCGCTTGCCGTCCGTCTTCGAGGCGGGTTCGTACGCGCGCTTGATTCGCAGGTTCATGGGAATGGCCTCAACCGGTGCCCAGGCGAACGCCGAAGCCGACCAGGAACACGCCGGCCAGCGATTGCAGCCAGCGGCGCAGGCGCGGTTGCCGGCGCACCCGCTGGCTCATCGCATGGCCCGCCAGGATCAACAGCGAGCAGTACAGCAGCGTGATCACGGCGATCAGCGCGGCCATCGTGGCGAACGTCGCCAGGCCCTGGTGATGGGCCGGATCGATGAACAGCGGGAAGAACGCCATGTAGAAAATGATGGCCTTCGGATTGAGCAGGGTGACCAGGATGCCCTGGCGGAAATAGCGCCCGGCTTCCATCCGCACCGGCCCGCCCGCGCCCTCGCCGCGTTGCCATAGCAACTGGATGCCGATCCAGATCAGATAGGCGGCGCCGGCGTACTTCACCAGGCCGAACAGGACCGGGTTGGCCTTCAGCAGCGCCGCCACGCCGATCACCGCCAGCCACATCAGGATCTGATCACCCAGCGCCAGCCCGGCCAGCGTCGCGTAACCGGCGCGCAGGCCGCCCTTGCCGGTGGCGGTCAGCAGCGAGAAGGTGCCCGGACCGGGAATGGCGAGGAAGACGATCACGGCGGCCACGAAGGTGCCGAGATCCTGGATGCCCATCCACTGCATGGCGGACTCGCTGGAGAGGGGGATCCGGATTCTGCGCCCGAAAGACGGCCCTGTCATGCGGCTGCTCCGGCACGCGGAAGCAACGCGCGTATCGGGGCGTGAGACGCGGCCCGCTACACTGTCCGGCATGGATACCCAGACCCTGCTCGTACTGCTGCTCCTTCTTGTCGCCGTGGCCATCGTGCTGCTGGCGGTGCTGCTGCTGCGCCGGCCGGAGGAACGGCTCGGCGGCGTGCTGGAGCGCGCGCTGCGCGACGAACAGCGCGATGGCCGCAGCGAGCTGCGCGAGCAACTCGAAGGACTGTCGCGACAGCAGGAAATCCGCATCGAAGGTTTCGGCCGCAGCCTGGCCGACCTCAGCACGCGCACCGATCAGCGGCTGGACGTCCTGCGCGAGGCCTTGAACGAGGACGCCCGCAAGGGCCGCCTGGAAGCGGCCGAATCGCAGCAGCGTTTCGCCGACACGCTGGGACAACGGCTGGCCGAACTGACCCAGCGCAACGAGCAGCGCATCGGCGAGATGCGCACCACCCTGGAGGCGCGGCTGAAGGAACTGCAGGCCGACAACACCGCCAAGCTGGAGCAGATGCGGCAGACCGTGGACGAGAAGTTGCAGACCACCCTGGAGGCGCGGTTGGGGGCATCGTTCAAGCTGGTGTCCGAACGCCTGGAACAGGTGCAGCGCGGATTGGGTGAAATGCAGCAGCTGGCGACCGGCGTGGGCGATCTCAAGCGCGTGCTGAACAACGTGAAGGACCGTGGCGGCTGGGGCGAGGTGCAGCTGGAAAGCCTGCTGGAGCAGGTGTTGACCGGCGAACAGTTCGCGCGCGGCGTGCGCGTGCGCCCCGACAGCGGCGAAGCCGTCGATTTCGCCATCCGCCTGCCCGGGCGCGGCGATGCGCAGGCGCCGGTGTGGCTGCCGATCGACGCCAAGTTTCCGCGCGAGGACTACGAGCGCCTGCTCGATGCGCAGGAGCGCGGCGACACCGACGCGATGCGCAGCGCGGGCGTCCAGCTCGAACGCGCCATCAAGATCCAGGCCAGGTCGATCAACGAAAAATACGTGGTGCCGCCGCATACCACCGACTTCGCGGTCCTGTTCCTGGCCACCGAGGGCCTGTACGCGGAAGCGATCCGGCGTCCGGGCCTGGTCGACGTGCTGCAACGCGAGCATCGCATCGTCGTGGCCGGGCCGACCACGCTCGCCGCATTGCTCAACAGCCTGCAGATGGGATTCCGCACCCTGGCCATCGAACAGCGTTCCAGCGAAGTCCGTCATCTGCTGGGCGCGGTGAAGACCGAGTTCGGCAAGTTCGCGACGGTACTGGAGAAGGCGCACAGCCAGCTCGACACCGTGCAGAACAGCATCAAGGCCGCGGGTGTGCGTACCCGTGCCATCGAGCGCCAGCTGCGCAGCGTCGAGGCGTTGCCCGGCGAGGACAGCCAGAAGCTGCTGGGCGCCGACGAAGCGGAGTGAGTCCGGCGCGGATCACGGCGGGCCGTCCGCCATCCGGTGGCGAAAGGCCGGCAATCCGCACCGCGCCGGCGAACCCGCCCTTCGGTCCTGCCCGGATGCGGCCGCGCGAAAAAAAAACCGGCGCCTCGCGCCGGTTTTTCATGGCTTCCGCTTCGCGGCGGCGTCGCCGCCACGATCGAGGGCGATCAGCCGCCCGGCGTGATCTCCGGCATCGGCATCGCGTTGGCCGGCACCGTCGGATCCGGATCCTCGTCGTTGAGATAGTCCGGCAGCGAGCTGTCCTCGTTCTGCGGTCGCGCACCTTCGATCTGGTACGCACGGCGCTGCATCCACGAATCGCGCACCAGGGTGTAGTCGTCCACCGCGCCCTCGCGCAGGCTGTCCAGCGACAGCAACTGCGCACGCGTGTCGACCAGGTTCAGGCCCTGCAGGAAGATGCGGGTCTTGTCGTCCTCGATGTAGCGGACCGGGCTGAGCGGGATGTCGCCGGCCAGGCCGAACACGTCGCGCACCGTGCGTGGACCGAAGAACGGCAGTTCCACGTAGCGCGATTTTTTCCAGCCCCACACGCCCAGCGTCTGGCCGAAGTCCTCGCTGCGGCGCGGCAGTTTGGCGTCGCTGGCGGGATCGAAGAGGCCGCCGATGCCGAGCGTGGAGTTCAACAGGAACCGGCCCAGCGCCTGGCCCGCCTGTTTCGGGCGGCCCTGCAGCAGGTGGTTGATGGCGCTCAGCGGCTGGGTCAGGTTGTTGAAGAAATTGCTGACGCCCAGGCGCATCGGACGCGGGACCACGTTCGAGTACGCACGCGCCAGCGGCCGGGCGACGCTCCGGTCCACCGCGTTGTTGAAGCGATGGACCTTGCGGTTGAACTTCTCCCACGGGTCGTACACCGCCGGCGAGGCGACCGCGGCCGGCAGGGTGGGATCGGCGACCGAACCGCCGTAGATGGCGGCGTAGTCGTCCTCGGCGGCGGTGGCCGGCGTGGGAACGTCCGGCGCGCCGGTGGCGGATGCGGTTTCAGGCGCGGCCCCGGTGGCCGGCGCGGGCACGTCGACCGGCGGCGCGGCTTCGGCGAGCGGCGCGGACCCGGCGCCGTCGATCACGGTCGCGTCGTGGGCGGCCGGCGCATCGGCCGGCTTGGGCGCCGACGCGCAGGCCGTGGCCAGCGCGGCGAACAGGAGCACGGTGCAGAGGCGGAAGGTGTTCATCCCGTTTCCTTGGAATCTCGGGGGGAGGGTCAGGCCGGGAACTCCAGCCCCGGCGTCAGGCGATAGGCGGCGCACAGATCGGTGAAGCCGGGCGGCTGGCCCTCGATGGCCAGCGCACCGCCGGACGCGCGCAGGCGCGCGGCCAGTTCGGCCAACAATGCCAAGCCCGCGCTGTCCACGGTAGTGACATTGGTCAGGACGATGCGTTGCGCGCCGGAAGCCTTCGCCAACTGCGGCCACAACGCGACGGCCGCGGCGCGATCCAGCGCGCCGCGGAAGACCAGGGCATCGCCCTCGCGGGCGACCCCCGCGTCACTTCCTGCCGCTGGCGTTGGCATTGGTCTGCAACCGGCCGGCACGCAGGTCGGCGGCGACCTGGCTGATCGACTTCTGCCGCAACGGCGTGTCGAACTGGGTCTTGAACGTCTGCACGAACGAGACGCCTTCGACCATCACGTCGAACACCTTCCACTTGCCGCCGGCCTGGCGCAGCAGGTAGTCGACCGGAATCGGCTCGCCGTCCGGGCGCAGCATTTCGCTGGCGACCTTCACGCCGCGGCCGCCGGGGAGGGCGGATTCGGACTTCACCCGCACCTTGAGCTGGGTGTTGAAGTCCAGCAGCGCCGAACCGTAGCGGGTCATCAGGCTGTCGCCGAGCGCATCGGCGAACGTCTTGATGTCGGCGTCGCTGGCGCCGCGGCCGTGGATGCCCAGCACCAGCCGGGCCGCGTAGTCGCGGTCGAACAGGTTGTTGAATTCGCCGGACACGTACGCGCGCAGGGCGGCCGGATTGGCCTTGAATTCGGCGCGCCGCTTCTCCAGCGTGCCGATGATGCGCGAGCTGTTGCTCAGCACGACCTGGCTGGCCGAACTGGGCGCGGCCTGGGCGGTGGCGGTCTGCGCGCCGGCGATCATCGGCGCGGCGGCGAGCAGCGCGGCGGCCAGGGCGAACGGCAGGAGGGAACGTTTCATGATCGTTTTCATGGCTGGGGTTGTTCTTCCGTCGGTTGTGCGGGCGGGCTGTCTTCCGCGGCGTTGCCGCCGCCGGTACCGCCGCCGCTGAACATGTACTTGCCGGCCAGCTGCAGCAGATCCACGGCCGGCTGGGTGAAGGCGATTTCCTCGCCGGGTTTCAGCACTTCCGGATCGCCGCCGGGCGAGAGGCCCACGTAGTTCTCGCCCAGCAGGCCACTGGTGAAGATGCCGGCGGAGGTGTCGGCGGGCAGATCCTTGAACTTGTTTTCGAGCGAGAGGGTGACGATGGAGTCGAACTTGACCGGATCCAGCTGAATGTCGGCCACCTGGCCCACCACCACGCCGCCGATCTTCACCGGCGCCTGCTTGCGCAACTGGCCCAGGTTGGTGAACCGGGCCTTCAGTTCGTAACTGCCGCCGCCGATGCCGAAACGCTTGTTGGTGGAAGCGATGGCCAGCACCAGCAGCGAGGCCAGGGCCAGCAACAGGAAGGCGCCGACGGCGAATTCGAGACGGGGTCCACGGACGGCCATGGCATCAACTCCGGAAAAGCAGGGCGGAAAGGACGAAATTGAACATCAGCACCAGCAGCGAGGCGTTCACCACCGCGCGGGTGGTCGCCACCGAGGTGCCTTCGATGGTGGGTTCGGCGTGGTAACCCACGTAGGCCGCGACCAGCGCGCTGGTGCCGCCGAACACCGCCGACTTCAGCAATGCCACGCCGAAGTCGTCCCGCAGGTCCACGCTGTTCTGCAGCGCGGACCAGAACGTGCCGTTGTCCAGGCCCAGCACGTGCACGGCTTCGAAGTAGCTGGCGCTGATGGCCAGGCTGCAGAAGAACCCGGTCAGCAGCGGAACCGTCAGCACCGCCGCCCAGAACCGTGGCGCGACCGCCTTGGCGACCGGATCGATGGCCATCAGTTCCAGCGCCTTGATCTGATCGGTGGCGCGCATCAGGCCCAGCTCGGCCGCGATGGAACTGCCGGCGCGACCGATGAACAGCAGCGCGGTCAGCACCGGTCCGAGTTCCCGGTACAGCGACAGGCCCAGCAGCGTCGACAGCGCATCGGAGGCGCCGAACGTGGTCAGGGTGCGATAACCCTGCAGGGTCAGCACCAGGCCGACGAAGGCGCCGCCGACCGCGATGATCGGCAGCGAACGCCCGCCGATCTTGTAGATCTCGCGGGTCAGCTCGGCGAAGAAATCGCGGGTGGGCGCGGACGCGCGGAAGACCGACAGCGAGAACAGTCCGGCACGGCCCAGGGAACGGGTGGCGGCGACGAAGGGCATCAGCGGCTTCCTCCCTTAGGGAGCAGTCCCTTCCCCCGCATGCGGGGGAAGGTGCCCGGAGGGCGGATGGGGGCAAACGTGGGAACCCGAACGGGTTGTTCGCCCCCACCCCAACCCTCCCCCGCGTTGTGGAGGAGGGAGCTGTCCGTTTGCGTGGCACGGATCATCAGGCCGCTTCCTCCACGCGCTTGACCGCGTCGAACGCGATCGGACCGTCCGGTTCGCCCCGAAGGAACTGCCGCACCAGCGGATCGGCGGTGTTTTCCAGTTCGGACGGCGTGCCCGTGAACACCAGGCCGCCGTTGGCGATCACCAATGCCTGATCGGCGATGGGCAGGGTTTCGTGGACGTGGTGGGTGACGATGATGCTGGTCAGGCCCAGGGTGTCGTTGAGGCGCTGGATCAGGCTCATGATCACGCCGCTGGCGATCGGATCCAGGCCGGTCAGTGGTTCGTCGTAGATCATCAACGGCGGATCCAGCGCGAGCGCGCGGGCCAGCGCCACGCGGCGGGCCATGCCGCCGGAAAGTTCGCGCGGATACAGATCGGCGGCGGCGCGCAGGCCGACCGCGTTCAACTTGAATTCGACCAGGCGCCGGATCAGCGGCGAGGCCAGCCGGGTATGCGTGCGCAGCGGCAGCGCGACATTCTCGGCCACCGTCAGATCGGTGAGCAGGCCATTGCCCTGCAACAGGACGCCGATGCCCTTGCGCATTTCCAGCAACGCGTGGCTCCGGCGCGGCACTGCCTGTCCGAACACTTCCACGCGTCCCGCGGCCGCCGGCAGTTCGCCGGTCAGTGCGGCCAGCAGGGTGGACTTGCCGCTGCCGCTGGGACCGAGCACGGCGGTGATGCTGCCGCGCGGCACCGACAGCGCGATGTCGCGCAGGATGGTGCGTCCGCCGCGATCGAGGCGGACATCGGACAGGCGCACGGCGGGAGTGTCGGCGGATGTCATGCGGGGGGCGGGCGCTTAACGGAAAAGCAACGAGGAAGCTTCGCGGCTGGCGGCTGAACAAAACCGAACTGGCCGGTACAGGTATTGTGCCGGAAACTCCGCCGCGTGCGACCCGCATCGCGCGGGAAACACCATCCCGAACCACCGCGGCCAATCTCCCGCGTCTCGGCGACCGCGACCCGGCTGCGGCAAGATAGCCGGATGCCAGACGCCGCCGCGCCCGACTTCCGCCTCTATCACTCCAATTCCCTGGATGTCCTGGCCGGCCTGCTGGCCGCGCAGTTGCGCCAACCCGTGCCGGGGCAATCCCTGCTGGCGCCGGAAGTGATCCTGATTCCGCAGGTGGCGATGCGGCGGTGGCTGCAGGCAACCCTGGCGGCCGAACACGGCGTTGCGGCCAATCTGGAGTTCCTCACGCCGGGTGAATTCGTCGCCCGCGCGCTGGCCGCCAACGTGCCCGGCGAGGGCGAGGATCTGGACGCGGCCGGCCTGCGCTGGCGTCTGTACGCCGCGCTGACCGATCCCGCGCTTTTGGCCCGCCCCGCACTGGCGTCGTTGCGCGGTTACCTCGCCGGCGGCGATCCGGTGAAGCCCTGGGCGCTGGCCACCGAACTGGCGGCGGTGTTCGAGAAGTACCAGGCGTGGCGCCGCGACTGGCTGCTGCGCTGGGAAGCCGGCGCCGACCCCGACGATCCGCAGGCGCTGCTGTGGCGGCACATCGCGACCGGCAACGAACATCGCGCCCGCCGCATCCAGCACTACCTGGATCGCTTCGCCGCGCCGGCGGCGGCCCTGCCGGCCGGCATGCCGAAGCGGCTGTTCGCCTTCGCCACCCTCAACATTTCGCCCGACGTGCTGCGCGTGGTCGCCACCCAGGCGCGCGCCGGCACCCTGCATTTCTACCTGCCCACGCCCACCCGCGCCTATTGGGGCGATCTGCAGACGCTGGGCGAGCGCCTGCGCGCCGGCGACACCGACCCGTTCGGCGAGGAAGCGGGCGAGAACCCGCTGTTGCAGGCGTGGGGCGCGGCCGGCCGCGATTTCATGGCGGTGCTTGGCAGCTACGAAGTGGTGCATCCGAGCGGAGAGATCGCCGCCTATGCCGATCCCGGCGAGGACTCCGTGCGTAGCCGCGCCGAAGGCGGCCTGTCCGACAGCCTGCTGCGGCACATGCAGCAGGATCTCTTCCACCGCCGGGCGCTGCCGTCCGGCACGCCCCGCGCCGCCATCGATCGGCAGGATCCCAGCGTGCAGGTGCACGCCTGCCATACCCGCCTGCGCGAAGTGCAGGTGCTGCACGACCAGTTGCGCGCGCTGCTCGACGATCCGCGCTTCGATCCGCCGTTGCAGCCGCGCGAAATCGCCGTGCTGGCGCCGGACATCGATCCCTACGTGCCGTACCTGGACGCGGTGTTCGGCGGCGACGGCCATGACGACGCACTGCCGTGGGCGCTGGCCGACACCAGCCCGCTCGCCAGCGAACCACTCGCGGAAGTGTTCCTGCGCCTGCTGGATCTGCCGGTCTCGCGCTTCGGCCTGGACGAAACCCTCGACCTGCTCGCCAGCGCACCGGTCGCCGAGGCCGCCGGACTGGACACCGACGCCATCGAGCGCCTGCACGGCTGGTTGCGCGAGGCCGGCGCGCGCTGGGGCCTGGACGCCGCGCATCGCGCCGCCGCGGGCGCGCCGGCCGACGATGCCTACACCTGGCAATTCGCGCTGGATCGCCTGCTGCTGGGGCACGCCAGCGGGGCCGGGGACGACATCGCGGGGGTCGCGCCGTGGACGGAACTGGAAGGCGGCGCGCTCGATGCCCTCGACACGCTCATCCGCCTGCTGCGCGAGCTGGCCCGCCAGCGCCGCGACCTCGGCCGACCGCTGCCGCCGGCGCAGTGGCGGGAACGCCTGTTGCGCCTGCTCGATGCGCTGCTGCCGGCGCGCCCGGCCATGCCGCGCGCGCAGCGCGCGCTGGATCGCCTGCGCACGCTGATCGATCGTTTCGCCCGTGATGCCACCGCCGCCGGCTATGACGGCGAAGTGCCGGCCGAAGTGGTGCGCGCGTACTTCGCCGATCTGCTGTCGCAGGCCGACACCCGCGCGCCGCTGCTCACCGGCGGCGTCAGCGTGGGCCGGATGGTGCCGATGCGGTTGCTGCCGTTCCGGGTGATCTGCCTGCTGGGCATGAACGATGGCGATTTCCCCCATCGCGATCCCGCCGCCGGGCTCAACCGCCTGACCGCCGAACTCGGCACCACGCGCCGCCGTCATGGCGACCGTTCCACCCGCGAGGACGATCGCTATCTGTTCCTGCAATTGTTCGCCGCCGCGCAGGACGTGTTCTACCTGAGCTATCAGGGCGCGGATCCACGCGATGGCAGCGTGCGCGAACCCTCCGTGTTGATCAGCGAACTGCTGGACGCGGCGGCGGCCTACCACGCCGATCCCGCCGGCGCGCGGAAGGCGCTGGTGGTGCAGCATACCCTGCAACCCTTCGCGCCCGCCGCGTTCGGCGGCGGCGACGAGCCGCGCCGTTTCAGCTACCGCGCGCAGTGGCGGCCGGCCGCGGATCGCGCCGGCGGTGCGCGTCATCCGCCGCCGCCGTGGTTCGTGCCGCCCTTGCCCGCGTTGGACGCGGCGGCAACGGAGGTATCGCTGGACGCGCTCCGCCGCTTCCTGGCGGATCCGCAGGGCCAGTTCCTCGCCCAGCGCCTGGGCGTGCGCCTGCCCGAACCCATCGAGGCCGCCGAGGATGTCGAACCGCTGGTGGTGCCGGGCGGCGGGCGGGAGCGCGCGGCCCTGCAACAGGCGGTGATCGCGGCGCTGGACGAAGGCCGGGAGCGCGGCCTGCGCGCGCACCTGCGCGCGCGCGCGCTGTTGCCGTCCGGCGCGCTGGGCGAACGCCAGTTCGAGGCATTGCTGGCGGAGATGCGCCCGTTCGCACAGGCGCGGCGCGACTGGCTGGGCGACGACAGGCTTGCTTCCGAACGCTACGAGGTCGAGCTCGACGGCGTGCGCCTGCACGGCCGGGTCGACGATCTGCACCCGCGCGGCCTGGTGCGCCTGCGCGCCGGCGCGCTCAACGGCAACGCCGCGTTGCGCTGGGGCCTGGACTGGCTGCTCGCCAACGCGTCCGGCGCGCGGCTGCCGCTGGTGCAGTTCCATGACGACGGCGAGGGTCCCGGGCCGCACGTGCGGGAAGCGCTCGACGAACGCCAGGCGCGCGACGCGCTGCGGCAACTGCTCGACCTGCATGCGCAGGGCCTGCGCGAACCGCTGTGGTTCGCGCCCTACACCGGCTGGGACATCTGGACCGCCGATGCGGACAAGCGCCGCGCCGCCGCGTGGAAACGCTGGCACGGCGACGGCAACGGAGGCTGGGCCGAAGGCGAGGGCGAGGCCATCCGGCTCGCGCTGCGTGGCCGCGATCCCTTCGCCAGCGAGGCGGACTACGCGCGGCTCGAACGCACCAGCCTGCGCATCTACGATCTGGTGCGCCGGGGACACGTCCGTCCGGATGCCGTGGAAGGAGAGGCCGCATGAACGCGCCCGCGGCCGCCGGCAATCCCTATCTGACCCGCGCGCTCGACGGCGTGCAGCTCATCGAGGCCAGCGCCGGCACCGGCAAGACCTATACGCTCGCCACGTTGTTCACGCGCTTGATCGTCGAACAACGCCTGCGCATGGGACAGGTGCTGGCGGTGACCTACACCGAAGCCGCCACCCAGGAACTGCGCAAGCGCATCCGCGAACGTCTGTCCCTGGCCGCGCGACTGGCCGGCACCGAGGCGGTCGAAGGCGAGGGCGCCGAAGTCGCGCTGACCCGCGGCATCCTCCAGCGCCACCTCGCCGGCGGCGGGGAAACACCCGACCAGCTCGCCCGCCGCCTGCGCATCGCGGCGGAGGAAACCGATCTGGCCGCCATCTTCACCATCCACGGTTTCTGCGCGCGCGTGCTGCGCGAACACGCGCTGGAGACCGGGCAGGGATTCCACGCGGTCGAACTGCTCGGCAATGCGCGCGAACTGCATGCCGAGGTCGCCGCCGATCTGTGGCGCGTGCACGCCGCCGATGCCGGGGATGCGGACGCGTTGATCCGTCTGTGGAATGGTCCGGAGGCGCTCGCCGCGGATCTGCCCGCGTTGTGCGGGCCGTTGCCGCTGTATCCACGGCTTCCGGCGGAGTCGCCCGATGCCGACCCGAAGATCCAAGCAGAAGCACATGACACGCGCGTGGCCCGCGCCGCCCTGCTGACACAGGCTATCGAGTTGCATCAGGACAACGCGCGCGCGGCGATAGCCGCCGCGTTCGACAACAAGGTGTTCGACGGTCGCCGCGCCAAGCGTCCGAGTTTCGACAAGGCGTTCGAGGAACTCCTGGAGGGCGCACGCACGGGTGATTGGCCGCGTACCGACAAGACCCACCTACAGAAACTGCTCCCCGAGGCGCTGGCCGGCTTCTGCAAGGATGGGCAGAGTGGCGTCGCACCAGCCTCACCGCTGTTCGATGCGTTGCGCGACTGGTGCGAGGCCGACGCGGCTTGGCAGCGGGTGCAAGCGCTGCAGTGCACGGTGCTGCTGCATCGCCTGCGCGGCGAAGCGCGCGCTCGCCTGGCCGCGCTCAAGCGCGTCCGCCGCGTGCAGACCTACGACGATCTGATCGAAGGCGTGGCCGAAGCGCTGGAAGGCCCGGATCGCCAGTCGCTGGTGGCGCGGCTGCGCGCGCAGTACCGCGTCGCGCTGGTGGACGAATTCCAGGACACCGACGAGCGCCAGTGGCGGATCTTCGCGCGCGTGTTCGGCGATTCCGAGGACGTGCGCGCCATTGGCGACACGCCCGCTCTGTTCCTCATCGGCGATCCCAAGCAGGCCATCTACGGTTTCCGCGGCGGCGACGTGGAAACCTACCTGCTTGCCCGCGGCGTGGCCGACGAGGCGCCGCGGCTGGCGCACAATTTCCGCTCGCGCCCGGCGGTGCTGCGCGCCATCCAGACGCTGTATGAAGGCGCCACCGCCGCCGGTGTGGAGGCTTTCGTCCATCCCGGCATCCGTTTCGAGCCGGTGCAGGCCGGCGACAAGCGTGCCGACGCCGATCACCTGCGCGACGGCGCGCCCGCGCCCGCGTTGACCCTGCGCCTGCTGCGCGGCAACGAAGGCCAGCCGCCCGGCGCGGACGAGTCGCGCGAAGCCGCCACCGCCGCATGCGTCGCCGACATCCATCGCGTGCTCGCCGACGCGCGCGAAGGCCGCGCGCGCATCGACGGCCGGCCGGTGCAGCCCGGCGACATCGCCGTGCTGGTGCGCAACCACAAGGAAGCCACCCGCATGCAGCAGGCGCTCGCGCGCGCGGGCGTGCCGGCGGTCGCGGCCGGCAAGCGCAGCCTGTTCGAAACCGCCGAGGCCGGGGAACTGCGGACGCTGCTGCTCGCGCTGCTGCAACCGGCCGACAGCGGCCGGCTGCGCGCCGCGCTGTCCACCGTGCTGCTGGGCGAGGATGCCGCCGCGATCGCCGCGCTGGAAACCGAAGGCGACGCGCAGCGCCGTCACCAGGCCCGGCTGCTCCACTGGCGCGAACGCTGGCAGCGCAGCGGCCCGCTCGCCCTGGTGTCCGACCTGTGCGCCGAACAGGCCGAACGCCTGCTGCAACTGGTGGACGGCGAGCGCCGCATGACCAACTACCTGCAACTCGGCGAACAGTTGCAGGAAGCGGCCGCGCGCACGCTCGGCCTGCACGGCCTGCTCGATTGGCTGCAGGCCCGCATCGCCGGCGCCGACCCCGACGACGAGACCCAACTGTTGCGGCTGGAATCGGACGCGCGCCGCGTGCAGATCGTCACCCTGCACAAGAGCAAGGGCCTGGAATATCCGCTGGTGTACCTGCCCTTCACCGGCATCGGCACCCGCCGCCCCGACAGCGGCCGCTATCGCGTGCTGCACGAAGACGGCCGGCGCGTGCTGCTGTGGCGCATCGACAAGGACGATCCCGCGTGGAAAGCCGCCGGCGACGTCGTCCGGCGCAACGCCGAGGCCGAGGACGCGCGCCTGCTGTACGTCGGCCTCACCCGCGCCGAACACGCCCTGTGGATCGCCGCCGGCGATGTCGCCGATATCGGCAGGAGCCGGCTGGCGCCGCTGCTCGCCGACACGGCCGGGCTGCGCGGGCATGCCGATGTCCGCATCGTCGAAGGCCCGGCCGAACCCACGCCGCCGCGCCTGCCGCCCGAACACGACGCCACGGCGGCGCCGGCGCGCATCGCGCGTCGGCGCATCAGCGCGGACTGGTGGGTCTACAGCTTCACCCAACTGGCGCACGCGGAAGCCGGCGGCGACCCGCTGGCCGCCGCCACCCAGGCCGATCCCGGCGGCGGCGACGAGACCCAGGCCGCGGATCCCGGCGCGCCGGCCACCGTGGTCGCGCTTCCCGCCGCCGCCGATCCGCGGTTCGCCGGCAGCCGCTTCGGCGTGGTCATGCATGCGGCGCTGGAGAACGCCGACTTCGGCGCATGGCGCGACTGGCGGCCGGGCGACGGCGCGCCCGCCGGACAGGATCTCGTCATCGCCGACGCATTGCGCGAAGGTGGTTATGCGGAAGCCGACCTCGCCGCGGGCCTGGACGTGCTGGTGCCGCTGATCGGCCACACGCTCGGCACCGTGCTGCCCGAGGGCGCGCGCCTGGCCGATTTGCCGACGGACGCGCGCCGCGCGGAAATCGAATTCCATTTCGCCATGAACGCCACGCCGGTTCCCGCGCTGCTCGCGCTGCTGCATCGCCACGGCGTGCTGCGCACGCGCAGTGCATTCGGCGCGCGCCAGCGCCTGGAAGGCCTGATGACCGGTCTCATCGATCTCACCTACCACCATGACGGCCGCTGGTACGTGCTCGACTACAAGTCCAACCAGTTGCCCGGTTACGACGCCGCCGCCATGCAGCAGGCGATGGCGCACAGCGAGTACGACCTGCAGGCGTTGATCTACACCCTGGCCCTGCACCGTTGGCTGCGATTCCGCCTCGGCGACGCCTACGACTACGCGCGCGATTTCGGTGGCGTGCGTTATCTGTTCTGCCGTGGCCTGGATCTCGAGCGGCGGCCCTCGCCCGGCGTGCATGCGCAGCGCTTCGAACCGGAACTGGTCCACGCCCTGGACGCCCTGTTCGCCGGGGATGCCCTTTCCGCGCCTGCCGGGCATGACCGCGAGGAGGGCCGCCGCGCATGAACACGCCCAGCCTCCTCGCCACGCTGTGGCAATCCGGTCATCTGCGCGCGCTCGATCACGCGCTCGCGCAGAGCCTGCGCCGGCTCGATCCCGACACGCCCGACGAGGTGCTCGCCGCCGCCGCGCTCGCTTCGCTGGCGGTGTCCAAGGGACATGCCGGCGTGCTGCTCGGCCGGCCGCAGGCTTTGCTCGATGCCGAAACCGATATCGCGTGGCCGGCGCCGGATGCCTGGCATGCGCGACTGGCCGCCTCGCGCTGGGTCGCCGATCCGGTCGAGGCCGACGCGGTGTCCGATCCGCATGCGCCGCTCGTGCTGGAGCAGGGATTGCTCTACCTGCGCCGATACCGCGAATACGAACGGCAGCTCGCGCGGGGCCTGCGGCGCATCGCGGCGCATCGTCCGGAAGCCGGCGATCCGGCCGCGCTTGCCTCGCTGTTCGCGCGGCTGTTTCCGGAAGTTTCCCCCACGCCGCGTTCCCCGCGAGCGGGGGAGACGCCAGGAGCCGCGGAGCGCCAGACGCTTCCGTTGTCCGCGGCGCAGCAGATCGAACTCGATTTCGATCGCGCCCCTCCCTCGCATGCGCAGGAAGACGATCGAAGGGCGGAAGGGAACGGAACGCGCTCCCATCACCAGGCGCAGGCCGCCGCGCTCGCCCTGGTGCACGCGCTCCTGCTGGTCACCGGCGGGCCCGGTACTGGCAAGACCACCACCACCGCGCGCCTGCTGGTGCTGCTGGCGGCGCAGGCCCGCCTCGCGGGCCGCGCGTCACCGCGCATCGCGCTGGCCGCACCGACCGGCCGCGCCGCCGAACGCATGGCCGAGAGCGTGCGCCATGCGGTGCAGCGGCTGGCCGATGCCGGCGTCGATCCCGAACTGCTCGCGGCGCTGCCCACGAGCGGCACCACCCTGCACCGGCTGCTCGGCACGCTTCCGGATTCGCCGCGTTTCCGTCATCACGCCGATCACCCGCTGCCGTTCGACGTGGTGGTGGTGGACGAAGCCTCGATGATCGATCTGCCGCTGATGGCCAAGCTGGTCGATGCGATCGCCGACGGAACCCGCCTGGTGCTGCTGGGCGATCCGGATCAGCTGCCTTCCGTGGAAGCCGGCGACGTGCTCGCCGCCATCCTCGCCGCGGCGGGCGACGGCGATCGGCTGTCCGGTGACGACGCGCGGGTGCTGGCTCCGCTGCTCGGCGGAATCGGCGATGCGGAGGAAAACGCATCCGCGCCGCCGTCCCCGCTCGAGCGCGGACGCGCGCCGGCCTTTCCCGGCGTCCGCGTCCATCTCCGGCGTGGCTGGCGACAGAGCGAGGCCCTGCAACTCGCACCGCTCGCCGCCGCCGTGCGCGAAGGCGATGCCGATGCGGCCCTCGATCTGCTGCGCGCAGAGCGGTTGTCCAATGTCCACTTCCACGAAGACCTGGATGACCCGCTGCTGGCGCAGCAGGACCGGTTGCTCGCCCATTGGCGCACGCTCGCCGCGGCCGACTCGCCCGCCGAAGCGCTCGCGCTGTCCGCGCGCCTGCGCATCCTCACCGCCGTGCGCGAAGGCCCGCAAGGCGCGCGCACCCTCAATGCGCGCATCGAACGGCTGCTGCTGGAAAGCCAGGGCGCGGGCCTGCCGCGTCCCGGGCACGGGCACTTCCACGGCCAACTGATCATCGTCGGCGAGAACAGCTACCGCCATCGCCTGTTCAACGGCGACATCGGCATCTGCCTGAAGGACGGGCAGGGCGCGCTTGCGGCGTGGTTCCCCGGCGACGCGCCGGATCAACCGCGGGCCTTCCATCCCGCCGCGCTGCCCGCGCACGAATCCGCCTTCGCCATGACCGTGCACAAGGCGCAGGGCTCGGAGTTCGATACCGTCTGGCTGCTGCTGCCCGCGCGCGGCAACCGGGTGCTTTCACGCGAGCTGGTCTATACCGGCATCACCCGCGCCCGCCGCGAACTGCATCTGGCCGGCGGCGATGCCGTGATCCGGGAAGCGCTGGCGCGGCATGCCAGCCGCTGGTCGGGACTGGGCTGGCGGCTGGGTCGGGTTCCACCGGAAAACTGAGGTCGCCATGCGCCAGGAAAAAGTCTTCGCCATGAAGTTCTCCAGCGTCTACCCGCTCTACGTCAGGAAAGTGGAATCCAAGGGGCGCTCGAAGGAAGAACTGGATCGGGTCATCCGCTGGCTCACCGGTTACAGCGGACCGGGCTTGCAGCGGCAACTGGACGAAGAAAACAGCATCGAGGATTTCTTCGCGCAGGCGCCGGCGTTCAATCCCAACGCCTCCCTCATCACCGGCGTGGTCTGCGGCGTGCGCGTCGAGGAGGTTGAACATCCCCTCATGCGCAAGATCCGCTACCTGGACAAGCTGGTGGACGAGCTGGCGAAAGGTAAGGCGATGGAGAAGATCCTGCGGGCCTGATTCGCAGGCGGGCGCGGGGAGACCCCGGCATCGCGCGGACGACGGGCTGGATCCGCCCGGTCCCCGCACGCCCGCGCGGCCACCTCCACGGATCGGGTTACGATGCGGCACTTCTCACGTCGCCCGCTGTCGAACCCGTCCATGAAGGCCCGCATCCCCGACGCATCCACGGCGGCATGAGCAAACTGACCCGCGTGCAGACCTGGGCGGCAGACCCCGGGATCGAGCGCCTGCAATCGTGGATCGCCGCGCTCTCCAGTGCGTTGCTGCATCTGCTGATGCTGCTCATCCTGCTTCACTCCTCCAGGCCGACGGTGACGACGCCGCAGAGCGCCGCGGGCGGCAGCCGGGTGAGGGTGGATTTCATCGGCGAGCCGAATTCGTCCGATCAACCCGTGGAAGCGCCGCCGAGTCCGCCGCCGCGCCCGCCCGAACCCACGCCGCCAGCGCCCGCCGCCTCGCGCGTGCGCCCCACGCTGGTCGACCGGTCCGACAATCCGCTGCCGCCTGCCGGACCGGTTTCATCGGACAGCCGGACCGCGCGGCGCACGCCGCATCCCGCCGAGCGTTCCAGTGACTCGCCGCCGCAGCCGCCCAGCCCGCCGTCATCGGCGCGGCGACGCCCGGAAACCTGGACCGGGCGGCCGCCGGGCCTGCTCGTGGAAGACCTCGCGCCCGAGAACACCGGCCAGGCCAACAGCCCCGCCATCCGCGACGGACGCGGCCGCGACATGGCGGCCAATGGACCCAGCATGGAACTGGGCGGCTATCTGGTCTATTACGACGTGCTCAGCGAAGCGCGGCTGCGCGCCTGGACCGCGCAGGGCATGAAGGAGCTTTCGATTCCGCTGCCGGGAACGCGCTACTACATGGTCTGCCCGCTGGAAATCGCGTTGCGGCGCGGCTCCGGCAAATGCCGCGCGGTCGATCCGGATTCACCGGAAATGCAGGCCATCGGCGACGCCCGCCAGGCCGTCACCATGCTGCGGGTCTACAAGCAGGGCGAACTGGTGTGGCGGGGACCGGGTCCCTACCGCTGAGGGCGGGCCTGGCGGCCCGCTGGAAAACGGGTATATGAATCATATATGATTCATATATTACTTTCCGGGCCAGAGGACTTTCATGGGCATCGTCAATATCGATGATGAACTGCACGACCAACTGCGGCGCGCCTGCACCGTGAGCAACCGCTCCATCAACGCGCAGGCCAATTTCTGGATCAAGGTCGGCATGCTCTGCGAAATGAATCCGGAGCTGAGCTTCCAGGAAATCGTCGCCGGCGAGCTGCGTGCCGCCGGGGTGAAGCCGCAACCGCTGCGCCCGGCGCGCACATGATCAAGAGCGATGCCGAGCTTGCGTTGATGGCCGAAGCCGGCGCGCGGCTCGCGGATGTCTTCGACGCGCTGGGACGGCTGGACCTGGAAGGCAGGAGCACGCTGGAGATCAACGATTTCGTCGAGCGCCTGATCGTCGACGAATTGAAGGCGCGGCCCGCCAGCAAGGGCCAGTACGGCTTCCCCTACGTGCTCAACGCCTCGATCGACGACGTCGTCTGCCATGGCGTGCCATCGTCGCGGGACGTACTGCGCAGCGGCCAGATCGTCAACCTGGACATCACCCTCGAGAAGAACGGCTACATCGCCGATTCCAGCACCACCTACCTGGTCGGCGACGTGGCCCATCCCGCGCGCCGGCTGGTCGCGACCGCCTACCGCGCCATGTGGCAGGGCATCGCCGCGGTGCGCCCCGGCGCGCGCCTGGGCGATGTCGGCCACGCCATCGCGCGCTACGCGAAAGCGCACGGCTACAGCGTGGTGAAGGAATACTGCGGCCACGGCATCGGCCGCGAGATGCACGAGGAGCCGCAGGTGCTCCACTACGGAAGGCCCGGCACCGGACGGGTGCTGGAACCGGGCATGGTCTTCACCATCGAGCCGATGCTCAACGAAGGCCGGGCGGCCATCCGTTCACACCCCGACGAATGGCCGGTGCATACGCGCGATGGCAAGTTGTCGGCCCAGTTCGAACACACCGTCGCGGTGACCCGCACCGGCGTGCGCGTGCTGACGTTGCGACCGGGAGAAGCGCCGTTGTGCGCGGTGGACCGACCGGCGCATTGAGCGCGGGCCGATCGGCACGGCGGCACCCGCCTGGCTTCAGCCCGCCTGCGATGCCCGGAACACCGCCAACTGCGCGGCGAACGCGCGCTGGTACGCGGGCCGCGCCTCGCCGCGCGCCACGTAAGCCGCGAGATTGGGATATCCGTCTACCAGCTTGGAGCTTCTCAATCGCTGCAGGACCGAGATCATCAGCAGATCGCCGGCACTGAAGGCGCCATCCAGCCAGTCGGAATCGCCCAGGTACGCGGACAACTGGGCCAACCTTGCGCGGACGCGGGGTTCCAGCAGCGCCATGCGGGGCTCGAACCACGGCTCGCCGCGCTCCATGATCATCATCATGCCGTGCTCGACCACCGGCGGCTCCAGCGTGCTGACCGCCGTGAACATCCAGGTGATGGCCCGCGCGCGGGCATCCGCATCGGCCGGCAGCAGGCCGGCATGGCGCTCGGCGACATGGAACACGATCGCGCCCGAGTCGAACAACACCAGATCGCCTTCCCGGTAAACCGGAATCTGCCCGAAGGGTTGCAGCGACAGGTAGGCCGGTTCCTTCATTTCCTTGAAGGAAACCAATCGCACGTCGTAGGGCTGGCCGACTTCCTCCAGCGCCCAGCGCACGCGCATGTCGCGGGCCAGGCCCTGGCCCCGATCCGGCGAGGTTGCAAAGGAGGTGATGATCGGATTCATGGCGGGCCTCGCGAGGGTGGGGATGACAGTGCCCCGGACGCGCGGGGGATGCGCGAAAGGGGTTTCTGTTCCATCGACGAACGACTCGCCCGGGGATCGACAGATCCCGCGGATCCCCGCGGTCATCCCGCGGCCGGATGCGCCGGCGCGCCGCTCCGCGCCAGCAGGTTCCGGCGCCATGCCGCCGGAGGCAGTCCGTACTCGCGCCGGAACGCGCGGCTGAAGGAGGTGTCGTTCTGGTAGCCGACTTCCTCGGCCACGCGCGACAGCGGCGTGTTGCTGCAACGCAGGAGGTTGGCGGCCATCACCATGCGCCACTGGGTCAGGTACTGCATCGGCGAAGTGCCGACCAGTTGCTGGAAGCGTTCGGCCAGCACCGAACGCGAGGTGCCGGCGGCGCGTGCCAGTTCCGCCAGCGTCCAGTCGTGGCAGGGACGCTGGTGCAACGCGTTCAACGCACCGCCGACCACGCGATCACCCAGGCCGGCCAGCCAGCCGGCGTGATTGTCCGACTGGTGCACGTACTGGCGCAGTACCTCGATGAACAGCAGTTCCGCCAACCGCGCCAGCAGGCCGGCGCTGCCGGGGCGCGGTGCCTTCGCTTCCGCCAGCGCGTAGGCTACCGATGATTCTAGCCATTGCCCCGCGTCCGAATCGCGCAGGCTCACCCGCACCACCGGCGGCAGTCCGTTGAGCAACAGCCGCGCCAGCCGCGTGTCGCAGGCCAGATAACCGCAGACGATGCGCGTGGGCGCGCCACCGCCGCCATAGGCGAGCCGGCGCGGGCGGGCGGACAGCAGTTTCTTCAGATCCACCGCCCCGCGTGGCGGCGACAGCCCGGCGTGCGAGGTCATCCGGTGCGCGCCACCGGTGGGGAACAGCACCACGTCGCCGGTGTGCACGCGCAGCGGATCCATGCCCTCCATTTCCACCAGGCATCCGCCCTCGGTGACCAAGTGGAAGATCACGATCTGCTCGGCCGAAGGCGCCAGCCACGGTGCGGCCAGCGATGCCTTCGGCGACTGGTAGCACCACGGTGCGCTGAAGCGCGCGTTGACGAAGAACGCGCCCGACATCTGCACCACGCGCAGGATTTCCGAAAGCGCATCCATCTCAGCCGGGACCCGCCTCCACCTGCACGTCCACCCGCACCGGTGGATGCCGCAGCAGCGTGTCCATCATCGGCGAGCGTTTCAGGCTGTCGTCGACCAGCCGCCGCAGTCGCGCCTCGTCCACGCCGCCGGCGCGAATCCGGACCTCCACCTGCAGCGACAGCGCACCGGCCGGCACCGCCGTGCCGTCGGCCTCGCGCATGCCCAGCACGCCGCGCGCATCGGACCGGCTGCCCACGATCACTTCCAGCAGATCCAGTGCGATGCCTTCGCTCGCCGCCACCATCCCGATCACGGTCGCCGCGCACGCGGCGATGCCCGAGCGGAACAGCCAGCCCGGCGACACGCAATCGCCGGTGCCGCCCAGTTCGGTCGGCATGTCGGTATCCACGCTCGTTCCCGACGCATGATGGGAAGTGATGCGGGTACCGCCGCGCCAGCAGGCGCGCGCGGACGCATCGTCGTGCAGGCCCTTGTCCGGTCGCCGCGTGAAGACCGTGACGGCGCGGGTCATGGCGTCGGCGATATCGCTCGGGCTGTTCATGTTGGCATCTCCATCCGCGCCGGGTGCGGCGACGAGGGATTCTGACGAGGTAACGCAGCGCGACAGGCCACGCGGCCATGCATCCGGACGCATGGCAAGGAATCCCGGCGCCGCGGTGAATCCGGATTGCCATGCGACCCGCGCGCGGAGCCGGACTTGCCCGGCAAGAGATGCGGCCGTGTCATCCAACGCGCCGGTCGGCGCACCTTGCGCCACCTGCGACGGCAAACCCGCGGACGCCGTGGCAATTCCCGCGGACGCGCTGTCAGGACGCCACGCACCCCTCCTCCGCAATCTGGACACCCCCGACAGCGATTCCGGAACACACCACATGAACGCCCTGATCCAACCCCTTCCCGCCAACCTGGACCTGGCCGCCGTGAAGCAGCGCCAGCAGGCCGCCTGGTCCAGCGGCAATTACGCCGTGGTGGGCACCACGCTGCAGATCGTCGGCGAACGCCTGGCCGAGGCCGCCGATCTGCGCTGGGACGAACAGGTGCTGGACGTTGCCGCCGGCAACGGCAACGCCAGCCTGGCCGCCGCGCGCCGCGGCTGCGTGGTCACCTCGACCGACTACGTGCCGGCGCTGCTCGAACTCGGCCGGCAGCGTGCCCGTGCCGAACAACTGGAGATGACCTTCCGCGAAGCCGATGCCGAAGCGCTGCCGTTCGCCGACGCCAGCTTCGACGCGGTGCTGTCCACCTTCGGCGTGATGTTCACGCCCGACCACGCGCGCGCCGCCGGCGAACTGCTGCGCGTATGCCGTCCCGGCGGCCGCATCGCGATGGCCAACTGGACGCCGGAAGGCTTCATCGGCCAGATGTTCACGGTGCTGGGCAAATACCTGCCGCCGCCGGCGGGCCTGCAACCGCCTTCGCGTTGGGGCACGCTGCCGCACCTGCGACAGCTCTTCGGCGAAGGCGCCGCCGCCATCGCCATCACCCCGCGCACCTTCAACTTCCGCTATCGCTCGCCCGCGCATTTCATCGAGATCTTCCGCGCCTGGTACGGTCCGGTGCAGAAGGCGTTCCAGGCGCTGCCCGCCGACAAGGCGGCGGAACTGGAGCGTGATCTCGTCGATCTGCAGATGCGTTTGAACGTCAGCACCGCCAGCCACGGCCGCGAGGCCGCGCTGCTGGTTCCCAGCGAATACCTGGAAATCGTGATCACCCGCGCATGAGCCTCGAAGCCCGCCTGCAACGCCGCATCCAGCGCTACGGCTGGGATCTCGCGGCCGACGCCTACGAAGGCCTCTGGCAGAGCCAGTTGTCGCGCGCGCACCGTCGCCTGCTGCAACTGGCCGCGCCCGGAACCGGCGAGCGCGTGCTGGACGTGGCGTGCGGGACGGGCCTGATCGCACTGGCCGCCGCGGAAAGCGTCGGTGAGCAGGGCCAGGTGCTCGGCGTGGACATTTCGGAACGCATGATCGCATCCGCCAGCCGGCGCGCCCGCGCGCTGGGCCTGGACAACACGCGCTTCCTGCGCATGGAGGGCGAGCGCCTGTCCTGTCCGGATGCCGGCTTCGATCTGCTCTGCTGCGCGCTGGGCCTGATGTACATGCCCGACTTCGATCATGCCCTGCGCGAGATGCACCGCGTCCTGCGTCCCGGCGGGCGCATCGCCCTGGCGGTCTGGGGCGAACGCGCTCGCTGCGGCTGGTCGGCCGTCTTCCCCATCGTCGGCGCCGAAGTCGCCAGCGATGTCTGCCCGCTGTTCTTCCAGCTCGGCCATCCCGGCATGCTCGCCGACCTCTGCAAGGCCGCGGGCTTCACCGACCTGCGCGAAGAACGCATCGCCGCGCCGCTCTACTACGAAAGCGCCGGGCAGGCCTGCGATGCCGCCTTCGTCGGCGGTCCGGTGGCGATGGCGTGGTCCCGCTTCGACGCCGAAACCCGGCGGCGCGTGCAGGCCCGCTACGTGGACGCGATCGAACCGTGGCGGGATGGACAGGGCTACCGGATACCGGGCGAGTTCGTGCTGCTGGTGGCGAAGAAACCGGCAATCTGGCGCGGGCGGTTGGAAGCTTGAGGCCGATCGTTCGAAGCCTTCGGCACAACGGGCTCCCGCGCGGAAAGGTCGGCCTCGATTCCGCTCAAGGGCGGCCCGATGCCCGAAAGAGCCGCCCGCGCATGGATCGAATCCAACCCGCGGGTCGTGCCGTTTCACCCGTCCCGCCGCACCCGCGCCCGATAGTCATGCACGTTGTCGCCGCTTATCCGCGTTTCGCGGGTGCCGGTCACCGTATCGATCAGCGTGTCCGAGCCGGTCACCGGCTTGGCTTCGACCGTGGTTTCGCGCTCGAAGGCATGCGACTTGTCGGTGTTGCGGTAGTACCGGTACAGCGCCCAATAGAGTGCCGTCGCGCCGATCGGGCCGGCCGCCAACAACCAGAGTCCGCCGTCATCGCTCATGACGCCACCACCAGGAACCAGAGAACGAGGGATTCGATGATCGTGCCGGTGGTCAGGGCCGCCAGCAGCAGCTTCCATTGCTGCACCGGCACGCTGCCCATCGTTTCACCGGTGCGGCCGTTCACTGCGATGTAGTGCAGCAGGCCGCCGTTGCGGCCTGGCTGGTGGTAGGAATACAGCCACACCGGCAGGTACATCGACACCCAGCGCGTGCCGTGCACCTCCAGTTGCTCGCGCTCCCAGCGCACGCCGCGATCGTAGCGGCGCACCGAGCCGGCGACCTGCGCGCGCGCGATCGACAGCAACTGGTCCTCCAGGCGGGGACGCATCCGTTCCACGTCCAGATCGCGTTTTTCCGAGGTGTAGCCCAGCAGGTACGAGGCGTTCCACTTCAGCGCGTTCTTGGTATCGAACGGCAGGATGGTGTTGATGATGTTGTTGGTGTTGACGCGGGTGTCCAGGTTGCCGCGCTCGGCGGACGACTCCAGCGGCAGATCGTCCACGGTGAAATCCACCCGCCGATCCACCTGGTACACGTCGGCGTCGTAATAGGTCTTGCGGTTGTTGCCGGAACCGCGCGTGTACTCGCGCGTCTTGATTTCGCCCTTGCCGGACACGGCGGCGCTCGCGTTGCCGTCGACGATCATGTACGGCAGGTAGACGCCCACGACGTTCTCCGGCGTGAACTGCTCCTTGAACGCCTTGAGCGCGAACAGCCGCCGCTTGTCGACGAACTGGCGGATGCGGGCGACCGCGTCTTCCTTGCCGATGTGGAACGGCAGCACCGCGTCGGGCACCGCGCCGTTGGCGATCTGTTCGTTGACGCCGAACACATGGCGGCACCAGTGGCAGCGCGCGGTCATCGCGCTTTCGGTGTTGATGGTGACCTCGGCGCCGCAGCCGGTGCACTTGAAACTCATCAGGCTGGCCGCGCCGGCATCGATGTCGCGCGCGCCCGAGGCGATGACCGTGCCACGCAACCGATCGAGGCCTTCGCCCAGCCCGAAGGCTTCCTCCACCCGCTCGCCCTGCCATTCGTGGCGGCAGTACTGGCAGACCAGCACATCCGAGCCGAGCTTGTGGCGGATATCGGTGGCGCCGCATTTCGGGCAGCGGTTCAGGCCGTCCCTGAGTTCGGGCGACGCGGTATCCAGCGCCACCGGATCCGGCGCCTCCAGCTCATCGCGGATGGCGCCGGGCAACGTGGCCGGGTCGATCGGAAACTGGACGGGCAGCGGCGGCACGTCCCGTGGCGAGCCGGGGCCGGTCACGGGCGCCGCCGGCAAGGGCGGCGGAGTCTTGGGGTCGGACATGGTCGCGGCGCGATCTGTGTGTTTACAGGCCCAGCGCCTTGGCCTTGAGCGCGTCGTAATCGGCTTGGGTGATCAGGCCCAGGTCCAGCATTTCCTTGGCCTTCTTCAGCCGCGCGACCGGGTCGTCCGCGGCGGCCGCGGGCGGCGCCACCGGTTGTTGCAGGCTGCCCACGCCGCCGACCATGCCCGTCGCCATGCCCAGTCCGACCAGCCCGGCGGCGCCGCCGTTCTCGCCAGCCGACTGGATGCCCTGCGCAACGCTCGCCTGCAGGTTGGAATTGCCGCGCCCGCCGGACAGCGCGTCGGCGCGCTGCACCGTCTTCAGCAGTTCGCGCGTGTTCGCGTCGTACTCGATCGACACGATGGCCGTCTTGACGATGGCCAACCCGCGATCCGAGCGCCACTGGTAACCCTGTTCCACCGCGTCGGACAGGCTCCGGGCAAATCCCAGCGAATCCTGCTGCAATCGGGTGATGCGGTTGCCCTTGGCCGGATCGTTCGTGTACAGGCTGAAGGCCGGCGCCAGCGAACCCACCACTTCGTTGAACAACTGGCTGGCGGCGGCGTTGTCCATGTCGGTGAAGTCGAACACCTCGCCCGGTTGCAGGTAGCGGGCCGGCACGAAGTTCTTCACGAACAGGATCGGGTCGACGATCTTCAGCGTGTACGAGCCACGCGTGACCGCGCCCACCTGGGTATTGAGGAAACCATCGTCCCAGTAGATCTCCGATTGCGTGCCGAAGCGGTTGTCCGGCAGCTCCTTCAACGACACGAAGAACGCCGCCTGCTGCGAACCCGGCTGGCCGCCGAACTTGAAACGTTCCCAGCTCTGCCTGATCAACGGGCTGACCAGCCCGTCGCCGGCGAAGATGGACTGCGAGTTCACATCGTCCGAGCGCCATTCGTAACCGCCCGGCTCGGCGACGAAACCGGTCACCGCACCGTCCTGCATCAACAGCAGGCCGTAGCCTTCGGGCACAAGGATCTTCGATCCGTTGGTGATGATGTGGGAGGAGCCGCGGGTATTCGAACCCCGCCCGGCGTTGGTTCCGCGCGGCACCGCCGCGAACAGCGCCGCCGTCGGCGGCAGCCCTTCCGGCACGGTATGGAAGTCCTTCCACTGGTCCGCCAGAACACCGCCGACCGCCCCAGCCACCGCCTGTACAAGACCCATGACAACTCCCTTCCGTTTGATGACGGGCACCGTGCCCACGCGTGGGCGGAACTATATCAGCGCCTTCGAAGGGGCCGGCGGGGTCTTTCGCAGTGGTCGCGCGCGCCGATGTTCCGTTGCGGGCGCGTGACGGAACACCGGCCGGGTCGCGGCGACGGGCGGAGCAAAACGCGGAAGGGCACCGCGCCGGCGTCGTCCGGCGCGGCACCACATTCCGCACTCATGCCGGCGACGTCGGCACGAGCAGGTCCTCCAGCCCGAGGTTGCGGTACATCTCGCGGCGCACGCGATCGCCCACCGCGTTCACCGTCTCCGCGCCGTCCTGGGAAGGGTCCACGTGCACGCGGAAGGGACGCCGTCCATGCGGCAGGTCGACCACGCGGGCGATGGCGGCCGCCACGTCGGCCACGTCCGCGTCCGCCGGTTCCATCGCCTTCAGCCGCTCCATGATCCGCGCCGGCACGCCGGCATAGGGACCCGCGTCGTACTCGGCCGCGCGCGCCGCATCGGCGGGCGTGCCGGAGTGTGCGAAGTGCTGGGTGCCGGATGTGTAGGCGCCCGGCAGCACGATGGTGGTCTCGATGCCCCAGCGCGAGAGTTCGGTCGAATAGGACACCGCGACCGAGTCCATCGCCGCCTTGGCGGCGAAGTACGGCGCCAGGTATGGCGGCGTGCCGCCGCGCGTGCTGCTGGATCCCACCCACACCAGCAGTCCCTTGCCCCGCGCGCGCAGGTGCGGCAGCACCGCGCGGTTCACGCGCTGCGTCCCCACCACGTTCACGTCGTAAAGCGCCAGGTATTGTTCAGGCAGGAATGCCTCGGCCGGCCCGAACACCATGTGGCCGGCGTTGTGCACCACCACGTCGATGCGGCCGCTTTCGGCCAGGATGTCCTGCACGGCGGCCTGTGCCGACGCGTCGGACAGCACGTCCAGCTCCACCGTGCGCAGGTCCACGCCGGTGTCGCGCGCGTGGCGTGCCGCCGCTTCGACCTGCGGCGCGTTGCGTCCGGCGGTATCGCGCATGCTGGCGTATACCGTGTGTCCGCGCTCCGCCAGGTGGCGGGCGGTCAGCGCGCCGAAACCGGACGAGGCGCCGGTCACCAGGATGATCTTGTTCATGGGTTTTTTCTCCGGTGGGAAAGCGGGTTCAGACCATGCCGCCGTTGGCGCGGATCACCTGGCCGTTGATCCAGCCCCCCTGCGGCCCGGCAAGGAACGACACGACGGCCGCGATGTCCGCCGGCGTGCCCAGGCGTTCCAGCGGGTTCATCTTCGACATCCGATCGATGAGTTCGGGCGACTTCCCTTCCAGGAACAGATCCGTGGCGGTGGGACCCGGCGCCACCGCGTTGACGGTGATCGAGCGCCCGCGCAGTTCCTTGGAAAGGATGGCGGTCATGGTTTCCACCGCGGCCTTGGTCGCGGCGTACACGCCGTAGGTTTCCAGCTTGGTTCCGACCAGGCTGGTGGACAGATTGACGATGCGGCCGCCGTCGCGCAGGCGCCGCGCCGCTTCGCGCATGCCGTTGAAACTGCCCTTCAGGTTGATGGCGATCAGCCGGTCGAAGGCGTCGTCCTCCACCTGGGCGATGGGCGCCTGCTCCAGGATGCCGGCGTTGTTGACCAGCACATCGACGCCGCCGTAGCGGGCCTCGGCGGCGTCGAACAGCCGCTGCACGCCCACCGGATCGCTGACATCGGCCTGCAGGACGAGCGCTTCGCCGCCCTGGGCGGACAGGCGGCCCGCCAGCGCCTCGGCGTCGTCGCGTCGGCCGGCGTAATTGATGACCACCGCGCAGCCGTCGGCGGCGAGGCGTTCGGAAATGGCGGCGCCGATGCCGCGCGAACCGCCGGTGACGAGGACGACCGGACGGGATGGGGTATGCATGTTCATGAGGGGTCTCGGGTGAACCGCGGGTTTGCGGTGGAGCCACCTTATCCATTCGCCCAACGGGAATAATCTGGCAGAATCCATCAACATCATCCGGAAATCCGAACAATGGACCGTATCGACGCCATGCGGGTCTTCGCCAGGATTGCCGAGCGCCGCAGCTTCACCCAGGCCGCGGACGACCTGTCCCTGCCGCGGGCGACCGTCACCGACGCCATCAAGGCGCTGGAATCACGGCTGGGCGTCCGTCTGCTGCAACGGACCACCCGCCAGGTCACCCTCACCCTGGAAGGCGAGATTTTCTACGGCCGCTGCCAGCGCCTGATCGCCGACATGGAGGATGCCGAAAGCGCCTTCCGCGAGACGCAACCGCGCGGTCCGTTGCGCATCGAGGTGCACGGCACGCTGGCGCGCAATCTGCTGTTTCCCCGGCTTCCCGCCTTCCTGGACGCGTATCCGGACATCGAACTGGACGTCAGCGAAGGCGATCGCTACGTCGATCTGGTGCGCGAAGGCGTCGACTGCGCCATCCGCGTGGGCGAACTGCGCGACAGCGACCTGATCGCCCGCCGCCTGACCCTGCTGCCGGAAGCCACCGCGGCATCGCCGGACTACTGCAGGCGGCACGGCACGCCGACCCGCATCGAATCGCTTGAAGCGGACGGCCACGTGATGGTCGGGTTCAAGTCCACCGCCATCGGCGGCCTGCTGCCGCTGGAGTTCCAGCAGGACGGGCGCGTCCGCCATGTCGCCCTGCCCACGCGCGTGCGGGTAAGCGGCGCGGATTCCTACGTGGGCGCCGCCTTCGCCGGCTTCGGCATCATCCAGGCGCCGCGCTACCGGCTGGACGATTACTTCGCGGCCGGAACGCTGGTTCCATTGCTCGAAGCCTTTCCGCCGGCGCCCAGCCCGGTCAACATCGTGTACGCACGCACGCGCCTGCCGTCCCCGCGATTGCGTGCCTTCATCGACTGGGCGGGCCGCGCCTTCTCGACCCGGGACGCATCATCGGAGCACACGACATGATCGAACTCCCCGTCAGGGATCCGTGCGACCTCTGCGAGGTGGCGGCCCGCGAGGATCGCTGGGCCATCATCGACGAAAGCGAACACACGCTCACCGTGATCAATCCCTGGCAGTTCGAAGTCGGCCAGTGTTGCGTCATCACCCGCCGCCATGTCGCGACGCTTCTCGATCTGTCCGATCAGGAATGCCAGACCATCCTGTCCGCGGCGAAACGAGTCGCGGAGGCGCTCGTCGCGGCCTATCGGCCGCTCGGCATCCTCACGTTCCAGAACAACGGCGTCTACAGCGGACAGGAAACCCCGCACTTCCATTTCCATGTCGTTCCGCGACAGAAAGGCAGCGACTGGGGCATCGGTCCGCCGCAACTCGCGACCTTCGACGGCGCCGGGCGCCCGCGCGGAACCGTGCACGACTCCAGCGGAGACGCGCAGCGCATGCAGCGGGTGCGGGTATCCGCCGCGCAACTCGCGGAAACCGCGCAGCGGATCCGCGCGCATCTTCCCGCTCACCCGTTCCCGGATAGCCAGGCGGAAGCACGGACATGAAATTCAGCGATCTCCAGACATCGGCCATGCAGCTCAACGCGCTCTACGAGCAGCTCGAGATCAAACGATGGGGACGCGCCTGGACCACGGAAGAACTCGCGCTTGGTTTCGTGGGAGACGTGGGCGATCTGGCCAAACTGGTCCAGGCGCACGCCGGCGTGCGGGACATCGATGACTGCCAAGCGAAGCTGGGTCATGAACTGTCGGATTGCCTGTGGTCGATCATCGTGCTCGCGAACAAATGCGGCATCGACCTGGAAGCGGAATTCGCCAGCAACACCCAAGCATTGATGGCGCATGTCTCCCGGGAACTGGGTGCCTGAAAGGAGGCGGGCGCCCTTCCGGCGCCGCGGCCCGTTTCGCTGGAACGCCCGGCGGTTCCGATGCTGCTTCCAAAGCGCCGCGAACATCGCGGCGTATCGCCACTCCGCACGTGCCATGCGCCCGTACATCCCCGTGTAACGGGGAATTCCGGCCTGCGCCCCCGCGCGTTCGCATCTTCACGCGTCATCGACTTGCGCGTCTTCACACTCCGTCGACCTGCTCCAATACGAGCTGAAGGCAGGTTGCGACGCTTGCCGTCTGGCCCGCTATATTCCGATACCCCAGACAACGAGGAGTGGAATGTTCATGAGCAAACA
>Ga0182741_1000171_pt1 | contig 102439 bp, 81 predicted proteins | sample eDN5th37CBELigOP_FD_128874 | JGI IMG/M metagenome (GOLD analysis project Ga0182741, IMG submission 128874) | Enriched Organic Plus compost microbial communities from Emeryville, California, USA - eDNA 5th pass 37_C BE-Lig OP (version 2) (version 2) ...
AACGACGTCATGATGATGAGGAAGACGAAGAGGTTGTCGACCGACAGCGCCTTCTCGGTGAGATACCCGGTCAGGTACTCGAGGCCGTGCTGGTGATCCCACACGACCCAGACACCGGCACCGAAGATGAGCGCGCCGATGATGTAGACCGCCGACCAGATCCCCGCCTCTTTCAGCGAGGGCACATGCGGCTTGCGAACATGGGAATAGAAGTCGAAGACGAGCAGCCCGATCACACCAACGATGCTGACGAGCCAGACCCACAACGGAACGTGCAACGTAGAACCTCCATTTGATATGGAAATGCGTTCGGAGGTCTCTTCCGCTGGCCACACGTCCGGTGTGCTGCCAGTGATCGGTGCCGGGCAAGGGGGGCCTTACCGGATTGACGACACCGCCGCTTGGGAATACTCCCCTCCAAGGGAATATAGGTATCGATGCGCCGCGTGTACGCGACGAAGACGACCGGCTCAGTATATCGCACGGCGTACGCCATGAACCAACCGACACCCGGATCTGGCCTCCGGAGTGGACACTGCATCGACACCGTTCGTGTGCACTCAGTCTTCCCCGGCCGGGATTTCACCCCGTCCCTCCCAGAACGCCAGCCGGTGCTCGGCGGCGAAATCCACCGGAGCGACCTCGCCCGGACCGTCGTCCAGCCCGAGCACCGGCTCTCCGCTGTCGAACGGCTCCCACCGCGGCAGCCCCTCGCCGTTGGGATCGCCGTCGCGCGCGAAAGTGGCCCAGTACCGGTTCATCATGGCGGCGAGACGTCGCTGCGAGGCCGCCAGCGGCGCCGGCTCGCGCACGTCGAACTGGTAGCCCAGCTCCGCGCTGTGGTAGGCGCCCGCGCCATCATCGCCACCGACCGCGAGGAAGCCGGCCGGAGCCTCGCGGTCCCGGAACTCGTAGGCCCAAACGGGCGTAACAGCCGCCAGGGCACGATGCTGCTCCATGGTCGGTCGCGCCCAGACCCGGTCGGTAACGACGGTCGCCCAGGCCAGCTCGCCGGACGGGAACGCCTCGAACGGATACTCGCTGGCGATCTCGCCCGCCTCGTCCCCGAACGCCTCCTCGAGCCGCTCCAGGTACTCGTCCTCCCCCATTCGCGCCAGGAAACCGCCGGACAGCGTCACCATCAGCCGCGCCTCGTCCCGCGTCGATCCGGCGAGGACCGGCACCGGGTGGATCTCGCCAGCGAGCGTGGCGTCGACCGGATGCTCCGGCAGGAACCGGGTGCCCCACACATACGGCACATAGAGCGCGGAAAACGCGTTCAGCAGCCCGGTCGGGACCTTGCGCAGCGCGCCGATGATGTCCTTCGTCTCGTCGATGCGCAGGTCCTCGATCACCGATTGGCTGACCGGCGTCCGCTCATCCTCCGTCGCCCAAAGGGAGTGGATTGCCGGCAACCCGAACATTGTCCCGGCCGGAAAATCGGCCAGCGCGACGCCGCTCTGGATTACGGCACGATGGAACAGCCCTTCCGACAGCGGCGACACCAGATGCGCCGACACGCAAAGCCCGCCCCACGACTGCCCCATCAGCGTCACGTTGCCCGGGTCGCCACCGAACGCCCCGATATGGTCACGTACCCACTCCAGCGCCATCACCTGGTCAAGCAACCCGAACGTGCCACCGTCCGGGAGGCCGGGAAAGACGAACGATCCGAAGATGCCCATCCGGTAGTTGAGCGTCACAACGACGACGTCCTCGTCGGCTGCCAAGCGCGACGCGAGGTACTCCGAGCCGCTGCCGAAGAGGTTCGCCCCGCCGTGGACGAACACGATCACCGGCTTGCCGGCACCCTCCTCCGGCGTCCCCGGCACCCAAACGTTGAGGTAGAGACAATCCTCGCTCGACTCGCGCTCGTCGAGGAACGGCATCTGGGCCTGCGGCGCGACCGGGCCAGGCTCCTCCGCCACCAGCACATCGTTCCCCCACGGCTCGACCGGCTGCGGCGCCACCCATCGCAGGTCATCCACGGGCGGCTTCGCGTACGGGACGCCCTGGAACACCGCATACCCGTCCTCCTGCACGCCTTGGATGCGGCCGAGTGTCGTTTCGATCACCACCGATCCGGCGGCGCCCGGTTGGCGCGCGGCGAGCGTTCGCGGAAGCAGTGGGGCAAGCATCGACCCCGCCAGGAACTGGCGTCGGCTCATCGTGGGAGAGAAAGAACGAAAACGGGGCATCGAGGACTCCTGGAAATGTCGATTCTGGCAGGACAACAGCGTCCGGGTCGATCATGGCACAAGCTCCATGCCAGTACACCCTCCGCCCGGACGCACCGGTGGCCGCGATTCTGCGACCCTGGCCGCACAATGAGCGCGAATCCGGCGGCCTGACGGGAACCCGACACCGCCAGATGAGCGTCTTGCCTTGTGGAAACAAGCGCGAAGCGAGGGTCGCTTCGCTCTCGGGGACATCAATCTGGGGAAGGGTGAATGGACTGGATCAGTGATCCGGCAATCTGGACAGCGCTGCTGACACTGACGGCGCTGGAGATTGTGCTCGGCATCGATAACATCGTCTTTATTTCGATCCTGACGAACAAGCTCCCGGAGAGCATGCGGGAACGCGCAAGGATCACCGGTCTCGGCGCCGCGATGATCATGCGGATCATCCTGCTCTTCTTCGCGAGCTGGATCGTCGGGCTGACGGACCCAATCTTCGACATCTTCGACCGCGACTTCTCCGGCAAGGATCTCATCATGCTTGCCGGCGGCCTCTTCCTGATCGGCAAGGCCACCATGGAGCTGCATGACCGGCTCGAAGGCGAGGAGCATCACACGGAGGCAAAGGCCGTTTCATCGTTCGGCTCGGTGATCTTCCAGATCCTGCTGTTGGATATCGTCTTCTCCATTGACTCCGTCATCACCGCCGTCGGTATGACCGAGCACCTTCCGGTCATGATCGCCGCCGTCGTCATCTCGATCGGGGTCATGATCCTGTCGGCGAACTCCATCGCGGGCTTCGTCGAGCAGCACCCGACCGTCAAGGTCCTGGCGTTGTCGTTCCTGATCCTGATCGGCTTCTCGTTGATCGCGGAGGGCTTCCACGTCCACATCCCGAAGGGCTACATCTACTTCGCGATGGCGTTCAGCGTGATGGTCGAGGTCATCAACCTGCAGATCCGCAAGAAGGAAGGCGAGCGGAAACCCGTCCACCTGCGCCCGGCCTTCCCCGGCCAGCGAGCCGTCGAGCGCGCCGGCCAGCGGCCGGTCCGGACGGGCGACTAGGCCTTCGACACACGGGTTCACGGGGGGCGGGGTGCACGGCATCCCGCCCCCCGTTTCCGTCCGCCCGGTCCGGGACGTCCACTCCGCCCGAACATGCGACAATGGCTCTACATTCCTCATGCACCGACCGATGCATGAAGCGGAACATCCACCGAGAACCATCACGATTTCGACAAGAGGAACATCAACATGACGTCGAGCAACAGTCGCCGGGGCGACCAGCTCTTCCGCGAGGCGCTGGCCGAATACGAGTCACGCGGAGAGGGGTATGAGCAGCGGATCGTCCTCGCGCGGGACATCAACATTCCCGAGGGCTACGAGCCCCTCCCCGGCCGGCTGGAGAACATGCGGCCGGGATTCCAGCACGAACGACGTCGGTTCGAGGGCCCGTCGGCCCCGCCGATCCCGGTGATCGAGCACGCGGACGGCTCGCTGTGGACCTACGAAAACGTCCCGATCCTGACGCTCTTCCACGAGATGGCCTCGCTTGCCCGCCTGAAGGTGGTCGTGATCGCCTCCGAGCGGCCGCAACAGCCGAAAGCCGCTCCCTTCAGGCACGCTCCTCGACGCTGAGCAAGGCCCCGAGCTCGTCCAGACGATCGATGACCTCATCCGGGCCGAGCTGCTCCAGCCCCGGCCCGATCTCCTCCCATCGCCGCGGCGACGCGACGGTCGGCGAGGGCTTTCCCCGTAACGAGAACGGCGTGACGGTCGACCGCGCCGGATGGTTCTGGCTCCAGTCGATCATCACCTTCCCCACCCGCTGCTCCTTTGCCTGCACCGCGACGAGACGCTCCGGATGCGCCTCCGCCATCTCCCGCGCAACGTCCCGCACCCAGGCATGCACCTTCAGCGCGGTCCGCTTGCCGTCCAGCGGCGCGTAGAGGTGGATGCCCTTGCTCCCGCTCGTCACCGGCACGGGCTGCAATCCCTCCCCTTCCAAACGCTCGCGCAGCAAATGCGCGATCTCCGCCACGTCGTCGAGACCTAACCCCTCGCCGGGATCGAGATCGATCACCAACCGGTCCGGATTGCGAATGCCGCCGCGCGGCCCAAGCCGGAACTGCGGCGTATGCAGCTCCAGCGCCGCCTGGTTCGCCATCCAGAGCAACCCGGCGAGGTCGTCGATCACCGGGTAGCGAACCGTTTTCGCCTCCTTCCCGGTGCCCGGGCTCGCGGAGATGCCGAACACCCGGATCCAGTCCGGGATGTACCTGGGCGCGTTCTTCTCGTAGAACCGGTCGCCGCCCACACCATCGACGAACCGGATTCGCGTCACGGGCCGGTCCTTGAGCTGCGGCAGCAGGACATCCGCGACCGCCGTGTAGTAATCGAACACGTCCTGCTTGGTCCATCCCGTTTCCGGGTACATCACCTTGTCCGGACTCGTCAGCTTCAGCCGGCGCCCGTCTACCGTCCTCGTCACGGAATCTGCCTTCGCCATCGACTTCCCTCCGATGTATTGAGCCGGACCCCGGCCTGTGGTTTCATGCATGCATCAGGACATCTTCGCTCCGTCGCACAGCAGGAAGGATTCCCTCCATGCCTGAGAAACCGATTGTGGCCGTGACCTTCCGGATCTCCGACGCGGGTTTGCGCTACCTGCGGGACGATTACACGGTTCGCATCTGGCCCGGCGACCTTCCGCCGTCGCCGGACGAGCTTGACGTCTTGCTCGACGGCGCGGTCGGCGCGCTGACCCACGGCGCCAACAAGGTCGACGGCAACGTGCTCGATCGCCACCCGAACCTCCGCGTCGTCTCGAACTACGCGGTCGGTTACGACAATATCGACGTCCCGGCTGCGACCGCGCGCGGCGTCGCCGTCTGCAACACGCCGGACGTCCTCACCCAGGCGACCGCCGAGCTGGCGTTCTCGCTCATGCTCGCCACCGCCCGCCGCATCCCGGAGGGCGTCGACTACGTCCGCGCCGGAAAATGGAAGACGTGGGGGCCGCAGCTCCTGCTTGGCCAGCCACTCACCGGTGCCACGGTCGGCATCGTCGGCTTCGGTCGCATCGGCAAGGCCTTTGCCCGCATGTGCACCGGCTTCGGAACGCGCATCCTCGCCTGGGACCGCTCGCCGCACACCAAGACCACCGACGGCATGGACGTCACCTTCGTCGACATGGACACCCTGCTCGCCGAGTCCGACTTCGTCTCGATCCACGTCGCCCTGTCGGACACGACCCGGCATCTCATCGGGGCGGTCGAGCTGAAGAAGATGAAGCCGACCGCCATCCTGGTCAACAGCGCTCGCGGACCGGTGGTGGACACCGATGCGCTCGTGGAGGCGCTCCAGGGCGGCGAAATCTTCGCCGCCGGGCTCGACGTCACCGACCCGGAGCCGATCCCGGCCGATCACCCGCTGGTGCACATGCCGAACTGCGTCGTCATCCCGCACATCGGCTCGGCCACGACCCAGACGCGTAACGCCATGGCCGAGCTGGCCGCCAACAACCTCGTCGCGGTCTTGCAGGGCCGCCAGCCCGAAGCGATCCTCAACCCGGAGGTCCTGGAGAATCTGACTCCGTAGGGGGCGGATGGCCAAAGGCTCCCGGCCAAGCCCGTGAGGGCGAGAAGCGGTAGCGAGCCTTTCGCCAATCGCCCGCAGGTCGACACCCGTACCGCCGCACCTCGTGTGCGGCGACCCACGCCGGTGATACGCACGACAAGACAGGAAAAACGCACGATGCCCAAAACTCCATCTCCCGCCGACATCCGCGCCGCCGTCGACGCCCGCCGCGACGACATCGTCCGGCTTCATCTCGATCTCGTCGGTACCGAATCCATCACCCTCAACGAGGGACCGATCCAGGCCGTCGTCCGCAACGCGATGGAGCGGCTCGGCCTCGAGATCGACCAGTGGGAGTCGTCCGCCGAGGAGATCGCGCCCTACGTCGTCCACGTCGGCGAGCAGGCCACCTTCGAGAATCGTCCGAGCGTCGTCGGCAAACGCCCCGGCGCCGGTGGTGGCAAGTCGCTGATGCTCCAGGGGCATATCGATACGGTCCCGGCCGGTGACATGGACGCCTGGAAGCACAGCCCGTGGGGCGAGGTCGACGGCGACGACCTCTACGGCCTCGGCTCCCTCGACATGAAGGGCGGCGTGACCGCCTTCATCATGGCGGCGCAGATCCTCGACGATCTCGGCGTGCGGCTGAAGGGTGACCTGTTCCTCAACACCTCACCCGGTGAGGAGGACGGCGGATTTGGCGCGCTCTCGACCATCCTGCGAGGGTACAAGCCCGACGCGATCGTCATCACCGAGCCGACCGACCTCAAGCTCGTCGTCGCTCACGGTGGCTCGCTCGTCTTCCGGATCACCGTCCACGGCAAGTCCGCCCACGGCGGCTCGCGCATGGATGGTGTCAGCGCCTTGGAGAAGTTCGTGCCGATCTGGCAGGACATCATGGCCTGGGAGCAGGAGCGCAACGAGACGCTCAGCCACCCACTCTACGACCACCTGGAGAATAAATTCCCGATCAGCGTCGGCGTCGTCCGCGCCGGAGAATGGGCATCCACCGTCCCGGATACGCTCATCGCCGAAGGCCGCCTCGGCTTCCTGCCCGGCGAGACGATCGAGGGCATGATGCGGCAAACCGAGGAGCGGATCGCCGCCGTTGCCGCCGCTGACCCGTGGCTGAAAGACCATCCGCCGGTCGTCGAGTGGTTCGGGGGCCAGTTCGCCTCCACCGAGATCTCGCCGGACGAGCCGATCGCGAAGGCCGTCAGCGCCGCCCACACCGCGATCGAGGGCGACGAGCCTGAGGTTATCGGCTTCACGGCTGGCCTAGACATGCGCCTCTTCACCGAGATCGGCGGCATCCCGACCGCGACCTACGGTGCCGGCCACGTCAGCCTCGCCCACCAGCCCGAGGAGCACCTTCACATCCCGGACCTGCTGACCGCCATCTCCGTGCTGACACAGCTCACGATCGACTGGTGCGGCGTCGCGGACGCTTAGCCAGGCTACATCTTTGGAGCTATTGCGTTTGGAGGCTGGTGTTTTATAGTAAACAAATCGGATCCCTGGGCCCTTATCGTTGCTGTCACACGTCAAGGAACCCTCGATGAGCCCTTCTGTTTCCCGTCGCCAATTCACGGCGGCAAGCCTCGCCAGCTCCGTCATGGCTGCCAGCGCGTCCATCGCCACCGCACAGGACGCAACACCTGCGGCGACACCCGTGCCCGACGGCCCTGATGCCGCCGGGCGTGTCGCCGCCGCGGTGGATCAGATCCCCGCGCTGGCGCAGGGCTACATTGACCGGACCGGCCTCCCGGGCCTCGGGGTAGGCGTCGTCTTCCAGGATCAGGTCATCTTTGCCGGCGGCTTCGGGGAGCGCGAAGTCGGCACGGGGAACACAGTCGATGCGGAAACCGTCTTCCAGCTCGCCTCGGTGTCCAAGCCACTCTCGTCGACGGTCATTGCCTCCATCGTCGGAGACGGCGAGGTTTCGTGGGACACCAGGATGGTGGACATCGACCCGTCCTTCGCGCTCAGCGACCCCTGGGTGACGGCAAACGTCACCATCGCCGACCTCTTCTCCCATCGCAGCGGTCTCGCTGACCATGCCGGGGACCTTCTCGAGGATCTCGGTGGCAACCGGGAGGAGATCCTGCACCGGCTACGGTATCTGGAGCCCGAATATCCGTTCCGCGCCGGATACGCCTATACGAACTTCGGGCTCACCGCGGCCGCTGTCGCAGCGGCCGGCGCGGTCGGCCAGTCGTTCGAGGATCTCGCCGACGACGTGCTTTTCGGCCCGCTCGGCATGAATGACAGCAGCTTCCGATTCAGCGACTATGCATCGCGGGAGAATCGCGCGCTGCTCCATGTCCAGCAGGACGGCGAGTGGGTCCAGGCGTTCGAGCGCCAGCCGGATGCGCAGACACCGGCCGGTGGAGCGAGTTCGTCGGTACGGGACATGGCGCAGTGGATTCGCCTCCAGCTCGGGCAGGGCATGGTCGACGGCACGCAGGTGATCGACGCCGGTGCCCTCGGCATGACACACCTGGCCCACGCCATCAGCAACATGCCCGACCCGCCGTACAACCAGGTTCCCGGCTTCTACGGGCTCGGCTGGAATGTCGGGTACGATCCGGACGGCAGCGTCAACCTGAGTCACTCCGGCGCGTTCGCGCTCGGCGCGGCGACGGCGGTTTTCCTGCGGCCGGGCCAGGGCCTCGGTGTCGTCGTGCTCACCAACGGGTACCCGCTCGGTGTCGCGCAGTCCCTGAGCCTCGACTTCTTGGATCTCGCCCTCTACGGCGACATCCGCTTCGACTACCTCCCAATCCTCGGGAACATCCTCGAGGCGCAATCAGCGCCCCCGTACGGTGACGCCATCCAGGTTCCACCGGACGACCCGGCGCCGCCGCTCGCCCTGGATGCCTACCTCGGCAGCTACGCCAACGACTTCTTCGGCGATCTCGAGATCACGTTCGAGGACGATGAGACGCTCTCTATGCGGCTCGGTCCGGCCGGGATGATCTTCCCGCTCACCCATTTCAATCGTGACGTCTTCGTCTACACCCCGACGGGCGAAAACGGCTGGGCCGACAGCGCCGTGACGTTCACCATCGGTCCGGACGGCCTCGCCTCCCATGTCGTGGTGGAGAATCTGGACATCCACGGCGCCGGGACATTCACGAGGGAGTAGCGTCCCCCGATCGTCAGCGTATTGGCTCGGCGCGTACGGGCGGATGGCCGCAGGCTCTCCGCCCCGCGCCGCCACGAATCATTTGATCGCCTCAAGATCGGTTGGATGGCGCTTGTTGCCGCGCTACCTAATCCTAATTGCGCATGCGCGGATCGAGGATATCCCTCAACCCATCCCCGAACAGGTTCAGCGAGAGGACAACGAGCATGATGGCAATGCCCGGGAATGTCGCGATCCACCAGGCATCACGAACAAAGCTCCTCGCACTACTGAGCATCGCCCCCCATTCCGGCGTCGGAGGCTGGGCGCCGAGCCCGAGGTAACTCAGGCCGGCTGCGGAAAGAATCGACCCGGCGATACCGATCGTTGCCAGAACGATAAGCGGCGCAGCGACGTTGGGCAGGATATGTCGAAGGACAATCCGCATGGACGAGCTGCCGATCGTGCGTGCCCCGGTCACATATTCCATTTCCTTGACGCTGAGCGTCGAGCCACGGGCGGTCCGGATATAGGCGGGAATCGACTCCACCCCTACCGCGATCATCACGTTGAACAGGCTCGGTCCAAGGACCGCCACGACGGCGATCGCGAGGAGGATGCCCGGGAACGCCAGCATGATATCGGTCAGGCGCATGATGACCGCATCGACCCAACCTCCAACGTAGCCCGCAACCATGCCCAGGATCGATCCGAACGTCAGCGCGATGCCGATCGCGACCAGTCCAACGCGCAAGGAGACGCGAGCGCCATAGATGAGACGACTCAGCACGTCGCGGCCGACCTCGTCGGTTCCCAGCCAGTGCTCGCTCGACGGCGCCGCCCGGCGGTTGGACGAAATCTCCAGCGGATCCATCGGCGCGATCAAGGGAGCGAAGATCGCGACGAGGATAAAGAGGATGAGAACCGTGGCGCCGATCAACGCGCCAGGGCGTCTGCGGAGCTTCCGCCACGCCTTTCGTCTGGCAGAGATCTCGAGTCGGGCGTTGATTTCCAGGGGGCCCGCGTCTCGAGGGCCGGTAAGGCCAACGGGCGGCTGGGTCAGGGATTGCTCAGTCATCATCCATACCGAATGCGTGGGTCAATCACGGCGTAGAAGAGGTCAACCGCCAGATTCACGAATACATAGATCGCCGCGACAACGAGCACAATCCCCTGGATCTGCGGAAAATCGCGCGACTGGATCGCCGTGACCGTATAACGGCCAAGGCCCGGGCGCGTGAATACCGATTCAACGATCACAGAACCGGACATCAGTCCACCGAACTGGAGGCCGATAATCGTGATCACGGGAATCAACGCGTTGCGAAGGACATGCCGGAGAATGACCATGTTCTCCGAAAGTCCCTTCGATCGGGCCGATTGAATGAAATCCAGCCCGATCACTTCCAGGACGCTGGATCGTGTGATTCGTGCCAGGACCGCGGCTGAAGGAGCCGCCAACGTGACGGTCGGCAGCACGAGCGCCATCGGCCCTTCCCCGGCGATCGGGAACCACCCGAGCACGAGGCCGAAGAGCAGGATCAGCAGGATGCCGGACCAGAACGTCGGCACCGAGATGCCCAGCATCGCGAAGCCCATGATCAGGGCATCCACCCATCCGCCTCCACGTACGGCGGCGACAACGCCCAGCGTTACCCCGACAACCGCCGCGACCACAACCGCGCTCAGCGTCAAGGTGGCCGTCGACGGCAGGCGTTCGACGATTTCGTCCAGCACCGGCTGGCCACTGCGGATGGATGTCCCGAGATCGCCCTGTAACACGCCGCCAATGTACCGTCCATATTGGACGATCAGCGGATCGTTGAAGCCCAGCTCTTCACGGAGCCGTTCCCGATCCTCGGCGGTCGCGGTTTCTCCCAGCATCACCGAGACCGGATCACCGGGAACCAAATGGCTCATGAGGAACGCGGCGATGGAAACCCCGAGCATGACCGGGATAACCAGCAAAACGCGTCGCAAGATGAACGGGACCATCGAGATTCCTCTACAGGGGTATCGGAGAGACACGGCCGGACCAGGAGTGCACCTGGCCCTTCATGGCGTCCACGTCACGGAGCCTGGAGCCGGGCCCCGTGACGTGAGACCAAGGGTTCGCCTGGAGGAACCCGCTAGTTCTCCATCCAGGCATCGAAGTACACGGTGTACCCATCTTCATGGAACGTCGCGTTGCGAAGCGACTTGCTGAACGCCACGTAGTACTGGTCAACCCAAAGCGGCACCCAAAGCGCAAGGTCAACGATGTATCGCTGCATCTCGGCGTACTTCTCGGCGCGCTCGTCCACATCCATGGTGGTACGCGCATCCTCGATCATCGCGTCGAGCTCCGCGTCGTTGATGTGACTCATGTTGAGCCCGCTGCCCGCGTTGGAGGAGTGGAACCAGGTGAACGCGATGTCCGGATCACTGGCTGTATAGCCCATCATCTCGGCCTGGTGGTTGCCGGCTTCGGCTTCTTCCAGCAGCGTGGCAAACTCCATCTGCTGGATTTCCATGCTGATACCAACTTCCTGAAGCTGGCTCTGAACCACCTGAGCGGCACGTCCCCATGAATCCGTGGGAAGGTTCAGCAGCGTGAACTCGAATTTGGCGCCATCTTTCTCCAGGATGCCATCGCCATCGGTATCCTCCCAACCAGCCTCGGCGAGGAGCGATTTCGCCTGCTCCACGTCGTAGGCCGGGGAGTATTCCTCGATGCCTTCCCAATACCCGAACAGCGCAGGTGACAGGAACCCATAGGCGGGTTGGCCGAATTCCTCGACGGCGGCCCCCATCACGTCTTCCTTGTTGATCGCGTGGTTGATGGCGCGGCGGACGGTAATGTCGTCAAAGGGCGCCTTGGTGACATTGAATTCGACGAAGACCATGCCGAGTCGCAGGAAATCCACAATCCAGTATTGATCCGAATCGATCATTCGCTGGATTTCCACTGCCGGCAGAGTCAACTGGTGCGTCTCGCCCGCCTCGAACGCCGCCACGCGTGACGCTTCCTCCATGATCGAGATGAACGTCAGCGTTTCGATGTGCGCCGGACCTTCGTGCATATAGTCCGGACCCCAGTTGTAGTCTGGATTCCGCTTGAGCACGATCCGGTCGCCCGTTCGCCATTCCTCGACCATCCACGGGCCGGTCATGACCGGCGCCCGGCCGAAATCGTCACCCATCTCATTCGCCGCAGCCACGCTCACCGGGGACAGGAGCGCGCCGGCCAGGTTGTTGAGGAGTGGGGCATACGGCTCTTCGGTCACGAACTGGAACGTGTACTCATCGACGACCGTCGTCTCGGACATCGAGCCGACTGCGGTTCGGGCGGATACCGCCCCGGTTTCCGGGTCCAGGATCCGGTCAAAGCTCGCCTTGACCGCCTCCGCGTTCAGGGGTGTGCCGTCATGGAAGGTGACATCTTCCCGCAGCTTGAAGGTCCAGGTCAGCCCGTCTTCGGAGATCTCCCATTCAGTCGCGAGCCCCGGCACGAACTCTCCATCGAAGTTCTTGCGGATAAGTGGATCGCTCGCATTCCGGAGAATGGTCGAGGTCACCGCCGCGCCGGTCTTGTGCGGATCGAGGGTATCCGGCAGCTCGGAGATGGTGATCACCAGCTCGCCGCCGTCGACAGGCGTCGCGCCTTCTTCGACCTCGCCAACCGGATTGGGCGCGGCAAGGAGTGACAACGGATTGGTTGCGAGGTAGCCAGTTGCGAGCGCGGACGCGGCTATGCCGTCTCGACGTGAAAAGCGCATGGAATCCGCTCCTTTTCAGGGTATGACTGCCCAAGCCGGCCCAACGCCGACAGTTCATAATGTGTTCTTGCTCGTCTTTCAGTAACCTATCAAACCGTTCCCAACAGCACAATAGGCAACCAGCCCGTTTCCGCCGATCGACAACTACCCAAAATCGCTACGCATGGGTCGGTAGTTTTGACTATGCGCACTATCCAACCGTCCAAACCGGTGAGAGAATGGGCGACGTGTGCACGTTCACGATCCATATGGAGGAGTCTTTCGATGGCATCCACTCTCACCGAAACCGGCAAGCTCACGCCCGATCGCATCCTGTTCGACATGAAGGGCGTCGGCAGCCCGCGCATCTCTCGTGACGGCAGCCGGATCGCCTACATCTTCAGCGAGACCGAGCGCGGCACCGCCAAGGGCCGCAGCCACCTCTGGATCATGGACGCGGACGGCGGCAACCAGCGCCAGCTCACCCAGGGCGGCTCTTCCACCTCCGAGCCCGTGTGGTCGCCGGATGACTCCGCCATCGCCTTCGTCTCCAACCGGGGCAAGGGCCACGCGATCTGCGTCCTCCCGATCGACGGCGGCGAAGCCCGCGTCATCACCACCCACGCCCGGAAACCATCCGCCCTGGAGTGGTCACCGGATGGCGCGAAGATCGCCTACACGGTCGAGGTGGATCCGGAGAATCCGGACGAGGCCGACCGCGATCCCGGCCTGCCACCGGCGGTCCGCGCGATTCGCCGCATCGACTACAAGCAGGACAATCGCGGCTATCTCAACGACGTTCGCCATCAGGTCATGGTCGTCGACGTCGAAAGCGGCGAGCGCCGACAAATCTCGACCGACCTCAAGGACCACAACTACCCGCAGTGGTCGCCAGATGGCACGAAGCTGGCCGCCAAGATCTCCCTGCGCAACGGCATGAACAGCATCCTCGGCGTGTACGACGTCGAGTCGGGTGAGCGCACCGTCATCGGCTGGGAAGACGGCGGCATCGGCACATGGCGGTGGTCCGGCGACGGCTCGTTCATCCTCTTCAACGGGAGCGAGACGTCCTCGCCCCACTCCGAATTCTTCCGATACGACGTTGCTTCCGGCGAAACTCGCCAGCTGACGTCCGACCTCCCCTTCAGCCCGGAATCCGGCCGCCCGACCATCTCCGGCCCGGCGCAGCCCGTCTGGCTGGATGACACAACCGCTCTTGCCCACGGCACCTCCGTCGGGGCCAGCGGTCTCTGGACGATCAATGTCGACACCGGCGATGTGGCCGAGATCGCCCGGTGGGACGCCACCCACGCCGGCCTGAGCGTCGATGCCTCGGGCGCCACCGTCGTGCAGGGTCAGAACGACACGACCGGCAGCGGCCGACTCGTCCGCGTCGACCGCGCAACCGGCGACGTGACCGTGTTGCTCGATCCGAACGCCGATCTCTTCGCGGAGGCCCCGTCGGCGCTGGTCGAGAAGATCACCGTCACGCGGGATGGCTGGGATATCGACGCCTGGGTCCACAAGCCGGCCGACTTCGACGAGAACGGCTCCTACCCGGTCATCCTCGACGTCCACGGCGGCCCGCATGGCAATCACGGATTCACCTTCAACGCCGGGGCGCAGATCCTCGCGTCGCACGGCTACATCGTCGTCGCGCCGAACCCGCGCGGCTCAGGCACCTACGGCAAGGAGTTCGGTGAGGCGGTGCATGGCGACTGGGGCGGCGAGGACTGGCTCGACCTCCTCGCGGTGCTGGACAACGTCCTCGAGAACCCGTGGGCGGACGCCGACCGCACCGGCATCTACGGCTACTCCTACGGTGGCTACATGACATCGTGGGCGATCGGCCAGACCGACCGCTTCAAGGCGGCCGTGTGCGGCGCGCCGGTCTTCAACCTGGCGTCGTTCTACGGCACCAGCGACATCGGCCACGTCTTCGGCGACAACCAGTGGGGCGGCTCGCCGCTCGACCCGAAGGTCGCCGCATTCATGAAGGAGCGCTCGCCGTCCGAGCACATTCACAAGGCCGTCACCCCGACCCTGATCGTCCATGGCGAGGCGGACGACCGCTGCCCCATCGGTCAAGGTGAGGAGATGTTCGTCGGGTTGCTCAAGGCCGGTGTCGAAACCGAGTTCGTCCGCTACCCCGGCGGCTCGCACATGATGCTCCGCAACGGCCCGGTCCAGCACCGGATCGACTACTACACCCGCATCCTCGCCTGGTTCGACAAGCACCTGTAGGCGCCGGGAATACGCATCGAAACCGCGATCGTGAGAATCAAGGCTGCCAGGTTGTTGCTATTGGGCACAACCTGGCAGCCTTGATTGAATTCCTTCGAGACTCCCAAGGCGTCAAGACGCCAGGTTTCTCCACGTACATGGAAACCTGGCGTCTTGATGCCTTGACCCCCCACGCCGTTCACTCCCCACCCGGAATCGTCAACGTTTCAAGATGCCCAGGTTTCTCCTATACCCGAACAACTTGGTTAACTTGAAAAGTTGGCCCCTAAACCGTGGGAAACCAAAAGAGCATGATCATGATCGCCTTGCGCAGAATCGTCACGCTGATGGAAGCGATCGCTGTCAGCAATGCCCTGCTACACCCGCGCGAGGTGCGTTTCCTTGAAGCCTTCCGGGTACTTCAGGCCATACCCCAGCACCCGGTCGAACCCGATATGTGCGAGCCAGACCAGAGCGATTTGCGTCGTGATATCGCTATCGACCACCACGCCTGCGATTCCCAGCGCGAGGGCAAGCGCGGTCGTATGGGCGAGGTTGTAGACCATCGCCCCGATCCGGTTCCCTCCCATGAACCCGACCATCGACAGGTCCGGTGCGAAGAACAGCGCCGCGTAGAGCCACCAGGACGCATCCGTCCGGGTATAGAACACGGTCGCCGCGACCAGCAACGCCGCGCCCTCCGCATGCAACATCAGTTTCGGATACAGGAACCTCATCGGCGCATTACTCCAGAATCCCCGTCGGCCGGGGCACAAGGGAGGCATCATCCCGCCTCATCAGGATTCCAGTCTGCGCCACCGGGTCGCGCCGTGGCATCGGCAGCTTGGCCGGGAATGGCCTCCGTCGTTGGGCGGATCACCCGCGACAACGTCCGTGCGACCGCCACCGCCACGACCGCTCCGGCAAACCCGCCGGCGGCGAGGGCGAAACGCGGCCCGGCCAGGTCGATGAGCGGTCCACCCACGGCATAGGAAAGCCCCGCGCTGAGACCAACCGCGCCGAACAGGTTCGCGAACGCCCGCCCCTGCATGCCTTTCGGTACCGTTCGCTGCACGAACGTCTGCACGCTGACCTCGATCAGGCTGATGCCAAGCCCGCGCACCGCCTGCATCGCGAACGCCATCCAGATCGTGACCGAGAGCCCCGTTATCGCATTGCCAAGGCTGCTGATGAGGAATCCCGCGCCGATCATCGCCACCGCCGGGAAGCGCGTCGCGAACCGAGCCAGGAGCAGGAAGCCGATCAGCAATCCCACCCCCGCCCCACCGTAGAGCAGGCTCGTTTGGGAGTCGATGCCCTCCAGGACATCCTGCGCCAGGAACACGAGGGCGATGTCGTCGACGCCGTTCAGGGCCACGACGGCGCAGAAGCCGATTGTCAGGATTCGGAGCGAGGGCAATTGCCACAGGAAGCGCAGACCGTCCCCGGCCTCCCGCAAGAAGGGCACGCGATCCCCATCGAGGCCTACGGGCGCCAACTTCGGAAGCCCCAACAAGAGCAGCGCGGAAACGAGGAAGGTCGCGGCATCGACGAAGAGCATGCCGCGCACGCCGATCAACGGCAGGAGCGCCGCGCCCAGCAGCGGCCCGATCAGGTCGAAGCCATGCGTGCCGAATCCGATCACCGCGTTCGCCGTCTCCAGGTCCCGCTCGCGTACGAGGTCCGGCACGGAGCTTCGCGACGCCGGCTGGAAGAGGCTGCCCAGCGTGCTCCGCACCGCGACAAGCGCCAGCAGCGGCACGATCGGCATGTCGACCAATGCGATCGAGGTGATGATCGCGCCCTGCGCCAGGTCGCACCCGACCATCAGCCGCTTGCGATCCACCCGGTCGCTGAGCGCTCCGCTCAGTGGACTGAGGAGAGACGGCGCGAAGTCGACCGCCAGGAAGAGCAATGCGACGGTGACGCCACTGCCCTCTGCCCCGACGACGTAGAGCACCAGCGCGATCGTCCCGAGCGCATCACCGATGAACAACGTAATCCGCGAAAGCCAGAGCGCCCGGAACGCGGCGTTACGGCGAAGCAAGTCCCACGCGCCGGACGGACTCCCGTTCGCGCTCACCGAAGACCCCTGACCGTTGGGCGAGCAGCACCGTTCTGCATGGAATCAGGGCTCCGCGATATCCGATGGATTGTGCGCCATGTCCCGCCCGCATGATACACGCAAGCGCTGGCCGGCACTCACGCCCGCAGTGATGCCGCTCCAGGGCCGGACAGCTCATCGACGCCCACGGGCCGCCCGGATACCGCCAGCAGTAGCGCGAGGCTGGTTCCGTGCACGTCCGCGCCGGTGCCCATTTCTGTATCTCCGTCGGTCGCGACAAGTCGCAGACCTTCGGCCCGTTCCTTTCCACCACCCATCTTCACGATCGTGCGGAGCTGGTAGCGAAGGGCCTCAGCCACGCTGGCTATCGGATAGTCGTGGTGAATCCCGAGCGGCCGCCGGATGTCCTCACCATGAACGATGATCTCCACCAGCCGGGTAGCAAGCGGGGCGGGCGCGCTCGTCGTGCGGCGAGACACCGCGCGAAACGCATCCAGCGTGTGCTTCGGATCCCCAAGCCGCTCCCGCTCGACCCCACGCGCGTTGGCGTGATCGAAATCGAAGCGTGCCGCAATCAGGTCACGCAGGAAGGAAAGCCTGGTGGTTTTGGCATCTCCGACGAGATGGGCCAGGACGTCGTGGACATCCCAGCCGGGACACAACGACGGGGCTGACCACTGTTCCGGTGGCAACGACTCCAGGTCCCGAATCAACGCGTCGCGTTCGGCATGCACGACGTCCCAAAGCTTGCTCAACCGGACCTCCCCTTCTCGATGCCGCCATCGTGGCCGATAGAGCTATCTTCGTCGATCCACGCGTGGGGGGCTTATCCAATGTTGCTTATCCCGAACCCGGCTGGCAGCTCATCGCGTCGTCCATCGCGCGGGCGCACCGGTCATGGAGCACCCGGACAAGCCTCGATACATCGATGCCATCCGTCGCTTGGAGAAGGTTATCGACATCGTCCAGCCCCGCCAGGCCCAGGATGCGCTTTTCGTTGGTCACCCATCGACCCTTCGCCGCGAGGACGGCGTGCGCAACACAGGTGACTGCTTCGGTGGCCAGCCCCAGGGCCTGCAGCGTTCGACCGTTGGCGGCATGCCCCTTCTCCGCATAGTCGAACAGCATTCCGGCGCGATTCCGCCAGGTCCGGGACGCGCGGTCGCGAAGCGCGGTAGGAAAATCCGGGACAGGCAGCTCGCCTCTCAGGCAGACGCTTTCGGCAAGCTCGGCCAGCAGCAGGTAGCTCGGGATCCCGGCAATGTGGAACATCAATGGCTCGATCTGGAAGATACCGTCTTCTGATTCCCGCAGGATACGGTCGATGTCGTCCAGGTCCCGGTAATGGACGTCAACTCGCCGGCCATCAACGGTTAGCCACGCGCCGCCGTTGAAGACGCCACCACCCCAACCACCCAGCGGCGAGATCTCGCCCGGCCAACCGAGCGCCCGGAGGTCGTCCGGATCGAACGCGCCGCGGTAATAGATGGAAAGATCCCAATCCGTTTCCGGACCGGGATCTCCGTAGACGCGCGATCCACCGAGCGCCACCGCCTCGACCGCTGGCAGGTCGAACAGGGCATCGGCGAGATGGTTCAGGAACACGCGGTCGTCCGGCATCTCGATGCCCGTCTCCTACGTATAGATGAACTGCACGGTCGCCTCGCAATCATGCGACGCCGTCACCCGCACCCAGTGTGCACTGAACCCGCTCGGGAATTCGTGATGGACGTAGCCACCAGCGTCCACGTCGAACGACCCGTACGGTGCCCACTCCTGCGTCCCGACGAAATCGACCTCCACGTCGAACCGGACGGTGCGGTCCGCTTCATGCCGTAAGTGCACGCCCTTCTTGTCGAACCCTGTCATCAGGTACGGCTCTGAGGGGACTCCCGCCCTGGCCTGGTCGCGCCACCAGGGGCCTCCCCAACCGGCCGGCTTGCCGAAGCCCCACAGGTCATCCGTCTTGCCAAACCAGAGGTTCGACTGCGGCTCGCCCGCCAGCAGGTTTTCGTCGAACAGTGGCGTGACCTGGTTTCCCGACAGCACCAGCATGCCGCGCCACGAGCAGAAATCAGGGATCATCCGCAGATGCGTTGAGATCGGCCGCACGCCCCAGACCTTCCCCTCATACACCAGGGGCGTCAGCTCATAGAACATGTAGTGGGCGTCCATCAGGAACCGCTCGGTCTCGACTTCACGGATCCGCGGCCACTCGGTCGTGAACATGTGATCGAATGTGTGGCTGGCCTTGGGCAGCCGGTAAGTGGTCCACTCCTCATCGACCAGCACCTTCAGCTTCGCCGACGCGCGGTCCCAGCCCGTGGCGAAGACAGCCTTCCCCATGTTCCCGCGACCGTTCACCTCGACGTACGGGTTCCGCTCGATGATCTGCCATGCCGAACCGTCGAACATCGCCAGCCGTCCATCCTGCTGGTCCGTCGAGAAATCGCGGTCGTGATAGGTGTTGTTCGTCACGAAGATCTTGTTGTCGATGGCGTATCCGGCTTTGAAATGGGAATAGGCGTCGGACGCAACGTCCAGCTCGTCGAGCAGGTCGAAGAGTGTCGTGACCTCGAGCGTTTCGAGGTCCGCTTCCAGCAGCAGCCCCTCCATCGTCAGGTACAGCGCCTTCCGCTCCGGCTCCGTTGTATGGACCATCGTCGCCGCGAGACGATGCTCGACAAGCCCCTGGATCGTGGACACTTTCCCCGACGTATCGATGATGTGAGGCCCGATCAGGAGCTGGTGTGTCGGCCCGTGCATCATCCGGTTGGCATAGGTCCCGACGACGCTTTGCTCGTGCTTTTCGATCCGCATATCGTCGTCGATCGAGAACAGGCCGGTCCCCGAGCCCGTGCGCGCCGTATGCGCCACATAGGACACCATCCATAGCTTCCCGGCCCAGGGCATCAGCGCTCCGATCCCGGTCTCGCTTCTCGCCGGGGCCATATCCGCCTTCACCGTCAGGTGCGGGAACACACCAGACACATTTGTATGACTCATCCTTCTCCCCATATTCCAGGCATTCATGAACCGGGCATGAAACCACGCCGACCCGCTCCAGCACCAGTCACCAGCCAGGATTTTTCCTAGCCCTTCATCCCGGTTCGCGTCAGCGCCTGGATGAACTGGCGCTGCAAGATAAGGAAGACCACGATCACCGGAACGATCGACGACACCGCGCCAGCCATGGCAAGCGATGGGCTCATGCCGCCACCCTCATCCATGTAACGCGTCAGGCCGATCGGAATCGTGAAGATCTCCTCCGATGTCAGCATCACCAGCGGCGTCTCGTAGTCGTTCCAGCTCCAGACGAACGCCAGAATCATCAAGGATGCAATCGCCGGTTTCGCCAGTGGCATCACGATCTGGTAGTAGCACTGCAGCTCGCTGGCGCCATCCATCTTCGCCGCATCCGTCAGGTCTTTCGGGATCCCCATGAAGAACTGCCTGAGCAGGAACGTCCCGAAGACCGTGAACATGCCGGGCAGGATCAGCGCCCAAAGCGTGTCGTGAATGCCGATCTCCTGATAAAGAATGAATCGCGGCACCAGCAGCATCTGGTGCGGGATGATCATCGTCGCCAGGTACAAGACGAAGATGAGGTTCTTGAAGCGGAATTCCATCCGCGCGAACGCGTACGCCGCCAGCGAGGCGGTCAACACTTCACCGAACACGCGGCAAACCGCGACGATCACCGAGTTCCCCATGAACCGCGTGATGGGGTAGTTCCCCGTCCAGACGCGCTCGTACCCGGAGAAGCTCACCGGATCCGGGATCCATTCAATGGGCAGGCGGAAGACGTCGATATCCCGCTTCAGCGACGAAACGACCATCCAGACGAACGGAAAGAGGAATAGCAGCGCACTGACCCACAAGATCACAATCGTCACGTACCAACGCACGGGCTTCCCGTGCCGCCGGATCGAAGGGGGTGTCCATGTCGTGCCTGCCTGATATGCTCCAGAGCTCATGACATCCCCTTACTGGTCGTAGAAGACGGCGCGCCGCTGGTAGAACCAGAGCCCGAGCGTCAGGAGCAGCACGAACGCGAACATGATCCACGAGAGCGCCGCCGCATATCCGAACCGGTAGAACTGGAACCCGTTCTGGTACACGTAATAGGAGGCGACCGTTGTCGACGTGCCGGGGCCGCCACGAGTCATCAGGTTGATCATGCCCCATGACTGGGAAGACCCGATGAACCCGGTCACCAGCAGGAAGAACGTGGTCGGCGTGATGAGGGGAAAGGTGATCGACCTGAACTTCTCGATCACACCGGCGCCATCGAGATCCGCCGCTTCGTACAAGTCCTCGGGCAATGTCTGCAGCGCTGCGAGGAAGATGATGGCGGCATAGCCGCATCCGCCCCAAATCGCCATGATGATCAGTGCCGGCAGCGCCCAGTCGGACGAGGCCAGCCAGACTGGTGGGTCCTCCACACCGATCCAGCGGAGCACCGCGTTGATCGGACCGTATCGCGGGTGATACAGCAGGATCCACGTCGCCGAGATTGCCACCGCGTTCACGATGTATGGGATGAAGAAGATCAATCGGAGGAGCGCCCGGCCGGGCGTCGGGCCGTTGAGGCCGAGTGCCAGCAACAGCCCGAACGCTACGGTCAGCGGGACGCTCCCCACCACATAGATCCCCGTGATCCCCATCGCTTTCCAGAACGCCGAGTCTGTAAAGCCTTCGACGAAATTATCGAGGCCCACCCACTCGATCCCGGAGAGGCCCGACACAACGTCCCAATTCGCGAACGATACGACCAGGGCGAAGATCAACGGGAGCAACGTGAACGCCGCGAACCCGATCAGGTTTGGCGCGATAAAGAGGTAGCCTTGCCAGCTGGACTTCCCTCGTGACCGCGTTCGCCTGCTCTTCGTCTCGGTGCCAGCCAGCACCGCTGGTGCGATTTTCTGCTTCCCGTTGATCATCGCCACTCTGTCCTGAGATCAGGGCAACCTGCTATGAAGCGCCCGCCAGAATGTCATCCGCGCCGGCCTTGAGATCGGTGATGAACTGGTCGATATCGATCTCGCCGATCAGGAGGCGGTCCTCGAGGCCGGTGAGGAGGTTGGTGATCTCCGCCGCCCCGGTCGTGATCGTGTCCGTGAAGTACCTGATATCCGGGTCGAAGGTGACCGAGCGGAACGCCTCGACGTCGTAGAGCTCTTCGGCATCGGGACCCAACAACCCGGCAACAACCGTCTCTTCGTCGAACGTGAGATAGGTCGGGATCTTCCCGGCGGGCAGCATGTACTCCGCGCCGTCAGTCAGCCAGTACCGCATGAGCTGCCATGCCTCGTCGGGGAACTGCGTGTCCGCGCCCATCAGGATCCAGTTGTTGATGCCCTGACCGGTGTACTGCTGCTCTACATCCGGCAGTTTCGGCAACGGCGCGAACGTCGTCACGAAGTCATGCGGATACTGTTCCTTGTCGTTCACGTAGCGGAGCGACCATGGTGAGTTCACCCAGAGATGAACCTGCTCCGTCAGGAACGGCGTCTGCGCGTACGCGCGGAGGTTCTGGGCGATGACATCGGTCCACGGGAAGGCAATGCCTTCGTCGATCATGTCCCGGTGCCGGCCGTACGTCTCGGCGAACGCCGGATCATCGAAGTTCGACTCCGCCCCACCTTCCTTGTACCAGGCGTTGGCACCGAGCTTCATGCCGGCCGTATTGGGCGGCCCGTAGGTCCCGAATGCAAGGTCGCCGGTCATCTCGCGGGAGAGCTCGACGAACTCATCAATTGTCCAGCCGGCTTGCGGGATTTCGATCCCTGCATCCTCGAACGCATTCTTATTAATGAAGAGGAATGTCGGTTCCTGCGTCGTCGGGATGGCGTGGTAGACGCCTTCCTCGGTGACGAATATGCCATCGGTCGTCGTGATCCACTCGTTGATCTCGGCATCGTCGGTCACGTATTGCGTGATGTCTGCCGCAGCTCCGGCGCCGATGCGCTGGCCCAGGCGAGAGACCTGGTAGGTGAAGAAGAGGTCGATCAGCGTCCCGCCCTGAAGTGCCGTGTCAAGCTGCGTGTTCCCGGTATCGTCATTGACGTACCGGGTGTAGTTGACCGTGATCCCGGGATTCGCGTCCATGAACGCGTCGACCAGCGCCTGCGGACCGTTCTCGGCCGGGACACCGCCCCAAACCTCGAGCGTCACACCGTCCTGGAAGCGAACCGCGGGAGCCGCAAACGTCGCCGATGGCGCGCCCAGCCGGGCGGCGGCCGCCCCGCCGATGGCTGTCCCGATCACCTGTCGCCGGTTGAGGTTGAACGTCTTGAACGATTTCATCGATGCACTCCTCGTCATGTCAGCCTGCAAACTGCCTGGGACCCAAGGGTTGCGATGCGACGCTCCTTTCATCAGGCATACGCCCGAACCTCGACGATGCGAGCCGTGGCGCCACCGTGGGTTGCGAGCACGGTCACGCGTAGAGCACCTGTTGTGGTGGCTGGGAAGGAATGAACACGCTGCCGCTGGACGTTTCCAGTGACCTCCGCCACCGTCGCCCACTCGCCCGAGGATGGATCACGTGTCTCGATCCGGTAGTCCCTGGCGATCATCGGGAAGGTACCTTCCCAGATCCAGCCGCTTAGTTGGGAATCGAAAGTGAGGTGGATGCGGGAGATGTCGACCGGCTCCGGCCACGCGAGCGTGATTTCCTGCGGCAGCGGCTCGCGCGGATCGCTGATCCACATATTGGCGCCGGTTTCGGGTCGGGTCACCCCGGAGAGAACGTGCTCCGGCCCGAACGGCGTGCTCACCGGTTGCAGGTCGAACCAGAAGGTGCCGTGCATCCACCGCCAGTAGCCGAGCTCGTCGTCCCAGGACGCGGCCTGCGTCCCCGGCGGCTCGTGCTCCGTCAGCCACCACCCCAGGTCAGGGTTCGGCTCCATAACGAGCGCCACCGGCGCATTCGGGTGGCACGAGATGGGTGCGTCCGGAGCGAAGGTCACTTCGTGGTGACCGGGCGCAATCTCGGCCGTCAACGTGGTCAAGACGTTTGGCTCGCCGGTGCACGATCCGAGGTCTCGCAGGTGCACCGCCTGTCGCACGACGAGTCGCGCCTCGACTGGCATCTCTGACGAATTCGTTACCCGGAGAGAGATACGCTCGATGCGGCCGGAAGAAATCACGAGGGACTGGGCATGTGCCCGTTGCAGCGCGACCGCACGTCCGTCCACGTCCGACGCATCTCGAGAATGAACGCCGACGGATTCCGCGAGGCTCAAGCCCGCCTGGTCCCAGCCCATCTCCTGCCCGTCACCGAGAACGAGCGATGCCTCGCTTGTCGCGCTGACCTCGACGCCCGGCAGCCGGGCGAGATCGTCTCCATCCTCGTTGGCCAAGCGGGGCAGGTAGGCGCCTTGTCGCAGGAGTTGTTGCTGGACTTCGCGAACAAGGCCCGGATCCCCGGCGAGCGAACGCGGCGTCGCCCCGGCGTCGAGCGCCTTGCTCGCCGCGACGCCTGCCGCCTCGCCAATCACCGAAGTCGTCTTCATGACGCGGGTGGAGCCATGCGCCACGTGGGATTGGCTGATGTTACGGCCGGCAAGCATGAGGTTGCTAACCGCCCGGCTATAGAGCGAGCGCAACGGTATGCCGTAGATATCCGGAAGGGGCGGCTGCGTGCATGGCTTGTCCGCGGAATACACGCCATCGGGCGCATGGAGGTCGATGGCCCAGCCACCGTAGGCAACCACGTCGTCCGGTACCTCCAGTATGCCGTTGACGATATCGCCTTCCGTCAGGATATGATCGCCCTCGAACCGGCGGCTCTCCCGTTTCCCGGGAATATGCCCGATCCAGTCGAGCGTCCACGTCTTTGCTCGCTCGCGAACGCCCGGAACGGTGCAATGGTTCTTGATGTGATCCCACACGCCGAGCACTGCCGATTGCAGCTCATGCCGGATTTCCTCGTTCTCGTGAATGGTGTGGTGTGTCCCGCCCCACTCGAGCCACCAGTACCCGCTCTCGAAGGATTCATGGTTGCGGAACGGCAATGACTCCTCGTCCGGGAATGGATGCGCCCAATCCGGCGCGACGAAAGGCACCTCGCGCCCGACATCACGCGCGGCGAACATGATCGTCGAGCCAAGCACGATGTCGTCCGGTTCCTCCGGTGCCCACATCTCGCCGAATTCCGACTTCGCCTCGCGACCGTAACGGAATGGCGCGCCGGCGCGAAGTGCCACAAATCCGTCGCCTGTCGCATCCACGACCAATTTCGGGTGGTAGTGAAACACCGCTTCGCTACCCTGCTGGACGCCGGTCAGCGATACGATGCGAGAGGAATAGCCCTCCCTCGGATCGTCCTCGGTCTCGACCTCGATCACGCGCGTATTCAGGTGCAGCGTCAGGTTTGGCTCGGAACGCACCATCTCTTCGAGCACGACATCCCACATCGGATAGTGGCGACCATTGATCTGCCGCAATCCATAGGCGCGGGAACGGACCGAGAGAAACAGCTCCTCGATCAGGCCGGTTTCCCGGGCATCCCGGTGGTAGCCGTGCTGGGATGCACCGACTGGATGCACGCGGACCTCACTGCTGCTGTTGCCGCCCAGCACCGGCCGTTCCTGGACCAACGTCGTCTTCGTGCCGAGTCGCGCGGCGGAGATCGCGGCGAACGTTCCCGCGAGCCCACCGCCAACGACGACCAGATCCGCGTCGATATCCTTTTCGTTCCTGATCATTCCCCCCTCCGTCCTGTTGCACCCGCGCCAACTCGCGCTCAGTCCCTGACCGGGCCAGTCGATGCCCGAATGTGAAGCTCCACCGGCATCAGCAACCGTTCCGGCTCTGACGGATTGGAACCGTCCAGCATGCGGAGCAACCGCTCGAGCGCCCGTGTTCCCCACGCCACCCGATCCACCCGCACCGTTGTCAATTGCGGATTCATCGCGGTCGCGATCTGCGCATCATCGAATCCCGTGATCGAGATATCGTCCGGGACCCGCAATCCGGATTCGGTCAGGACACCGAGCCCTCCCAATGCCAGCGTGTCGCTCGCATAGACGATTGCCGTCGGCTGCTCATCGAGGCGCAGCAACTCGGATGTGATCTCCTTGCCAGCCTGCGCCGAAAACCCCAGATACCCGTCCCGCCAGCGGATCCACTCCCGCCGTACCGGAAGATCGGCATCAAACATCGCCTCCAGGTATCCAGCTCGTCGCTCGATCGAGGTGTAGGTCTCGGATGGTCCGTTCACGAGCGCGATCCGCCGATGCCCCAACTCAACGAGGTGCTGAACGGAGAGGTAGGTTCCTCGTGTGATATCGCCGCTCACACTTGGGAACGACGAATCAGGAAGATGTCCACCGATCAGGACACAGGCGATACCCCGGCGCTTGACCGCATCGGCCAGCTCCGTTGAAATCACGCCGCCGGTGAGAAGCAAGCCGTCAATCGCCCCGAAAAAGGCGTCCCGTCGCTGGTCGAGCAGGAAACCGGACTGATGCAGCGTATAGACAGCCGCGTTCCGTACCTGTGCCGCCTCCTCTACGCCGCCGAGAATCTCCTGCACCATCGTCTCGTTGCCGGGTGAATAGGGATTGCTCACCAAATGGCTGTTCGTGAGCCCGATCGTCCTCGTGACGTTCTTTTGGCCTGCCCCACCGTTGCTTTCAGATTCCAGAGCGCGCACGGCACTGAGAATTTGCGCACGTGTTCGAGGACTCACCGACGAGCTGCCGCTCAGGGCGCGAGAGACCGTCGCCACGGACACTCCTGACCGCTCGGCGATCTCGCGCTGGGATATGCCCTTCGGGACGGGCACCACTTCGGAGGGATCAGACACCTCGCGCCTCCTTGTCGACGGTATACTGTGATCGTATTCGTAAGTATTGCATTTTGCAATAGGCTTTGCAGGATCGTTTCATAGCGGAACACCATCTATTCCATCGCAGCACATAAAAAGACCGACCCAGATGGGCCGGTCTTTTCCAGTTCACCCTTGTCAGATGAAAGGGCGTTACTCCGGGGCTTCCTGCGCTTCCGCGGCCTTCGCCTGCCGGAGCGCATCGAGGAAGACCTCCGGCGGCTGACCGCCCTGCACGGCGAGCCGTCCGTTAAGAATGAAGAAGGGAACGCCTGAGACGCCCGCCTGCTGCACCTGCTGGATCATCGCCATCACCTGCGGCTGCATCCGGCGATTGCGAAGCGGCTGCTCGAGAGCGTTCAGCTCCGCGTCGTCCAGACCCGCCTCGCGCCCGATCTTCAGCAGGACATCGACATCGCCAACATCGGCGCCGTGCTCGAAGTACCACTCCATCATCGTGTCCATCAGGCGCTCGCGCTTACCCTCGGGCACGAGCTCCATCATCTCGTGAGCCGGGACGGTGTCGACCGCCTTCTCGATCTTCGAGAAGTCGTAGTGCAGCCCATAGTTCTGGCCGACCTGGGTCACCTGGTCGAACATCTTCTGCACCTGGTCTTCCGGCATGCCCTTGCGCTTCGTGAACCGCTCGATGAAGCCCTCGCCCAGCTCGTCCGGCTGGATTGGGTCCAGCAGGAAGGGCAGGAAGATGACGTTCACGGGTTCGCCAGTCTCCGCCGTCCACTGCTCGGCGGCCTTGCGGAGGTTGACCTTACCGATCCGGCACCACGGGCACACGACATCAGAAATTACCTGTACGTCCATAAGGAAGGGAGATCCTGCTTTCCGGATAGCGCGCCGCCGATGCACGAACGAATCGAGGGACGAGGCGCGCGTATCCCTTACCCGACATGAGTTGCTGTACGGATGCCGCGCCTTGACCGTCAAAACGCGCCCCGACACGCCGGGATCGGTATACTAGGGAATCATTGTACCCGTATCACTGGGTGCGACTTTGCGCGCGCGGGGACCTGCGCGCTGCGAATCCGAGAATTCGTCCGGAGATCCGCACATGTTCCGTTGCAAAGTCTGTGGCTGGATCCACGAAGGCGCCGCTCCGCCAGATGAGTGCCCGTCGTGTGGAGCCCCGGCTGACCGTTTCCGCGCCATGGACTCCGCCGAGGTCGGGATGACCGCGGCCGAGCTGGCGTCGCTCGGCATCGTCGGACAGGGCTTCGATACCCCTGAGGTCGAGGATGGCCGTCGCCTGCGCCTTCTGGCGTTTGTCGATGCGTCCTTCTTCAACCCGTTCACGATCCGCGGCGGCAAGCAATATCCGCTGTACACCGGGGACCCGCAGTGGTTCTCCGACAACATCCCGTGCATGACGGCCTGCCCGTCGCACACGGACATCTCGCGCTACATCGCGCTCATCGCCGACGGACGCTATTCCGACAGCTTCGAGCTGAACCGCGAGCACAATGTCTTCCCGGGCTGCCTTGGCCGTATGTGCGCCCGCCCGTGCGAGGACGCCTGCCGTCGCAAGGAAGTAGATGCCCCGATCGGCATCTGCTACCTCAAGCGCGTCGCCGCCGACTACCGCGGTGACACCCGCCGCGATATCGCCGCGCCGTTCAATGGCAAGACCGTCGGCATCGTTGGCGCCGGCGTTTCCGGCCTGACCACCGCCCGCCAGCTCGCGCGCAAGGGGTACGCGGTCGAGATCTACGAGCAGTTCCCGGTTCCGGGCGGCGTGATGTGGACCGGCGTGCCGGAATGGCGCCTCCCGCGTGACGTCATCGCCGAAGAAGTCGCCCTTATCACCGACCTCGGCGTGAAGATCCACTACAACACCGAAGTCGGCAAGGACATCCAACTCCAGGAGATCATCGACACGCATGATGTCGTCGTCCTGTGCGCCGGATGCCAGACCGCCCAGCGCCTCGGCATCCCGGGCGACGAGCTGGACGGCGTCGTCTCCGGCCTCAAATTCCTCGCCGACGTCGCGCTCGGCAAGGAAGACGTCTGGGTCGGCCGCCGCGTCGTCACCGTCGGCGGTGGCTTCACCTCGATGGACTGCGTCCGCACCGTTATCCGCCTCGGCTCCGAGCGCTCGGTGATGACCTATCGCCGTACTGTCAACGAGATCCCGGTCGAGGAGCTCGAGCTCGAGGAAGCCGAGATCGAGGGCGTCGAGATCGAGTACATGGTCACCCCGACCCGCGTGCTCGACGACGGCAAGGGTCGCGTTCGTGGCATCGAGCTCGTCCGCAACGAGCTGGGCGAGCCGGACGCCTCCGGCCGCCGTCGCCCGGTGCCAATCGAAGGTTCCGAATTCGTTATCGACTGTGACATGGTGATCGAGGCGATCGGCCAGAAGCAGGACAACCGCTTCCTCGGCGATCTCTTCCCGAACGTGGACCGCCGGGGCGTGCCGCTGCTCGACCAGAACCTGAAGACCGAGCTGCCGAACGTCTGGGCCGCCGGTGACTACGTCATCAACCCGACCAACTTCATCTCCGCGATCGGTGAGGGCAAGCGCGTTGCCGAGGCCATCGACAGGGAGATGCGCGGCGTCGAGCCGAAGGTCAAGGAGATGGAGATCACCCGCGTCCCGACCGAGTACGTCTCCACGCCGAACCCGCTGCTCTCCGAGGGCGTCGCCGAATGGTCGATGACGGCGATGAGCCGCCGCCTCGTCTGGGGCGACGACTACGCCGGCGTCGGGCGGCAGAACATGCCGATGCTTCCGGTCGCGCAGCGTGGCCTCCAGACCATGGACAACACGCTCGAGACGGAGATGGGCTACACCAAAAGCATCGGCTTCGAGGAAGCGAAGCGCTGCCTTCAGTGCCAGCTCAATATCTTCATCGACGGCAACCGCTGCATCCTCTGCAACAGCTGCGCCGATGTCTGCCCGCACAACTGCATCGAGATGATCTCTCCGGAGCGCATCTACAGCATCGACGGCGACGTCAACCTCGCGCAGATGGCGCGCGGCGAGCTGGGCCCTTACGCGGCCGCCATGATCATCGACGAGCGCAGCTGCATCCGCTGCGGCCTCTGCGTCGACTGGTGCCCGACGGAGTGCCTGACGATGGATCACTTCCGGATGACCCCGGCCGAGGAGCGCGAGAGCGTCGACCTCGCCATCGTCGCGGACTAGCTTCCACCACGAACCGGTCATTCCAAAACGCTCCGACCAGGCAGACATGCTGGTCGGAGCGTTTTGCATTGGAATTTCGAATCAGTCAATAGAGGGGGCATGCAGGGCACACCGGCTGCGCACCGGTGTGCCCTGCCGTACCCGCATGATTTGGTCACCTGGATCGATGATCGCTACCGGCTCCCGGATGATGCCGGGAGCGGCGAATGGAAGGACGCCTGAGTCCTGGGACTCAGGCGTTCCCCTGGGGCGAGCCAGGCTGCGTGTCGTCGTGGCTGGGCTCCTGAAAACCCAGATCGATGTCATCCGAGCACATCCCGAAGGCCTGCCCGAGCTTGCGCATCTGTGGCACCTGTGGCGTCCGGCGACCGCTTTCCCACAGGTAGACCGCCTGAGGGTGCACCCCGACCTTCAGCGCCAGCTCGTACTGCGTCCAGCCCCGCTCCTGGCGAAGCGTCCGGATCGTCTTCATCATTCGTTATCGCCCCTCTACACAATTGATAACAGCTGTTCTATTGCACTCATTCTATAACATGTGTTATATTCATCTCACGTCGGAGAGCCACCTGGGTTCTCCGCAAAGTGAACCGGCCAACCCGCCAGGGACGCCGGCCAGAAAGCAAACGCAGCATGACCACCGGAACTATCAGGAGCCTTCGTGACCGTGGCTTCGGCTTTATTTCGCCGCAAGACGGGTCCAGCGACCTCTTCTTCCATCATTCGGCCGTCACCGACGGTGGCTTCGAGATGATGCAGGAGGGCCAGCAGGTTTCCTTCGATACCGAGCCCGACCCGCGGGATTCCAGCCGCAAGCGCGCCGTCCGCGTCGCGCTGGTCGAGAGCCGGTAGGGCCTGACCCCCGGAACCGATCGCAAACGCCTCCCCCACGAGTTCGTGGGGGAGGCGTTTGCCGTTAACCACGTTCTCATCCGGCCTCTTCGGCACCGTGGCCAGCTCACCGCGAACGTTGACACCCTCAATGTTTATGTGTCCACTCTTGACATCTCTTCCAAAGTTCAGTACTATACCTTTAGTAAGGCGCTTACGCACGTAGGCGCCGTTTGTCTGGGTCACGACCTTTATCAGGAGTTATTGCTCTATGCCACGTATCGGAATTATCCTCAGCAGCACCCGTCCCAACCGCAACGGCGAGCAAGTCGCCAACTGGGTGCTCGAGACTGCCCGACAGCGGGGCGACGCCGAGTACGAGTTGATCGACCTTCGCGCGTTCGACCTGCCGAACTACGACGAGCCGTTCCCGGCCTCCATGCACCAGTACCAGAACGAGCACACGAAGCGCTGGGCGGAGACGATCGACGCCTTCGACGGCTTCGTCATCGTGACGCCTGAGTACAACCACAGCCTTCCCGGATCGCTCAAGAATGCGCTGGACTTCATCTACGCCGAGTGGAACAACAAGGCCGTCGGCTTCGTCTCCTACGGATCCGTGGGCGGAGCCCGCGCGGTCGAACACCTTCGCCAGATCGTCGGGCACCTGCAGATGGCCGACGTGGGACAGACGGTTTCCATCTCGCTCTTCACGGAGTTCGAGGACATGCAGGTCTTCAAGCCGAGCGAGATCAGCCTCAATGCGCTGAACACGATGCTGGATCAGCTCGCCAGCTGGACCAACGCGCTCATGTCGGTGCGCACGCAGGCCGTCGCGGCGGACTAACATCCACGAAGATCGCAACGCAGGAACGGCGCTCCGGAAGGAAATTCCGGGCGCCGTTCATGCTTTCCCGGGACGATTCCGGAAGATTGCCGCCACGCCTTCTGCCGGAATCTGATATGGTTGGCGAGTACCGGACAACCACATGGGTTCCCCGGATAGTGAACCGGCTCGCCCATAGCGGGATGCCGGTCAGAAAGCAGTACAGTCATGGCAACCGGAACGATCAAGAGCCTTCGCGACCGTGGATTCGGCTTCATCACCCCCGAGGGTGGCGGAAACGACCTCTTCTTCCATCACTCGGCCGTCACCGATGGTGGCTTCGAGATGATGCAGGAAGGCCAGAAGGTCTCCTTCGACAAGGAGCCCGATCCGCGCGACTCGAGCCGCGAGCGCGCCGTTCGCGTCGAGCTGGTCGACGGGCAGGACTAATCTCCCGCCAGTGCATTGCACAGAACAGGAGGCCGTCACGTTCGCGTGGCGGCCTCCTTTCGCATTCTTCTCCCCCGCGATCCTTGCCCCGATATGCGACTCGCTCCTACTGCCGGTGCTAGAGTGGCATCGCCGGACGATCCGGCCGATGCGACACAATCGCGGAAGGGAGCACCGGATGCCCCTGTACCTCACCCGCTTCAGCTATACCCCTGCGACCTGGGCGAAGCTCATCGAGCATCCCGAAGACCGCCGGAACGCCGCAACCCAATACATCGAGGCTGTCGGCGGCAAACTGCACGGCTTCTGGTATGCCTTCGGCGAGCACGACGCCTACACCCTGTACGAGGCACCAGATAACGTCGCCATGGCCGCCAACTCGATCGCGATCGGTGCCGGTGGAGCCCTCAGTTCCCTCGAGACTGTTGTGCTGCTGTCGGTAGAGGAGACCCTGGACGCCCTCGAACGCGCCAGGGCGATCACCTACCGGTCGCCAGGTTCAGGGACTGGATAGCACTGACGTCGCGCGAGCACGCTTCACCCGACGATCCCCCTCCAACGGCACCGACGCCGAGTAGTGCATCGGCAAATCCGCCGTGTTCCAGACCAGAATCCGGTGATTACCACCGGGACGACTTCCACGTTGACGGACATTGATACCTGCAGCATGCCAGCCTCGTGGGACCGTATGGCTGCGGGCCATTGCCGCGCGAAGCCCTGCACGAGGAATCCTGTGTCGTCGCTGGATATGGTCACCTCTACCCGAGCCCGGCACGGGAGTTGCATGGATCTCCGGAGGGAAGCGACCGGATTCGGCTCGTGAAAGCACGTAAACTATGGGCAATGCGAACGGGAAACACGCGGGCGCGCCAGACAATGGCGGCGACGTGACTGGGTCGGAAAACCGGATCGTTGTGCCGCTCACGGTCCTCTTCGCGCACGTCCAGTTGCTCCGACGGCGCCTCGAGCGCGGAAGTGACATCGGCTCCGAAGACCTGCACAAGGCGGTCGAGCAGATGGACACTGCCACGCGAGCGATTGTCGCCGAGATGCAGGAGCTCGAGATATTGACATCTCGCGTCGGGCTCTCGGCAGCATTGGAACGAATTGAAGAATCCGTTCCAGGACCAGTGAGAGGAGATCCAGAGAAGATGACGCTCGAATCCAACAAGGACGAAGGCGCGAGAGCTACCGCCGAACAGATGGGCCGGAAACACGTTTTCGTGGTGAACGGCTCCCCTGAATTCCTCGATATCGTGCGGCAGTTGCTGCAGGACGAGAACTACAACGTCACCACGACGAACTTCGTGCCCCTTTCGTTCGACACGATCGAGGCCGCGCAACCGTCGTTGCTCATCATCGATCTCGTCATCGGCGAGCAGGCGGGATGGGACCTGTTAGGCCAACTTCGAAGGGCCGTTTCGACGAAGGACATCCCTATCCTCCTCGTCTCCACGCGACCAGCCCTGCTCCAGGAAGCGAAAGACCGGCATGAGGAATTCGGAGGAGACAGCTACCTCACGAAGCCATTCGACCTGGACGACCTGCTGGACAACATCGCGCAGCTCATCGGCAAGGCCTGACCGAGAAACTCGCACGACAGGGCGCAGCATCCCCGAGAGCCATTGGGACCGCTTGCCTCGACATCCCGGTTCATGACGTCCGACTTGAAAGCCCACTGTGCATTCGATACCCTCTCGTGAGCCACGTGGGCATCCGGACGAGGTGCGCCGTACCCGGTCGACGACAAGACGGCGCTGAGAGTTCTCACCATGGCATGGGTTGTTCTTATCGTGTCCGGGATGTTCGAAGCAGTCTGGGCGACCGCTCTCGGCAAGTCCGATGGCTTCACCCGCCTCGGCCCGACGATCACCTTTTTCGTCGGCCTCATCATCAGCATGGGCGGCCTCGCCTGGGCAATGAAGACGCTCCCGACCGGCACCTCCTACGCAATCTGGGTCTCGGTCGGCGCATCCCTGACGGTCATCTACGCGATGGTGTTCGACGGTGAATCCGTCTCGGCACTGAAAATCTTCTTCCTGCTTGGCATCATCGGGTGCGTCATCGGGCTCAAGATGGTCGAATAGCCTGGCGCGTGCCCGTCATGCAATTCTGCCGCGGCTTCGTGGCGGTCGTCTCCTCGAGCGATATACTTTCCCAATCTCAGTCATTGTCACCGTCGTGACGATGCGCGCAGCTTCTGTCTCCGGGGCCATCATCAATGCTCGTCCGTTTCTTCCGCAGTGAACCCGCTGCGGCTATCGTTTTGCTGTTCGCGGCCGTCCTCGCCCTGATCGTGGCGAATTCTCCCCTTAGTAGCACCTACGAAGACATTCTCGGCACATATGTCCTCGGCATCTCCGTCCACCATTGGATCAACGATGCCCTGATGGCTGTCTTCTTCCTGCTCGTCGGCATGGAAATCAAGCAGGAAGCCCTCGACGGCGCCCTGTCGACGCCACGAGCGCGGATCCTGCCGGGTATCGCCGCGATCGGTGGCATGGCGCTCCCCGCCATCATCTTCGTCATCATCAACATGAGCTCACCGGACCATCTTTCGGGATGGGCCATCCCTGCCGCCACGGACATTGCCTTCGCGATGGGCGTGCTGGCGATCCTCGGCTCGAAAGTTCCGCTGGCCATCCGTGCACTTCTCGTCGGCATCGCCGTCATCGACGACCTGCTCGCGATCGTCGTCATCGCGCTGTTCTACACATCGGAGCTGGAGCTTGGCTGGCTCGCCGCCGCCGGCGTGACCATGGTCGTCCTCGCGCTCCTGAACCGGTCGTCCGTGTATTCGATCGTGCCCTATATCTCCCTCGGCATCGTCCTCTGGTACTGCGTCTACCAATCCGGCATCCACGCGACGCTGGCCGGTGTCGTCCTCGCCTTCGCCATCCCCGCCAAGAGCTCGAGCGACCTTCATCGCTCACCGATGAAAACAACCGAGCATGCGATCGACAAGTGGGTGAACTTTGGCATCTTGCCCCTCTTCGGGTTCGCCAATGCCGGCGTTTCGTTTGCCGGGCTGGAAGCCTCGGATGTTTTCGGGCCACTGCCGCTGGGGATCGCGCTCGGCCTTTTCGTGGGCAAGCAGCTCGGCATCTTCGGCGCCGTCTGGCTGACGATCCGGACCGGCTTGACCACGAAGCCCGACGGCATTACATGGGCACAGCTCTACGCCATGGCAATGCTCTGCGGCATCGGTTTCACCATGAGCCTGTTCATCGGCGGCCTGGCGTTCGCCGACGCATCCGAATTGATGGACCAGACAAAGATGGGCGTCATCGGCGGTTCTATCGTCTCTGCACTTCTCGGCGCCTACCTGATGAACCGGGCGTCCAGGGCGAAACTCGTTGACTCCCTCGAGGAAGGCCGTCAGGTAGAACCACGCCTGTAGAAGCGATATGAGCGAGGACGCACCGTTCTCGCTCACATCGCCTCCCCGATCTGACCCGTTGGCTGTAGGGACCTACCGGCATGCCGCAACTCACCGTGCTGCGAGTATCCTGAGTGCGACAGGAATGCAACGCAGGAGGCGACCGGTGACCACGAACGCTCGAGGCAACACAGGCCCAGGCGACGCCCAACCATATGGTGAGGTCTTCGACCGCGGATACCGCTCGTACGACGGACCTCGGCGCGGCCGAAGCGGCGCGATTACCTCGCTCATCGGCTATTCGATGAAGCGGGCGATGGGCATCCGGAAGAGCTGGACGGCAAAGATCCTCCCGTTCCTCCTCTACACCGCGATCACCATTCCGCTCGTCGTGCAGATCGGCGTTACGGCTATCGTGCCCGACGCCGGATTCGCGTCCTATTCCGGGTATCTCGCCGGCATCTTCCTGACGGTCGGCGTCTTCGTCGGCACCGCCGCACCGGAGATGATCTGCGTCGACCGGCACGAGCGCACGCTTCCCCTCTACTTCGCCCGTGCGATCACCCGGGGCGATTACGTCCTCGCCAAGACGATCGCCATGGTGTTGCTCACCATGACGCTGACGGTGATTCCGGCGATCCTCCTCTGGCTTGGCCGGCAATTGGTCGCCGAGAGCGTCGGAACGGCCATGCGGGAGAACATCGGCGATCTCGGTCGCGTCATCTTCGCGGGCGCCATGATCGCGCTCGTCCTGAGCGCGATCGGGCTCGCCGTCTCGTCGTTCACGAATCGCAAGGGCGTTGCGATCGCGCTGATCATCTTCCTGTTCGTGGTCGTTACCGGCGTGGCCAACGTCGGGATCGAGGTCCTGAACGATCAGGACTGGAGCCGATACCTAATCGGCCTACACCTGCCGCTACTGTTCGAGGGCATGAACGCGCACCTCTTCGGCAATAACCAGGATCCCGTCATTGACCGGGTGGACCTTCCGCTCGGCGCCTATATCGGCTGGATGTTCGCGCTGATCGCACTCTGCCTGGTGATCTTCCGCTGGCGCTATGCCCAGAGCGATGACACCTGATCGCCGATCCGCACCGGCGCCTACTCCGTCACGACATACGTGCCGGCCAGCCGGTCATGGATGGTCTGCTTGTGATGATGCCCTCGCATCGACCAGGCATCGTAGAGCGCGAAGACGCCGCTGGCGAAGATAACCAGGTCGATGATCACGTATAGCCCGCCATCCGACGTCTCCCAAACGAGCCAGTCGGAGACGAGCTGGAGGATCGCCGGAATCAACCAGACAAGGCTCCGGACAAACGCCTTCTGCAAACCGGGCGCTGCGCCTGTCGCGTCGATGACCCGAAGTCCCATCAGCCGCTTTCCGAGCGTCCCGCCCATGCCGTTAAGGATGATGACGTAGCCGCTGCTGATGAGGGCGTTCAACAACAGCGTTGGCCAATGCGGCTGAAGTGAACCGGGATTGTCCCCGACCTCGAATTGGGCGATGCCTACAAGCACGAGCCCGAAGACGATCACGAGACCGACCACAAAGTCGATCAACAGCGCGCCAAGCCGTTGGCCGAACGACGCGAACGCCACACCGGGAAGGATCGCCATCGATTCCCGTCCAGCTACGGGCGTCACCATGTCACGTTTCTCCTTGCGCTACCGCGCGATCACGGCACGCACTCGACTACGCCCAGCGTTATCCCGCCGCGCAGACTGAAACGTGCATGTCGTCCTGGATATCAGCTCTGTCCCGTCTTACTGGATAGAACGTCAGGTCAAGGGTTTTGGTTCACGCAATGCACCCAGGATGCTATGTCGACACAGTGTCCTGTCTTGTGCATCGAGTTGGCCACACTATTGCGTTTGCCTTCAGTCAGCCCTTCGCCGTACCTCCAGCGCAGGACCCGCTCCTTCCTACGCCACGTGAAGTGGACGTCGTCCCCCGATCTTGTGATACCCTCCGCCCCGTCGCTGTTATCCGGCGACATTCCCCGCATGGAACAGAACCTGCGTTCCCCTACCCGGCCGGACGTTCGGCCGCCCACACAGGGCAACGTTTTTCGCATCGAAGCTCCGGAGTACCGTCTTTTCTATGGGACATGCCAGTATCTCGAATACCGGAACCGTCGCCCGTCCGCACGCTCAGCGGGAGGAGCGAAAGTTCCGACCGGATATCGAGGGACTCCGCGCCATCGCGGTGACCCTCGTTTTGCTGGAGCACGCCGGAATGGCGGCAGTCAGCGGCGGCTTCATCGGCGTTGACGTCTTCTTCGTCCTTTCCGGCTTCCTCATTACCGGGATCCTCCTTAGCGAGGTGACGAAGAGCGGGCGCATCTCCTTCACCGAGTTCTACGCGCGCCGCGCACGTCGACTCCTCCCGGCCAGCACCCTCGTGCTGATCGCGACGGTCGTCGGCAGTTACATGTACCTCGGCTACAGCCGGGGCAACGAAGTCGCCGGCGACGCAAAATGGGCCGCGCTCTTCGGGGCGAATTGGCGGTTCATCCAACAAGGAACCGACTATCTGGGCGCCCAGGAGCCTCCCTCCCCGCTGCAGCACTTCTGGTCGCTTGCGGTGGAGGAGCAGTTCTACTTTGTCTGGCCGGCGATGGTCCTGTTGCTCGCGGTCGTCGCCAAGCGCATCCCCCTACGCCTGAAGCTTGGGGTCGCTCTCTCGCTCATCATCGCGGGATCGCTCGCCTGGTCGATCTACCAGACAGAGCAGAACGCCGCCATCGCCTACTTCTCGCCGTTCACCCGGGCCTGGGAGATGGCCGCAGGCGGTTTGCTCGTCGTGGCGTCTCCATTCTTCCTGCGCCTGAATCGGTCCTTCGGCCCGATCCTGAGCTGGATCGGCACGGCACTGGTGATCATGTCGGCGTTCATGTTCGACAGCTCAACCCCGTTCCCCGGCAGCGCCGTGGTCCTCCCGGTGCTCGGCACGTCGATGGTCATCGCGGGCGGCACGATCGCGCCGCATACCGGCGCCGAACGCGTGCTGAAAGCGGCGCCGCTCCAGTGGATCGGCAAGATCTCCTACTCCCTCTACCTGTGGCACTGGCCGCTGCTCATCATCACGCCGGGAATCGCCGGTCGGAGCCTGAGCCTCGCCGAGAACATGGGCGTGCTCGCCGTCTCGGTCGTGCTGTCGTGGATCACTTTTACGCTGCTGGAGAACCCGGTACGCGGCTCGGAAATCCTGAAGCGCGCGACGCCGTTCGCCAGCGTTGGCCTTGGCGCGGTGCTCGTCGTCGCCTCGGTCGGGGTTTCCTCCGGCTACATCGAGCGTCACCGTGAGCCGCCCGCGGTCGAGATGGAGCAGGTCCACCTCCAGGATTACCCGTCCGACCCCGAGGTGCAGATGCTCGTCCAGCAAAGCGAAGACGCCAAGGACTGGCCAGAGCAGCCACCTCGCATCAAGAACGAGGCGTACAGTGATGAGTGCGACGTTACGCGCATGGACACCACCTCGCCAATGTGCGAGTTCGGCAACCCGAACGCCGAGCGGACGCTGGTCCTGTACGGTGATTCCCACGCCGCGATGTGGATTCCCGCTTTCAACGAGATCGGCGCGGCGGCCGATTGGAAGGTCGTCCAGCTGACGAAGCCGGGTTGCATCGTGCCGGACTTCCCCAACTACTCCAATATCCTCGGCCGCGAGTACACCGAATGCGCCGACTATCGCGAGTTCGCGCTGGAGAAGATCGAGGAAATCCAGCCCGATCTGGTGATCATCGACAGCGCGCGCAAGGGCGTGATCCTCTCCGAGAATGGTGAGCCGAACAGCGATGACGCTGCCGTCCATGCAGCCTGGGAAGAGGGACTGGACCGCACTCTGTCGGAGATCCGCCCGAATACCGACCGGCTGGTCGTGCTCGGGGATATCGCGTACGCGCCGGAGCCGGGACTCGACTGCCTCACGGCCAACCCCAACGACGCCGACGAATGCGCCGTGCCCATCGAGGACGCCGTGCTCGCCGAACACAACCGGATGGAAGAAGACGTCGCCCTGCGCAACGACGCCGAGTTCGTCGACCTCGTCCCGCTCTTCTGCACGGACGAGATCTGCCCCGCGGTCGTCGACGGCATCACGACCCGCCGGGACGCAATCCATGTCAATGAGAACTACGCGCTCTGGCTCTCGGAGGCGCTCGGGGAGCGGACCGGCCTGCTCCACCAGCCAATCGCTACACTGGATGAGGACACCGGCGAGAACGAGCCGGAGAATCACGATGTAGCGCAGCTCCCGAAACGCCTCGGCGAGGACTGACGCTACCTAGACAGGAGCGTGTCGACGGATGCCTCTCTATGTGGCTCTACTGCAGGGAATCAACATCGGCTCGAAGAAGCGCATCCGTATGGAGGAGCTTCGCCACCTGATCGCCGCTCATGGTGGCGAGGACGTCCGGACCTACGTCAATAGCGGCAACGTTGTCTTTCGGCATGACGCCACAGATGTCCCGGCACTTGAAGCGCGTATCGAGGAGGCGCTGGAGGCGCATATCGGCCTGCCAGTGCCAACCCTGATCCGGACGAGCGACGAGTTGGACGCGATCATGAAGGCCAATCCGTTCCCGGAGGCAGAGTCCGAGCCGAAAACGTTACATGTGCTTTTCCTGCGATCGAATCCGGATGTCGAAGCCGTTGACGCGGCCGACGAGATCGAGACGGGTCCCGACCGGTTCGCGGTGCACGGCCGCGAGGTCTACTTCTTCCTGCCGAACCTCATGTCTGGCGCTACCGTCGACATGAAGCAGGTCCAGAAGGTCCTGAACGTCGGCGATGCGACGGCGCGCAACTGGAACACCGTCACGAAGCTGGCGGAGATGACGCGCACATAGGGAGCGGTGCGGGATCGACGCGGGCACATACGAGTCCCGTCACGTACCTGGATATGGAGAAGCAAGATCTTGCCGGATGAAAGGTCTCACGCGGTGAACCAGCCACCTGGGGTTCGGGCGTACCGGTTGCTGTTCGGCGTCGTGGCGCTCATCGCGGTTGTCGCCCACTACTTCCACGTCGAAGACCCTTGGGGAAACTGGATCAGCACGTTCACCGTCCAGGGAAACGTCCTCACCGGGGTCGTCCTGGTCGCCGGGGCCTTACTCGGAGCCAATACGATCACATCGAGCACCTGGGACAAAATCCGGGGCGCGACCGTGATGTATATGGTGCTGATCTTCTTTGTCTACGGTTTCCTGATCAACGGATTCGATAACCCATTCAATACCGACCGCCACTGGACACATACCGTGCTGCACCAGCTGATGCCACTGGTGGCTGTGCTCGATGCAGTGATCCGCCCGTTCGTCCATCGGCTCGACTGGCGCGTCCCGCTGCAGTGGATGGTGTACCCGCTCCTCTATCTCGCCTACAGCCTCGTGCGCGGTGCGATCGTGGGATGGTATCCCTACGACTTCATCAACCCGAACGAGGTCGGTGGCTATGGCGGTGTTGCGCTGTACTGTGTCGGCATCACCGTCGCCTTCCTCGCGGTAGCCGTTGGCATCGTGGCAATCAGTCGTCTCTCCGGGCGAACGTGAATGAACGCGCCCAGCGCGATAGCCTAACCAATGGAAAAGGGCCGGTGGCATTTCACCACCGGCCCTTTTTGCGGTGCACGCCCCGCCCATGCGAGAAGGCTACATGTTGCCTGCGCAGGCTCCCGGGCTAAAGAAGAAGCTCGGGTCGTTGAATTCGCTCCAGAGCATCCCCTGGCTACCCGGTGTCCAGTAATCGGAGAACACGATATCGATGGGGTTGCCACGGCTGGCGAGCTGCGGCACGTTGGTCGCCGCAAAGAACGCGTGTGCGTTGACCTCGGCGGTGATGTAAGGATCGGCCCAGAACAGGTTGTCGTACTCGCGAACATCGACCGGAAGACGGGCGTATTCACCAGAAGCCATGACGACGAGCGCGGCGGCTCCCTCGCAGGACAATCCCAGCTCGATGCCTGCTCCGGTAAGCCCAATCGACACACCACCATTCCATGCGCGCACGGATCCGATATACGTGGCGACATCCGGCGAAACGGGACAAACGACATCCCATCGACCGGCGAAGTCGCCACCACACCCGTTTGCCCATGCGGCATCACGTGCGGTGGCGTCGTTTGCGAACAGTCCAGGAATCGCGGTGAAGAAAAGAGCAGCGATCGCAAGGGCGCGAAGGATGCCACTCATGCGGAAGGACGCGGGAGTCTGAGGAGCTGACACGCACATACTTTTTCCCCCAAATGTGCCGTGCGCCGTACAAAGTTTTGAATGGGCCCGCGTCGCGACGAGAAATATTATGTCGACGTGTTAACTTTACCATAATGAAATGACCAGGGCAATAGATAGTCTTGCGAATCAATATGCAAATTCGGGTATTGATACTTCGAAGGGGACAACCATCCGACCTGGCCCCCTTGCGCGTCTCACAAGCGGCGATACAATCGGCCGAACAAGATGACCAGGTCACATGACGGACGGCCATATCACAGGCAGGAGCAACCAGCCATGACAGCGCCATCGGAGACATCGGTCCTTCGCGTCGGAATCCTCGGATCAGGAAACATCGCCCGCGTCCATGCGGTCGGGTGGAACACATACCCGGAAAAAGCACGAATCACTGCGATCGCCGATCTTGACGCCGACCGCGCGCGGGCATTCAGCGACCTCCATACCGGGGGAAGCGCGGCCGTCTACCCGTCCCTCGAGTCCATGCTCCAGGACGACAACATCGATGTTGTCGATATCTGCCTGCCGCACCATCTGCACACCGACGCGGTCATCGCCTCGTCAGAGGCGGGGAAAGCCATCCTTTGCGAGAAGCCTCTCTGTACCACCCTTGAGGACGCCCGCAGGGCGAAAGCGGCGATCGAGGCATCCGGCGTTCCGTTCATGAGCGCCCACAACCAGCTCTTCCAGCCATCACTGCTCGAGGCTCGGCGACTCCTGACCACGGGCGTCCTCGGTCGTCCGTTCCTCTTCCGCTCGATCGAGACGTTCCAGAGCCGGTCGTTCAGCCCGCACGCCAATACACCATCGACGCCCGGTGGCGGACAGATGGGATGGCGGACAGATGTCAAGCAGTCCGGAGGGGGCGAGCTGCTCGACACCGGCTATCACAGCACCTATCGACTGCTGTCGCTTGCGAACAACGACCGTCCGATCGAGGTCACCGGTTTCCTGAGCCGTTTCCTGCTGGAAGGCTGGCCAACCGAGGACACGGGCCAGGTCACTGTCCGCTTCGCGAGCGGCGCGATCGGCGAGATCCTGACGAGCTGGGCGCTTGATGTCGAAGGAAACCGGCAGTTCGAGGTCAGCGCCGAATTTGGCGCACTGGCCGGGGCGGCGACCTTCCTGAACCACCAGGTCTACGGTTGGCCGTCACCCAATACGAGGACTTTCGAGCCGATCGCGTCGTTCACCGCCGAGATCGGCCATTTCATCGATGTCGTCCTCGAGGGCGCACCGAACCCTGCGAATATCGATATCGCGACCCGCGTGCTCCAGGTCATCAAGGGTGCCTACCTGTCCGCCAGCCTCGGGCAAACCGTGTCCCTGCCCGAAGACCCGGCCGCTGATCCTGTGCCGGGCCGCAGCGAGGAGCGAACCCCGTTCGACGTGACCGTCCTCGAAGACGTACTTGCCTGATCCGCCGATTCCGCACACGAAAGGCATCCATCATGTACAACGCGCTACTTCCAGGAGCGATCGGTATCAAGGGGCTCTCGCTGCAGGAGTCCATCGACCTCGCCCGAGACGCCGGATTCGAAGGCGTGGCATTCGACATCGTCGAGGCCAAGGCGATCGCGGACGAGCAGGGTTTCGAGGTGCTCCGGGCGATGTTCGACGATGCGGGTATTCGCCCGGCGATCTGGAACACGGGTGTTTCATGGGCGGATGACGCGAAGCGGGATGCGCAGATCGAGGCGCTGAAGCCGCTCGCCGAGGTTGCCGTGGCGCTCGGCGCGACAAACGTCACCACCGGGATCATGCCCGGCAGCAATACCCGTACCTATGACGAGGAATACGAGTTCTGCCTGACGCGACTTCGTCCGCTCGCCGAGGCGTTGAGGGAAGCCGGTATCCGGATCGGCATCGAGTTCATCTCGCCAAAGACACTGCGCGACACCTTCGAGCACGAGTTCATCTACACGATGAAGGACATGCTGGCATTCGCGAAGGACATTGGGACCGGCAACGTCGGCGTCCTTTTCGACACCTGGCACCATTACTGCGCTCACGGAACCATCGAGGACATGGATGTCCTGACGGCAGACGACGTCCAGCTTGTGCACTCGAACGATGCGCCGGCCGGCCTGGAGGTCGACGAGCAGCAGGATCTGTCCCGCACGCTGCCGATGGAGACCGGGGTGATCCCCGCGCCGGAGATGCTGCGCAAGCTCCACCAGATCGGATACGACGGCGCGGTGGCCGCGGAGCCGTTCAGCGCCCGCATCAACGAACTGGCAGCGAAGGATCCACTGGCGGCGGCGAAGGAGACATGCGAGGCCCAGGAAAAGCTCTTCGCCGCGGCAGGACTCCGATCGTAGCGCCGGAGCAGGCGGTACCGCTGAAAAGGGACACGCAGGCATGCTGAACACACTCAACGCCGGGCACCTGGGCATTCGCGGATACGCCTTGCCGCAGCTCATTACCCTCGCGGCGGAGACCGGGTTCAAGGGTGTTGCGTTCGATATCGCGGAAGCCACTGCCCTGGCGAATCAGCATGGCGCCGGGCATATCCGGGCCCTGTTCGAATTCGCGAGTGTCACGCCAGCCGACTGGGTCGCCCCGGTGGACTGGCAAAGCGACGACAACCGGGAGCAGCAGCTGGAGGAGCTCCGGCCCTTGCTGGAGGTCGCCGCGGCTCTTGGCGCGACAACGACGCTGACGTGGATCATGCCCGGAAACAACGAGCGCGAGCGAGATGCGCAGTATGCATGGTACATGGAGCGGCTTCGACCGTTCGCCTGCGTGCTCAAGGAAGCAGGGATCAACCTTGCCCTGGAGTTCATCGGTCCCAGGACCCTTCGCGACACCTTCGAGTATGAGTTCATCTGGACGATGAACGATGTCCTCGACCTGGCCAGGGACACGGGCACAGGGAACGTGGGACTCCTGTTCGACACGTTCCACTTTTACACGTCCCATGCAGACATGGACGAGATCGACAAACTCGACTCGGGCGATGTGTTGCTGGTCCATACCAATGACGCACCGGCCGGCCTCGAGATCGACGAGCAAATGGATGGGACGCGCACGCTGCCGATGGAGACCGGGGTGATCCCCGCGCCAGAGATGCTCCGCCGGCTGGCAGCAATCGGGTATGACGGCCCTGTAGAGACGGAGCCATTCAGTGAACGACTTCGCCAGGTTGCCGCAACCGATCCCGTAGCGGCGGCAATGGAGGCATTCGAGGCGCAGAAACGTTTGTTCAAAGCGGCGGGCCTGGCAATCTAGGTCTCACACGGAAGTTGTGAAGATGCAGCCGCATGGACGTCGCGCAACGTCCATGCGGCATTTCTGTGCCTCCAAATACGTACTTTCTACGAGGTCAGCAGCCGGACTCGTGCGTACTTTGGAATGGCGCACACGTGGGACCAACCCTGGGGCAGTGTTTTATTCACAGAATGCCGTCAAGGCGAAGGAGCCCGACATGTCTGAGCCCCGATCACTTTCCCGCCGCTCCGCCCTGGCCGGCCTCGGCGCCGGATCGATCGCCGCATTCGTTGGCGCACAAGCCGCCGCGCACACGCAGGTCGAAAACCGGGATGTGGGCGCGGACAGCGGCGGATCCAGCGGTCTGACGACCGCCACGCACCGGCTCTCGGGCCTCTGGCTCTCGATGATCGGTATGCCTTCCAATGCAAAGAAGACGGTGGTCGTACCAACCTTCTTCGGCGCGGATGGCTCGGTCATGCTGATGTTCCCTGGTACCGAGGCCGCGAAACAAGGTATCCAGGTCAAGGGGCCGGCGATCGGCACCTGGGAGGTGCTCGACGAGCGTTCCGGTCACTTCACCGCCGTGCAGGTCCTTTCGAACATGAACGGCGAGTACGTCGGCACCGTCGAGGTGGAGGGTTTCCCGTCGCTCGATGACGAGGGTGAGAACTACGATTGCGACAGCTCGCGCAACCTGTTCGTCGTCCGTGACGAATTGAACACGGTCATCTCCCGACTGACTGCCTCGGTCGAGAACCCGATGCGCGGACGCCGCATGCGACCGGGCAGATCGGGATTTCCTGATTCGATCGACCCTCATGACCAGGTCACCGGATACGATGACCCGCGGACGCCGGAGTAGGGCAAGATCAGCCGGACGTCCAATTGCTACAACATGACCGTCTTGCGCGAGGCGTCGGCGATCCGGGCGTCGCTCATCGCCTCGCGCTGACGCCCGGATAGGCCCCCATGCCGATCTTCCCCCGACGGCTTCGGAGGCGCATCGCGGCGGGCATCACGGATCTGGCGCCAGGCCTGGACCGCCTCACGCCGGTCCTCCTCGGTCTCGCCATACCGCACCCGCTCGTACCGCCCACGAACGATGTCTAGGGGCTCACGCAATCCTGGCCATTCGGCCGCGAGCCGACCAGCGAAATCTCGCGGGGTCTCCGACGTCTCGCGCCCATATCCCTGGCGTGAGGCGAGCACCTGGAGATAAAGCATGACCTCACGCACGGATTCGGGATCGCGCTCGAGGTCCAGACGGCGTGGACGTTCCGGTCGCGGCTTCCTCCGGAAGAGATCTCGCAACTGCTTCCGCGCGAGCGCCGCGGAGAAGATGCTGCTCCGCTCCTCCTCGATGTCCCCGTCTCCGTCGACTGACGCGCGACGGCGTGCCATGAAGAACACGATCAGCGCCACGATGACCAGCGCCAGGCCAAGCGCGATCCAGCGCAGGACCAGGTTGGGCTCCGACTCGACGACCTCCGGAGGCAAGACCTCTTCTTCGGGCGGTGCCATCTGCCCGCCCATCTCGGGCAGCTCCATCGGGCGCACGACGTCACCGAAGATGCTGTTGATGATCCAGGCGACGAACCGATAGACATAGTAGATGACGTAGACGATGCCATAGACGATCCACAGCAGGACCGTGGCGACGCCATGCCACAGGGCGGCCATCCCATCGACGACCAGCTGGAGCGCGCCGGGACCAAGGAAGAGCGCGCCGATACCGACAACCACGAGCAGGAAGAGCGCAGCGCCACCAGACGTTCGCGCCCAACGATCCCAACCCGGGGCGGTCGTATGCCGCCGGGCCGCCAGCCGCCGTGTTGACGCCATCTCAGCCGCCGCAATCGCGGCGGCACTACTGACGAGCAGAACGGGCAGCGCGACGATCGCCGTCGAGATCCCCGCCTCGCCCATGTCGCCACCGATCAATCCGGCGAGGGCCATTGCCAGTCCGAGCGCAACGATCGCGAAGCGAACGCGTTCGCGGATTGCTTCGGCTCCCATGAGCGCGGGCTCGAACGCGAGGCGAAGCCCCTGAACCCAGAAGCCGATGCCGACCATCAACGGCACGACAAAATGGCCGTTGTCCCCGACGAGCGAGACCGGATCACGCAGCAGCGGACGGACATCCCACACCGGGTCCAGCGCCCACCAGCCGACGATGACCGCCAGGCCGAGTACCATCAGCGTTGCCGTGGACGCTTCCCGGGACAGCTTCGTCGACTCGAGCGCGATCGCCGCCCAGAAGCCGAGGCAGGCGATAATCACGAGGCTCCATGGCCACGGTGCCTCTCGACCTCCTGACAAGCCAAAGTGCGGCCCCAGGAACATCTCGACGAGGGGAGCCGCGACCGCCGTGCCGATCAATGCGACCAGTGCGGGCAGGACGACCAGCCGGGGCCACTCATGCCGAAGGGTTCGACGAGACGGGGGCTCAGGCGATGCGAGTGAGTCGGATCTGCTCGATAACATCCCACGCCTCCTCTGTCCCGAGATAGTAGACGGAAAACCGGCGACGAAGCTCGGGGAACAACTCCGGCGGCTGTTCGTCGACGACGATGATGACAAACCGGCGCGCGCCCGACGATCGCGCCAGGCGAAGCAGGGTCCGCTGCAGGTCCGCCGAAAGCTGGCTGGTAATGAGCACGACCGACGCGCCCCAGGGGAGCTTGAGGATCTCTTCGGAGATCATCGTCCCGATCTTGTCGCCATACGCTGGCGCCAGCCGCGCCAGGTCCTCGAGTATCCGCGTCAATTGTCCCGGACGACGGCCCGGTGAGATCCGGATCGTGCGCGACAAATTGGGTATCGGAGCATTGGCGTAGAGTCCGACCTGATGGCGGCCCTCCAGTAGTTGGCGGGAGATCGAGGCCGCAACGACGACAAGCAGCTCGAGCCGGGACGAGCTCTGCCCTTCCCACAGGTGGGAGAACGTGATGGTGTCCAGGAAGATCGCGGCGACCGGGCTCGCGCTGGGCTCGAAGACCCGCGTCTGCAGCTCGCCGGTCCTGGCCGAGGCGCGCCAGTGGATGCGCCGGGGGCTGTCACCCGGGACGTACGGCCGGACGCCGGACATCCGCATCGGATCCTCTACCAACGGCGTTGCCGGCTTCATATCGCCAAGAGGCTGTCGCGCCGGGACGACCAGCTCGGTCATCGGGACCGTTCGCGGGTAGACGAGCACGCCCTCGCGCTCCCCCAACGTCGTGCTGCGGGAGACCATGCCGAACGGATCGTGCGCCTGGATGGTGACCGGCCCGAACCGGTGCCACCCGCGGTTGGTGCATTCGAGGGTGAACCGGTGCGTGACGCGCTCGTACATGCCGAGGCTGAACAGCGTCTCGAACAACCGGCCGCTCGCATCGATCGGGCGGCCCAGCTCGTGCCCGGGGATCGAGACATGATTGCTCACAACCTCGGTAACATCGAGACGTGAGATCGGCAGCGGCTTGGCGTTCTCCGCCGTCAGCTCCACCGAGACCGTGTCTCCCCAAAACGCGCGCGTCTCGGAAAACGATCGCCGGTACGACAATTTGTCGAGCGCGTGATCCCACCACAGACGCAGAATGAGCCCGATCACCGCGACGGCCAGGCCCAGCAGCGCGAGAATCGGCTCCCGCAGGAGCGCCGCAACGACCAGGACACCTGCCGCGTAGCCGAGCCACATCCGGATGTTGATGTCGGCCTCGCGGTCCTCCCACCAGGCGTGGAGGCGCTGCCACAGCGACCGGTTCTCATCCATGGTCGTGTCCAGCGCGGGTGTGGCGGATGCGCGGGCCGGGCTAGACGACATTGCCGGACTCCACCGGCACGTCGATGCTGGCGACGATGTCCGCGATAAGCTCCGGCGTGGACTTGCCGAGCAGCTCGGCTTCGGCGGTCGCCATGACACGGTGCGCGAGAACGGGCTGGGCCATCTCGCGGACATCATCCGGACGCACGAAATCGCGCCCATCCACAGCGGCGAATGCCTGGGCCGCACGAACCAGCGCCAGCGCCGCGCGTGGACTGGCACCGACCTCGATGGTGTCATGGGATCGCGTCGCCCGGATGATCCGAAGCAGGTAGTCCTCGACGGCCTCGCTGACGTGGATCCGCCGGACAGCGGCGATCAGTCCGGTCATTTGCTCCGGCGTGACCACCTGGCTAACCGTTTCGAGTGGGGCATCGGTCCGGAAGCGCCGGAGCATGGCCCGCTCCTCGTCGACCTCCGGATACCCGATCGAGAGTCGCATCAGGAAGCGGTCAAGCTGCGCTTCGGGTAGCGGGAAGGTACCTTCCAGCTCCACCGGGTTCTGGGTAGCGATCACGAAGAACGGCCGCGGCAGCTGGACCACATGCCGCTCGACCGAGACCTGCCGCTCTTCCATCGCCTCCAGCAGCGCCGATTGCGTCCGTGGCCCCGCACGGTTGATCTCGTCGGCGAGCAGGACGTTCGTGACGACGGGGCCCTCGCGGTAGGTGAACTCCGATGTGCGGGGATCGAACACCAGTGACCCGGTGATATCCGTCGGGAGCAGGTCCGGCGTGAACTGGACGCGGCTGAACGACCCGCCAAGCGCACCTGACAGCGACCGCGCCAGCATTGTCTTTCCGAGTCCGGGAACGTCCTCCAGCAATACGTGCCCCTCGCACAGGACGGCAATGACCGTGTTTTGGATCACCTGGCGTTTGCCCACGATGACCTTTTCGACTTCGTCGATGATCCGAGTCGCGACCTCATGGATCATCGCGACGTCCGTGCCTCCCTGCATACGTTCTCCGTTCTGGTGCTGGACCCGGTGGGCATCATGTCATGTAGCTCATGCCGTACAATCATATCGTGGATTTTGTATCCCTTCCGCCGAACGCCCCATGATTTGCGTATGTCGCGGATGTACCTGTCTTTCGGAAAGGATTTCACACCTCGGTGTTTGGCCTAAATTTGGCTATTGTCCTGCTGTTGATCGTCCTCAACGGCATTCTTGCAATGTCGGAACTGGCGATCGTTTCCGCGCGGCCAAACCGGTTGCAACAAATGGCGGACAATGGGAACAAGGGAGCGAAGGCAGCCCTTGATCTCGCCTCCGACCCGAGTAAGTTCCTTTCCACGGTCCAGATCGGCATTACGCTCATCGGCATCGTCAACGGTGCGTTTGGTGGAGCGACCCTTTCACAGCCGGTCGCCCGACAACTGGCCCGTATTCCCCTCATCGAGTCCTACGCCAGCACGGTGGCCGGGGCTGTCGTCGTCCTCCTCATCACCTACCTCTCGTTGATCATCGGAGAGTTGGTCCCGAAGCAGCTCGCACTGCAGCGATCCGAGGCGGCCGCCTCGCTCATTGCGCCCATGATGCAGGTGCTCTCGAAGGTCACCGCGCCCGTGGTGTGGTTCCTTGCCGTGAGCAACGAGGCCGTCCTGAAGCTTCTCCGGGCGGACCAGTCCGACGAGCCGGCAGTGACCGAGGAAGAGGTCAAGGTCCTCCTGATGCAGGCGACCGAGGCCGGCATCTTCGAACGCGCCGAGCAGGAAATGGTCGCCGGTGTCTTCGGCCTGGGTGATCGCACGGCGGGCGAGCTGATGACGCCACGTCACGCCATCGTGTTCCTCGACCTGGCAGAGCCCGACGAAGAAAACATGAGACGGATGGGCGAGACCCACTTCCAGGTCTACCCGGTCTGTGACGGATCAACGGACAACGTGGTTGGCGTCATCAACACCCGGGACCTCTGGCACCAGCATGTCCAGAACAAGCCGATCTCGATCCGGGAGATGATGCGCCCCGCGCTGTTCGTCCCCGAGATCTCACCGGTGCTGTCCGTGCTCCAGCAGATGCGGGACAGCAAATCCGCCGTCGCCATCGTGATCGACGAATATGGCGGCGTAGAAGGTCTCCTGACAATCGATGATGTCCTTGGCGGCGTGATCGACGAGATCGGCTCCCACGAAGGTGAGGATGTCGTCGAGGGCGCGGTTCGTCGAGATGACGGGACCTGGCTGGTCGACGGCGTGCTCGGCGCGCACGAGGTGCGCGAGCTCTTCGGGATCAAGGAGCTCCCCGGCGAGGAAGCGGGCCGATTCGAGACGATCGGTGGCTTCATCCTGGACCAGCTGGGCCATATTCCGGTCGAGGGCGAGTCCGTCGAGGTCGAGAATCACCGCATCGAAGTGGTCGACATGGACGGGCATCGCATCGACAAGGTCCAGATCATCCCTCCGGCGCCTTCACCGGCGGGGGTCGATGTGGCCTCCGAAGACGCATAACGATCGCGACAGGACTCAACCCGCGCCGAGTTTCTGGACTTCCACGAGGAATAGTCCCGAAACGCGGCGCTTCTGTATCTCCTGCCAACACATCTTGGTGACTGCCACGACATCCCCGTGCTCGCATCCCTTGACACGCCTGTGCCGCATCCGTATGGTTGCACCTGCACAATCCCGACCCATTCGGTAAGATATGCATATAGGCAGGAGCGAATTCCATGACGAACGTCACCGTATCCGCAACCACTCGTCGTGTCTCAATCGATCGCCGCGCGTTCGCCGGACTCGCAGCCGGCGCAGCAGCGCTCGTCGCATCCACCTCGCCAATCCTGGCGCAGGAGAGTTCTCCCGCCGCATCCCCGATGGTTGGCGGCAACCTCACGATGTACTGTGGCCGGAATGAAGCGCTCGTCGGCGGATTGCTTGATCACATCACCGAGGCGACCGGGGTCACGATCGAGGTCCGCTATGGCGGGACCGCAGAACTGGCTGCCCAGATCCTCGAGGAAGGGGACAATTCCCCGGCCGGCCTCTTCTTCTCGCAAGATGCCGGCGCGCTCGGCGCGCTTGCAAAGGCCGACCGGCTGACAACGCTTCCGGGCGACATGCTGGAGATGGTCGACGAGCGGTTCCACGATAATGACGGCCGCTGGATCGGGCTTTCCGGCCGGGCACGCGTGCTTGTCTTCCAGCCTGACCAGGTATCGGCGGACGAGCTGCCGGAGTCCATCCTCGACCTGCCGGAATCCGGCATCGGGCCGATTGGCGTGGCGCCAAGCAATGCCTCGTTCCAGACGTTCGTCACCGCGCTCCGCCTGACCGAGGGCGAGGATGGCGCGCGAACCTGGCTCGAGAGCCTGCAGTCCGCTGATATGATTATCTATGAGGGAAATGGCCCCATCGTGGATGCGGTCGCGGCGGGAGAAGCGGCGGTCGGGCTGGTTAACCACTATTATTTGTATGAGAAGCGCGCCGAGAACCCGGATCTCACGGCGGAGAACCACTACTTCACCAACGGCGATATCGGCGGCCTGATCAACGTCGCCGGGGCGGGAATCTTGTCCGGCAGCAACCAGGAGCCACAGGCTGAGGCTGTCCTGCGTTACCTGCTCGGCGACGAGGCGCAGCAGTACTTCGCCGAAGAGACCTTTGAATACCCGCTCGCATCCGGGGTCTCGCCGGTGGCGGATCTGCCGCCGCTCGATGAGTACGAGCATCCGGATGTGAACCTGAATGATCTCGACGACCTTGAGGGCACGCTCATGCTCTTGACGGAGCTTGGCCTGATCTAGGTTTAGTACCCCGCCGGGTCCCATCTCGTCGAAACTGGAGTCATCGTGCTACGGCAAACACCCCCGCTTCCAGCGACACGCACCCCAGCCGGGCATCCCGCGCCCGGCTGGCGCCAGCGTGCCCTGAATGCGACGCCGTGGCGTCAGCGCTATCGCTCGAAGAGCGCCCCGATCATGATCTGGCTGCCGGCGATGGCGATCGCGCTGCTGCTGCTCGTCCCGCTCGTCTACCTCATGGTACGGGCCGCGTCGGCGGGAGATGATGTCTGGGGGTTGATCTTCCGCCAGCGAACAGGCCTGATCTTCTGGAATACTGTGCGGCTGGCGGCAGGGGTCGGCGCGACGACCATCGCGATCGCCGTCCCGCTCGCGTGGCTGGTGACACGCACCGACCTGCCGTTCCGGCGCTTCTGGTCGACGGTCGCGGCGCTGCCGCTTGTCATCCCCTCGTACGCGGGGGCGCTGGCCGTCATCGGCGCGCTCGGGCCGCGCGGGTTCGTTCAGGGTTGGCTCGAGCCGCTGGGCGTCCAGCAACTTCCCAGCATCTACGGCTATCTCGGCGCATGGGCGATGCTGTCGCTCTTCACCTATCCATACGTCTATCTCGCCGTGCGCGGCATGCTGCGCCAGATGGACCCGGCGCTCGAAGAAGCGAGCCAAAGCCTTGGCCGGGGAACCTTCCGCACCTTCCTGACGGTCACCGTGCCGCGATTGCGCCCGGCCATCGCCGCCGGCGCGCTACTCTCGATGCTCTATACGGTGAGCGATTTCGGCGTGGTGACGCTGATGCGCTATGACGCGTTTACGCGAGCGATCTACACGCAATACCGCGCCGCCTTCGACCGCACCTACGCCGCCGCGCTCGGTATCCTGCTCGTGCTGTTCGCGCTCGGCCTGCTGGCGTTTGAGGCCCGAATGCGCGGCAAGGCCGCCTACCATCGAATCGGAAGCGGGACGGCACGCGCGCCGAAGCCGATCCGGCTGGGGAAGATGAAGTACCCGGCGCTGGCGTTCGCATCGACCATCGCGTTCCTGAGCCTGGGCGTGCCGATTGGCGCACTGGTCTACTGGATGGTCACCGGGACATCGACCGGGCGCGACCTCGACAAGGTCCCCGGCGCCATCGCCAACTCGCTCCTCGCTGGCGGATTGACGGCAGTGGTCGTGACGGCGCTGGCCATGCCCGTCGCCCTCCTGGTGGTGCGCTATCCGGGCAAGCTCTCACGCGTGACGGAACGACTGACCTACGTCGGCTACGCGCTGCCAGGTATCGTGATCGCATTGGCGTTCGTCTTCATGGGCGCCCGGTTCATGTTGCCGCTCTACCAGACGCTGCCTCTGCTCGTGCTTGCGCTGGCGATCCGGCTGATCCCGCAGGGCGTCGGCTCGATCAAGGGCTCATTGCTCCAGATCAATCCCCGGCTGGAGGATGCCTCGCGCTGCCTTGGCTGCACCATCTACCAATCCGTCCGGCGGGTCTCGTGGCCGCTGGCGTGGCCGGGCATCGCGGCCGGCGCGGCGCTCGTCTTCCTGACGGTGCTGAAGGAGCTGCCGATCACCCTGTTGCTGCGGCCGACCGGCTTCGACACGCTGGCGACCGACATCTGGGACGCGACCGGCGCCGGGCAGTACGGCCGGGCGGCGACGTCCGCGCTCGTCCTGATTGCGCTGTCAGCGGTGCCAACGATGATCCTGACCGGACGCAACGAGACGCGTGTGCCACCCGAAGCTGACCTCAACCAATGATGCTGAAGATCTCGGGGCTTCAGAAGGCATTTGGCAACCATGTCGTCATCGACGGTATCGACCTGGAGGTGGAGCCGGGAGAGTTCGTTGCGCTTCTCGGCCCGAGCGGCAGCGGCAAGACCACGATGCTCCGGCTCGTCGCCGGCTTCGAGGATGCCGATGGGGGCGAGATCCGCCTGGCGAACCGGATCCTGGTGCATGATGGCATCAGCGTTCCGCCAGAGCGTCGCAAGATCGGCATGGTCTTCCAGGACTATGCGCTGTTTCCGCACCTGAGCGTGCGCGAGAACGTCGCCTTCGGCCTTCCGCGCGGCAAGCAGCGGAACGATCAGGTCGAGGCCGTCCTCCAGCGAGTCGGGCTTGGCCCGTGGATCGACCAGATGCCGCACTTCCTCTCCGGCGGCCAGCAGCAGCGCGTCGCCCTGGCCCGGGCACTCGCGCCGAATCCGTCGATCGTGATGCTCGACGAACCGTTTTCCAACCTCGACCCCGCGCTGCGGATGCAGGTGCGGGCTGACGTGCGCCAGATCCTGCGCGACGCGGGGGTGACCGCCGTGCTCGTCACGCACGACCAGGAGGAGGCGCTGAGCATCGCCGATCGCATCGCGGTGCTCTTCGACGGCAAGATCGCCCAATACGCGACACCGGAGGAGGTCTACGATCGGCCAGCGTCACGCGAGGTCGCCGCGTTCATCGGTGATGCACAGTTCCTGCCGGGTACGGCGACAGGCGAGCGTGTCGAGACCGCGCTGGGATCACTGGCCCTCGCGGAACCGGCGGAGGGTGATGTGGATGTGCTCATCCGGCCCGAGATGCTCCGGTTGAGCGCCGATGTCGACTCCGGGCCAGGTACCTCCGGCACGGTTCGATCCCGCCGCTTCTTTGGCCGTGACCAGCAGGTCGATATCGAGCTGCCGGACGGGACGGCGCTGACTGCGCGAGTGCCGACGCTTCGCCACTACACCGAAGGTGAGCGTGTTTCTGTCAGCGTCGACCGGCCGGTACTGGCGTTCCCGTCGGCATAAATCTCCGCCCCGTACCGCCGGACCTTGTGTCCGGCGCTCGACGCCGCAGACAAGCTGCGGCGGTACGGTCACTTTGCCCGCCCCGAGCAGTCGATTCCTCCGCATGGGCGAAGCCATTTCGTAGGGGAGGTCTTGCGGCCGCTTTACGCAAGTCGCCCCGCGCGAACTGGCCGCAATAGCCTCCCTGTGGCGTGCCCCTGTTACGCCACGTCTCTACAGCGGCTCGTACCCCTCGTTCAGGTTCCAGTTCGCGATGTTCCAGAACGGCAGCACGAAGCTCGGCCCGTTCGCCAGGTTCTCATTACGGATCCGGTTGCTGAGCGCATAGCTGCCGACGGACCGGTTCACGATCGGGATCTCGACGACGTCCGCGATGAGCAGGTCGTTGAGCTGGATGAGGATGTCGATTGCCTGGTCCGTGTCGGTAACGGTCAGCAGTTCCTCGTAGAGTGCGTCGTACTCCGGATTCCGGTACCGCTGGGTGTTGTCCATCTGCCAGTCGTTCTCGCGCTGGGCGATGTTGCTGCCGTCAGGACCCGCGTACCAGCGGTTCATCCACGACACCGGGATCGGCGAGTAGGGACCGTTTGTCCACATATCCATGTCCCAGTACATGTGATAGAAATTCTGGTCGTTGCCAGCACCCGGCGCGAAAAAGACACCGGCGTCGACCGCGTCGATCTGGACACGCGCCCCGAGCTGCTCGAACGTATCTTTCACGACCGCCTGGGTCTGCTGGCGAACCGGGGTGATCGACGTCCAGAAGTCGAACTCCAGGCGCTGACCGTCTTTCACACGGACGCCGTCATCGCCCATGACCCAGCCGCCCTCATCAAGGATCCGGGCAGCCTCACCGAGATCGAACGTCCACGAGGTATTCGGCGACTCGAAGAGTTCCAGCCCGGCGAGGACGTTCGATGTCGGGTGCTCGTCATCCCCGTAAAACTCATCCGCGATCAACTGACGCGGCACGGCGACGTTCAGTGCCTGGCGCACGGCGAGGTCGCTGAAGATCGGATGCTCGGTGTCCTTGTGCGACCGCTGTCCGTCGACCTCGGTATGCGGGTCCGAGAAGTTGAAGTTGATGCTCTCGACCGTCGTGCCGCCGGCACCGTAGACCTGGCCGATCGAGCCATCGCCTTCCATCTCGCGAAGGACCTTCGGCTCGACCTGCAGGTTCCAGGCGTAGTCGAAGTCACCCGTTTGCAGGACTGACCGGGCCGCCGCGGCGGCATCTCCCCCACCCTTCAGCTCGATACGGGAGAAATGCGGCTTGTTCGGCTCGCGATAGTTCTCGTTGATGACGTAGGTCGCGGCATCATTCGGCGTGAACCGCTCGATGACGTAGGGACCGGTGCCGATCGGGGCGGACATGAATGCTTCGTTCTTGTTCGCCGGGTCGTTGTCGAAGGCGTGTGCCGGGTAGAGGTTGCCGTCGTAGCAACCCGCGAACGGCTCGAACCACGTGACCGACGCGCGCTTGAAGGTGACACGCGCGGTGCGATCGTCGATGGCCTCGATGTTGTCGATCATCTCCCAGACTCCGGCCGAGGTGGCGGCGTTCTCGGGCGTCATGATCCACTGCCACGTGAAGACCAGGTCGTTCGCCGTGACCGGCTCGCCATCGCTCCAGAGCAGGCCGTCAAGGAAGGTGAAGTCGGCGGTCAGCAGGTCCTCCGAGAGGAGACCGTTCTCGACCGAGGGCACCTGCTCGACGAGATTCGGGATGAGAGAGCCGTCCGGCAGGTAATGAAGGATCGGCTCGATCACCGGAGCGGCCGCGAGGTAATCCTTGTCGCTCAGGGCGCTGTGCGGCGCAGCGACGGATGGCGCCTGCCAGATGACGACGCGAAGGGTACCGCCCGCGCCGCGCTCCTGGCCTTCCGTACCGAATTCCGGCCGCTGTCCCGAAACGGCAACGGGGGATGCCTCCGGCGTCTGCGCTGCCGCGCGGTGAGCGAGCATCCCGGCAAAGCCGGGCGCTACGCCCAGCGCTGCGGCACGAAGGAGAAATGATCGGCGATCGATGTCGCCATCGACGAGTCGTCGGTACATCGCGGAGAGCGACGTCGTTGTGGATGCCATGGCTCTGGCCCCTTTCTGCGCGCCGGCTGTGCCGGCCCTGTTCTCATGTGCCCCGGGGATCGGTGAAGCCGTGCTACGTGGCTCTTGCCGTATTCGCGTCCCTCAACTATGTTGATCTAGCGTTATTGTTCGAAGTTCCATGCAAGCGGCGCGTCTGCGCCGGGAGGAAGTCCATGTCTCGTCGCATGCACCATGATCCTACTGCGTTTTCCGCCAGCCGTCGCGGCTTCCTGAAGGGTTCGGCCGCCACTGGCGCCGCCATCGCAGGTAGCAGCCTCTTCGGGTTCAACCCGATGCTCGTCGTCGCGCAGGATGAAGCGCCGCAGGGCGGCGAGTTCAAGACGGGCGCCGCGCAGGATGCGGTGTCAATGCACCCGTTCATGAACACGGACACCGCGTCGTTCGGCTACATCGATCTGGTGAACTGGCTGCCGCCGCTCCGCTATAACCCGGAGAGCATGGAACTGGAGCCGTTCGCTGCCGAGTCCTTCGAGGAGAGCGAGGATCACCTGCAGGTGACCTTCTCCCTGAAGCAGGACCTCCTCTGGAGCGACGACACGCCACTGACCGCGAACGACTACGTCTTCTCGTGGGAGAACGCGTCCAACCCGGACAACGAGTGGCCGCGCCTCGGCTCCTACGAGCCGTTCATCGAGTCCATCACCGCGACCGACGACTACACGATCGAAGTCGTCTTCAAGGATGCGATCGCGACCAGCATCGAAAAGGCGTCCAACGCGCTTGCCTACGTGCTGCCGATGCATATCTGGGAAGGCGCCGACTGGAAGGATCCGGAGGCCAACCCGGAGATCATGTCCCCGTCCGTCAGCGCGGGCCCGTTCGTGCTCCAGGAGTGGCGTAAGGACCAGTTCGCGACATTCACGGCGAACGAGAACTTCTTCCTCGGCCGCCCGAACTTCGACACCTACACCGTGCAGCTCTTCGGCAACGTCAACACGGCGATGCAGGCGCTGTACTCTGGCGAGATCGACGAATTCGGCCCGGACAACGAGAATTGGCCGGACGCGCTGGAGAACGACAGCGTCCAGGCGCTGCAGTGGGACGCGCCGGACAACGCGGTCATGTACTTCGGGTTCAACACCCGCCTCGAGATGTTCCAGGACACGGCGGTTCGCCAGGCCCTGAACTTCGCGCTCGACAAGGAGCTGATCACGTCCGAGCTGACCTACGGGCTCGGCGAGCGCGCGACCGGTATGTACCTGCCGACGAGCTGGGCATACAACCCGGATGTCGAGAAGTTCGAGTACGACGTCGACAAGGCGAACCAGCTCCTCGACGAGGCTGGCTGGGCGATGGGCGACGACGGTGTCCGCGAGAAGGATGGCCAGCGGCTGTCGTTCCAGTTCATCTACGGCCCGAACAACGATGTCATCCGCGAGCAGATGGCGACCGTTGCCCAGCAGTTCTGGGCGGAGGTCGGCGCGGAGGTCGAGGTCCTTGGCATGGAGTGGGGCGCGTACCTGTCGCTCACCCGCGAGGGGCCGTACGACTGGGGCGTGTTCATGAACATGTACATCCCGTCGATCGACCCGGACATCATCTGGTTCAAGCGTGACGCTGGCGACGCCTACAACCGCGTTGGCTACCAGAACGACCGCGTCTTCGACCTGTACGACCAGGCGCTGCTCGAGTTCGACCGCGAGAAGCGCAAGGAAATGTACATGGAGATCCAGCAGATCCTGACGGAAGAGTCGCCGTGGATCTGGATCTACTACGAGCAGGGCCACACCGCGTTCAGTAACCGCATTGGCGGCGTCGAGATCAACGATCTCGGGCTCAACGATGAGTGGGAGTGGTACATCGAGGAGTAGCGTAGACGCGCTCATAGTTATTGACCGTAGGGGTCGGCATGTAGCCGACCCCTACGCGGCCATACGCATCAGGCAACCAATCCATGGGACGTTTCATCATCCGCAGGGTCATCCAGTCATTCTTCCTCCTGCTTGGCATCTCGCTGATCACGTTCGTGATCACGCGGCTGGCACCGGGCGGACCGGAGACGCTGATCGAGGACCCGAATGTCCGCCCTGAATATCTCGAGCAGCTCCGAGATCGCTACGGGCTGAACGACCCGATCCCTATCCAGTACGGGAAATGGGTCATCAATATGTTCCAGCTCGATTTCGGGCGCTCGTTCGAGGACAATCGGCCCGTGATCAACAAGATCGCCGAACGGGTTCCGGCGACGCTGCAGCTTGCATCGGCCGGGTACCTGATCGGCCTGCTCGGCATCCCGCTGGGCATTTGGGCGGCGCGGCACCGGGGTCGGGGCGTCGACAACGGCGTGCGGATCTTCACCGTAATCGGTCAGGCCATCCCGCATTGGTGGCTCGGGCTGATGATCCTGATCTTCGCGGCGCCGCTTGGCATCTTCCCGCTTGCCGGCATGGGCGACCCGAACGCCGAGAACCAGCTCCTGGAACGGCTCCATCACCTGTTGCTGCCATCGATCATCTCGGCGATGAGCGGCTGGATCGTCTACTCGCGGTACATGCGGTCAGCGATGCTGGAGGTGCTGGAGCAGGACTACGTCCGTACCGCCCGTGCCAAGGGCCTGGCCGAACGCCGCGTGATGAACCATGCCGTCCGGAATGCCCTGATCCCGATCATCACCGTGCTCGGCGGATCCCTCGCGACCTTCTTTTCCGGTTCGGTGCTGCTGGAGACGGTCTTCTCGTGGCCAGGGATGGGGAGGCTGGCGGTCGACGCTGCGTTCAAGCGCGACTACCCCGTGGTCATGGCGCTGACGGTGATTGTGTCGGGGCTGGTTATCCTCGGGAACCTGCTCGCCGATATCGCCTATGCCTACGTCGACCCACGAGTCAGGTACAAGTAAGCACAACACTCCAACGTCCCCTCCCCGTACCGCCGGAGCTTCTCTCCGTCGTCGGGCGCCGCACAAGGTGCGGCGGTACGAAAAGGTTTCCGACCAAAGCATGAGCCAGATGCAGGCAAAACTCCAGATGCAATCGACCGCGATCGGCGGGATGCGGCAGGCGCAAGCGCTGGGCTACTGGCAGCGCGCGTTCCGGCACCTGCGGCAAGACAAGGTCACAGTCTTCGCCTTCTTCCTGCTCCTGATCATCACCTTGCTCAGCGTCGGGGCGGGTGTGATCGGTCAGGCGATGGACCTCGACCCGAACAAGACGAACCTCCTGACGCGCATGAAGCCGCCTTCCCGCGAGCACTGGCTCGGGACAGACGATGTCGGGCGCGATGTCTTCATTCGCCTGCTTTATGCGGGGCGGGTCTCCCTACTGGTCGGCGTGCTCTCGGCCGCGACCGCATTCGTGATCGGCGTGTCGCTCGGGTTGCTGTCCGGCTTCTACGGACGATGGGTGGATGACAGCGTCAACGCCCTGATCCAGACGACGATCAACATCCCGTTGCTCTTCCTGCTGATCCTTCTCTCGGTGATCTTCCGTCCCGGTGTGGCTGGCCTCGCGGTGATCATCGGGCTCTTCAGCTGGCAGAACAACGCCCGGCAGATCCGGGCGGCGGTGCTATCGCAGAAGGAACGGGATTTCGTCGACGCCGCGCGCGTTCTCGGGTCGGGCGACGGACGCCTGATGTGGCGGCACATTTTCCCGAACGTCGTCTCGATCGTGCTCGTCGTGACCGGCTTCGACGTCGCCGGGGCGATCCTGGCCGAATCGAGCCTCAGCGCCCTCGGGCTTGGTGTCCAGCCACCGACAGCAAGCTGGGGGAACATGCTGGCCAAGTCGTTCGACTTCGGCACAAAGGCACCATGGCTCGTGGTCAGCCCGGGCGTGATGATCGCGCTGACGGTGTTCAGCATCTTCCTGCTCGCCGATGGCATCCGGGACGCCCTGGACCCACGCATCTCCTGAGGCCGATTTCAGCTCGTCTCTCATCCTGGGAATGAACGCATGACGACAGCCAGCACCCAATCACACGCGATCGCCTCGCCGGACGAGCTCCGTAAGCAACTCCTGCTCGATCCGGACGTCGCTTTCCTGAATCACGGCTCGTTCGGGGCGACGCCGGAGCCGGTCTTCGAGGCCTACCAGTCGTGGCAGCGCGAGCTGGAGCGCCAGCCGGTGCGGTTCGTGCAGCGCCGCCAGGAAGAACTGTTGGACGAGGCGCGCGGCCACCTTGCGCGCTATCTCAACGCCGGGGAGAGCGACCTGACATTCGTCACGAACGCGACGTCCGGCCTGAACGTGATCGCGCGGTCGCTCCCGATGCAGCCCGGCGAAGAGATCCTGACGACGAACCTGGAATATGGCGCACTCGACTACACGTGGGTACACCTCTGCCGCAAGGCGGGCGCCCGGTACGTTTCCCAGGAGATCAGTGTCCCGTTCACGTCGCCAGAGCAGGTCGTCGAAGAGCTGTGGGCCGGCGTGACGGAGCGCACGAGAGCGATCTTCCTCTGCCACATGACGTCGGCCACGGCGGCGATCCTGCCGGTGGAGGCGATCTGCGCCCGGGCCCGGGAGGCCGGCATCCTGACGATCATCGACGGAGCGCATGTGCCGGGGCATCTGCCGCTGGACCTCGAGGCGCTGGGTGCGGATATCTACGCGGGCAACCTGCACAAATGGCTCTGCGCGCCCAAGGGCGCAGCATTCCTCCACGTCCGCCCGGAGCATCACGACTGGGTGGAGTCCCTGACGATCAGTTGGGGATGGCGCGAGGGGCACACCTTCGTCACCCGTAACCAGCAGCAGGGCACGCGGGATGTCTCCGCCTTCCTCGCCGTGCCGGACGCGATCGTGTTCCAGGAGGCGCATGGCTGGGAATCGATCCGCGAGCGCTGCCACGAGATGCTGCGCTCACTCCGGGAACGCATGCACGCTCGCCTCGGGACGACACCACTCTATGACGATGACCAGGGCTGGTATCGCCAAATGGCCGTGATCACGCTTCCGGACGGCGACCACTCCGGCCTGCAGGACCGTCTGTTGTTCGATCACAACGTCGAAGTCCCGCTCACCGGTCACGGCGACATGACGTTCGTGCGCGTGTCGGTCCAGGGATATACCTCGGAGGCGGAGCTGGAGCGATTCGAGAAGGCACTGTACGTGGAGCTGGGAATGTAACGCTCTTCGCCAGCATCATCCAACGGCAAGGAGCCCCGGCATATGCCGGGGCTCCTTTTGACGCTCTGGGTTTCCGGACAGGACCTACCGGGGCTCGACGCCCTCGGCCAGAACCCAGTTCTGGATGTTCCAGAAGTAGCCGGTGAACGCGCCTTCGCCGAAGGCAATGTTGTCCCACACCAACCGGTTGGAGATCGCGGTGAAGAACGCGCGGAGCACGATCGGCACCAGCACCCGCTCTTCGATGAGCAGGTCGTTCATCGCCTGGAGCAACTCGCTGGCCTGCTCCATCGTCTCCGCATTGCGGAGCTGGTTGTACATCTCGTCGTACTGCTCGTTCTGCCAGCGCTGGACGTTGGCGAGCTGCCAGTCGTTTTCCTGCTGGCTGATGTTGCTGCCATTCTCGCCGGCGTACCAGTTGCTCATGAAGACGATCGGGATCAGGGTCGCGGGCTCCTGCGACCAGATCGCCATGTCCCAGTAGAAGTGCTGGTAGTTCTGGTCGTTCCCTGCCGTGGTGTCGAAGAAGACCGTGCCATCGATCGACGGAATCTCGATCGAGAAGCCGATCGAATCCAGGTCCGACTTGATGACCGCCTGGGTCTGCTGGCGCACGGAGTTGGACGACGCGGCGACCTGGAGCGCCAGGGTATGGCCATCCTTCTCGCGAACGCCATCGTCGTTGAGTGTCCAGCCGGCATCCTCGAGAACCTGCGCCGCCTTCTCGGGGTTGTACTCCCAGTCGTCGTTTGGCTCACCCCAGAAGTCGATACCGGTCAGGATATCGTTGTTCGCGAGGGATTCGTCACCGTAGAACTCCCGGGCGATCAACTTCCGGTTGATAGCGAGGCTGATCGCCTCGCGCACCGCCGGATCGGAGAGGACCGGATGCGGCGTGTCCTTCTGCGCGCGCTGGCCGTCAACCTCGGTATGCGGGTCGGCGAACTGGAAATAGAGCGCCTCGACCGTGGTGCCGGTCGTCATCAGGATGTCGCCGTGCTGGGCGTTCTCGCGCAGGTTCTCGATCACGCTCGGCTCGGCCTGGACGTTCCAGGCGAAGTCGAAGTCGCCGACCTGGAGCACGGAGCGTCCGGCGGCGACCGGGTCACCACCACCCTTCACGAGGATGCGGGAAAAGTACGGCTTGTCCGGCTCGCGATAGCGCTCGTTGATCACGTAGGTCGCCTGGTCGTTCGGGCGGAACTCCTCGACGACATACGGGCCGGTCCCGATCGGCGCTGTCTGGAACGGGTCGTTCCGGTTCGTCGGGTCATCCCCGAAGACGTGAGCAGGCAGGATCGCACCGAGACGGTTGGTCGTGAACGGGTCGAACCAGTTCACCGCCGGAGCGGTGTAGGTCACCCGGGCCGTGAGGTCGTCGACGACCTCGATGTCGGATATGAGGTTCCACTGCTCGTAGCTGGTGGAGCCGTTGCCGGGCTCGAGGATCCACTCCCAGGTGAAGCGGATGTCATCCGCGGTCACCGGCTCGCCGTCGCTCCAGACCAGGCCCTCTCGGAGCTTGAGCGTCACCTCGGAAAGGTCTGCCGCCAGCAGCCCGTTCTCGACCGATGGCGTCTCGGAGAGCAGGATCGGCTGGATCGAGTCATCGGGGAAGTAATGGAGCATCGGCTCCATCACGAACTGGTATCCGGCATCCGCGCCAAGATGCGGGTTCAGGACGGTCGGGGCCTGCCACCAGAGGATGCGGAGCTCGCCCTGTGAGCCGCGCTCGAGACCCTCGGTTCCGACAGTTGGTCGCTCGGCAGTCCCCGCGGTCGGCGAAGCCGCCGGGCTGGCCGGCGTCTGGGCCGCCAGTGGATTACCGCCGTTCGCGAGGAACGTAGCCGCGCCGAGGGAAAGACCAGCGGCGGTCGCTCTGGAGATGAACGAGCGTCGCGTCAGCTCGCCAGCGCGATAAGCGGAAAGAAGTGACTTTGGAGATGCCTGCATCGTTTGCGTCGTCCTTTTCAGGTAGAGGGGGCAGCGGCGGTACCGCAACCCAATCGAACCTTGTTCCGAAACCGTGCCTGCACAACCTGCGCCACGGTTTCGTGCTGAACGATAGTGTACCGATTTGGGCTTGAGTGCGCAATTCTTTCCAAACAGAAGTAGCTTCCGTCGTGAATCCGGGCATCGGTAAGAGGAGAAGGGCGGGAAGGAAGCTGGACCGGCGATGGGGAGTCTGGGATCATACGGTATCCGCTTTCTCCGAACGAGACCAAGGAGCATACCGTGGCGATCGCCGACGCGAGATCCCTCCCCTGGACCGGCCCCCTGCCAACACTTGCCGACGTCTATCGCGCCCGGGCAGTGGTTCGCAACTACCTGCAGCCGACGCCTGCAATCGAGTCCGCGTCCCTGTCCGAGCGCATGGGATGCCGGGTCATCGTCAAATGCGAGAACCTGCAACCGATCGGCGCGTTCAAGGTTCGCGGAGGAGTCTACCTGCTCAGTCAGATGACGGATGAGCAGCGCGCGGCTGGTGTCGTCGGCGCATCGACCGGGAACCATGGTCAGTCCATCGCCTACGCAGCACGCCTGTTCGGCGTCCAGGCCACGATCTTCGTGCCGGAAGGAGCCAACCCGCTCAAGGTCGAGGCCATGAAGCGGCTCGGCGCGGAGGTGATCGCCACCGGGCCCGATTTCGACACGGCCCACGACGCCTGCAAGGTCTACGCGGCACAGCATGGCAAGACGTTCATTCACTCGGCAGACGTCCCGGAGCTGATTGCCGGCGTCGGGACATACACACTGGAACTGCTGGAGGAGCACCCGGAGATCGATGCCATGTTCGTCCCGGTCGGCGGCGGAAGCGGACTCTGCGGCGCGCTGGTCGCGGGGAAGGGCATCAACCCGGACATGACCGTGTACGGCGTGCAGAGCGCCGGCGCGCCGGCGGTCCACGACTCCTGGCGCGACCGCGAGCTGAAGAAGCTGGACCGGTGCGACACCTTCGCGGAGGGCGTCGCCACGCGAGAGGCGTTCGCGCTCCCGGCGGCGGTGATGTGGGATCGGGTCGACGACATCCTGCTCGTATCGGATTCCGACCTGAAGCGCTCGATCCTGACGTTGCTGGAAACGACGCGGATGCTGGCCGAAGGCGCGGGGGCGGCAGCGTTGGCCGGACTCGCGCAGCGACGCGAGGAGATGGCCGGCAAGACCGTCGGCATCGTTCTCTCGGGCGGGAACCTGACGCTCGACACGCTGCAGCAGATCATGACCGACGAATCGCCCTGGTAGCACGGCCGGAACGGTCCGGAACAAACGACGATAAACGGGCGTCTTTCCTGTACCGGATCGCTACCATGCGGGCCTTTGTCGCTTCCCGATACTTCCCGGCCAGGAGACACCTTTGGCTGCCACCCGATTCGTTCTGCCTCCGCAGGGTAACCCTCTGCGCCCTGTCACGCTGCTCCTCGCCGGCTTTTTCGCCCTGGCGCTGGTTGGCTTCCCGATGCTGATGGGCTACGTCGGTCTCGGGACGGGCAGCATGATCGTCATCGCGCTGGTCATTCTCGTCACCGCGGCGGCGTGCCTCGGGTTCACGATCTGGATGGCCAACTCGGTCGAGCGCGACCGGGTCGCGCTTGACTCGGCCGATGCCTGGGCGTCGTGGTGGCTGTCGGTCGATGAATATCGCCGGTTCGTGGCATCCGAGCGGCGCAGGAGCCTGGGTTGGGCAATTACTTACCTGATATTCGGGCTGGGGCTGGCCGCCTTCTTCGCCTTCAGGCTCGATGACCAGGTAACCGCATCGATCATGGTCGTCGTCTTCCTGTTCGTGGTGGTCCTAATGGTGACGTTGGGAGGACCCCCCTGGCGCGCAACCGACTCCGCCCGCGAAGTACGCATCGGTCCGCGCGGCGTCCAGGCTCTCGGCCGCTACACGCCGATAGAGGCAACACTGACGCGGATGCACTCGGTCGCGCTCGAGGAAGGGGATCCGGACGTTATCACGTTCCAGATCCGGTCGGGCCGTCAATTCCAGTACATCCGCGTCCCGGTTACGGAAGGTCGCCAGGACGAGGCAGAGGCCGTCGTCCGGCGCTTCAGCGAGCGAACGGGAGTGATGTGACCATGACGGCGACAACGTCGCAAACGACGACATCCAGGGCCGGTCGAATCTCCATCATCCCGCCGCCCGGGAATTCCCAACGCCCCGGATTCCTGTTCGTGCTCATCGTCGCCTTCGGCTTCCTGGTCGGGTTCGGGTACCTGTGGTATCGCCTGGGTGAGAGCAAAGGCTTCACTATCTTCACCTCGCTGCTGACCACCGCCGTGTTCGCTCCTGTGCTGTGGTGGATGGCCAGGGAGGCGCGGTCCGAGATCCCGAAGTTGAAGGCGTTCGAGGAGTCCGGGGACTGGGCCTCATGGATGCTCTCCCCTCACGAATACCGCAAGTACGCCTCGTCGGAACGAGGGAGCATTGCCGCGAAACTCCTGCGACCGGTTTTCCCCGTCGCGATGGGAGGCGTCTACCTCCTGGTGACTGGAGCAATGCAGGCGGGCATCATCGTGCTCCTGATCGCCCCGACGGCGATCAGCCTGGCTGCTGCGCTTTTTGGGCCGCCCTCGATACCGCGCGATCAGGTCGCCGAGGCTCGGGTCAACGAGCACGGCATCCTCCTGGCCGGACGCTTCACTCCATTCAACGGAGGACACCCGAGACTGAAGCGTGTCGATTTCGAGCCCGGGGATCCGGCCGTGCTCATATTCTTCGTCAAATGGCCCGGTACTCATGAAGCGGCACCGATGCGCGTCCCGGTACCAGCAGGGCACAAGGACGATGCTATGGAGCTCGCGCGTCGCCTCAATGTGCATTTTGGAGCGGACACGACTTAAGGGAATCCCCTATCTCCGGGCGGCACTCCCACCTCGTGCCATCTGCCGCTCGAGCATCCACCCGAAATGCATCAGGACCGAGAACGCAATCGCCGCGACCGGATACCACCACCAGGTCGGGTCACCAGTCCACTCGTTCGCGAAGAAGAGCGCCACGCTGAGCGCGATCGCACCGGCGATGTGCATGCCGAGCGCCGTCGTCCTGACCGGTAAGATCGTACCGAGATGCAGGGCGACGATAACGCCCCACCACAGGACAGGCCACTGCCACCACCGGTCGCCGCCGGTGATGACATCGATCTGGATGAGCGCGGCGGACCCTGCCACCCATCCGACGAGATGAGCACCGACAAGATAGCGCGGCATGAGGACCCAGCCGGCATGCATGGCAAGCACCACCAGCCACACGCCGATCGGCCACCCTGCCCACCACACGGAGGCCTGATCCATCAGGTCGAGCACGACGAGGATGATCGAGCCCAATACGAATGAGCCGGCATGGAATCCCAACACGCGGCGGCGGCTCTTCCGTGGCGATTCCTTCGCCCGGGCACCAAGATCGCCGAGCATCATCGAGGCGCGCTCGCTACCGGTCGAGCGATCCCGCCGGGTGGTGAGGACAGCATGGGCCGCGAGCAGGATTCCCCACGCGACCAGCGGATACTGAACCCACAAGACCCCCGAATCGTCGATCGCATTGCTGAACGCCAGCAAAGTTCCCATCCCGATAAACGTCACGAGATGGGCGGTAAAGAGGGAGACACGGTGGAACCGCACCAGCCAATGCGCCAGGACAAGAACCCAAAGTTGTGCCGCGTTCAACACCAGGCTGGTGATGACGGTGTCATCCACGATCAGCGGAACCACAAGGAGCTCGAGCGTGGCGAGGGCGGTCGCCAGCATATGAGCCCGGAACAGTGAGATCCGGCCGAATGCAAGAAGACCGTGCGTGACCAGCAGGACCCCCAGCGTCACCACGGTCCAGACGGACCATGCAGGTCCGCCGTTATTGACGTTGATCACCACCAGACCGGTGTTGAGGACGCCGTACAGGGCCAGATGAGCGCCGAAATAGCTTCGCCAGGGGAATGTGATGCCACCGTGGATGACGAGAACCATGGCGGTCCCCCACAGGGAGTACCACGCCCACCAGGTGTCCCGCGTGAAAAGGCCGTTGATGATGAACAGGACAGCGTTGAGGATCATGAAGAACGCCACATGGGCGAAGAAGAACGCCAGGCGGCCCTGTACCGGTGAGGTAGGTCTCGAGTCCCGGGGAGACGGATCACCTCCAGATGTCTCCACCTGCGGGCGGAGATGGGCATCGACCGCGCCAGAGAGGATATCCAGCATGTCGGACGGGGTCGCCGGGTGACCGTCGAGCATCGCCCTGAACTCGTCCTCATACCGTTCACGCCAGGCTCGCGGATAGAGGTGTAGCATCCAGCTTGCGTTCATGGTCGTTCCTGATTCGCTTCCCGTAGTCGCTTCATGCCGGCACTGGTCACGGAATGAATCGCATCGAGCTGCCGTTCAAGGGCGCGCTGCCCCTCCGGGGTCAGTCGATACGGTTGCCGGCGGTGATTCGATGGTACGGCTTCGATGAGGCGCTGCTTTTCGAGCCGGGCGAGCGCGCCGTACAGCGTACCGGGTCCCATGGTGACGCCCGAGAATGCGGCGATGTCTTCCATCATGGCGTAGCCATGACGCTCGACACCGACAAGGCTGATCAGGATCAGCAGCGCCGGCTCGGAGAATCGGCCCAGGTCGAACTGTGATGCCGCCATAGGCCCCTCCGGATAGAGCTACATTCGCCGCGCGATATATCGCGTGCTGATATATCGCCTGCCGACATACTAGGCGCCCCGGTAAGGAGCGTACATGGGGGATAACCGGAAAGAATGTAGGGACGGGCCTCCGAAAGGATGAGGCAACCGGGGAAGAGGTCCGTCAAAAGTCGTAGCTTACTTTCCCCCATTAGGTAACCCGGATTAGGCAATATTGCCGATGTGTCTGTGCGCGACCAGGCATAGAGTAGTGATGTGGCCAAAGGTCACCATGCTCCTTCCATACTCCATATTCCCTCTTCCTTCCCCTCCCCTTCCCCATTGACGCGCCCCGTGACCAGCCACACGGGGCGTGTTCCTCGTTAAGAGCAAGCAGCCCCGGCAAGTGCCGGGGCTGCGGTTCGTTTTTGCCAGGAGTGCCTATTCAGGCTTCCGGTTCCAGTTCGCGATGTTCCAGTAGTTGTAGCCGAAGGGCCCGAAGCCGAAGTTTGCCTCGTTTAGCCAGGCGGCTGCGGCCGACTTCTCGGCAACCTGGACAAGCGGGATCAGCGCGACATCCTCGACGAGGAGATCGTTCATCTGGATGAAGAGGTCGATCAGCTTCTCCGGATCGGTCTCGGTTCGGACCGACTCGAAGAGCGCGTCGTACTCAGGGTTCTGGTAGCGCTGCTGGTTCGGCGCGGACCAGTTATTCGACGCCTGGGAGATGTTGGCGCCGTCCGGCCCCGCGTACCAATTCTGCATGAACGTGATCGGCGTCGGCGCGCCGGCACCGGTCTGGTGCATGTTCACGTCGTAGTAGAAGTGGCCGGTGTTCTGGTCATTGCCAGCGGAGCTGTCGAAGTAGACGGAGCCATCGATGTTCCGCAGCTCGACCGCGATGCCGATGGCCTCCAGGTTCTGCTTGATCACGGCCTGCATCTGCTGCCGTACCTGGTTGGTGGTGGTCATGTAGTCGATCCGCAGCTCGACGCCGTCCTTCGCGCGGATGCCACCATCACCGGCGACCCAGCCCGCCTCCTCGAGCATCTGCGCGGCCCGCTCGGGATCGAATTCGTAGGTCGTGTTCGGAGACTCGAGCGATGAGATGCCGGAGATGACATCCTTCGCGGCTCGCTCGTCATCACCGCCCAGGAAGAGCTCGTTCGCCATCAGCTCGCGGTCGATCGCGATGGCCATCGCCGAGCGCACAACGGGATCGCTGAAGAACGGATGCGGCGTGTCCTTCTGCGAACGCTGGCCATCGACTTCAGTATCCGGGTCGGAGAAGTTGATGTGCATGCGCTCGGCGTACGCGCCGGGGTAAACGATCAGCTTACCGGCGCCCCCTGCTTCCATATTGCGAAGCAGCTCCGGCTCGACCTGCAGGTACCACGCGAAGTGGTACTCGCCGGTCTCCAGCACCGCGCGGGCCGCCGAAGATGCCTCGCCGCCACCCTTGAGGAAGATGCGCTCGAAGTACGGCTTGTTCGGTTCGCGGTAGTTCTGGTTGGCGACGTACGTCACCTGGTCGTTGACGGCAAAGGTCTCGACCACGTACGGACCGGTCCCGATCGGGGAGAGGCGGAACGCATCGAGCGCCTCGGCAGAACCATCGCCGAGGATGTGCTCCGGATAGACCGCGCCCTGCGAGTTACCGGTGAATGGCGCGTACCAGAGGGGATTGGGAGCCGAGAAGGTCACGACGGCGGTCAGCTCGTCCGGCGTATCGATCGACGAGATGGGCTCGAAGGCATCGGTCGACGTCGAGGCGTTGTCCGGATTCATCACCCATTCCCAGGTGAAGCGGACATCGGCCGATGTGAACGGCTCGCCGTCGGACCAGGTCACGTCCGGCAGCAGCTTGAGGGTCACGCTGGAGAGGTCTTCCGCCAGGAGACCATTCTCGAAGCTAGGAATCTCCGTGACGAGGTTCGGCAGGAGACCGGCATCCTCACCGTAATGCATCAGCGGCTCGAGCACGAGGCTGGCCGCAAGTGTGTCCTTGTCGCCCGAAGACTGGTGCGCGCTCATCTGGGACGGCGCCTGCCACTGGATGATCTTCAGCTCGCCGCCCTCGCCGCGCGTCTGGTTCTCTGTGCCTTCCTCAGGTCGGCGGATACCGCTCGCCATACCGGCGCCACCTTCGGCTGCTGGTGAGGCTGCAGGCGTCTGGGCCGCGACACTGGCCATGTACATGGCCGTCCCGGCACCCAGACCAAGCGCGGCCGCGCGCTGGAGGAATGTCCTGCGCGAGATTTCGCCGGAGAGGAGTTGCGAATAGAGCGAGCGAAGTGGACCGGTCGACTGGGACATGAAAACGCCTTTCGATTCTTATCATCAACGGACCACTTGACAGCAACCCGTGAATCTTTTCCCATACACCCTGGTATGTCGCCGGACATGGTAGCACGGTTATGTGATGCCTATCCCCTCCTGGTGATGTCGTACCGCACATACGGGCTCCCGAGTCTCGTCAGGAATCACCGCAAAGACGAAGCGCCGCACGTGATGTACGGCGCTTCCCTGGCGGAGACGGGTCTCCGCTCATTACTTCCTGGATATCGAGTTACGGAACCGGCGTCGAATCCGGCGTTGGCTCCACGGTGGCTTCCGGCGTCTCGATGGGAAGCATCGGCTGGACGTCCTCCGGCGCGAAGATCGCCCAGTTGACCGACTCGAGCGCTTCGTAGTAGCGCATCTGGAGGATCTCCGGCGTGAGGCTCTCCGTGATGATGCGATTCGCCTCGGCCTCGCCTTCGGCGGCGATGATCGCGGCGTCCGCGTCACCCTGCGCCTGGACGCGCTTCTGCTCCGCTTCCTGCTCGCGAACCTTCACGACCTCCGCCTGGCGCTGCGCTTCCTGCTGCTGCTCGACCTGCGCCTGGATCGCGCTCTTGTACTCGTCGCTCGGATCCACCGAGGTGAGAGCGAAGCTCTCGAGCGTAATCCCGCGCTCCTCCAGTACCGGCCGGAGTCGCTCCTCGATCGTGCGGCTGGTGGCGTCCATACCGCCGAGGTAGATGTCGTCGACGTTGCTCTGCTCGATGACGGCGCGTGTCTGGTTCCGGGCCTGGACCTGGACGAGGCGGTCGTTGACCTCGCCAGCGCTGCGGCCGGTCTCCAGGTAGATCGTCTGGAGGTTATCGACCGGCAGCGTGAAGTACACGATCGCCGTGACCTCCATGCTGACGCCGTCCTTGCTCTTGGCGGTGATAGCGGAATCGACGAAGTTCGCCCGCGAGCTCCCCAACCCGCCGATCTCCAGGTTCTGGACACGCGTCGGGTAGCAGGAGAACTTCTGGATGCCGGGGATCCGCCATTCAAACCCGGGCGTCGCCGTGTCGGTGATACGGCCATTCGTGCGGACGACGCAGGCTTCGCCCGCGTCGACGCGGACCGCTGACGCGACGCCAGCGATCAGGAGGACCACGATGAGGCCCACAACGAGCGCAGCGGTCGAGGCTCCACCCCCTCCCCGTCCGCCGGACGAGCGCTTCCGCGACGAACTATTGATATCGGTGATGTTGTCGCGCTGCTGTCGCAACCAATCGTTCAACTGAGACCCTTTCGTGGTGATGCGACCAGGGACATATTCATCGGTGTGCCACGAGGCAGACCGACACCCGGCCGGCGGGAATACTCTCCACCAATAAGACGATAATTTCCGATCAAAAGTTCCGATTCCACTGGCATCATGCGAACCAAATCGCCACATCGAACCTGGTCGATTGCAGGGCCAAGGGAACGATCCCGCTCTGGCAAACGTCGGACCGACACGAAGAGTTGATGGGATTCGCTAATGAAAAAGCCCTCTTGATCCTCACCCCGGTACTGGGAATCGTGCTCAGTCTGCTGGTGCTGGTCAGCTCGGCATTCGTGACCAGCATGTCCGGCGTCTTCGATCAGCCGGAGTCGGACGTTGCCGGCAGGATAGGAGTCGCTTGCGGCATGGTCCTGCTCGCGGCGACGGCGATCTCGCGCCGGTTCCCACGAGTGTCGTTGATCGTATTTCTCGGAACAGGTTGCGTCTTCATCGCCATCGAGCCGTACTACGGCGACTCATGGGTCTTCGGTGTCGCGAGCGTCGTTCTCGCCGCGCTCGTCTACGTCCGTTGGCGGCAAGAAGAAGAGGAAATCACGCCATGACGTCCTGATCGTCGCCGGCCCTCGAACAGCATTGCACCACCGAGCGTCGCCAGGGCCAGGGAAAGGGACGTCTTCCCGCCGGCTCCGTCACCAATCTCCTGGACAACCATCGTCCCGGATTCGCCTCCTTGGGCTGTGGCCCTGGAATCGCAGGCGGACTCTTCCGGGTCCAGACCCGAAGCCCCCTGCCCGGCATCTCGCGATACGAGCGGGTCGCACCCGCCCGGCAGGGTGTCATCCGGCGAGATTCCCTGTGACCCGGCCGGCGCAGGCGAGAACAACCCGAGCAGGACGAACACCATGACGCCAAGGACGACGAGCGTGACCCCGGCTGCGCGAGGGCCGATGACGGGAGGTCGATAGAGTCGCATGATGCATCTCCATGTCCCGGCATGCGCAGCCATCGGTGCCGGATTCAAGGTAAGACGAACCACGGCCCGGGCTCCCCTTCATGCGCGGACCAGCGGAGATGTGGAGTGTGGTGTCCCTTCCACCTATCAACACGCGCGAAGCGCCTTTGCGGTTTCGTGAGCAGGATGTTCAGCAGAGGATCGGCGACGCTCCCGTTCGTGCCAGCTCCACCGGCTCCTTCGCCACCGTCACCGGGTCACCCGATCGTTAGGTATCGGGGCGTTCCCATTGGCTGCCACGCTTGGCCACCTGCATGATGGCGGAGATCACGACGCCGAATATCGCCCCAAGGCCCAAGCCGGTGAGATAACCGGCGACTCGCTTGCTTCTCATGCCGAGCTCCGGACGAATCGCGGCGTCTCGCCGCTGAGCTCCACCGCGGTGAGATAGCCACCACGCAGGATGGTATCGATGTCGATACGGTTCGGCCGGATAACGGGCTCGACGACGGGCGTGTGGCCATGGACGACGACCTTGCCCCAGTCGTAATCCGAGCTGAGGAACGGCTCACGGATCCAGATGCGGTCGTAGGGATCGGTTTCCTTCGCTGCGCGGCCGGGCACGAGACCGCCGTGAACGAAGAAATACCGGTCCGTCTCGTACATGGTTGGAAGGGATGCGAACCAGTCGCGATGATTCACGCCGATGGTGGCGATCAGGTCCTGGGGTCGGTCGTCGTGCTCGTCGAGGGTGCCGCCGTAACTGACAAAGGTTTCCCTGCCGCCCTGAAGCCACCAGCGATCGAACTCGTGTGGATTAGCGGCGCCGTGTTGCAAGAGGTAGAGCAGCATATCTTCGTGGTTCCCGACCAACGCCACCCAATGCGGATGTTGCTCGAGGTGTTCCCGCACCATCTCGACGACGCGCCGGCTCTCCGGACCGCGGTCAATGTAATCACCGAGGAAGACCACTGTGTCACGGTCGGGATCCATGCCATCTTCACGGAGTCGCGCCAGCAGGCCGATGAATTGCGTGGCATGACCATGGATATCACCAATGGCATAGAGACGTTCGGGCATCACGGCTCCTGTAGGCTTCGCGAACGACCCGGCTCGATTCAAGAGGGTTTTTCCCACTCGATGAGATTCACCTCGCGAACCGGACCCGACGGATCGTCGGGGATGTGATACGTCTTGATCTCGTTCGGGCCGAGCGACGTATCGAGACTCCGCTCCCAGTGTGGCATCCGCACCACCGCCCGGGCTGCTTCACCAGCCGTCTCGACAAGGCGAACGATCATACCGTCACCGTCCTCAGCCCGCTTGAGCGCGCCGAGCATCACAGTGTCATTGTCGCTCTCGATGCTGGCAAACGACCCGACTACCGGGAGCGGACCGGCATGGGCATGCTCGAAGCGCGCCACCGGTCGGGCGTTCAGTGCGGCGGCGTGGCGAACCGTCCCCGCGCGGCGCCAGTCACCACGATGCGGCCTGAGCGCGAGCGTGACATGCTGGACGCCCTGGTCCAGATAGTCATACTCCATGTCCGGATCGGGCACGGCCGGATCGTGATGCGCGTAGATCGGGCTCCGGGTGATGGTGACCGCCAGCTCGGTCGGGAGCGTGCTGAAGCTGTACTTGCTGTCGTTGAGCAGGCTCAGGCCAGCGGCCTTGCCGTCCGGCGTCGTCCCGGAAAGGTCCAGCCAGGTCTGGCCCGGTTCTTCCTCCCCGTTATTCGGGCGAACGACATGGCCGTAGGGAATCTCGTACGTCGCGACCGTGGTCTTTTCGTCAAGATCGAGGGGATACCGCATCTTCACCAGCATGTGCCGCTCTCGCCAATCGAGCTTCAGGCGCACCTCGACCTGTCCGGCGTCCTCCCAAAGGATGTAGTCCTGGGTCAGGCGCGAGCTCTCGTAGGTGCTCCAGACACGCAGGACGGCGCGAACCGGTCCATGCTCGACCAGTTCAACCTTCGTGGCGGAGAAAGCCCCGATCTCGTCGTCGAAGCGGAAGACGCCGTGGCTCCATGTGTCGCTCGGGTCGTCGATGACGACCGCGCGAGTCGGTCCCCCGAGAACGTTCACGCCTGTATCGACGAGCGTCAGCTCTGTCAGATCGCCCGTCTCCGGATCGAGGGACAGCCGAAGATGACGATTCTCGAGCGTGGTGCCGGATGCCTGAAGCGACGAGGAGGAGGTTGTCTCCGTTGTCGACGGCGCGATGCGATACATGCGGTAGCCGAATGGGGGCAGATCGGCCGTGAAGGCGATGCGGTTGCGGGACTTCTCGCTCACGGTCGCCTTCGGCTGGATCTCCTGCACCGGGACGACCTCGCCCAACTCCTCGTCCCGCAGCTCGAACGCCTCTGAGAGCCGACCCGTCTCCATCTCGACTCCGGTCCGCAACGCCCAGGAATGAGGGTTGAAGACCAGCAGCGGGAAGGTCCCGTCGACGAGGGGAATGCCGATGTCTCCCGCGATGGCCTGCAGGGCCGCGTTCTCATGCCAGGCAGCGATCGACGTCGCTTCGCCGTAGCTGTCCCGGGCGTGTTCGTATGCCTCCTCGATGCTAGTGCCGGCGAGGATATCGTGGAACTGGTTGAACAGGACGCGCTTCCAGGCGCGATCCAGGTCATCCGACGGATAGGCCACATCCAGGACTTGCCTCGCCACGGTCGACCACCTCTCCGCCGTCAGGAGCGCCAATTCGGCCTGCCGGTTCCAGCGCTTGACGCCGGAATGCGCGGCGTAACATCCACTGGCGTGATGCTGGAGCTCTTCGCGGACGACCGGGATCTTTAGGATGCCCTCACGTTCGGCGGCGCGCATGTCCTTGAAGAATGTCTCGGGCGTGCTGAAGCGAAGCTCAGGTGAGGCCGGATCTTCCATCCGTTCCTGGAGATAGGCGAGCATCTCCTTCGTCGGGCCACCACCATGGTTGCCGACGCCATAGAACACCAGTCCCTCGGGAACGGGCGGATGCAGCTCCCCGGCGCAGCGATCGATGTGCCCGGCGATCGTGTTCGGGCCGGGGCAATAGGTAAACGGCAAGCGGTAGGCCAGCACGCGGGAGCCATCGTCCGCTTTCCACCAGAACAGCCGGGCAGGGAGCTCCATCTCGTGCGGCTCCGGGCGCATGAAGACGTAGCTCTCGATGCCGCTGCCGGTGAGCAGCTGCGGCAGCATCCCGTGATGGCCGAAGCTGTCGACGTTGTATCCGACGTTTGCGGTAACGCCGAATTTCTCATGGAAATAGCGCTGACCCAGCAGCGCCTGCCGCACGAACGATTCGCCGGCCGGAAGGTTGCAATCAGGCTGGATCCACCAGCCGCCCGTGATGTGCCAGCGACCTTCCGCGACACGCTGGCGAATTTCCTCGAACATCTCCGGGTCGATCTCTTCGATCCACGCGTACATTGCCGCCGAGCTGGCGGTGAAGATAAACCCGTCGGTTTCCGGGATCCGATCGAGCGCGGCGCGGAACGTCGCCCGGATCTCTTGGAACCCCTCCTGCCACGGCCACAGCCAGACTGGGTCGATATGGGCGTTACCGATGAGGTGGAGAACAGGACGCATCGCGCCGGGGTTCGGGTCAGACGTCGCGGACACAGTGGTCATTTTTGACAGCCTTTTCGCGCTAGAACCGGACGGTCATCGTCATGGGATCGTCCGTTCTGCTCCCTATGGCTGTCAAGTAGCAACGTGCGCGACAACGCCGGGATGGCGCGATCCTTCCCGGCGTTGCTCATAATCAACTCCGCTCGCGACTCTACGCGGCGAAGTCCCGGTACGCGGACGCGTCGGACAGGGGTGGGTGTCCGGCAAGCTCCAACAACCGGCTCCTGTTGACGCCAAGGGCGCGGGCCACAGCCAGGCAATCCTCTATGGATGGTTGCTGCTTGCCGTCCAGCCAGCGCCCGACGACGTCGACCGGCGTACCCACTGCGAAGGCGAGACATCCCGTGCTCATCTCCGCGTAATGCAGGCTCTGCCACACGAACTCGGTCCACCGTTGCGCCTGGACCTGGCTCCATTCACCGTATGCCATGTCATGCCTCGCCGACGCGCATCGAAAACGATCGTATCCCTGGCGTATGTATTGCGTTCTCCGAGGACCCGTATCCGATATTATGTCATTAACGTGGCGTCCTAGCAATGGGTTGCTCCGTTGCGGAATACAAAGGCCCACCATCACCGTTTTCGCATGAACGAAAACACCGGGAAGGGTTGACTCCCTTCCCGGTGTTCGCGTCGCTCTTGCCTTGTCGACCAGGCGCTACTCGGCGCCCTCGGCGAGGTTCCAGTTGGCGATGTTCCAGTACTCGTACTCAAACGGGTTGATCGCGATGTTCTCGACGTTCATCCGCTTCGAGACGCCGGCCTTCTTGCCCTGCCGGACAACCGGAATCACCGCGTAGTCGTTGTACAGGATGTCGTTGAGCTTGATGAAGAGCTCGGCCTGCCGCTCCGGATCGGTCTCGACCATCGCCTCTTCATACGTGGCGTCGTACTCGTCGTTGATGTACCGCTGGAAGTTGCGGCCAGACCAGTCGTTCGAGGCCTGCGCGACCTCTTCCCGGTTCGGGCCGGCGTACCAGCGGATCATGTACGCGACCGGCGGCGGCGCGCCCACCGTGGACGTGAACATGTTCAGGTCCTGGTAGAAGTGGGTGTTGTTCTGCTCGTTACCCGGCGAGCTGTCGAAGAACACCGCGCTGTCGACCTGCTGCAGCTCGATCGAGAATCCGATCGCATCGAGATTCGCCTTGACGATCGCCTGCGTCTTCTGGCGGATCGTGTTGGTCGTCGTGTACAGCACGAGCTTCAGCTCCATGCCGTCCTTCGTGCGGACACCATCACCCTCGCGGGTCCAGCCAGCCTCATCGAGGATCTGGCTCGCCTGTTCCGGATCGTACACGAGCTCGGTATTCGGCGACTCCATCGCCGGGATGCCCGAGAGGATGTTCGGCACCGCCGGGTCGACGTCCATGCCCATGTAGATCTCGTTGGAGATCTGCTCACGGTTGATGCCGAGTGTCAGCGCCTTGCGGACCGCAACATCCGAGAGGATCGGGTGCGGCGTGTTCATCTCGGAGCGCTGGCCGTCCACCTCGGCGTACGGATCCGAGAAGTTGATGTTGATGCGCTCGATATTCAGGCCACCGCCGATGTGGAACTCGCCCGGCCCGTCCTCACTCTGCAGGGATTCCAGGACGTTCGGCTCGATCGTCAGGTTCCATCCGAAGTCGTACTCGCCCGTCTGGAGCACGGCGCGAGCGGCTGCGGCGGCGTCACCGCCACCCTTCAGCACCACGCGAGAGAAGAAGGGCTTGTTCGGCTCGCGGTAGTTCTCGTTGATGACGTAGGTAACCTGGTCGTTCACGGAGAACGACTCGACCACATACGGGCCGGTGCCGATCGGGTTGGCCCGGAACTGGTCCAGCTCTTCCTGGCCCGCCCCTTCGAGGACGTGCTTCGGCAGGACGATACCGCCGCCGGAACCGGTGAAGGAATCCGACCACGTCGGGTTCGGGTTCGCGAAGTGCAGGACGGCCGTCAGCTCATCGACCACCTCGACATCGGTGATGCGAGTGTAGAACGCCTGCTGCGCCACCGGATTGTTCTCATCCGAGGCCCACTCCCAGGTGAAGCGCACGTCCTCGGCAGTGAACGGCTCGCCGTCGCTCCAGAGCACGCCCTCCTTGAGCTTGTAGGTGACGCTCATGAGGTCTTCGGCCAGCAGGCCGTTCTCCACGCTCGGGACTTCGGTGATGAGGACCGGGGCGAGATTCCCTTCGGGATCACGCACCATCAGGCCTTCGGAGACGAACTGGGAAGCAAGGTTGTCCTTGTCGCCGGTGGAGACGAGGGCGTTCAGCTGACTCGGGGCCTGCCACTGGATGATCCGCAGCTCCCCGCCGGCGCCACGCTCCTGGTTCTCGGTCCCGGAGTCCGGAATGACACCGGGCGCGGCTGCAGCGGCAGGAGACGCGGAAGGCGTCTGGCCAACGACATCCGCGACGTGGAGGGCAACACCCGCGCCCATGCCGAGGGCGGTCGCCCGCTGGATGAAGGTGCGCCGGCTGATCTCGCCTCGTTTGAGGGAGTCGTACAACGCGGAGAACGGCCCAGTCTGGGAGTGATTCATGAAGGTTTCCTCGAGTGATAGAAACGAACTGCTCATCACGTTCTCGGCACGCCCTTGTACCGGTTTTCGCCATTGATCACCTTCGTCCAGGGGAACGTGTTCCCTGAACCAAACGTCATAATATCCCATACACGGGACAACTGATTGACCGGGATGCGAATAAATGCACATCTGTCCAACATATATGCCAAGAGTAGCACATTAATGCGTGGATTTATGGTGTACGTATGCGCGAAAAGTGAGGCAGATTTCCTCTTGTACGATTGATTCACCGCGCGTAAAATCTCCTAAGTGTTCACCATAAAATTCCGATGGTTGCACCTTGCCATCGGTGCCACCTGCAGGTCTTGCAGGCCCAGACTCATCCCGGAGGAGAGACGTCGTGAAGCCACGACACTCGGTTCGCGCGATCTTCGCGCTCCTGTCGTTCCTGATCGCCATGCCCAACGGGGTATTGGCGCAGGAGCCCGTACCGGCAGCCACGCCCGTCGTTGACGAGGCGGACGCCCCGCCCATGCAAACCATGGATGTCGGCGAATACCACGTGACGGTCAACGTCACGATGGCAGACGGCGGCCTCATCCCGCCCGGCATCGAATGGAGCGTCTATGGGGATGGCTGGGCCATCCTTGACTCGGGGCCGGTCGAGAGCGGCGTGACGAGCTTCACCGCCACGACCACGATAACGTTCCCGAACGGCTCATACGGTCTCCAGCTCACCGGTGGAGGCTACCGAGTCGCCCAGGCCATCACGATCAACGGCGGCGATCTCACGCACACGTTCAACCTCACCCGTTCAATGGTGAACGTGTCGTTCCCGCTCTCGACGTCCAACGGCGGTGACATCCCGGCTGGGACGACCTGGGAAGTGTTGAACGCCGATGGTGGCAGCATCGCGAACGGGACCGTTCCCGCGAACCTGCCCAATGGCTTCGTCTATGGGCCGGAGTCGCTCGAGCGCGGGGTGCACACGCTCAACGTGTCGGCGCCCGGGTTCCAGCCATTCAGCACCACGCTGGATCTGACGAATGGCTGGATTGAAGATTTCCAGTTCCCGGTAGACCTTCAGGTCCTCGCCTCCGCCACGACCTTCTCGGTATCGATGTCGGACGGGGAACCGCTTCCCAACGGGCTCCGCTGGGACCTCTACCCGGGAGGAACGTGGACCGCGATCGCATCCGGAGACGTCACCCCGGGCGGAATCCGGTTCGACGGCGATGCGGGATCGATTCCGTATGGCGTGTACCAGCTCTGGATCACCGGAAACGGGTACAGCTATGGCCAGGTCCTGAACATCAATGGTCCGACCACCCACCACGATGTGGTCCTGGATCGGCTCATCGCGGAGTACACGATCGCCATCACCACGTCCGATGGACGAGATATCCCGGCCGGGACGACCTTCACGATCACCGATAGCGCGGGGACACTCATCGAATCAGAGACGTTGGCAGGGGCCACCTCGAGCCCGCACTCGATGGAAGGCCAATTGGACGTCGACGTTTACACGCTGCAAATCGATGCGCCGGGCTTCCATCCCGCCACGCTCGAGATGCCGATGAACGTTCGGGACCGCCTGGAATACGACTTCAGCATAGAGCTCCAGCCGATCGTCTCGACGGTCTCCTTCAGCGTCAGCATGCGTGATGGCGGCCCCATTCCCTACGGATTGCAGTGGTCGCTGGACGGCACCGATTTCTCCGAGAACGGAGATGTCACGCCGGGCGTCACCCGCTTCGACTACACGCTGGACGAACCGGTCGAGCTTGGCAGTTACGGCCTCTGGATCACCGGCAACGGCTACTCCAGCGGCCAGGCGCTCAACATCACCGGCCCGAGCACGCATCATGACGTTGTGCTCGATCGCATCACCGGAACACTCAGCATCACGATCGACACGTCCGACGATGGGGACATCCCGGCCGGCACGACATGGAAGCTGACCGACGAAGGCGACAATACCGTCGCCAGCGGCACGTTCGACGAGGCGGCTGGTGATGGAACGACGCTGCCCCTGATCGACCCGATCGAGTTTGGTGTCTACACCTTTACGGTCTCGGGCGCATTCGGGTACTACAACTACACAGGCACGATCAACCACACGAACCCGTGGGTGCTTGACCAACAGTTCACGGCGGAGCTCGAAGCGATCATCGCGGACGTCACCATGTCCGTGAGCATGTCTGACGGGGGGCCAATCCCTTACGGCCTGACATGGACGCTGATCGAGGGCGACAACTGGACGAGCCCGATCCAGACCGGCGATATCCCGGCGGGTGATACCCTGTGGACCTTCACGCTCCCGGAGCAGGTCCCGGCCGGCGTCTACCAGCTGTGGGTCGCGGGCAACGGGTATACCTCTGGCCAGGTCATCGTCGTCGACAAGGCGGAGATCTCGCACGATTTCATCCTGGATCGCCTGGCCGGCTCCCTCGCCGTCTCTATCGATACCACCGATGATGGAGCCCTTCCAACCGGAACCTCGTGGACGCTGACGGACGCCGGCGATGATATCGTCGCCAGCGGCACGCTGGCCGAGGACGTGGTGGATGGATCGGTGCTCTTCTCGCTCGACTCCATCGAGTTCGGCAGCTACGAGCTCACTATCACGGGCGCCTTCGGTTACTACGACTACACCGGCCTGATCCACGTCAACAACCCGTGGTTCTTCGAATACACGCATTCCGCAACGATCGAGGCGATCCTGGCGGATGTCACGATCTCGGTGAGCATGTCGGACGACGGACCGATTCCGTACGGCCTCCAGTGGGTCCTGCTCAACGGCGATGACTGGGAGAACCCCGTTCAGGCCGGCGAAGTCCCTCAGGGAGTGACAACCTGGGCCACCGTGCTTCCCGAGCAGGTCCCGGCGGGCACCTACCAGTTGTGGGTCTTCGGCAACGGCTACGCCTCCGGGCAGGTGATTGTGGTAGACCGGGCCGAGGTGTCGCACCACTTCACGCTGGATCGCCTCTACGGCAACCTGACGGTGACCCTGGATACATCGGACGACGCGGACATCCCGAACGGTACCGAGTGGGCCCTGATCGATGAGGGCGGCAACGTCATCGACGGCGGTGTCCTCACCGACGAGCTCGCCTCCATCGGTACCCGCACGGACGTCGGCACGATGTCCTTCGCGCTGCCCGACGGCAGCACGCTGCCGATCGCGAACCCGATCGAGTTCGGCCTGTACACACTCGAGATCGACGCGCCGGGCTACCTTCCCTTCTCCGCCGATCTCGCGATCACGGATCCGTGGGAGACGGAGTACGGGCTGACGGCGTACCTCCTCGCCCAGGGGCAGCCGACCCCGGAGCCGACCGAGACGCCGGCCCCGACGGTTACACCGGTTCCCTCCGTCACTCCGGCCCCGGCGGAGACGCCGACGGCAACCGCTGAGGCGACGCCTGAGCCGCAGGTCGTCACGGAGCTTCCGAAGACCGGTCAGGGTGCCGGCGCTGGAATGGCCACGTCGTCCCTGATGCTGGTGTCCGCCGCCATGGCTGCACTCGCGGCTGCCGGTGCGCTGGCATATCGCGGCCGACAGTCCCGGCCGTAGTCCTCGCCAGGAAACGACACAACAACGCCCGGGAGCATCGGCTCCGGGGCGTTGTTGTGTGAAGGAAGCGCGTAATCGGCTCGGCTATTCTGCGCCGTCGGCCAGGTTCCAATTGGCGATGTTCCAGTAATCGCCAGAGAACGGGGCGAGGGAGATGTTCTCCTGGCGCAGCCGGCGGGACACTGCCCGCGGCTCGCCCGCGACCACGAGCGGCACGATGACGTGGTTGTTGACGAGATGGTCGTTCATCCCGATGAAGAGCTCGGCCAGCTCGTCTGGATCGATGGCGACGCGAGCCGCCTCGAGCAACGCATCGTACTCCTCGCTCTGGTAGCGCGACGGGTTCTGGCCGGACCAGTCGTTCTCCATCTGCGCGATGTTGCTGCCGTCCGGGCCGGCGTACCAGGTCTCCATCGACTGCATCGGGCGAGGCGAATTCGGGACGGACTGGAGCATGTTCATGTCCCAGAAGAAATGCCCGATGTTCTGGTCGTTGCCCGGTGCGGTGTCGAAGTAGGTGCTCGCATCGACCTGGACCAGCTCGACGCCGATGCCGATCGCCTCGAGGTTCGACTTGATCACAGCCTGTGTCTTCTGGCGCACCGGATTGACGCTGGTGGCGAGGACCGCCCGAAGCTGGACGCCGTCCTTGCTGCGAACATCACCTTCCATTACCCAACCGGCATCCTCAAGGATCTGCGCGGCCTTCCCGGGATCGAATTCCCGGGTCGTGTTGCCAGACTCGGTCAATGGATCGCCATAAAGGAGATTCGTGGCGGCCTCCTGGCCGTTGCCATAGAACGAATCGGCGATCAGTTCCCGATCGATGGCGGTCGCGATCGCCTCACGGACGGCAGGGTCCGAGAGGAAGGGATGCTGGGTGTCCTTGTGGGCCCGCTGCCCTTCATGCTCGGTCCACGGGTCCGCGAACTGGAAGTTCAGGCGTTCGACGGCGACGCCCGGGTACTGCATCAGCACGCCCGGAGCGTCTTCCGCGACCATGCTGTCGAGCAGGTCCGGCTCGACCTGGAGCTTCCACGCGAAGTCGAACTCACCGGTCTGGAGCACGGCCCGCGCCGCCGCGGCCGCGTCACCTCCGCCCTTGATCTGGACGGAGGAGAAGAAGGGCTTGTTCGGCTCGCGGTAGTTCTCGTTGACGACGTACGTCGCGCTATCGTTCGGCGTGAAGCTCTCGACCACGTAGGGGCCGGTTCCGACCGGGTTCAGCGAAAAGGCGTCGTGCGCCTCCGGACCGGACTCGAGGATGTGCTTCGGATAGACGAAGCCGGTCGCGGTGCCGGTGAACGGGTCGAACCAGAAGGGGTTGGATTCGACGAAGTTGATCGTCACCGTCAGGTCATCGACGACCTCGGCGCTCTCGATCGCGGCAAAGACACCCTGGTTGACGGAGTTGTTGGCCGGGTCTTTCACCCATTCGGTCGTGAATGCGACGTCAGCGGCGGTGAACGGCGTGCCATCGCTCCAGACCACATCGGGTAGCAGGGAGAAGGTCACGGAGGTGAGATCCTCGGCAAGCATGCCGTTCTCCACCGTCGGGAGCTCGGTGATGAGGTTCGGGATCATCTCCGACTCAGGCGAGTAGTGAATCAGCGGCTCGAGCACCAGCATCGAGGCGAGGAAATCCTTCGAGCCGGTCGAGAGGTGCGGGCTGAGCGTGCCAGGGGCCTGCCACTGGATGAGATTCAGCGCCCCACCCTCCCCGCGCGACTGGTTCTCGGTGCCGAATGTCGGGCGAACAGCGCCTTCCGACGCCGGAGATGCAACCGGCGTCTGCGCGCTGGCGGTGTTGGCGAGGAAGACGGCGCCAGCAGTGCTGACTCCCAGCACTGATGCCCCGCGAATGAACGAACGACGGTCAAGGTCACCGCGCCGGAAAGCGTCGAAGAGGTTCCGAAGAGACTGGTTCTTGTGCATGGAGGCTGCCCCTGTGCGAAAAGGTGTACCGGTGTGCGTCACTGCAACACCTTACTGTACCGCGATTCCGCGACAGACTCTCTACGCACCTCGACACATCAGTCGTCGAGCAGGGCGTTGTACTCCATGCTCAGGCTCCGCTCGAGCCCGGCCAGGCCACCGAGCACGATCAGCCCGACGTTCGCCCACACCGGCAGGCCCAGCGTTGGAACCTGGATCTCCGGCCAGCCGATGATCGGTGTGAGGGAGCCAACCAGGTTCACCAAGCCGGGCAGCTCGATGACGAACACGATCAGCAAGACGGCGAACGACACCAGGCCAACCGCCCGGCTCAGGTCGGGATGCTCCCGACCCAGCCGTGCCCGCCATGCTTCGGGCGTCCCCCTGGACGGTTGAAGCGGGATCGGGTCCGGAACGCCGTCTACCCGCATGTGCACGTATTTCATGCCAAGCTTCGCGGCGGCGGCCTCGATCCGTGCACCATCATCCAGCCGGAATTTGGCGCGGCCACGCCGGACATCAGCCAATTCGCCGTCACGATACAATCGGATACGCTCGTCCAGGTCGATATAGAGCGAATCCACGACGTATAGAGATCCGTTGTGCTGGATTTCGAATCGTCCCCGGACCAGTCGCTCCCACGGCCCGAGGGGTTCGAGTTGCCGGGGTTCAGGCATGTCTCGCTATTCCTCGCTGTCCCGGCTCCCGCCAAGAACACGAGCCAGGGTCTCATCGATCGTCCGAAGCGCCTCGTCAGCAGTAAGGTGGCCGTGAAGCACCTGCCCGGAGAGTCCCTCCGCGACCGCCAGCAGCATCTTGGCAGCGACCACGGACTCACCATGGTCGGCCGGCAATCGCTGCCTGGCCTTCGCAACCTGGTCGGTGAGCAATCGGCGCAACTCCGCGTATCCATCCCGGAGGGCCTGGTGAAGCGTCGGCTCGGTGAGCGCCAGCGTCTCGAACATCGCCATCACCTTCAGCTCACGGGCTTCCTCGACGTCCCGAGGGATCATCGCCCGCAAAACGGCTCTCACCACCTCGAACGCTGAGGGCGTCCCTTCGCCTAAGGAGGCCCGGACGCGGTTCATTGCCCGCTCTTGCACCTCGTCGAAACAGGCGCGCACCAGTGTCGCCCGATCAGGAAAGTAATGCTGCACCCGGCCGGGAGATACACCGGCAGCGGCGACACGCCGGTACGTGAGCGCTTCAACCCCGTGTTCAGCGACAACCTCACACGCGAGGTTCACGATCGCCTGTCGGGTGTCTTCGTGGGATCGTCCGGGTCCTCTGGCCATAAACTTCCTCCGCATCAATTCGATACGAGTGTATCGTTTTGCAGTGCGTCTGTCGAGGACCAGGGAAAAGACACATGCCGGCCATAGTGGCCGGCATGTCATCAATGCACAGTGGAGAGGTGTCGTCAGGATGCCACGGGGGCGCGGCTGAAGGCGTATTCAGTGTAATCGTGTTCGCTGGGCGGCCCGGGGGCGACCCACATCCGCCCTTCCGTGGGCTGCGCGATGATAGAGGCGAACGTCATCGTGTCCCAATCCGGATGATCGTCCGGCTGGCGGCAAAGGCAATCCGGCTCTCCACTGCGATCGCGCAGGATGTCCCGCATCGTGTCAGGAGTGAGCTGGCCACGCTTCTCCTCGAGCAACCGCCACATCGTTGCTTCGCGCTGCCGCGAGTTGGCGAGGTTCGCCGGTTTGGCGCGTTCCTCATGCGCCGTCTCCGGCGCGGCGAAGTGGTTCGCATGAGCGAGGATGCCGTCGCGCGGATCGATGCGCGCCGTGCCGGCAGGGGTCGTCTCGAGATCGGCGGCCGTGCCGTGCCGGTCGAGCATGATCAGGTTGCGGGACGACGCCCGCCGCAAGGACCGGATGGCGTCGAATGCGTCATCGACGTTGTCCTTCGTGAGGGCGAGGCGGGAGAACAGGTAGCGCGGGAAGCCGACGCGCCAGCCATCGCAGGTCAGGAAGTTCGCCCCGACGCCCAGTCCGCGATCGTTGATGCCCAGGTAAGACACCTGTCCGGCTGGAAGCAACATGAGGATCGACGGCATATCGTCGAAAACCATCTCCGCAACGACGCCGATGTCCCGGTAGAACGGCGGCAAGTCTGCGTTTTGCCCAACTATGCCAATGCCATCCGCCGTCGCCTCGGGCTGCACCGCGTACGAGGTGCACTCATCGCCCGGCTCGGCATCGAGTCCCTTCTCGGTCACGACGCTGACCTCGGCCCGGAGCTGCAGGAGCCACGCCTCGGCAAGGCTGATTCCCGAGCCCTCCGCCATGCCAGTGATCTCGTCATCGAAGAACGGCGCGTATTTCTGGACCCATGGCCGGTACCAGAGCGTGCGTGAGAGCGCTTCGTCCGGTGTGGTGTGGAGCTTTTCCCGCAGGCGGTTCAGCGCGAGATCGCGATGTGCGTGGATCAGGTCGCGGCAGGCTTCACCGTATTGCTGACCGACTTCGCGATGTGATCCTTCGAAGCGGTAGAACGGAAATGCGTCAGGCATGGCGTGGAGCTCCGATATGGCAGGGTCGATAATAACCAGTAATCGGTATCGTATCGCACGTTCCGCCACACGGAAATACGTACATTACTCCATGTCCTCCCGAAGGCCGTGGGCACTTTCCTGCATATCCCGACCCCGGGCGTTGTCGTCGCTCTTTGCCGCGCGCGCCATTCCCGACAGCACGACGCCAAACATCGTGCCGATGCTCAACCCGGCGACGAACACCAGTATCAGTGTCCAGTCCATCGTTGTGTCCCCTCTATCCCCCAGCGGCATCGTCATGCCGATGCCCTAACTGTACCCGGGAGGACCTGCTCGTGGGGAGACATGGACAACTGAAACAGAACTGGCCGGACGCAATCGTCCGGCCAGTTCACGTTATTGATCCGTATGTTGGGATGCGCGAATGCCTACGCTTCTGCACCCTCGGCGAGGTTCCAGTTGGCGATGTTCCAGTAGGAGAACTCGTAGCCGCTCAGGGCAAGGCTCTCGAGGTTCATCCGCCGGTGGACACCGGCCTTGGAGCCGTAGCGCACCAACGGCAGCACCGCGTAGTCGTTGTACAGGATGTCGTTGAGCTGGATGAAGAGCTCCGCCGACTTCTCCATATCGGGCTCGACACGCGCCTGCTCGTAAATGGCATCGTACTCATCGTTGATATAGCGCTGGATGTTGCGCCCGGCCCAACCATTCTCTTTCTGGGCGATCTCTTCGCGGTCCGGGCCGGCGTACCAGCGGATCATGTACGCCACCGGCGGCGGCGCCGAGATGCTGGACGCGAACTGGTTCGTATCGGTGTAGAAGTGCGTATTGCTCTGGTCGTTGCCAACCGCGCTGTCGAAGAAGATGGCGGAGTCGATCGACTCGATGGAGGTATCGAAGCCGACCGCATCGAGGTTCGCCTTCATCACCGCCTGGATCTTCTGGCGGATCGGGCTCACCGTGGTGTACAGCCCAAGCCGCAGCTTCATGCCATCCTTTTCACGGACGCCATCGTCGCCCATCACCCAGCCGGCCTCGTCGAGGATCTGGGCCGCCTGATCCGGGTCAAACACGAGCTCGGTGTTCGGCGACTCCATCGACGGGATGCCGGAAAGGATGTTTTGGACAGCGGGCTCGTCCGGCGCGCCGAAGTACATCTCGTTCGCAATCCGCTCGCGGTCGACGGCCAGCGTGATTGCCTTGCGCACCGCGTGATCGCTGAGGATCGGGTGCGGCGTGTTCATCTCCGAGCGCTGGCCGTTGACCTCGGTGTGCGGGTCGGAGAAGTTGAAGTTCACACGCTCGAGCGTCAGGCCACCGTAGGTGACGAGCATGCCTGGGCTGTCATCGCTCTCCATCTCCCGCAGGACCGACGGGTCGGCTGCCAGGTTCCAGGCGTAGTCGTATTCACCAAGCTGGATCGACGCCCGGGCCGCCGCCGTGGCGTCGCCGCCGCCCTTAAGCAGCACACGGCTGAAGAACGGCTTGTTCGGCTCGCGGTAGTTCTCGTTCATTACGTAGACGACCTGGTCGTTCGCGGAGAACGACTCGACGACATACGGGCCGGTGCCGATCGGGTTGGATCGGAACTCGTCCAGCGTCGCCTGGTCGGCGCCTTCGAGGATGTGCTTCGGCAGCACGATGCTCGACCCCATGCCGGTAAAGGAGTCTGCCCACGTCGGGTTGGGATTCGCGAAATGCAGAACCGCAGTCAACTCGTCGACGACTTCGACATCCTCGATCATCGCGTAGACGTTCCGGAGGACAGCGGCGTTTTCCTCGTCCAGGGCCCACTCCCACGTGAAGCGGACATCCTCGGCGGTGAACGGCTCGCCATCGCTCCAGACGACGCCCTCGAGGAGCTTGTAAGTCACGCTCATCAGGCCAGGATCGAGCAGGCCGTTCTCAACCGTTGGCACCTCGGTGATGAGTTGGGGTGCCAGGGAGCCGTCCGCGAGGCGAACCATGAGCGACTCCGACACGAGGCTGGCGGCGAGGTTGTCCTTGTCGCCGGTTGCCACGACGCCGTTGAGCTGGCTCGGGGCCTGCCACTGGAGGATGCGCAGCTCACCGCCCGCCCCGCGCTCCTGATTCTCCGTGCCCGGTGACGGGATGACGCCGACACCGGCCGCGGCGGGAGAAGCCGCCGGCGACGCGGATTGTGCCGCGACCGCCTCCGCGCAGTACATGGCCACGCCAAAGCCCATGCCCAATGCGGTGGCGCGTTCGATGAACTCCCGACGGTTCAGCTCACCGGACTTCAGGCCGGAGAACAACGAGAAAAAAGGCCCTGGCTGGGGACTCGTCATCAGATTCGCTCCTGTCTCTGCGAGGTAGAAAAGGAAACGGTTGGTTTGGCCCCGGGCGGGTATGGCGCCATCCCAGGGAACGGCATCGCGCCAGGAACAGGAGATATGGGGTGGCCCGGAGCTCGTTGCCCCGGGCCGGTCCCATCTCTCCGCGTGGTTCTTGCGGCAATCGCGACGGTGAAGCCTAGGCCTCGACGCCGTCCGCAAGGTTCCAGTTCGCGATGTTCCAGTAGTCGTAGGAGAACGGCGCGAGACCGAGGTTCTCCTGGCGCAGGCGCTTGGAGGCACCGCGCGGCGAGCCGACGATGACCAGCGGCACGACGACGTGGTTCATGATGACCATGTCGTTCATCTGGACAAACAGGTCAGCAAACACGTCCGGATCCGCCTCGGACTTCGCCTGCTCGAAGAGCGCGTCGTACTCCTCGTTCCGCCAGCGAGCCTGGTTCTGGCCGTTCCAGTCGTTCTCTGCCTGGGCGATATTCACGCCATCGGGGCCGGCGTACCACTGCTCGACGAACGCGATCGGGCGCGGCGAGTTCGGCACGGACTGGAACATGTTGGCATCCCAGTAGAAGTGGTTGATGTTCTGCTCGGTGCCCGGCGAGCCATCGAAGTAGATGCCGGCGTCGACCTGCTCCAGCTGCACCATGATGCCGATGGACTCGAGATTCGACTTGATGACGGCCTGCGTCTTCTGGCGCACCGAGTTCACGCTCGTCGCGTAGACGATGCGGATCTCGACGCCGTCCTTCTCGCGGACGCCATCGTCATTCAGCGTCCAGCCGGCGTCTTCGAGGATCTGGGCCGCCTTCTCGAGGTTGAACTCCCAGCTCGTGTTCGGAGACTCGGTCAGCGGGTCACCGTAGATGACGTTCGCGGCCGGCTCCTGGCCAAGCCCGTAGAACTCGTCGGCGATCGTCTGGCGGTCGATCGCGGTGGCAATCGCCTCGCGGACGGCGTCATCCGAGAAGAACGGGTGCGGCGTGTCCTTGTGCGAGCGCTGGCCATCAACCTCGGTGTTCGGGTCCGAGAAGTTGAAGTTAAAGCGCTCGATGTTGATGCCCGGGTACGGCGCCAGCTGGCCCGGGGAATCCGGACCTTCCATGCTGGTCAGCACGTCCGGCTCGACCTGGAGGTTCCAGGCGAAGTCGTACTCGCCGGTCTGGAGGACCGCGCGGGCCGCCGCCGGGGCGTCACCGCCACCCTTGAGGTTGACCGTCGAGAAGAACGGCTTGTTCGGCTCGCGGTAGTTCTCGTTGATGACGTAGGTCGCGGAGTCGTTCGGCGTGAACGACTGCACGACGTACGGGCCGGTGCCGATCGGAGCGGACAGGAAGGCGTCGTGCGCTTCCTTGCCACCCTCGAGGATGTGCTTCGGATAGACGAAGCCGGTGCTGGTACCAGTGAACGGGTCGAACCAGATCGGATTCGGCGCGCTAAAGGTCACCTTCACCGTCAGGTCATCGACCGCTTCGGCCGTCTCGATGGCCTCGAAGCTGTTCTGGTTGGTGGAGTTGTTCTCCGGGTTCTTCACCCACTCGATGGTGAAGACCACGTCCTCCGCCGTAAACGGCGTGCCGTCGCTCCAGAGCACGTCCGGCAGCAGGTTCAGCGTAACCTCGGTGAGGTCCTCGCTCAGCCCGCCATTCTCGACCGACGGGATCTCCGTCACGAGGTTCGGGATCATGGTAGAGTCGGACGCGTAGTGAATCAGCGGCTCGATGACCAGAACGGATCCAAGGATGTCCTTCACGCCGGTCGCGACGTGCGGGCTCAGCAGTGTCGGGGCCTGCCACTGGATGATGTTCAGCTCGCCGCCGGCGCCGCGCTCCTGGTTCTCGGTGCCGTGCTCCGGACGGTAGTTCTGCAGCTCACCGCCGCCCTCGGCCGGGCTAGCGGCAGGGGTCGCATCCTGGGCGCCCACCGCCTGGTTGGCGAGGAACGCCGTCAGCGGGGCGCCAAGCCCGAGCGCCGCAGCCCGAAGCGAGAACGTGCGGCGATCGATCCGGCCCTCCTTAAGCGCTTGATACAGCGCGCGGGTAGGTCCATGGTTCGTCGAGATGTCAGCCATCAGATTCCTTCTCCCTTGAAACGTAAATCGCTGGTCCGGTACGTGGGACATCCTGTCCCGATCAGGTTGGATCTGTAGGGCCCCGGCGACGTCGCCATTCCACGCTTCGGGTCGCCATTGACCCGGGGGAAGTTACACCGGGCCTGGCACCCGAAGGCGCCGGACCCGGCGAGTATGACTATGCCTCTACGTCGTCGTAGAAGTTCCAGTTCGCGATGTTCCAGTAGTCGTAGGAGAACGCGGCACGAGCGATGTTCTCCTTGCGGAGCTGCTTGGAGATGCCGCGCCGCGGGCTCACCAGGACGATCGGCATCGTAACGTCGTTGTTGATCACGAGATCGTTCATCTCGATGAACATCTCGGTCAGGCGATCCGGATCGATCTCCGTACGCGCGGCTTCGAAGATGGCATCGTACTCCTCGTTCTGCCAGCGCGACGCATTCCCGCCATTCCAGCCATTGCTGGCCTGGGCGATGTTCGAACCATCCGGACCCGCGTACCAGTTCTCCATGTAGGACATCGAACGCGGATTGTTCGGCAGGCTCTGGTACAGGTTCATGTCCCAATAGAAGTGGTAGATGTTCTGCTCGGTGCCTTCCGACGCATCGAAGTAGATCGCGGCATCGACCTGTTCGATCTGGACCGCAAAGCCGATCTCCTCGAGATTGGCCTTCACGACCGACTGGATCTTCTGGCGCACCGAGTTCACCGAGGTTGCGAAGACCAGCTTCAGCTCGACGCCGTCCTTCGACCGGACATTGGCGCCATCGGCGAACGTCCAGCCCGCGTCCTCCAACGTCTGCGCCGCCTTCTCAGGATCGTATTCGTAGACGGTGTTCTTCGAGACGACCGCATCATCGCCATACACGATGTTGGTCGCAACTTCCTGCTCCTCGCCATAGAAGGACTTGACCATCTGGTCGCGATTGACGCCGAGGAAGATCGCGCGACGAACGGCATCATCGGTCAGGATCGGATGCGGCGTGTCCTTGTGCGAGCGCTGGCCGTCCACCTCCGTCCACGGGTCTGAGAAGTTGAAGTTGATGCGCTCGACGGTGACGCTGACGTTCTCGACGAAGAAGACTTCCCCCGGCGCGTCGTCGGATTCCATGCCGGCGAGCACGTCCGGCTCCATCTGCAGGTTCCACGCGTAGTGGTACTCGCCCGTCTGGATCGACGCGCGAGCGGCGGCCGCCGCGTCGCCACCACCCTTGAGCAGCACACGCTCGAAGAAGGGCTTGTTCGGCTCGCGATAGTTCTCGTTCATCACGTAGACGACCTGGTCGTTCGGCGAGAAGCTTTCGACCACGTACGGACCGGTGCCGATCGGGTTGATGATGAACTGATTGTGCGCGTCCGGCCCGGCCTCGAGGATGTGCTTCGGGTACACCCATCCTGTCGTCGTCCCGGCAAACGGATCGAACCAGAACGGGTTGGGGTCGCTGAAGGTCACCTTGACCGTCAGCTCATCGACCGCCTTGGCCGATGCGATCGGGGCGTAGCTGTTCTGGTTCACCGAGTTGTTGTCCGGGTTCTTCACCCAGTCGATGGTGAACACCACATCGTCGGCGGTAAACGGCGTGCCATCGCTCCAGACGACATCCGGAACGAGGTGAAGGGTGACCTCGGTCAGGTCCTCACTCAGCATCCCGTTCTCGAGTGACGGAACCTCGGTCACGAGGTTCGGGATCATCGTCGCGTCCGGCGCATAGTGGATCAGCGGCTCCAGGACCGGGCATGCTGCCAGGAAGTCCTTGGTGCCGCTGGACACGTGAGGGCTCATGATCGTGGGAGCTTGCCACTGGATCAGGCGCAGCTCGCCGCCCGCGCCACGCTCCTGTCCTTCCGTGCCTTCAGCCGGAGCGGCGGAGACACCCGAGGCAGGACTGGCGGCAGGAGAGGCATCCTGCGCGGCAACGCTCGTGACACTGTTCGCGAGGAAGGCGACACCCGCGGTGCCGACCCCGAGCATGGTTGCTCGCTGGACAAACGTTCGGCGATCGATCTCGCCGGCGATGAACGACGAATACAACGAGCGCAAGGGGCCCGATGACTGACTCGACATGTTAAACCGATCTTCCTTCCAGTCCCGCCTGGCGACCCCTTTTCGGTGGGCATTCGCGTCAACGTGCGGCCAGGGCTCGAATAAACACGTCCGTCTCAAAAACAACCGGATACCACGCAACAACGCACGCCGGAAGCATCGGCGCAAGGTCGACTGGGCTCAGGTTGAGACACGGTCTCCGCTGACATCTTGTCTCTGAAACGTTGGGCGAATTCTACGGGAGCAATGATATTTCAACAAGGCCGGCCACTCGACATAGGGCACGGGTAGCCGAATCCGACGCCGAAGGGGCATTGCTGCACGATGAACCGGCCATCGGGGTGCTCCCGATGGCCGGTTCAGGCCGCGTACCAGATCCGGTTCGCGAAATGTCTCTCGCCTATTCGACCTCGACGCCATCCGCGAAGTTCCAGTTGGCAATGTTCCAGTAATTGATCTCGTGGAACGGGCCAAGCGCAAGGTTCTCCTTGCGGAGCTGGTTCGAGTAGGCGAACGTGTCGATCGAGCGGTTGACCAGGGGGATCACCGCCCGGTCATTGATCACGATGTCGTTGCACTCAATCAGGAGCCGGGCAGCTTCGTCCATATCCGCGGCGACCTGCAGCTGCCGGTACTTCTCGTCGAACTCCTCGTTCACCCAGCGCTGATAGTTCTGCCCCTGCCAGTCGTTTGACTTCTGGGCGATGTTCGACCCGTCCGGGCCCGCATACCAGGACACGAGGAACGTGACCGGCACGGGCGACGACGGGTTGTTCGTGTACATGTCGATGTCCCAGTAGAAGTGGGAGATGTTCTGCGTGTTGCCCGCGCCGCTGTCGAAGTAGATGCTCGCATCCACCTGCTCCAGCTGGACACCGATGCCGATGCTCTCGAAATCCCGCTTGATCACGGCCTGCGTCTGCTGGCGCACAGCATTGACGCTCGTCGCGAAGACGATCTTGAGCTCCACGCCATCCTTTTCCCGGATGCCGTTGTCGTTCAGCGTCCAACCAGCGTCCTCGAGCACCTGCGCCGCCTTCTCGAGGTTGAACTCCCAGCTCGTGTTCGGCGACTCGAAGCCCTCGTAACCAGTGAGGATGTTCGCGGTCGGCGGCTGGCCCTCTCCGTAGAACTCGGTGGCGATGGTCTCGCGGTCCGCGGCAAGGTTCATCGCCTCGCGTACCGCCGGATCCGTCAGGAACGGGTGCGGCGTGTCCTTGTGCGAGCGCTCGCCATCGACCTCGGTATTCGGGTCCGAGAAGTTGATATGGATACGCTCGAGCGACGTTCCCTGCGCGACGACGATCTCGCCGTTCTCGCCGCTCTCCTGGATCTGCTGGAGAACATCTGGCTCGACCTGCAGGTTCCATGCATAGTGATATTCGCCGGTCTGGCACACCGCGCGCGCGGCCGCCGCGGCATCGCCACCGCCCTTCAATAGCACGCGGCTGAAGAACGGCTTGTTCGGCTCGCGATAGTTCTCGTTGGCGACGTAGATCACCTGGTCTTCGGGAGTGAGGCTCTCGATCACGAACGGGCCGGTCCCGACCGGCTTCATCCAAAAGTCTTCGTTCTTGTTGTTGATGTCGTTGTCGAAAACGTGCGCCGGGTAGATTCCGCCATACGTGTGCGTGGTGAACGGCTCGAACCACGCCGCCACCGGCTGGGCAAAGGTGACGGTGACGGTGTGGTCGTCAATCGCCTCCATGCTCTCGATGATGCTCCAGACCTCGGCATTGACGGAGGCGTTGGAGGGGTTCGTCACCCACTCCCAGGTAAAGACAACGTCGTTGGCTGTGAACGGCTCGCCATCCGACCACAGAACGCCTTCCTTCAACTTGAAGGTCACGGAGGTGAGATCCTCGGACAGCTGGCCATTCTCCACCGACGGCACTTCAGCGGCGAGAACGGGAATGAGCGCGGCGTCCTGGTTGTAATCCAGCAACGGCTCGGTCACGAGCGATCCGGCAAGGAAGTCCTTGGTTCCAACGGCGCTGTGCACCGCGGCCATTGTCGGACCCTGCCACTGCAGGAGCCGCAACTCGCCACCTTCACCACGCGTCTGGTTCTCGGTTCCGGCATCCGGCACATCCGGGGCGCCTGCCACCGGGCTGGCGGATGGCGTGCCGTCCTGGCCCGGGTAGACGGCGAAGCCGTTCTTCGAACCGCCGGCGGCCGAAATCACGGCCGCATTGGCGAGGAACATCGCCATACCCGCCCCTATGCCGGTCGCGACAGCGCGATTGAGAAAATCGCGCCGGGTGATCTGACCGTCCTTCAGGGCCTCATACAACGATCCGAGCGTACTGGGAGTCTGAGACATACCGCAACGTACTCCTGTCCCGCCGGCAGTGCCGGCACTACGAACGAAGATCCCTGGGTCCCGCGCTCACGCTGGAGCGATTAGCGTCGAGAGGTCGCCCACAGGGCGGCCTCCAAACTCTTTGATTATGTGTATGAAAATGACCATACCAACACCGGGGAGCTGGCGCAAGGGTAAGCAGCGGCACGGTGGAGCCCCGGGAAGAGGACCGTTCGTACCAGACACGGGAACGGCCAGCCTCATCCCGTGCCCGGGACAAGACTGGCCGTGCATACCCGCGAACCGGTAACCGGCCGCGAATCATCCGTTATAAGGGTCTCTAGACCTCGACGCCGTCCTTGTAGTTCCAGTTGGCGATGTTCCAGTACGTGAGGTCGTGGAACGGGCCAAGCTCGAGCGGCTCCTCACGGAGGTCAAGGGAGTACGCGTAGGTGTCGATCGAGCGATTGACCAGGGGGATCGCCGCCCGGTCGGCAATGACCAGGTCGTTCAGGTCGATCAGGAGCTGGGTAGCTTCGTCCAGATCCGTCGACGCCTGGAGCTGCTCGAACTTCGCGTCGTACTCCTCGTTGATCCAGCGCGAGAAGTTCTGACCCTGCCAGCCGTTGGACTCCTGGGCGACGTTCGAGCCGTCGGGCCCGGCGTACCAGGAGATGAAGAACGTGATCGGCACCGGGGACGTCGGTGCATTGGTGTACATGTCGATATCCCACGGGAAGTGGTTGATATTCTGCTCGTTCCCGGCCGAGCCGTCGAAGTAGATCGCGGCGTCGATTTGCTCGAGCTGGACGCCGATCCCGATGCTCTCGAACGACTGCTTGATGACGGCCTGCGTCTTCTGGCGCACGGCATTCACGCTTGTCGCGAAGACGATACGGAGCTCGACGCCATCCTTGGAACGGAGGCCCTCACCCTCGCGTGTCCACCCGGCCTCGTCAAGGATGCGGGCGGCTTCCTCGAGGTTGTACTCCCACGAGGTGTTTGGGGACTCCCACTGCGGGAGACCGTTGAGGATGTTGGCGGTGGGCGGCTGTCCCGGACCATAGAACTCATCGGCGATCGTCTGGCGATCACAGGCGAGGTTGATCGCGTCGCGAACGGCCTTATCCGACAGGAACGGGTGCGGCGTGTTCATTTCGGAGAACTGACCGTCAACTTCCGTCCAGGGATCCGAGAAGTTGATGTGGATGCGCTCCAGCGAAGGGCCTTGGGCAACCACAAAGGTGCCGAACTCACCGTCAGCGTCAATCTCGTTGAGGACGGCGGGCTCGACCTGCAGGTTCCAGGCGTAGTGGTACTCGCCGGTCTGCATGACGGCGCGTGCCGCAGCGGCCGCCTCACCACCGCCCTTCAACACGATGGACGAGAAGAACGGCTTGTTGGGCTCGCGATAGTTCTCGTTGGCGACGTAGTTCACCTGGTCGTTCGGGCGGAACTCCTCGATGACGAACGGACCAGTTCCGATCGGCATGATATCGAAGTCCACATTCCGATTCGCGGGATCGTTATCGAAGATGTGGGCCGGCAAGATCGGGCCGATCTCACCACCCGCGAAGGGCTCGAACCAGGCGGCCGACGGCTGGGTGTAGGTCACCTCGACGGTGAGATCATCCACGGCCTCAATGGATTCAACAATCTCCCACTGCCCGGCGGAAACTGCCGCGTTGTCCGGGTTGGTCACCCACTGCCAGGTAAATACGACGTCATTCGCCGTGAACGGCTCTCCGTCGCTCCAGACAACGCCTTCTTTCAACTTGAAGGTGACGGAGGAGAGATCCTCGGCGAGAAGCCCGTTCTCGACCGCAGGAACCTCGGCCGCAAGCTGGGCAAAGAGCGAACCATCCGGGAGATAGTTCAGGAGCGGCTCCTGAACCGGCTGGCCGGCCAGGAAGTCCTTGGTCCCGGTTCCGGTGTGCGCGTTCGCCGTGGTGGGGGCCTGCCACTGGATCAGGCGGAGCTCGCCGCCTTCACCGCGGGTGCGGCCTTCCATACCCGCCTCATGGTTGGAGGGCGCGCCTTCGACCGGGCTGGCGGACGGGGTGCCATCCTGACCCGGATAGACGGCGAAGCCATTCTTCGAACCGCCTGCGGCGGCGATCACGGCCGCATTGGCCATGAACAGCGCGGCGCCGGCGCCAATACCGGTCGCGGACGCGCGGTTAATGAACTCACGACGGGAGATCGTTCCCGCCTTGAGCGAGTCGTACAACGAGCCAAGGGTGCTTCGTGACATAGCCATGTTTCCGGGTACTCCTGTCCCACCGGCATCTCGCCGGCTGATCAAAACCAAACATGGGCCCCTCGCTCCTTCATGGAGCGTACGCCGGGAGGCACTGTCACCAGCCCCTCCAAATATGGATTGTGCGTATGACCCGGATAATAATCGGGCGTACGGATTATTTCAAGAGCGGACGTCTCATTGTTCGGAAGTTCTTACCAATCGCCGGGCTTCATTGGGTTGCACGGACAAACCGCCAGCCTTTCCCCGGAGGAGCGGCTGGCGGTCATACGTACGTCCTGTCGGTGGCGCCATACAGGGCGTTATGCTCGATGATTCCCTTGCGGCCTACGAGCCGGCATCGTCCGCGAAGTTCCAATTCGCGATGTTCCAGTAGGTCACATCGTGGAACGGGCCGAGCACCAGGTTCTCAGCCCGAAGCTCCTCTGCGTGGGCATAGGTGCTGACCGACCGATTGACGAGCGGAATGACCGCCACATCGTTGATCAGGATGTCGTTCATCTCGATCAGCAATTCGGAGGCGAGGTCCATATCGGTGGCCACAAGGAGCTCCTCGAACCTCGCATCGAACTCTTCGCTGACGTACCGGACGTAGTTCTGTCCCTGCCATGCGTTGGCGCGCTGGGCGACGTTGGAGCGGTCCTCGCCGGCGTACCATGCCAGCAGGTAGGAGGAAGGTACGGGCGACGTCGGGTTATCCGTGTACATGTTGATATCCCAATAGTTGTGGGAGATATTTTGCTCGTTCCCTTCCGAGCTGTCGAAGAAGATGCCCGCGTCGATCTGCTCCAGCTGGGTGCCGACACCGATGGAATCGAACGCTTGCTTGATAACGGCCTGGGTCTTCTGGCGCACGGCATTCACCGACGTCGCGTAGCGGATCCGCATTTCTGCCCCGTCCTTCTCACGGATCCCCTCATCGTTCAGTACCCACCCCGCGTCTTCCAGTAGCTGGGCAGCTCCTTCCAGATTGAACTCCCAGCTCGTATTCGGTGACTCGAACACTTCGACGCCGGCGAGGATATTCGCCGTTGGCGGCTGGCCCTCTCCATAGAACTCGTCCGCGATCGTCTGGCGGTCGCAGGCGACGTTCAACGCCTGGCGCACCGTCAGGTCCGCCAGGAACGGGTGCGGCGTGTTGATCTCCGAGCGCTGCCCATCGACTTCGGTGTTTGGGTCCGAGAAGTTCAGGTTGAGGCGCTCCACCGAGGCGCCTCGCGCCACGGTGATCGTGCCGAAATCACCATCCTCATCGATCTGCTGGAGGATCTCCGGCTCGACCTGCAGGTTCCATGCGTAGTGATACTCGCCGGTCTGGCAGACGGCCCTGGCCGCTGCTGCGGCCTCGCCACCACCCTTGAGGAGCACGCGACTGAAGAACGGCTTGTTCGGCTCGCGGTAGTTCTCGTTCGCGACGTATGTGACCTGGTCGTTGACCCGGAACTCCTCGATGACGAACGGCCCGGTCCCGATCGGGTTCGTGACGAAATCCTCGTTCCTGTTGGAGGGATCGTCGCCGAACACATGCGATGGATAGATCGGGCCGTTCTCGTTCCCGGTGAATGGAAGGAACCACGCGGCTGATGGCTCTGAGAACGTGGTCACCACCGTCAGGTCATCGACCGCTTCGAGCGATTCGACGGGCTCCCACTGCTCGATGCTGACCGACGCATTGTCCGGATTCATGATCCATTGCCATGTGAAGACGACATCGTTGGCCGTGAAGGGCTCGCCGTCACTCCAGACGACGCCCTCCTTCAGCTTGAAGGTCACGGATCGCAAATCCTCGGACAATAGTCCGTTCTCGACCGCGGGGACCTCGGTGGCGAGCTGGGCGATAAGCGACCCATCCGGCAGGAAGTTCAACAGCGGCTCGCTGACGAGGGCACCAGCGAGGAAGTCCTTGGTACCCACGTTGACGTGGGCGGCGGCGGTCGTTGGTGCCTGCCACTGGATCAGGCGAAGCTCCCCACCCTCGCCGCGCGTCTGGTTCTCGGTCCCGGCATCCGGGAAGCCGGCCGCGTCCGGAGCCGGGCTGGCGGATGGCGTGCCGTCCTGGCCCGGGTAGACGGCGAAGCCGTTCTTCGAACCGCCGGCGGCCGCGATCACGGCTGAATTGGCGAGGAAGAGCGCAGCGCTGGCCCCAATGCCGGTGGCTGTAGCGCGATGAAGGAATTGTCGGCGCGTGATCTTTCCAGCCTTGAGCGAGTCATACAACGAACCGAGGGTGCTTCGTGACGTAGCCATGTTTCCCGTGACTCCTGTTTCGCCGGCAGAGCGCCGGCCGGGTGAAAACAGAACATGGGTCCCTCGCTCTCGGTCGAGCGTGTGCCGGACAGCTCCCTTACCGACCCGTCCGAACGTTGACTGTGTGTATGCCCAGGATCATAGTGATGCCTGCTCGCTGTTTCCACAGCAGGGATACATAATGCTGGGGCCGCCGCGGTATCGACGCGGCCCGGAGAATACCGAAACCGCCGAACCTCCCCGACTAGGAGGTTCGGCGGCTCGACGATGACTTTTCGCAATCTTTGGCCCCGGAACGTGCGTCCGGTCCCTAGCCGTCGGCGAGGTTCCAGTTCGCGATGTTCCAGTACGCGCCGGAGAATGGTGAACCCAGCAGGTTCTCGAGGCGCAACGTGTGCGCCGCCATATGGCCACCGGCCGATACCGCCAACGGCACGAGGACGTTCTCGTTGATCACCAGGTCGTTCATCTCGATGAAGAGGTCGATCAGCGCGTGCGGATCCATCTCGGTCTGCGCGGCCTCGAGCGCGGCATCGTACTCGTCGCTGCGCCACCGGCTGTTGTTGGATCCGCCCCAGCCGTTCGACTTCTGGGCGATGTTCTCGCCGTTCGGCCCCGCGTACCACTGCTCCATGTACGAGATGGGACGCGTGGACGATTGCGGGCTGATGTAGAGCATCAGGTCCCACGGCGCCTTGTTGAAGCTCTGCTCGTTGCCCGGCGATGCATCGAAGAAGATGGCGGAATCCACCTGCTCCAGCGTGATGCCGAATCCGACCGCTTCGAGATTCGCCTTGATCGTCGCCTGCGTCTTCTGCCGACGGGAGTTGACCGGGCTGCAGAAGACGAGCTTCAGCTCAACGCCGTCCTTCTCGCGGATGTTGTCGCTGTTCAGGGTCCAGCCAGCATCCTCCAGCACCTGCGCGGCGGCTTCGGGATCGTATGTCCAGGAGGTGTTCTGGGAGAACACCGAGGGATCGCCGTTGACGACGTTCTGCCCCGGCAGAGAACCGAGCCCGTAGAACTGGTCCGTGATGAGCTGCCGGTCCACGGCCAGGGCGATCGCCTCGCGAACGGCGGGATCACTGAGGACCGGGTTCGGCGTATTCATCTCCGAGATCTGGCCGTCGACTTCCGTATGCGGGTCCGAGAAGTTGATGAAGAGCCGCTCGAAGCTGACCGGCTGCAGCGGGACGATATCGCCGAGCGCATCCGGCCCGACCATGCTCTCGTACACGTCGGGCTCGATCTGCGGACCCCAGGCGAAGTCATATTCGCCCGTCTGCATAATGGCCCGGGCCGCAGCGGCGCCATCGCCACCACCCTTTAACTGGACACGGCTGAAGTACGGCTTGTTCGGCTCTCGATAGTGCTCGTTCGGGACAAAAATGATCTGGTCGTTCGGCGTGAACGACTCGACCTTGTACGGACCTGTACCGACCGGATTGACCACGAACTGATCGTGCGCGCCCTCGACCTCCAGCACATGCTTCGGATAGAGCGCGCCGGTGACGTAGGTCACGAACGGCTCGAACCAGAACGGATTGGGTTTCCGGAACGTCACTTGCGCCGTCAGCTCATCAACCACCTCGACACTCTCGATGATGTCGT